>Ga0082212_10000371_pt1 | contig 65998 bp, 51 predicted proteins | sample TergutNt197P3_FD_71548 | JGI IMG/M metagenome (GOLD analysis project Ga0082212, IMG submission 71548) | Neocapritermes taracua P3 segment gut microbial communities from Petit-Saut dam, French Guiana - Nt197 P3 | ecosystem: Host-associated > Arthropoda: Insects > Digestive system > Gut ... | reverse complement strand
GAATATTTCCAAACAGGAATTGCCCGACTTATCGGAAGAAAAATGGGATAAACTCATCGAATATGCCATACTTTTTGCCACCGATGTTTGTCAAAGTTATGAAAATTATATTTCGAAAAAACTTGTAAATGACCTAAAATGAAAATTTCTAAACTCCTTATATACCTCTTTTACGCCTTTCTTTGGTTGCTGGCATGGCTTCCATTGCGTGTTTTGTATGTTATTTCCGATATTATTTTCGTGCTTATCTATTACGTTGTTCGTTATCGGCGGAAAGTGGTGCGCAAGAATCTGCAAAATTCCTTTCCCGAAAAACCTGAAAAAGAAATCCGCTGTATCGAACGAAAATTTTACCGTCATTTTTGCGATATTTGGATAGAAACGATTAAGCTGATTCACATTTCGCATAAAACAATGCGGAAACGTTTTCAGTTCAAAAACATTCACATTCTTGACGATTATTACAAAAAAAATCAAAATATCATTCTCTATCTCGGACATTACGGGAATTGGGAATGGATTACTTTTGCCAAAGCCGCACAAAAAAATCACGCACACGAATACAAAGCCTACTCGGTTTATAATCCATTACACGACAAAGATTTAGATCGTTTTATGTTGCGATTGCGCGAGAAATCGGGCAGTGTGCTTGTGCCGCAAAAAAAAGTGTTGCGCACCATGGTGGAAATGAAACGAAACAATACACTCGGATTTTTCTGCTTCATTGCCGACCAAAGTCCGCGCCGACATACGATTGCGTATTGGCAAACGTGGCTCAATCAAGAAACCGCGCCAATTGTTGGTCCCGAAAAATTGGCAAAACAAACAGATTATCCCGTTATTTATCTCGATATTCAAAAACCAAAACGCGGACATTACACAGGCGAATTTATTGTGATGACCGAAAAACCAAATGAGTTGCCCGAATTTGAACTCACAAAGCAATATATGGCGCTGATGGAAAAAAACATTTTGCGTAATCCGGCGTATTGGCTTTGGACACACAAAAGGTGGAAACATAAAAGCAAATGAAAATAAAAAAGATAGCAGTTATCACGATGGCGCGCAACGATGAGTTTTTTCTAAATCGTTGGGTGAAATACTACGGCAAGCAGTTTGGCGAAGAAAATTTGTATATTTATTTAGACGGATTAGACCAAAAAACGCCTGCCGAAGCTGGAAATGCAAACGTGCAAATCGTAGAAAAACAAGGCATAAAAGTGATTGATGCCGAAAAACGTCGACTCGATTTTCTTTCGGATAGAGCTGCCGAATTGTTTGCCAAAGGCTACGAATTAATTATCGGTTGCGATGCCGACGAATTTTTGATTGTGGACAGTAAACTCGGCAAAACGCTTGCCGAATATCTTTCTTCGCTCAAAATCAGCACTTCTGTTTCGGCGCTCGGACTTGATGTTGGGCAACATTTGCACAATGAAAAACCATTAGACAAATCGTCTCCGATTCTGCCACAGCGCAATTATGCGTTGATAAACGCTCGTTTTACCAAAACAAGCGTTATCGCCAAACCTGTTCGTTGGGGACGCGGATTTCACCGTGTAAATGGACATAATTTTAAGATAAACAAGCATTTATATCTGCTTCATTTTGGAAATATCGACTACGACGCACTGGTCGAAAAATTCCATTCGCAAGATATTATTGCGCGAGGTGAACAGGCGCATTACAAACGGTCAAGATTTCGTGTAATTGATTCTGTTTCAGCAGGGAAAGCGATTGATGGCGACAAGATTTTTTGGAAAGCTCGATGGATTCAAACAATTTTTCGTAAAATTTATGCGTGGAACAAACCCACAATGCTCAAAATGCGCTGGATTGTAAAATTGCCCGAACGATTTAAAAACGTTGAAATTTAATTGCACGAAAAGCACAAAAGCGCGAAAAAACAGAAGAAAACATGGCGAAGAAAAACTTAATTTTGAATAACGTAGAATATTCGCGCTTTCGCGCTTTCGCGCTTTCGCGCCGTTTTATCAAATTTCGTATCAAAATAACCATATTTTTTATGCGCTTTGTCGGCTGGTTACAAAGCGGCAATGTGAAGAAAAACAAACCAAAAGGCGAATTGGTTAAAGCCGAAATTCTGACAAATTATTTGGCTAAAAAATATTTACCGACAATTAAAAATACTGAACAAAAAGGAGTTACAGTCGAATCGCCCGAAATACTTTGGCAGTTTTGGGATAATCCTGTCGGAAAAACAACGCCCGAAATCGTAAAGTCGTGTTTGGAAAGTGTGGAAAAATTCAAAGGAAACTTTGAACATAAAATATTAAATAATTCGACCTTTGAAAACTATACCGATTTGCCCGATTATGTGTTGGATAAATTCAAAAAAGGACAAATTGGTTATGCCCATTTTTCCGATTTATTGCGGCTGAATTTGTTGAAAAATCATGGTGGCATTTGGTTAGATGCAACAGGCTATATGACTGATTTTGTGCCGAGATATATTCTTGACGAGGATTTTTTCGTATTTTTGACGGGCAATTTAACGCATTTTCCATATTCGTTTATGCAAAATTGTTTTATTCGAAGCAAAAAAGGCAGTGCGCTGTGTGAAGCGTGGTATCAGATGTGCATTGAATTTTGGAAGAACGAAACACAAGTGCTTGATTATTTTCAGCATCAATTAATGTTTAGAGCATTATTTTTTTATCGGAAAGATTTAGTCAGCAAAATGCCACAAATGTCCGAAGACGGAATTCAGCAACTTGTCGGAGATAATTTATTGAAAAAATTTGATGCCGACGAATGGGAAAGAATAAAAAAAGCGTCGTTTTTTCAAAAAACAACATACAAAGTACCAAGCGGAATGGATTATTCCAACACATATTTTTCAAAATTAAGTGAAGGGAAAATATAAAAATGGACAAAAAAATCAGCGTGATAATTCCGATTTACAATGTGGGCAACTATTTGAAGCAAACATTGAATTCCATTCGTTTTCAAACATACAAAAATTTGGAAATTGTTTGCGTATTGGATTGTCCGACCGATAATTCTGCAGAAATTGCCAAAGAAATCGCCAAAGAAGATAACCGCATAAAATTGGTAGAACATTCGAAAAATATGGGTTTGCCTACCGCACGAAATTCAGGTACAGAAAATGCAACGGGCGAATATATTCACTTTATGGATTCCGATGATTTATTAAGTCCCGATTTTTACGAAATTATGATAAGCGCGGCAGTCGAAACAGATGCCGATATCGCTGCGTGTTCTGTCTTTTACGAGAAAAAACCAAAGCAAAGTATTTGGTTTTCGGAAGACGAATCGGTATTTGACGCTGATAAAATTGAAAAAACAAAAATTCTATTCGCAGGCTGGGCTTGGCGGTATTTAATCAAAAAAAGTTTTTGGAACGATCATAATTTTTCTTTTCCCGATTTAGTTCCGTTGGAAGATTTACCCATTACGATACAAATGATTTATTATGCCAACAAAGTTGCACTTTGTCCAAATGCGATATATTTTTATAAAAATCGAGAAAGTTCCATATTAAATTACAAAAAAAATCGCGATGCAGAAAATGACAAATTAAGAAAAGAAAACTTTCGAAAGGCAGAAAAATTCTTTTTAGATTTTATCCGAAAACACAACATCAAACGCCCAAACGTATTATATCGTCGTTATTTATCGTTTCGCACAAAACGCCCGATTTGTATAAATGCACCAATAGAATACGGCAAAATAAACAAAAAAATCAGCGTGATAATTCCGATTTACAATGCGGAAAAATACCTGAAACAAACATTAAATTCCGTTCGTTTTCAGACATATCAAAACTTGGAAATTGTTTGTGTATTGGATTGTTCGACCGATAATTCCGCAGAAATTGCCAAAGAAATTGCCAAAGAAGATAATCGCATAAAATTGGTAGAACATTCAAAAAATATGGGTTTGCCTGCCGCACGAAATTCAGGCGCAGAAAATGCAACGGGCGAATATATTCATTTTATAGATGCCGACGACTTGATTAGTCCTGATTTTTATGAAATTATGATAAACGCGGCAGAAAAAAATGATGCCGATATTTCCGTTTGTTCAGTATTTTACGAGAAAAAACAATGGCGAAGCATTTGGTTTCAAAAAAGCGAAGTTTTAATAAATAACCAAAAGATAAAAAAGACAGAAGTTACGATTTCAAGTTGGGCTTGGCGATATTTAATCAAAAAAAGTTTTTGGGACAAGCATCATTTTTCCTTTCCCGATTTAGTTCCGATGGAAGACAAACCGGTAATGATTCCGATGATGTATTATGCAAACAAGGTTGCGCTTTGTCCGGGCGCCGTTTATCTTTATAAAAAACGGGAAAATTCTATATTGAATAAAAAACATGACCCGATTCGCGAACAACAAAGAAGCGAGAATCGTCAAAAAGCACGAGAAATTTCTGATGATTTTATGCGAATCAATAAAATTAAACGACCAAACAAATGGTTGAGTTTTATGCAAAAATGTCTATAAAATGAGTTGTGATGGATAAAAAAATCAGCGTAATTATACCGATTTACAATGCAGAAAAATATCTAAGGCAAACATTGAATTCGGTTTGTTTTCAAACGTATAAAAATTTGGAAATTATCTGCGTATTGGATTGTCCGACAGACAATTCCGAAAAAATCATTGAAGAATTTGTTCAAAATGACAATCGAATTGTGATTGTAAAACATACAAAAAATTTGGGACAAGCAATCGCAAGAAACAATGGCGTTCAACATTCTTCGGGCGAATATATTCATTTTATGGACGCAGACGATTTGATTAGTCCTGATTTTTATGAAACAATGATAAACGCGGCAGAAAAAGCCGATGCTGATATTTCGGCGTGTTCCGTTTTTTTTGAGAAAAAACCTATTCGCAGTATTTGGTTTAAAAAAGAGGAAATTTTGTCGGATTCTGCCGAAAAAATTGAAAAAACAGAGGTTTTGATTCAAGGCTGGATTTGGCGGTATTTAATCAAAAAAAGTTTTTGGGAACATCACAAGTTTTCGTTTCCGAACTTGGCTGTGCAAGAAGATACAGCAGTTGTGATACCGATGATATATTATGCGAACAGAATAGTTCTTTGTCCGAATGCAGTTTATTTTTACAAAAATCGCGAAAATTCCATTTTAAACAAAAAAGAACGCAACGCAGAACAGGAAAAAAAATGGCAAGAAAATCGCCGAGATGCGCGTAAAATAAAGCTTGATTTTATTAGAAAATACAACATCAAACGACCGAACAAATGGCTGTATTATGTAAAAAAATACTTTGGTCAATGAAAAATAAACTTCCCGAACAAACACTGTTCAATGACCTTTCGCAACTCATTGAACAAAGTAAAAATTTCGTTATCGTTCAGGCAAACAGCGTAATGACGATGTTGTTTTGGAACGTAGGTAAACGGATAAATGAAGATATTCTGCAAAATAAACGTGCAGATTATGGCAAGCAGATTGTTGCAACACTTGCGCAACAATTGAGTGAAAAATACGGCAACAATTTTGAAGCTAAAAACCTGCGTAGAATGATGCAGTTTGCAGATATATTTTCTAATGCTGAAATTGTCGTGCCATTGGCGCGACAATTATCTTGGTCTCATTTTCAAATACTTATACCTATTAAAGATGAAAAGGCACGAGAATTTTATGCAAAAGAAGCTGCAGAAAGACATTGGGGAAAACGCGAACTTCGCCAATCTATTGAACGTAAGGAATTTGAACGCACAGAAATCGCTAATATACGACTTATCGAACAATCGCTTGTTCCATTCAACGTATTCAAAGACCCTTGTTTCCTTGATTTTTTGAACCTGCCGAAAGGCTTTCTGGAAGATGATCTGGAAAACGCAATCCTCAATGAATTGGAGCAGTTTATCCTCGAAATGGGAAAAGGATTTGCTTTTGTAGAGCGGCAAAAACGAATGATTATTGACGGAGAAGACCATCATCTGGATTTACTCTTTTATCACCGAACATTAAAACGTTTAGTTGCAATTGACCTTAAACTAAACAAGTTTAAAGCAAAATATAAAGGTCAAATGGAACTCTATCTAAAATGGCTTAATCGAAACGAAAGACAAGAAGGCGAAAATGAACCGATAGGATTGCTGCTGTGCGCAGAAGGAAATCGCGAGCAGATTGAATTATTGGAAATGCACAAAGACGGAATTATGGTCGCAGAATATTGGACGGAACTGCCGCCTAAAAAAATTCTAGAACAAAAAATACGAGAAATCATTATAGAAACACGAGAGCTTTTTGAAAGAAACAAACAGTTAAAATGTCAAAAATAAGAAATAAAATAGTATCAAAAATAAGACGGTTGTTGAAAGAAATAAGAGTGATAAGCTCTGTTCCGAAACAACAAAAAATAGCCGAAAAATTAGACGGTTATATTACAGATTTTTTGAACGGAAAAATAGAAAAATTTACGGCTGTTCCTAAAAAACCAGAATTGGTCGGAAAAAATATTTTTTGGCAATATTGGCATCAAGGCGTAAATTCAACCACTTCAAAAATGGTGGTCGAATGTATTAATTCCGTGAAAAAACACCGTGGCGATTATGAAATAATTCTGCTGACAAAAGAAACGGTAAACGATTACATCGAATTGCCAAGTTTTGTTTATGAAAAGTTCGGAAAAAACGGATTTAATTTTGCCAAGTTAGCAAATCTTATTCGGTTGTATCTGCTTTCGGCTTACGGTGGCGTTTGGCTCGATGCAACAACTTATTTGACCGCTCCGATTGACGAAAAAATGCTGAATGAAGATTTTTTTGCGTTTCAGCGTTCCAAAATTCCGCCGAAAGATGCGGAAATGTTCCGAAAATTTGACCCATTATATTTTTCTTGGAGTCCGAAATTTTGGGCAGGAATGCTCAATTCTTTTATGATTGCAAAACCGAATAATAAAATTGTTGCCGACCTGCTTTCGATACATCTTGCGTATTGGAAAAAAGAAACGAAAGTCGGACATTATTATCTTTTTCAAATTATGTTTAACCGAATGATGATGCATGATGAGTGGAAAAATCTGAACTGCGAAATCATTGGCGATACCGACTGCCACAAGCTGCAAGTTGTGTCGCTCGACAAATTCGACCATCAACTTTTTAACGAAATCAAAGCCAACAGCAATATTCATAAATTAACGTATCGGTTCGACAAATTTAGCCAAATTCCCGAAGGCTCATTTTTTGATTATATTGCAAACGGGAAAATATTTTAGATTTTAGATTGAAATCTAAAATCGTAAATCTAAAATCGTAAATAAATTATGTTAAAAGAAATATCTACAACAACAGGATACTTTTTTAGAAGAATCGCAAGAATACAAAGGCAGCTGAAAAAGGCGAACAAAGCAAAAAAAGATTTTCCTGTGCAAGCCGTAGTAGCCCAAAAATTAGATAATTATGTTACTGATTTTTTAAGCGGAAAAATAGAGAAATATGTTGCTGTTGCTAAAAAGCCCGAATTGGTCGGGAAGAAAATAATTTGGCAGTTTTGGCAGCAAGGATTGGACGAAAATACGCCGAAACTTGTTCGCACTTGTTTTGATTCTGTCGAGAAATATCGCGGCGAATACGAAATAATTATTTTGTCGAAAGAAACGCTGAACGATTATATTGATGAATTTCCGGATTTTATTTGGGAAAAATTCGGCACAGGTGGATTTGTCTTTCCTAAAATCGCTAATTTGGTGCGCTTGTATCTGCTTTCGGCTTACGGCGGCGTTTGGCTTGATGCGACAATTTATTTGACGGCTCCGATTGATGAAAAAATATTAAATGCAGATTTTTTTGCGCTTCAACGCGGCGAAACACCGCCGTCGGATTTGAAGATTTTTACAAAATTTGACCCGATAGGTCTTTCTTGGCTATCGGAATCTTATGTAAGAATGCAGAATTCGTTTATGGTTGCCAAACCACACAATAAAATTATCGACGATTTGCTTTCAATTCATTTTGAATATTGGAAAAAAGAAAAAGAAATCGGACATTATTTCTTTTTCCAAATGATGTTTAATCGAATGATGCAGCGTGACGAATGGAAGAAATTGAATTGTGAAATAATCTGTTATGCCGATTTTCACAGATTTTTAATAGCCGGATTCGACCGTTTTGACCAACACTATTACGACGAAGTTACCGCCCGATGGAATGTGCACAAATTATCACTTCATTGGGCAAAAAAATGGGCAAAAAACAGAATCCCTGCAGATTCATTTGCCGATATTATTATAAACGAAAAATTAGCAGAAAAGTAAGAAACTGTTTAAATTTCTAAAAAATGACAACGGAAAAAATGACATTTGGAGAACGCTGGAAAAAAACGAGAAGAATTTGGAAGCAGCAAACAGCGATGTTTTTTAAAAAACTTCTTATTCCAACTCTTGAACCGCTTAAAAATCGCGAAGGAACGGGAAGATATATCATATCGCTGACTTCTTATGGAAAACGGATTGCCGACCTCACTCCTTATACGATTTTTACATTTTTCAATCAAAGCGTTAAGCCCGATAAAATTATTTTGTGGATTGGACATAATGATAAAGAAAATGTTCCTAAAATTTTTAAGAAATTAGCGAAAAAAGGGCTTGAAATCCGTTTTTGCGAAGATATAAAATCGTACACAAAAATTATTTACGCACTTGAAGCGTTTCCCGACGATTGTGTTATTACGGCAGATGATGACGTTCTTTATCCGAAAGACTGGATTGAACGGTTGTTGGCGGCATATGAGAAAAATCCTGAAAAAATTATATACCTCCGCGCTCACGGAATTAAAACAGATGAAAATCATCATCCGCTTTCTTACAACGATTGGTTTAACTGCATTGAGCCGAAAACTTATTTTGGAAATGGGAAACATTCGCCTTTTAGCGTGTTTCCAACAGGTGTGGGCGGAATTTTGTATCCGCCGAAATGCTTTTATAAAGACGTTACAAACAGAGAACTATTTATGAAACTTGCTCCGCAAGCCGATGATATTTGGCTTTGGGCTATGGCGGTAATAAACGAAAAATTCGGAGGTGAAAGTCCTTATGCGCCTGTTGAAAAAGGAGATAAAGGACTTGGATTTGTGGCGTTGAAATCACAGCAAGAAACAGGAAGCGCCTTAAATCATTACAATGTTTCTTAAAACGGGAACGACAAACAGCTTGAAGCAGTTATCAAACATTATCCGCAGATTATGGAAACATTAAAAAAGATTGAACCGACTAAAACTGGCTATAAATAATAACACCAAATAAATAACCGGCAAATACAAAAGCCAAAATATTGCCGTGCTGTTTGGAATAAATCCGCGTTTTATCAGACGATTGCAATTTAAAGAGTTTTTGTCGCAACGGAATAAACGCAGCATACAAAGCCATTGCTATCAATGTGCCGGAAATAATTCCTCCGACCACATCGGAAATGAAGTGCATACCGAGGTAAATTCGCGAGTAACTGATTAAGATTGCCCAAGTAAGCACGACAAATGTTACCCAACGGTTTCTGAACACTAATGCAAGAGCAACCGCAAAGCCGACACTATTCGTTGCGTGTCCTGAAATAAAACTGTATCCGCCGCCTCGATGATTGTTTACAAGCTGTACGAGGTCTTTAAAATCGGGATGATGTCCGGGACGAAGACGTTCGAAAATGGGCTTTATCAATCCCGACGAAAATTGGTCGCACAACGCAAAAACCAAAAGAAAAAAAGACAATGTTAACAACGCTTCTTTTTTTTGAGTTCTAAAAAAAAGCAGAAACACAACAAATAAATAAAGCGGAATCCACACTTTGCTGCTACTTATGGCAAACATAATGTTATCCAGCAAAACAGAGTCGCTACCATTCAACAGAAAAAACAAATTGCGTTCAAGCGGGAGCAAATTTTCTACAAATTCTTTCATCTTTTTAATTTTGTAAATCGTAAATTATTTTTAGCTTCGTTTATTGCCGTAAAAAATGTAATAAAAATGAGCATTAAAATATATTCGCCCTCTTCTATCAACATAAAAAAGAACATAAAACCGAGAAATGTTAACAACAGATAACTGCGATTTTTTATGGCATAATAGGCAATAGCCGCAAGCATCGCAATTAATACGATTAATCCCAAAATGCCGAATTGTACCATAATGCCGAGAAATTGATTGTGAACGTGGGTTATAGAGCAGTCGACACAGTTCGGATATACCATTGCAGGCAATATATCTTTTATTTTTTCGGCTTGCTGTTCCAATACAAACCGCTGTTCGTCAAAGCCGCTTCCCCACCAAAAATGCTCTTGAATGTAGCTTATGGCAATCTTGCGATAAGCATCTCGAATATCATCATTGACAAAACCCGAAACTTTATTTCCAAATACCATCAAACTTGCTCCGCCGAGTAAAAAATAAGCCAGCAAAGCGATTTTGAAATACTTGGTTTTCAATTTCAAATAATATAATCCGGTAATCCCGATAATTAAAATGAATCCGACAACTCCGATGCGACTTTGCATCAACAGGATTATCAGCAAACAAAATACTGTGTATATCAACAAATCCCATTTTGAAATAGTAGGGAATTCATCTTTTTTATAATAAAGATAAAAACCCGTTATTAATCCGCCCAACACAACGATAGAAACTTGAGTTGGATGATAACGGTACGACCATGCATTAACAAAATAATAAGCATGGTAGTTTATTACATTTTTCCAACCAATCATTTGAGTTTCATAAGTAGTTTTTCCGGTAATCCATTCTACAAAATTGACATTTAAGTGCAGGAAGTTAAACCACCAATATAACACACAGAGTGAAAGAAAAATAATACCTGTTTTATAAAAAAATCCACCTATTTGCAACAAAGTTTTTTTCGACAGGCAAAAACAGCAATACGCCAACGGCAATACATAAAAACTAAGCGTTTGGCTGGGAAATCGAAACCCTTTTTGTGTGCCTATTGTACCGAAAAACAGCAGTAAAGCATAAGCAAAAATTAAATAGAAAAATGTAGGCGGCGGATAAAATTTTCGTGTGTAGAAAAAATGTATCAAACCTGCAAACGCAAATACTCCTATTATATAATATGAATGTGAAAGCTTACTTGATAAATATAAACTCGCTAAAAGAGTTGTCAAGCTAAAAACAATAAATGTGTCATTTTTATAGATATCGTCCCAAGAAAAACGATGGCTTTTAACTTTTTGCCAACCCAAAAGCAAAAAACCTGCAACAAACAAACCCAGCGCACAAAACCGTGCATACACTTCATTAGCTGCAGTAACCAAGCCAAGCAAATGCAACATGTAAATAAGTCCACCGAGCAAAACCGTAAGGCTCAACACAACAGCCGAAAATCGAAAAGTCATAATTTGAAATCTTTGTGGATACAAAAATAAGATAAAAAAGTGAGTAACTTCGCTTTTTATATTGATAATGTCCAAATTATAACTGAATAAACGAAACTTTTGGTTGCGAATTTTCCGAATACGCAAAGGGAAGAGATTGATAAAAGCTGAATCATATTGAAATGCCGTTGGGCATTTTCGCTCGGTAGAAGATACATTTGCCTCACAGGACGCATTCCATACGGAATGCAACCAATAAATAAATTCTATTTCTACCGAGCGATAATTCCTACGGAATTTTATAAAACGAATTTCAAAAGACCTGTTAAATTTAACAGGTCTTTGTTTTGTCATTTATTTTATCACTTTTTCCGTTTTGCCGTTATCATAACGAATAATATATATTCCGCTTTGTGGTTCTTGCGAAAGTTTTTGTCCCGAAAGAGTGTAGTAACCGACAATTTGAGTTTCTGCATTGTCTTCTTTTGGTGCTGTTATATCTGACGAACCAAAAGTTTGTATGTTATTAAAAACTCGCCAGTCGACAGAATTTTGATACAAAGCAAGTGATTCGGCTGGAACATAAAGTGTTGCATTAGCATAAATTTCCAAGCTGAAACTCATACTACTGAGATACGGTGGCACAAGGCTTTGAACAATTACCAATGTTAAACCGGTGCAACCTTCAAAAGACGCCCTAATCTCAATAACCGAGCTGGGAATAGTTATTGATGTTAAGCCGGTGCAGTTTTCAAAAGCAGAAACTCCAATCGAAGTAACCGAATTACCAATAGTAACCGATGTTAAGCCGGTGCAATTCTGAAAAGCTCTACTACCAATCGAAGTAACCGAGTTAGGAATAATTATTGATGTTAAACTGATGCAATTGTCAAAAGCAGAATTTTCAATCGTAGTAACCGAATTACCAATAGTTACCGATGTTAAACTGGTACAATTCAGAAAAGTTCTATCGCGAATCGAAGTAATCGAATTAGGAATAATTACCGATATTAAACTACTGCAATTTTGAAAAGCACTATTACCAATCGAAGTAACCGAATTAGGAATAATTACCGATGTTAAACTACTGCAATTCAAAAAAGCACTAGTACCAATCATAGTAACCGAATTACCAATACTAACCGATGTTAAGCCGGCACAACCAGAAAAAGCATAATTGCCAATCGAAGTAACCGAATTAGGAATAGTTAACTCACCTGTTAAATTAATGTAATCCTGAAAAGCGTAATTACTAATCGAAGTCATACCATTAGGCAAACTTACCGAAGTAATTTGATTGCGAAAACTACGCCATGGTACACTTACAAAAGACGTGTAATTAGTCATATCTCCCGAACCTGTAAAAGTAAGTGCTCCGGTAGAAGAATTAAAAGACCAAAACAAGTTATCGCCACATTGTCCGCTTGTTTGTGCGTTTGCCACAGTTGCGAAGCTCATAAAAGCAAGCGCCAAAATCAAAATGTAATTTTTCTTTCTCATAAAATTAAATGTTTAAATTATTTTTTTTGTTATGTTGATTTTTTATCCTAAAATTTTTACAAATACACACATAAAAAAAGCGCGGACAAAATTCAACTTATTTAGTTCCGAAGGTGCTCTACTACCCGAATAATCAAATAAAATGAAAAGTCCACGCCGTAGCGCGAATAGTTCATTTTACTTTCTGATTATTCTTGATATTTGTAGAGCTTATCGGAACAAAAAAGCAAAAGCTATAACGCTTTTTCCAAAATTTTAAAATGTGTATATTAATTTACACGATTACTTCATGGGCAAATAATTTTTTGTTTCATACAAAAATACAAAAAAGTTTTTGATTTAAACATTAAAATTTCAAACAACCGCTAAAAACCAAGTAACTTTTTCTATCTTTGGTTTTCAAAATTTCCTTACATGCAAGCAACAAGTCCATATTACGAAATAGCCAATAATTTTGCTACACTCACTAATCGGTCGCTTTTCCTTACCGGCAAAGCCGGAACAGGAAAAACTACTTTTTTAAAACAATTGAAAGAACGAAGCAAAAAAGAAATGGCAATTGTCGCGCCCACAGGCGTGGCGGCGATCAATGCCGGTGGAGTTACTATTCATTCCTTTTTTCAATTACCGTTTCACCCGCTCATTCCGACAGCCGAAGGCAAGAAAGATTTGATTGGGAAGCTGAAAATAAACAGTGCACGCCGAAAAGTATTATACGAACTCGAACTGCTTGTGATTGACGAAATAAGCATGGTTCGCGCCGATGTACTTGATGCTATTGATACAATTCTTCGTCATTTTAAATATAAAAGAAACGAACCCTTTGGCGGTGTTCAACTTATTTTTATCGGCGATATGTATCAACTTTCGCCGGTGTATAAAGAAGACGAATGGCAAATGTTGTCGTCCTATTATTCGGGTATGTATTTTTTCGATAGTTTGGTTATCAAACAACAACCGCCTGTTTATATCGAGTTTGATAAAATATTCAGACAAAGCAATTTGAATTTCATCAAATTGCTGAATGAAGTGCGAAATAATAATATTTCGGATGAAGGTTTTGAAATGTTGCAACAACTTTACAATCCCGATTTCAAACTGCCTAAAAATGATATTTACATCACACTCACGACTCATAATTACAAGGCAGACAATATCAATTCCGAAGAATTGGAGAAACTGAAAGGTAAACCGAAGAAGTTTAAAGCAAAAATTACGGGCGATTATCCCGAAAAAAGTTATCCTACTGAAGAAGAATTGGAGTTTAAAGTTGGAGCGAAAGTTATGTTTTTGAAAAACGACAAGGAAAGTCCACGCCGTTATTTCAACGGAAAGATAGGTGAGATTATCGAATTCGACGATGATTTTATTCTGGTAAAATGTCCGGGAGACGACGAAGCTATTACTGTAACGCCCGAAACGTGGGAAAACAATTCTTATACTACTAACGTCAATACCAAGCAGATAGAAGAAACGTTGCTGGGAACTTTTGTACAGTTTCCATTACGGTTGGCTTGGGCGATAACCATTCATAAAAGTCAAGGCTTAACGTTCGACAAAGCCATTATTGATGCAGGGCAAGCCTTTGCGCCCGGACAAGTATATGTAGCGTTGAGCCGTTGCCGTTCGCTCGAAGGCATGGTGCTGTTGAGCAAAATTGACCGAAGCAGCCTAAAAATAGACCACAATATTGTAGAGCACAGCAAGCAAAAACTACCTATCGAAATATTGGATAATCAATTAGATGTATCGAAACGAGAATACCGCGAACACATTTTGCTCGCTGTTTTCGATTTCAAAACTGTTGTAGGACAACTAAATCGACTGATGGATTTTGTAAAAGAAAAAGCTTCTTCTTTTAACGAAGAAACGCTTCCTTTCTTAAACTCGCTGCACGAACAATTGGAAAATATACAGAATATTGCAACGCGTTTTCAAAATGAATTGCAACGAATGATGTTAACCGATGTTGATGAAAAAAAATTACAAGAACGCATTACATCGGCAGTCAATTATTTTACCGAACAACTGAAAAACTTGATAGAAGAATTGAAACAGTCGCCCGCTAGCACCGACAGCAAAGGCAATGCCACTGATTACAACGACGACTTGAAAACCATTTTTACATCTTTGGCAGAAAAATTGCATATTTTCAAAAGCATCAAAGACGAATTTACAGTAGAAAATTATTACATCGCCAAAAACACGTTGCTGTTACCACCTTTTACCGTAAATGCTTATGCAGGAAGTAATGAATCGAAAAAGCCCGAAGCAAAATTTCCGATATTATATTATAAATTGTCCGACTTGCGTAAAAAAATATGTGACTCAGCAAATATTCCTATTTATTTGGTTTCGAGCACAAAAGGATTAACGGAAGTAGCGACTTATCTTCCGCAAACATTGGACGATATGCAAAAAATGCATGGCTTTGGTCCTGCCACCATTACCAAATATGGACAGCAATTTTTAGATATTGTGTTGGATTATTGCGAAAAGAACAACTTGCAATCGTTCATGTACGAAAAAGAAACAACCAAGAAAGAACGCAAAAAGAAGGAAAAAGAACCGAAACTCGAAAAACCGAAAAAAGAAGACACTAAACAATTGAGTTTCGATTTGTATAAACGAGGTTTTTCCATTACCGAAATTGCCACTGCCAGAGATTTGACCAAAACAACTATCGAAGGTCATTTGGCTCATTTCGTAGGAACAGGCGAAATTCCTTTACGGAATTTTGTAAATAAAGAAAAAGAAGAAAAGATTGTAAAAGTTCTAAAAACTGAAAAATTACTAAGTAATGTTTTTTCAGTGCTTAATGGAGAAGTGAGTTATGTTGAAATTAAAATGGTAATAGCTGATAGAGAAAATAAAAAATAAAAACAATAGCTATGGTTATTCTAAAATGCGATGTAAAAACTTTGGAAGGCGTATTAAAAAATAAAAAATACGCAGCCAATAATCTTTTGAACATTAATAAGGGAGAATTAATTTTATTACAACAAACAAAAAAAACACTTCTTCCTCAACAAAAAAGTATATGTTGGATTATGAATTTTGTTGAGATTTATCTAGATAATGACAATGAAAGTGATAAAATATGGGGAAGGCATTGGAAATATATTATTAGAGGAGAAAATCTTACAAAAATAGATGGATTTAATATTTCAGAAATTCAAACTTCTTCAGCTGACTATGGTAGCGCCATGGTAAAGACCAGTCTTAAACCCGAAGATGAGGAAGAAGTTTTAAAAAGAATTGAAGATGAAATAATAGATGATGATTTAAATAATTTCATAATAGATATTGATTCTAAAGGGATAAAAGATATTGAGGAAATTATAGCACTATTAGATGAGAAATATAAGGGCAAGCCCGAATATAAAACTAAAATTTCTCGATTCATAAAAAGACCAACTCCTTTACGAGACGCCATTATTGAACGCTATGGCACAACATGTAAAATATGTAAAAAAGAAGGATTTTTAAAAAAGACAAAAAACAGGTATTGTGAGTTACATCACATGATTGAATTAAATAACGAAGCGCCAAGCACATTACAAAGTTGGAATATTTTAGTGTTATGTCCAAACTGTCATAAACAAATGCACTTTGGCAATGTGCAATCAAAATTCTTAAATCCGGGCTGGGAAATAATTATCGATGGTAAAAAGTATATTATACAAGACTAAAAGGGATAATTCCGAAAATAAATTACCTAATTGTTAATCAAATCTCGATAAAGTCAAAAATACAAAATAACTTTATCGAGATTTTTATTTGTTTTTATATCTTTGTGAATAGGAAATGAAAAAGAGATGAATAAAAGTAATAAATTGCAAATTCGTAACAGCACTGCCGAATTTTTAACTTTTGCCTATCAGTCGCAAGGCGATGGCGTAGAAGTTCGCGTACAAAATGGAACCATTTGGCTGTCGCAGAAAAATATAGGATTATTGTTTGATACTTCAAGCGATAATGTTGGTTTGCATCTTAAAAATATCTATACCGAAGGCGAATTGAACGAAATTTCAACTGCCGAGGATTTCTCGGTAGTTCAACAAGAAGGCAATCGCGAAGTTTGTAGAATTGTGAAACATTACAACCTTGATACGATTATTGCCGTTGGCTATCGCGTAAATTCCAAACGAGCAACAGCATTTCGCCAATGGGCAACATCTGTTTTACGCGATTTTGCATTACGAGGATATATTGTCGACCGAAAAAGAATGGAAAATGGCGCTTTTCTCGACGATGATTATTTTGAACGGCTTTTGGAAGAAATCCGCGAAATCCGTTTGTCAGAGCGACGATTTTACCAGAAAATTACTGATATATATTCCACAGCAATGGATTATAACTCCGAATCACCCACAACCAAAGAGTTTTTTGCAAAAGTTCAGAATAAAATGCACTATGCTGTGCATAAACATACTGCTGCCGAATTGATTTATCATCGCGCCGACCACACGAAAGTAAATATGGGATTGATTTCTTGGGAAAAATCTCCCAACGGAAAAATTCTTAAAACAGACATAGCAATCGCTAAAAACTATTTAACGGAAAGCGAATTAGAATCGCTTGGACGTATTGTCAGCGGTTATTTGGATTTTGCCGAAGAATACGCCAAACGGCAAATACCGCTCACTATGGCTGATTGGGCAAAACATTTGGACTTGATTTTGCAAGCAAACGGAAGAGATTTGTTGCAAAATGCAGGCAAAATTACTACTGCACTTGCCAAGCAACACGCCGAAAATGAATTTGAAAAATTCCGTCCTGTTCAAGACCGACTATTTGAGTCGGATTTTGATAAAGCATTGAAAATGATAGCAAAATAGCAACATGAATCTTAACCAACAACTTAAAGAATTATATAACCAACAATATTCGACTTGGGAACTTGCCCGAAAGAATATTGACGACCTAAAAAATGTAGAAATAAAAACATTTCCTTTCGATAATTTTGAAATAAAAACACAATTCAACCCGGCACGCATTGTGTCGTCGGGTGCTAAAACAGATGCCAAAAGCATACAAGAACGGAAGTGTTTTTTGTGCGAAGAAAACCGACCGGATATTCAAAAATGCATTTCCTACCAAAATAAGTTTGAATTTCTACTGAATCCATTTCCTATTTTGCCGTTGCATTTTACCATAGCAAGAACAGAACATGTTCCGCAAGAGATTTTGCCATATTATGACGATATGCTCAATTTGGCAAAAGATTTAGATGAATTCACCATTCTGTACAATGGACCAACTTCGGGCGCTTCTGCGCCAGACCATGCACATTTTCAGGCTATTGAACAAAATCATTTACCTGTTGAATATGAGTATGCAACATTAAAAGAAAACCAATCGAAAACGTTTTATAAAGACGAAAACAGCGAATGTTACAGCATTCAACATTATTTGCGTTCTTGCATTGTGATAGAATCGAAAGATAAAAAAACGGTTGTTGATTTATTCCAAAAAATTTATCGGGACTTGCAACAAACGGAAGACAAAGAATCCATGATGAATGTTCTTTGTCTGTATAAAAACAATACTTGGACAACTTTTATTTTCCCGCGTGCGAAACATCGTCCAACGCAGTATTTTGCCGAAGGCGACAACAATATGATGATTAGTCCGGGTGCGATAGACATGGCAGGAATGCTTATTACGCCAAGGAAAAACGATTTTGATAAATTGAACAAGGAAATTATCACAGATGTATTTCGTCAAGTTTCCAAGGATATTGACGAGCCGACTATTGCTGTTGGTATTATGAGCGAAAAAGAAATCTCATTTGTGATTGACGGAAATGAAAAAGTGGTTTCTTTTCAAAATGGGAAAATATATTTTGAAGGAAAATACTTTGATGAACTTATTTTTTCGCCAACAGAAAAAAACTCCAACTTTGAACTCAAAAACGTAACCATCGGCATCAATTTTCATTGGGAACGAAAAGAAAACCAACGATTTAACGGCGCGTTGAAATTTACCATTGAAAATGAAAAAATAACAGCAATAAACATTATCTCTGTCGAAGATTATCTGAAAAGCGTTATTTCGAGCGAAATGAGCGCTTCCGCTTCATTGGAATTACTCAAAGCGCATGCGGTTATTTCGAGAAGTTGGCTTTTAGCAATTAATAATGAACAATTGACAATTGATAATGCAAATAATTGTCAATTATCAACTGTCAATTATCAATTCATAAAATGGTACGAACGCGATGCACACACCAATTTTGATGTTTGTGCCGATGACCATTGTCAACGCTATCAAGGAATTACACGTGCCAATACGCAAACAGCCATACAAGCAGTTGAAGAAACGCGCGGAGAAGTATTGATGTCTAACGGCGAAATTTGCGATGCTCGTTTTTCAAAATCATGTGGCGGAATGTCCGAAAAATTTGAAAATTGTTGGGCTAATATTCCGCATAGCTACTTGACAAATATTGTTGATAATGACAAAAATACTAATGGTTTTGACTTGGATTTGACCGTTGAAGAAAATGCAGAGAAATGGATTCGCCAATCGCCACCTGCTTTTTGTAATACGCACGATAAGAAAATATTGGCACAAGTACTCAATAATTACGACCAAGAAACAACCGATTTTTATCGTTGGAAAGTGGTATATTCACAACAAGAACTTGCGGAATTGTTACAAAAACGTTCAGGTATTGATTTTGGCGAAATTATTGACTTAATTCCTATTGAAAGAGGAGCTTCGGGACGTTTGGTTAAACTTAAAATTGTCGGAACAAAACAGACAATTATTGTTGGCAAAGAATTGGAAATCCGCAAATGGCTATCACCTTCACATTTATATAGTTCGGCTTTTGTAGTAGATAAAAAAATAGGCGAAAACAATTTGCCCGAACAATTTACATTAATCGGCGCAGGTTGGGGACACGGCGTTGGATTGTGCCAAATCGGCGCTGCCGTGATGGGCGAAAAAGGCTACAACTATCAAGAAATTTTGGCACATTATTATAAAAAGAGCGGACTGAAGAAACTGTATTTTTAATTGTACATATTCTTACCGGAATGGCAACCGGAGAAAATTATATGGAAAAAATAGAAAGAATTCAGCAGCATAAACAAAGAAGGTATCTCGCTTTTGAGATACCTTCTTTTTATTTTTTATACCATCTGTTCCACGTTCCAAACAAAGGCGCGAACACCCATTTCTTTGTTGCGGTTGTCGAGTTTGCGCACCGCAATGAGCAAATCGCGCACCATTTCGTCTTCTACAATGGTAATCAACGTGTTGTTCAGTTCAGGCCACGTGTGCGTACCACGACGAGGGTCACCGGTTTTACTGCCACGTCCTTGCACACCTTCAAAAAACGTGAATCCTCTTATTTCCAAGCGGCTTAAAATATATTCTACCCTTTCGGTAAACGCTTGGTTAAATACTATCATTACTGCTTTCATATTTTCTCTATTGACAAGTTGACGAGTAAACGAGTTGACAAGTGTTGCTAATACCAACAAAATCCGTTTCTCATAAACTTATTTTTAAAATATTATTTTCTTCATTATATATTATCGGAACTTGTTTACTCGTCAACTTGTTCATTTGTCAATTTGTTCACTTGTCCGTCTATCTCTAATCTATCCGCTTCGGGCAATTCTCTATCTAAGAAAAGGAATGTTTTCCTTACTTGCGCTTCTTTATCACGTTCGCCACTGCGTGACATTACGGAATAAGCCACCGGTATTATCAACAGCGTAATGAGTGTGGAAACCGTTGCACCGCCGATAACCACAACGCCCATCGGCACCCACGTTTCCGAACCTTCAGCTCTACTCAACGCCAACGGAAGCATACCCAAAATAGTAGTAAGCGAAGTCATTAATACAGGGCGAAGACGCGAAGCGCCCGCCATTGCCACCGCTTTGTTGAGTGCATAACCTCTGTCGCGTAACAAGTTGGTAAAGTCGATAAGCATAATTCCGTTTTTCACTACAATACCAATAAGCAAAATGAAACCAAGCATACCGATAATACTCAACGAAGTACCTGTTATCCAAAGCGCTAAAATAGTTCCTGATGCAGCAAACGGCACTGATAACATAATGATAAACGGTTTGGCAAACGACTCGAATTGTGAAGCCATCACAATGTAAACCAACATTAAAATGATTAAGCCAAGGATTACCATATCCAAAAACGCTTCTTGCATATCTTTGTATGCGCCACCAATTTCTACGAGAACACCAGGCGGAATTTCCGTTTGATCGATTTCCGCTTGAATGGCTTCTGCTAATTTGCCGAGCGAAACACCTACCGGCGTAACAGAAACGGTTACAACACGTTCGCGACGTTTGCGTTCGATGTTAGGTGGTGCCCAATATTCGCGTATCTCGGCAAGTTCTATCAGCTTGATTTGTTGTCCGAAAGGCGACATCAATGTCAGTTTTTCAATGTCGGAAAGTGATTGGCGGTAATTTTCTTCCAAACGTACAACGATATTGTATTCATTTCCGTCTTCTTTCAAATATCCTGCGTTCATACCGTTCACACGGTTGCGAACAAACACTGCCGCCATTTGCGAGTTTAATCCGTGACGGGCAAGTTTTTCTTTGTCGAACACAATTTCCAATTCGGGGCGGTCGTTTTTACGACTGATGTTAATGTCGCGCGCACCTTGGATATGTTGAAAACGTTCTTTCAATTCTCTTGCCAATGCGTTGGTTGTTTGGAAATCGTAACCGTAAATTTCAACAGCGACATTATTTCCACCGCCGCCCATTCCCGACGACGTTGAAACCGTATAGTTGATAATCTCGGGCATTTTTTCTAATTCGCCGCGAAGCACTTCGGCAATTTCAAAAACAGAACGGTTACGCTCAGACCTTTCAACAAGTCTTATATTCATTGTGATAATATCATTTGCTTGGTCGGTAAAAAACGAAGCAAAACCGCCTTCATCGTCAGCACCGGTAGTGGTAGCATAAATAAGGACTTCGGGTATCAATTCGTCTATTCTTGCTTCAATATTGCGAGCCGTTCTCATACTTTCTTCCAAGCGCGTACCCTGTTGCAATTCTACGGTTACCGTCATTTGTCCTTGGTCATTTTCGGGCATAAAGTCGGTACCGATTCCACCAAATATTGCCGGTAACAATGATAGAATGAAAATTGCTATAACAATAAGAAGAGTTTTCTTTTTATTATTTAAACAAAGATGCAAGAGTTTTCCGTAACTTTGGTCAACTTTATCAAGCCATTTGATAATAGTTTTGTCGTACCAATTTTTCGCACCGTTTTGAGCGGTATCGCGCGCTTTGAGCAATCGCGACGAAAGCATCGGCGTAAGCGAAATCGCTACAAGTGTAGAAGCGGTAACCGTAATGGAAACAATCCAACCCATTTCTTTAAACATAATACCTGCTTGTCCGCCAAGCATCGTCAACGGAATAAACACCACAAGAATAACTAATGTAGAAGCGATTACAGGTATCCACACTTCGTTTGTGGCATAAATAGAGGCTTCGCGTGGAGCGGCGCCCTTTTCTATGTGTTTACTGATATTTTCGAGTACTACAACAGCGTCGTCGACTACCATACCGAGCGCTACCACGAGCGCCGACATAGATATAATATTGAGCGAACTGCCTGTAGCGAAAAGGTAAATAAACGATACAATAAGCGAAATAGGGATTGCCAGCGCCACAATAATAGTCGCGCGCCATTTTCCAAGGAAAAAGAATACCACCACAATAATAAAAATCAACGCATAAAGTATTGCCTCTGTCAATCCGTTAATAGAATTTCTGATATTCTCGGAAGAGTCAAATATCGGTGTCAGTGTTATGTCGGGCGGAAGATTTCTGACAATCTGTTCCATTTCCCGTTTAATGTCGCTTGCCACTCGCACGGTGTTGGCACCCGATTGCGCCATTACAACAAGACGTGCACCGTCTTTGCCCATAATTTTTTCGTCGAGCGTAACGTCTCTAATCGTATCGCGTACCGTAGCCACATCTCTGACAAAGACTTGTCTGCCCGTGGGCGTGGTGGTTATTACCACATCGTTGATTTCCGAACTTTCTACAAATTCGCTTTCCACACGAAGCTGGTATTGCGACTGCCCCATTTTTATCGAGCCCGAAGCAAGGTTAAAATTGTTGGCGATAATTGCCTGACCGACTTGTTCTACGCTTAATCTAAAAGCGTCAATTTTGTGCGGGTCTAACTCCACATAAACGTAACGTTTCGGTGCACCGGCAATAGCCAAATTGCCAATACCATTTACACGTTTCAGTGGATTCAGCATATTGTCTTCCAAAATTCTGTCCAATCCCGGATAACTTTCCTCGGCTGTGATGGCGTACATCATAATCGGGAACATACTCGTATTGAGCTTGAAAATAATGGGCTGTTCGGCTCCATCGGGAAGGCTTCTTCTTGCCATATCCAGCGCCGAACGGACATCGTTGACCGCTTCCGTGAGGTCTTCGCCAAATTCAAATTGAAGCACAATGATTGACATATTATCGCGCGAAACAGAAGTGATTTCTTTTAAATTCTCCACAGAATTGAGCGAATTTTCAAGAATTCGGGTTACGTTGGTTTCAATTTCTGTGCCGTTGGCGCCCGGATAAATTGTCATTACCGACACGAAAGGTGCGTCAATTTTGGGCAACAAATCAATCGGCAACTGCCTGAATGAGAAGACGCCCAATATGATTACCGCAACGAATATTAATATTGTTGTTACGGGTTTGTTTATTGCTGATTTGTAAATAGACATATATTAGGTTTTAGTAAACAAGGAAACGAGGAAATAAAGAATAAGACTTGATATTCGGATACTTGTTTTTAGTTGTTAGTTGTTATTTTTTATTTTTAATCAAAGCAGAAAGCATTTTTATAACTTCTTCGTCTAATTCGTAAAGTTGCTTAAATTCTTGTCTGCCATAAAATTTAAATTTTTTGCGATAATTAATTGTATTTCCAATTCGGAAGCAGAGCCTAACGAGATATATAAAAAGTGAACTAATTCTTTGTTAGACATTCTGCCATATCCTTCTGCGATATTAGATGGAATAGATACTGCGGAACGACGCATTTGAGAAACAAGTCCAAATATTTCTTCCTTTGGAAAAGATTTTGTGCAATTATACAGTAATGTAACTAATTGCATCGCCTTTTGCCAAACTTTCAAATCTTTGTGAGTCATCATAATCTTATCTGTATAACTATTTCCTCGTTTCCTTGTATCTCGTCTCCTCGTTTCCTCATTTATTCGTTAACTACTTGTATTCTAACGCCATTGTGCAAACGCGCTTGCCCTGCTACAACAATTTCGTCGCCTTCTTTTATTTCATTGGAAATGATTTCGACTTGATCGTCGAAGCGTTGTCCGAGTCTTACGGGAACACGCTTGGCAACACCGTTGTCATTCAAAAATACGAAACGCTCGTTTGTACCCTGTAATTTCAACACTGCCAATGACGGAACGACAACCGTTTTTACTTGTCCGAGATTCATCGAAGCGGTGGCAAACATTCCCGGACGTAAGATTTCTTTGTCGTTCGGAATTTTTACCTGCACTTGAAATGTGTGCGTTCCGGCATCAATAGTTGGATAAATAATTTCTATCTCGGCCTCAAACGCTTGGTCAGGAAAAATATCGGGCGTGATGAAAACAGGCATACCTTTTTTAACCTGTGGGAAAAATGTCTCTGAAATATTTATGGTGGCTTTCAACGTTTTTAACTGTACGAGCGACAAAATGGGCACTGCACCGTTATACAATTCGCCCGGTTCGTAGTTTCTCGCTTCGATAACTCCTGCAAAAGGCGCACGAAGAAACGTGTTTGCTTCGAGGTTGCGCAATTGAGTTTTCATGGCCTCATACGCCGCTTTCACTTCGTCGTATTGTTGTTTAGAAATATTATCCGACGCGTTGAGTTTAGACACGCGCTCGTAATTAACCGCCAAATTCTCGAACTGCACTTTTAGTTGTTCATAATTTGTTTTGTCCATCTGCACAAGTAGCTGTCCTTGTGATACGCGCGTTCCAACAGGCGTAAGGATTTGCGAAATGCGTCCCGGCATAGTCGGTGCAATGTTTACTCTGTCGTAAGCCTGAAGCACGGTCGAAAACTTGAAGTTGCGGGCAATTTCTTCCTGTTTCACTTTTTGTACCCTTACAACGCCACCTTGTTCTTCTTGCGCTTCTTCCACTCTGGTTCCGCAAGCCGAAAGGATTAATGATATGCCTGCTAACAGGCTGATAATTCTCATTGATTTCATGTTTTTATATTAAATTGGTATTCGTTGATATTTATTTTATAATTGATTCAACAGTTTTTGCAAATTTACCTGCGCCATCAGCAAATCCATCAGCGCGCCGATATACGAGCCTTGCGCTGAAATCAAGCTGTTGTTTATGGTCGTCAGGTCAGTGCTCGAGAACACGCCGAGTTCATATTTTTGTGTCGCGTTGTTAAAAATACGTTCCGAAACAGCGATATTTTTCTTTTGTAATTCGTAGGTTTCGATAGCCGAATTGAGCAAAAAGCGTAATTGTTTTTCCTGCACTTTTATACCTTCAATGGCATCTTCGCGCTGAAGTTTGGCAGATTGTAAATCAAATTTTGCTTGACGCACTTTCGACAATCGCTCGCCGCTCGAAAAAAGCGGAACATTTAACGACGCGCCAATGGTATTGGGCGGATTCATATTGAAACCTTCGGCTTTTCCGAAAAAAGTCCGAGTGGTGTACTGATAGAAAAAAGCCAATACAGGTGCGTATTCCCATTTTCTGAGATTGACCATTTTTTTTGAAAGTTCGATGTTTTGATTGAGCATCTGAACGCTGTAATTTTTGCTGAGGTCGAACTCCGAAGTTGCGGTTGCGTACACATCGTTATTTGCCAAAAATCCATCAAGCGATTCAATAAGTACGAGTTCTGCATCGTTTGAGCCAAGTACTAAGCGCAACATATTATAAGCCAATTCTATTTGACGTTCGGCTTTTTTGACCTCGTTTTCGATAAGCATTACCTGCACATCAAGTTGGTCAACGGCAATTTGTTCTGCTATGCCGACTTCATGCATTTTAAGAGTTGTTTCGTGCAATCTTTGCACATTTTCTTTACTGTTTTCCAACAAGCGTTTCGACTCTTCGGCTACCAATGCTGTAAAATACGCTGTTGCTACATTGGATTTTACGTCTAACTCACTGATATTTTTATTCAGTTTCGACATTTCAATAGCTAATTTGCTCATCTGCACGCCTACCACTTGCATTCCGCTGATTGCCATTGTTACTTGCACATTTAAATTGCCAAATGGATTCATCGGAATTTCCGTGGCGCTACCACCGCCCATTAATTCGCCGACAACGCCTACTATCTTTTGCGTTAATGGATCCGACAGATCTATGTTTGGCGGATTTCCATCGTTAGACATCAAGTTAATTTCGGCGTTGTAGCCCAAAAAGTTGGTGTAGCCGAGTGTTGCATCAGCGTGGGGCAACATTGAAGCAATCGCTTGCCACCTGGCAGCTTCGGATTTTTGCACGGCAACGCCTGAAGCTTGCAATGTGCGGTTGTATGCCAACGCGTATGCTTTGGCATCTGCTAACGAAAGCTGCAGTTTTTCTTGCGAAAAAGTTGCTAATGAAATGATTAGGCAACTTGTTAGTAATAAAATCTTTTTTCTGTTCATATATGTTAGTTAAGTTAGCGTGTTGACAAGTTAATCATCTGTCAACTATTATAATAATTTTTCAAATAATAATCCATTCCTTTTTCGTTTGCCAGAATGCGAATCAGCAAATCTTTGAAAAAGCGGAAACGCTGGTAAAGGTCGCTGTTTTTTTTATCAGTAAGATTCAACATCGTTTGAACTTGCAGTGCGATATATTCTACCATCGGGTCAATATCAATGTCTTCGCGAAAAACTTTTTCTTCCAATCCTTTCAAAATCATCGCCTTAATCATTCCCTCCCTATCTTTTCGTGTATTTTCCAAACGGCGCTGCAAAATTAATGGATAATATTTCTCTAAATCATAATACAGGGCAAAATATTTTTTATTTTGTTCCATAGTTGTTTTGAAACTTTTATCGTAATCCATCAAAATGTCAATAATATTTTTTTCGCCGAATTCTACCCAAGGAAATTTGTGTTTGTTTTTCGATTCTTCATGAAAAAGACATATTGCTTCTTCAATCAGTTGTTCTTTTTGCTTAAAATAATTGTAAAATGTTTTTTTGGAAATGTGCAATTCCTTGCATACATCGTCGATAGAAACACTTCGCAAACCGTATTTTTTAAATAAGTCTGACGCTGTGTTTATTATGTCGGATTTTATTCTTTCCATGTTACATTTATCTTTACAAATTTTAAAATGACCGCAAATGTACAACGAAAAACAATACGACAGCATTAAATAGTGTTAATTTTACATATTTATTTTTAAATAATTGAAATTCAAATAGTTCTTGGAAACTTTTAGAGTAAAATAGTTTTCTTGTTCTTAAATTAAGTCTAATATTTTTTTTCAATTAAACCTAACCGGTTTTAAAAACTTGTGAGGTTTGATGTACATGATATAACAACAAAATGCCCAAAAGTTAAACACAACTTTTGGGCGCTTCGCTTTGATAATTAATTTTAAATCACTTCAATACCTTGTTTAGCCAATAGTTCGAGGCTCATATCGCGCAACTTAAATTTTTGTATTTTTCCGCTGCCTGTCATTGGATATGAATCTACAAAGAATACATATTTAGGAATTTTATACCGTGCGATTTTTCCTTTGCAAAAATCGCGCACGTCTTCGGGAAGAAGCTCAGCATCTTCTTTCAATATAATATACGCACCGACTTCTTCGCCGTATTTTTTCGACGGAACGGCAACTACTTGCACATCTTTTACGCCTTCGAGTTGATATAGGAATTCTTCTATTTCGCGCGGATAAATATTTTCTCCGCCACGGATAATCATATCTTTGATACGTCCAGTGATGCGATAGTTTCCGTTCACATCTCTGATGCCCAAATCGCCCGAATGCAAGAATCCGTCTTTGTCGATACACTCTTTTGTGGCTTCATCGTTTTTGTAGTAGCCTTTCATAATGTTATAACCGCGACAACAAACTTCACCTTGCTGTTCGTCGCCAAGATGCTCACCCGTTTCGGGGTCAATAATCGCCACTTCGGTAAATTCGTAAGGTCTTCCTACCGTTGTGCAACGTGTTTCAAACGAATCGCTGATGAGCGTCTGCGTCATTCCGGGCGACGTTTCGGTTAAGCCGTAAACGCTGGTTATGTCCATAAACATTTTTTCGTTTACTTGGCGCATCAACTCAATCGGACAAAGCGCACCTGCCATAATTCCTGTACGCAGGCTCGTAAGATCGAACATATCGAACATCGGATGGTTCAATTCGGCAATAAACATCGTGGGCACGCCGTAAAGCGCCGTGCATCTTTCTTTGTGAATGGAAGCCAACACCACGAGCGGGTCAAATTTTTCTACCATTACTTGCGTACAACCATGCGTTAGCACGTTCATGGTTGCCAACACTACGCCGAAACAATGAAAAAGCGGAACGCAAACGCAAAGTTTATCGTCTTGCGTAAATTTCATGTGTTCACCTGTCAGATAGCCATTGTTGGCAATGTTGTGATGCGTGAGCATTACGCCTTTCGGAAAACCTGTTGTGCCTGAAGTATATTGCATATTTACCACATCGTGGCATTTTACGGTACTTTTTACTTCGTGCAATTTGTTATCGTTGATATTATTTCCCAACAGTAATACTTCTGAAGTATTGTACATTCCGCGATGCTTTTCTTGCCCGATATACACAACATTTTTCATAAACGGAAAACGCTCACTTTTCAAATGTCCGCGCTCGCACGTTTTGAGTTCAGGAAGCATTTTGTAGGTCATATCCACATAATCGCAATCCCAAGTACCGTCGATGATGCAAAGCGTGTGCATATCGGAGTTTTCACACAAGTATTCGAGTTCGTGCTGCTTGTAGTTGGTATTAACGGTTACGCAAATGGCGCCGACTTTTGCACAAGCAAATAAAAATGTCAGCCAATCGGGCACGTTTGTTGCCCACAAACCAACGTGGTCTCCTTTTTTCACGCCAATGGCGAGCAATCCTTTTGCCATATCGTTTACCCGATTATCAAACTGTTTCCAAGTGAAACGCAGGTTGCGATCGGAATAAACAATGTATTCTTTGTCGGGAGTTTCTTGCGCCCAGTGTTCGAGCCAATCTCCGAGAGTTTTATCGTATAATTGCATAGTTTTTTTATTTTAGGAATGAGAAGTGAGGAGCGAGAAATGAGAAAGATTTCCTCATTCCTCGCTCCTCATTCCTGATTATAATGGTGTATAAACAACTGCCAAAATTTTCGCGGCTGTACCTTGATGTGCATGAACGTGGTGCGCCACAATTGAATCATAATAAATGCTGTCGCCTGCCGAAAGTGTATATACGTCTTTTCCGTAATTGATTTCGATGGTGCCTTCCAACACATAAATAAACTCTTCGCCTTCGTGGCTCGACGTTGTGAAATTTAATTCTGCAACGGGCGCAATATCAATGATAAACGGCTCCATATGACGGCCCGATTTAGATTTTGACAGTGAAAAATAATCCATGTGCTTGCGCGATTGAACAGCGTTATTTGAAAAACTGATGCTTTCTGTTTTATCTATTTTTCGAGAAATAACGGGACCTAAATTGTCGTTATCATCTAAAAAAGTGCCCAGACGAACGCCCAGCACACGCGCCATTTTAATCAGCGGCGCCAACGATGGAAGATTTACATCTTCTTCTATCGACACGATTTGTTCCAAACTTAGACCGCTTCTTTCAGCCATCTCTTCTCGGGTAATGTTTTTTGATTCGCGAAGTGATTTAATTTTTTCGCCTACAATAATTGGTTCCGACATAGTCGTTTTTGTTTAGATTAGTTTTAAACTTTAATAATTCGGTGCAAAAATAATACAAATAATAACAAAAACAATGAAAATTGTATTAAAATATAATTTAATTATTGTTTCTTTATTTTGTGATATGTTTTGTATTTAATTTCCAAAAAAGTATTATTTTTACCTCAAATTATCTAATTACATTTTTATTCACTTAAAACATTTTTTATTATGGACAGAAAAACATTAGCGATTGTATCTTACATTACAATCATTGGTTGGTTAATCTCTTTCTTTTCTTACAAAGATAAAGAAAAAGATTCATTGGTTTCTTATCATTTAAAACAAGCGTTCGGATTGTTTGTTGCCATGTTTTGTATTAACATTGCATTGAGAATATTAATTACGATATTTGTTGCTATTAATCTCACAAGCATTGTAGGAATAATCGGCTTATTAGCTATGCTGCTTTCTATTACATATTTGGTACTTCTTATTATTGGTATTATTAATGCCAACAAACAAGAAGAAAAACCGCTTCCGCTTATTGGAAAAATGTTTGAAGGAAAATTCGATTTCATTCCTTAATTAGGATAGAACGTAAATGACGCAAAAAACACAGATTCTCGCAAAAAACAATTAAAAAATTTGCGGAAGTTTGTGTTTTTTGCGTCATTTGCGTTCATTTTCCGTATCTTTGCAGTCAATTTAAAAACATTACGATGCCCAACATTTCATTACGCGGAAACGAAATGCCTGCTTCGCCCATACGGAAGCTGGTTCCACTTGCCGACGCCGCTAAAGCAAAAGGAATAAAAGTATATCACCTCAACATCGGACAGCCTGATTTGCCAACGCCGCAAATTGCGTTAGATGCTATCAGAAACATCGACAAAAAAGTATTGGAATATGGTCCGAGCGACGGAAATAAATCGTACCGCGAGAAATTGGTTGGTTATTATAAAAAACACAACATCAATCTCACAGCAAACGATATTATTATTACCACCGGCGGTTCGGAAGCGGTGTTGTTTGCGTTTTTATCTTGCTTGAATCCCGGCGACGAAATTATTGTGCCTGAACCTGCGTATGCCAATTATATGGCTTTTGCTATTTCGGCAGGTGCGGTTATCCGCACAGTGGCATCGACCATCGAAGATGGTTTCGCGCTTCCGCCTATCGAAAAATTTGAGGCGTTGATAAATGAGCGCACCAAAGGAATTATGATTTGCAATCCGAATAATCCAACGGGATATTTATATACAAAATCGGAAATGAATCAAATTCGCGATTTGGTAAAAAAATATGATTTGTATCTTTTTTCGGACGAAGTTTACCGTGAATTTATTTACACGGGTTCGCCGTATATTTCAGCTTTCCACTTGGAAGGAATTGAAGAAAATGTGGTGTTGATAGATTCTGTTTCTAAAAGATATTCCGAGTGCGGACTCAGAGTTGGCGCGTTAATTACCAAAAATAAAGAGTTGAGAAATGTTGTGATGAAATTCTGTCAAGCGCGGTTGAGTCCGCCGCTTATCGGACAGGTTGCTGCCGAAGCATCGCTCGACGCGTCCGAAGAATACAGTCGCGATATGTACGACGAATATGTGGAACGCCGTAAATGTTTGATTGATGGATTGAATCGCATTCCGGGTGTTTATTCGCCTATTCCGATGGGCGCATTTTATACGGTTGCGCGTCTGCCGATTGACGATGCAGATAAGTTTTGCGCGTGGTGTTTATCTGATTTCAATTACGAAGGCGAAACAGTGATGATGGCGCCCGCGTCGGGATTTTATACCACCAAAGGCGCCGGAAAAGACGAAGTCAGAATTGCATATGTATTGAAAAAGAACGATTTGGCAAGAGCGTTGATTGTGCTGAAGAAAGCGTTGGAAGAATATCCGGGAAGAACAAATTAACATAAAATGCTACTTATAAAATAAAAACTTCGCGTCTTTGTGTCGCCGCGTTTTAGCGTTTAGTAGAAAAAGCACAAGCGTTATGAACGCAAAGACGCGAAGACGCGAAGTTTTTTTATAATTTTGGATAAAAAAAATAAAATATTAAACGTTGAGCTGTTTTTAGCGAAAAGGATTCATTTCAGCAAAAACAAGTCTGACAAGCGCGTTTCGCGTCCTGCGGTGCGCATTGCCACTATTGGAATTGCTATCGGGCTTGTGGTTATGATTGTGTCGGTAGCCATTGTGATTGGTTTCAAAAAAGAAATCAGGAACAAAGTGGTTGGATTTGGCTCGCATATTCAAATCACAAATCTTGACGCCAATGTTACTTACGAAACTGCACCTATTGCTGTTGACAGCGTTTTATTAGCATCTCTTGCCGCTTTGCCCGAAGTGCGTCATGTGCAACGATTCGCCACAAAACCGGGAATTGTAAAGACGGAAACGGATTTTGAGGGAATTGTCTTAAAAGGCATTGATAATGATTTCGACTGGGATTTTTTTCGCCAAAATATGATTGCAGGCGATATACTTTCTTTTTCGGATTCTGCTGCAAGCAACGGCATTATTATTTCAAAAGAGCTTTCGCAAAAACTTCAACTGAAACTTGGCGATAGTTTTGTTACTTATTTTATACAGGAAAGGGTTCGCGCGCGCAAATTCATCATCGAAGGTATTTACGCAACTAATTTCAGCGAATACGACAGACTTTTTGTATTGGCAGACATTCGCCACGTTCAACGGCTCAACGAATGGGAAGAAGACGAAGTAAGCGGCGTTGAAATTCTTTTGCACGACTATCGCGATTTGGATTTTGCTGCTGATGAAGTGTTTTTTCTGATTGCCAATCGTACCGACAGGCATGGTTCGTTATATTACATACAAACGATTAAATCAATTAATCCGCAAATTTTCGGGTGGCTCGATTTGTTGGATATGAATGTGTGGGTTATTTTGATTTTGATGTTAGCTGTAGCAGGTTTTAATATGATTTCGGGCTTGCTGATTATCATTTTGGAAAAAACAAATATGATTGGCATATTGAAATCGCTCGGCGCTGCCAACTGGTCAATCCGCAAAGTGTTTTTGTATCAATCTTTTTTCCTCATCGGCAAAGGAATGATTTGGGGAAATATTATCGGACTGGCGTTTTGCTTTATTCAATACACTACGGGCATTATTACGCTTGATCCCGAAATTTACTACATTTCCGAAGTTCCTATTTCACTGACATTTTGGTCGTGGTTGCTGTTGAATATTTCTACGCTCGTCATATCTTTATTGATGCTGATTGGTCCTTCTTATCTGATTTCAAAAATCAGTCCGGCAAAGTCAATTCGCTTTGAATAATGCAATTGTACAATGTTTTTTGACAAAAAATCCAAAAATTTTCATACATTTGTAGTTGATCTACTATAATTTATGAAAAAACTATTTACTCTAATCATATCACTGTTTTTGTTTGGCTTGGCTAATGCACAAGTTTCCAATGCGCGTATAAATTTCTCTTGCCCTACCGGACAAGTAACTGTAACTTACGACTTAAATACTTCGCAACCAATAGACGTAACTCTATATTACAGCCACAATAAACGCGACTGGTTCATTGCCCAAACCGTAACCGGTGACATTACAGAACAAACCTCCGGTACAGGAAAAACCATTATTTGGGATTGTTTTGCTGATAACGTGCGCCTTGGCAGATTTTATTTTAAGATAGAAATACCACCACCGCCCGAATCCAAATGTGTATGGATAAACGGCGTATGTTGGGCTAAATACAATGTAGGCGCGCCGGATATTTTTGTAGAAAATCCCGTGGATGCAGGAATGTTTTACCAATGGAACAGAAATATAGGCTGGAACGCAACCGATCCGATGATAAACTCTAATGGTGAAACCACTTGGACCAGCAGTATTCCCACAGGCACAATTTGGACAACAACAAACAATGTTTGCCCTGACGGCTGGCGCATTCCTACTGAAACAGAGTTTGCAAGCCTTATAAGTTCCGGCAGTATTTGGACCACTTCGCCTGTTCCCGGTCGTATTTTTGGCAGTGGCAACAATACTATTTTCCTGCCTGCTGTCGGCTACCGCCGCAACGTTGGCGGGTTCCTCTACGCAGAAGAGAACGGCTGCTATTGGAGCAGTATACAGAACAGTAGCAGTTACGCGTATAGCTTGGGCTTCGACAGCGACAGTGCGTATGTGAGCTATCTCTGGGGCAGAGCTTACGGGCTTTCGGTTCGGTGTGTAGCAGAACAGTCTGAACCTTGATTTTAGTAAGATTTATAAGATTAGGGAAGTGTAAATCTTGCTAATCTTATAAATCTTACTAAAATCAAAGTTCAAGACAATAAAACAGGTTTAAAACAAAAAATAAAGAATATGAGAAAACATTTAATAACAGCAGCATTTTTACTATGCAGCATAGCAGCACAAGTATTTTCTGCATGTCCTGATTTTACGGACTTACATTCTCCGTATGTAACGGCATATACAGGCTGGACACATGATCCGTTTATGTCTTCGGGCGTTGTGAGCGGCAGGCACACGCTCATTACGCAACAAGGCACAGACCCAAATACCGGCGGCGCTTTGCAACTGTTGCCCGAAGGCGAAAGCCAAGTGATTAGGCTCGGGAATCAACAAGTCGGTGCAGAAGCCGAAGCGTTGGTTTATCGTTTTACGGTAGATATAGACAACGCTGTGTTGTTGCTCAAATTTGCAGTAGTATTGGAAGATCCCGGACATGATATTATGGGACAACCACGTTTTACAGTGCTTGTTACAGATAGCGATGGCAACTTGACTGAAGAATGTGCCGAATATGATGTACGTGCCAGCGGAGATATTCCCGGTTTTCAAACATATCAAGGAAATCGTTGGTTGGCAGTTCGCTGGCGTGACTGGACAAATGTTGGAATAGATTTGTCGCGATATATTGGGCAAGAAGTGCAAGTGCAGTTCATTACTTACGACTGTAAATACAGCGGACATTTCGGTTATGCCTATTTCACAGCTTCGTGTATGCCGAATCTGTTGCAACTTACAGAGTGCGGCACACCATTTGAGTTGTCTGCGCCCGATGGTTTCGATTCTTACCTTTGGGATAACGGCGAACAAACTCGTACAACCATTCGCACGGAAACAAACGGCAACGTTTGGTGCAACGTTACTTCAGTTACAGGTTGTCAATTTACACTGAGCGGATATGTTACTACCGAACCGGTAACAACACCCGATTTTATACAAGCAACTATCTGCGAAGGAGAAAGTTACAATGAAAACTATTTCAATTTGCCGCCACAGAATGCAGGTGTGCATAGATATTACAACACATTTTTCAATCCGACAACTTGCGCCGAGCAAACAACCGAATTGGAATTGACCGTGCTGCAACGTTATAACCAAATTAAAGCAGCGATTTGTCACGGAGAAGATTATACCGAAAACGGTTTTGACATCATTCAACCGGCAGTTGGTGTACGAAGAGATACGATTTTGATAGGACAAATTTCCGGTTGTGATTATTACAATGTTTTAGAATTGACCGTAAATGTTAGCCTTGAAATGCCTAATGATTTAGTTGGCGATACTTCGCCTTGTTCCAATGAGTTGGCAACTTATGCTTTTGCCGGTTCGGAAATGCTGACAAGATTTACATGGGAATTTCCCGAAAATGCTGTTGTAACCAGAGGCAGATACAGTCCGCAAGTTACATTATACTTTACAGACGACACGCCCGGACAAGTTATCTTGAAAGGCGAAAACGGCTGCGGAACAGGTGCAACGCCGTTATTGGTACATCCGCGACAAACGCATAATATTCAACTCAACGACCAAGTTTGTCAAGGTAGTGAATACAACGATTACGGATTTAATCTTGGTGTACAAGATAGCGTAGGTTATTTTGTGTATAGCAAACATTTGACCTCTTCGCTGGGTTGCGACAGTATTGTTACGTTTGCGTTGAATGTACTGCCCACGCCGGTTGTGCGCATTGAGCCGAAAGACGCTGTACTTTGTAACGCGGGCGATGAAATTACGCTTTGGGCATTGACCGATGATATGGAATATGCGAATATTCCGAATGAAAAAGATTGTATAGGTGTAGATTATGAACAGTGGTATAATACGCTGACACCTGCTGATGAAAGTGATTTTGATGTATCTCATGCTATTGTAAATACTATAAATTCTTATATGGGTACCGGCGGAAATGTGGTTATTCCGAGCACAATAAATGGGAATTTCATATATGCAATAGCCATTCATCCAATGCTTAATTACTTTACCAATGCTACGGAAATCATTTTGCCACCAACCATGAATGGGATTGGTGCCAAAAGTTTCGCCAATAATCCCACTTTAACTTACGTTACTATTCCCAAAAGTGTTTTTGATATAATGCCGGACGCTTTTGACAATAGCCCAAATGTGATTATCCGCTGTTACGAAAATTCTTTTGTACATCAATTTGCAATAGAAAATCAAATAAATTTTGAATTAATAGGAGATTGCGATGATGATTATCTGTTTATTAATATTTACGATTGTACCCTCGATTATTTATGGAACACAGGCTCAACCGAAGGTTTTTTAACTGTAAATCCAACCGAAACAACTACTTATTCCGTAATCGTTACTACGCAAAGCGGTTGTTCGGCTTCGGCGAGCCAATTAGTGCTCGCAAATACTAATGAGCTGATTATCATTAATGAAACCATTTGTGCCGGCGAAACATATACCGGATATGGATTCAATACGGCAACAGGCGGTACTTACACTACCACGATACATGAAGATAATTGTGATATAGATATTGAGATACGCTTGTCTGTACGTCCGCCAATTACCAAACAAATTATCGGGACAGTTTGTGCCGGAGAACGATTTACCGAACACGGTTTTGACTTTGAGCTTCATCAAGAAGGAATTTTCCGCGATACAATACGTCTCATCAGTTATACCGGTTGCGACAGTATTGTAACGTTTGCAATTACAGTTTTACCGGCAGAAGAAATTACGTTGCACGATGCAGTTTGTCAAAACCTGCCGTACAATAAAAACGGCTTTGCTCTTCCTGCTCAAACCATTGCAGGCGAGTTTACATATATGCGAACCTCTAAAACACCGCAAGGTTGCGACAGCACAATAATATTGAAATTGTTGGTAAATCCGATAATCACAAATATTATCAGCGATGAGGTAGAATATAATGAGGTTTACAATAAATATAATTTCCATTTCCCGAAAGTAACCCGAGATACTACGGCAACTCAACACTTGACGAGTTCTCTTGGTTGCGACAGCACAGTGGTGTTGAATTTGAAAGTATTGCTGAACTGCGTACCAAAAGATACCGTTATTTACGCTGTTATTTGCGAAAATGAAACCTATTTTTTTGAAAATGAACACTTGAATATTGCCGGAACTTATACCGCCAACTTGAAAACCTCACTCGGTTGCGACAATATCGTAACGCTCGAAATTACGGTTTTGCCGACAGAAGAAATTACATTGCACGATACGATTTGCCAATATCAACCATATAACAAAAAAGGGTTCAGTTTACCGGCTCAAAACATTGTAGGCGAGTTTACATACATGCGAATTTCAGAAACGCCGGATGGTTGCGACAGCACAGTAATATTGAAACTATTGGTAAATCCGACAATTACAAACATTATCAGCGATGAAGTAAAACGTGATTCAGTTTACAACAAATACAATTTTCATTTCTCGAAAGTAACTCAAGATACTACGGCAACTCAACTCTTGACAAGTTCTCTTGGCTGCGACAGTACAGTGGTGTTGAATTTGAAAGTATTGTTGAACTGCGTACCAAAAGATACTGTTATTTATGCTGTCATTTGCCAAAACGAAACCTATTTTTTTGGAAACGAACACTTGAATATTGCCGGAATTTATATAGATAGTTTGAAAACTTCAATCAGCTGTGATAGCATTGTTACACTGCATTTGACGGTCGAAAATTTGATAACCGTAGCCATTACAGCTGACAAAGAAAGAGTTTCGCCCGGACATGAAGTTACGCTGACAGCCGTTGCTTCGACAGACGATGCAATTTTCAGCTGGATAGAGCCTAAAAATATTAATACGCAGGAATACAAAGTCCGTCTCTACAAAAACCGTGAATTTATAGTCGAAGCCTCTAACAACGTATGTCCTGCAAATATTGCCTCAAAACTTATTGAAGTTATTTATCCTACTGCCATTACGCCTCACGATAAAGATGGATTGAACGATGATTTTTTACCGGAATTAGGTTGTCATATGATTATTTTTAATCGTTACGGACAAAAAGTATATGAAGGCACAAATGGTTGGGACGGAAAATATCGCGGCAGCATTGCCGATCCGGGAACATATTTTTATGTGATAGATTTACCCGATGGCGAAGTAAAAAAAGGTACGATTGAAGTCGTGAAAATAAAATAAAAAGAATCTGAACGATGATTTTCATAAGATTTATAAGATTAGCAGGATTAATATTTAATAATCTTGGAAATCACGAAAATCTTACTAAAACCTTGGTTCAAGACAATAATAACGGATATGAAAAAACTATTTATACTAATTCTATCACTGTATTTGTTCAGTTTGGCTAACGCACAAGTTTCCAATGCGCGCATAAATTTCTCTTGTCCTTCCGGACAAATAACCGTAACTTACGACTTAAATACTTCACGACCTACAGACGTAACTTTATATTACAGCCACAACAAGCGCGACTGGTTCATTGCCCAAACCGTAACCGGCGACCTCACAGCGCAAACCACCGGCACAGGAAAAACTATTATTTGGGACTGTTTTGCCGACAATGTGCGCTTTGGTGGGTTTTATTTTAAAATAGAAATACCGCCACTTGACTGTGTAATGATAAACGGCGTATGTTGGGCAACGCGTAATGTAGATGCACCAGGTACTTTTGCTAAAAATCCCGAAGATTTTGGTATGTTTTATCAATGGAACAGAAACGTAGGTTGGAGTTCGACTGACCCAATGATAAACTCTAACGGCGGAACTACTTGGAACAGTAGTATGCCTACTGGCACTGTCTGGGAAACTACTAACAATATATGTCCGGCAGGTTATCGTATGCCTACGCACGCCGAACAGCAAAGTTTGGCGAGCGTCGACAGCCAATGGACAACAATAAATGGTGTAACCGGTCGCATATTTGGCAGTGATAATGAAACCATTTTTTTGCCTGCAGCTGGAACTCGCCTCGGTCATGACAATGGTCGCCTGTACGACATAGTAATCGGAGGCTATTATTGGAGTAGTACGAATAGTGAAATAGGTGCTCACGCCTTGCACTTCAACAGTGGCAATGTATTCACGAACGACCTTTTCATACGCACAAGCGGGCTCTTGATACGATGTGTAGCAGAATAAAAGTCAGCACTAGGATTTTTTGCTTAGATGATTTTCTTGATTTATCGTTGCGTTTTCAAAAAATGTTCAAGAAATTGATTTACTGCTTCTTGCAATTCAGGCGTGTCTTTCCGCATTGCCCAAGCTTCTAATTGTGTGAATCCGATAGGCGTTTCTATATCAAGATTTGGTATCGCATGTAATTTGGCAAAACGTTCATCAAATACAGTATAATCAATCTCTCCGTTCGCCACCATAAATAATAGTTGGCTGTTGTCGGCGAGTTGCGTTTCTACAATATGAATGGTATCGCCGATTTCTTCCGACAAGTTTTTGATTCTCGAAATATATGGCGAATTTTTAGCAACATGTATCGTTTTTCCGGCTAAATCCAACTGATTGCGAATCAGCGTTGAGTCGTTGCGTTGTATCAATATTTGCCTGTTAAACTGTATCGGACGCGAAAAATCAACTTGCTCTCGAAGTTCATTGGTAACCAATATGCTGCGAACAATCATGTCGTATTTTCCTTTTTGTAATCCGGCAATGCTTTTTTGCAAGTCGCGCTCGATTGTAACGTACAATTTCAGTCCCATGCTGTCGGCAAAATGTTTGACAAGCTCGTGGTGAAAATCATCAATGCTGTCATCAACAACGATTCGAAGCGTTTTTTTCTTCATTATTTTATCGAAGTCTCTTTGCTCGTTAAAATCTATGAAAAGAAAAACCGCAGCTATAAGCATCAATAAAAAAGTGGACGTAAGCAGGTAGATTTTTTTGTTCATATTCAAAAAACAGTTTAGGTATTTCCCACAAAGCCACAAAGAACACAAATTTTTCTTAGTGAACTTTGTGGCTTTGTGGGAAACATTACTTAATCATAAAAATTCCACGATAATCCAAATTTAAGCATCGAAGGATTAATCGGATAATGAGGCATTGAAAAATAATTCGGCTCCGTTATATTATAATTGGCATGATAGTAAAGTAAGAAGAACCGCGCACGTTTTAAGTGGAAGTTTCCGTAAATATTGATGACAGGATAATTTCCGATTTTTGTTTCATTTTGAACCAAAAATTGTCCCGTAGCCGGCATATAAAACGGCGCATAATACGCTGTGTGATAATGTACATCCACTCCCAACTGTACTGTCAATACCTTAAACCATTTTTGTCGGAAATACAAATTGCTGTACACCGAAAAATCGGGCAAAGGCAATACATTTTTATTGCTCGACGCTTGGTAAACAAGCTGATTATCCAAGTGAAACGAACCAACCTTAAAATCCTGCTTCAACCGCAACGCAAGCACTTGAACATTACTGCCGCTTTGCGTCGGAAGTCCTTCGTTGTTAAAATAAATATGATTGGTTAAATTTTCAACACCTGCATCAAATGCAAAACGCAGCCGTGGAATTGCCATACGTCCGCTAATGTGCGTCTTCAGTTCGTCATTAAAATTATTATTCCATATAAAATGATTTGATTCATAATATTCCGCAAAAAAATTGGGTTTTCTGTTTTCGATAAAACCTTGTGCCGAGAGCCTCACAGAATCGCCCAAAATGGAAAATAAATTTGATACATTACCCACAATTTTAAACTCGCCAAGGTAATCGCCCAACACGCAAACTTCGCCCGAAACATCGTATTTAAAGCGCTCGCCCAAATGCTTGGACAACACACCGCCGATAGTTGTTTTACTTTTGTTGGCATTGTGCAAAACCGTATCACGTTGATATCTGAACTTTTGAACATCAAGACTTGCAAAAGCGGTGAATCCAAAGCGGGCAAAACGATTAAATTCTTCGTTGAGCGAAACGGCAAACGTGTTTTTGAACGAACGGAAACGTGCTGTATCTTGCGTAAATTGGCTGTTAAAAAAATGATTTTGATAAAAATCGGTGGTTATAGAATCTCGGCTCGAATATCCTTTTGCGTTGGTTTCATATTTTACCGTATGCGTAAAAGTGGTAACCGGCACAAATACCGTAGTAGTTATCGTATCTTCATCACGAATGGTTTTTTCAAATCCCAGATGATATTTATGATTATAATACAACACTCTATTTTTGAGAATTGATGTTGTGCGAGGCGGCAACATAACCGGAATATCCTGTGGCTGAAACATTCCGATATTGTCACGCAGCTGCTGAGGATCGGTTATGAAAAGATCATCTGTAATACCACCGTTTTCAAAGTTTTTGAAATTCGACAATGAAGCTATCCCGTGCGCCTCGTAACGTTTTCCTATGTAACTCCCGAATAACCCGCCCAAAATATGGTTTGTCGATTGATTTTTATAAATGCCTCTGCCATAAATATAATCAGCCAAAAATCCAACATTGAACCGCGAATTTACATTTACGGTAAATAAGGCGTTAAATCTTTCTTCCCTCCCAAAAGACGGACCGGCTCTGTAATACGTTACGTTTGAAAAAGGACTTTTGGTGTTGTAAAAATTAAAATCAGATACCGATTTATAATAACTGCTGTACGGCTTCATAAACAAAAAATCCGATTTTTCCGTACGGTCGAAATAAATTTTCGGTTCCAACGGCGAACCCAAATTACCGCAATACGCATTGGCAATACTATATATGTGGTCGGTCGAAGTGTTTTGAAAATTAAGCGCGGTAGTATCCAACACTATTGGACGAATAATACCTAAACTCTCTGATATATTCCACGCTCTAACATGTTTTCCTGCTTCTTTTCTAGCACAATCTTCCCCATTTTCACATGGAAAGACAGAAAAAAAGCAGCACAGCAAGAATATAATACTAATGGAAATTCTTTTCACAGAGGATAAATTATCTTTTTACTTGGTTGCAAAGATATAAAAAAATTGGCATTGTTAATTAGATACATTTTTTTTGCTTTTGTCATGTTAAACTTATTTAGTTAACACTGACTGTTGGTTCCGCATTTCTTGAATAATGATGAAATTCCTGCCAAGCGGCAAAGCCGAGTAGCGGGTTAATTTCACAATAACAGAAAAATAAAGTGGCTGTCTAAAAAGTTCATTGAAAACTTTTTAAACTTTTGATTTGTAAACTCAGGTGCGTAGCACCGAGAATATTTGTAGTAATAAAAACAATATTGTAAATGAGGTGCAGAGCACCGAAATATTGACAACTAACTGATAGTCTTAATATTTCGGTGCTCTGCACCTCATTTACAATATTGTTTTTATTACTACAAATATTCTCGGTGCTACGCACCTTTTATTTCACAACTTACAAATTGTAACTCTGTAAATCTTCATTTTGACTTTTTAGACAGCCTCTAAAATGCCTAAGCTATGACTTTGTTTCAACAATTATTTGATAACATAATTGTAAACCGTTTCGCCTGTATGATTCACCATGTAAAACTTAATACTGTCTGTCGAGACCGAGAATACGGAAAAACCCGGATCCGGATTGCTAAACAGCATTTTTTGATTTTTTTCTACCGGACGCGATTGTGAAGCCGATGAATTAACCACATAATGCACCTTGCTGTCTTGTGGTTGAATATGTTGAAAATTATGTATATGTCCGCAAATATATAAATCTACATTATTTCTTGTCAAAATTGGATTTACTCGTTCTTGTATATCAGTACGTTCCGATTCAGCTTTAGTTGTTCCTGCATACACAGGATGATGCCCAATTACAATTTTCCAACGAGCGTCTGACGAAACCAATGTTTCTTCTATCCACTGTAATTGCGCGTCCATATCTTGCTCACCGGCATCGGAATATTTTTCTTCAGTACGATATTTGTCAATCAAAGGTGGTGTGTCAATAAAAACCAACAAACATTTCTGTCCGTTCGAATCAATGGTTTGTTCCAGCGAAAAATAACGCGCCGGAGCATTCCAACGTTCGCTCACACTGGAATAATCCAATATTGCTTGAATGCTGCCGTTGTACTCATGATTTCCTGAAATCACATACCACGGAATAGTATAAAGCGACGGAGCAGTGTAAATATTTTCAATTTTCAAGTTCCATTCTTCATCGTCAATGCTTTTCACTCCTTTGTCGTGAATCGGGTCGCCGGCTACAGCAAGCAGACGAATTTTTTCGGTTGTTGCTATCTTGCCCATTAAATCAGCAATGTTTTGTTGTTCCGATTCGCCGCGGCGTCCCATATCGCTGGCTACCATAAAGTTAAAATTTTCACTGGACAACTGTGGCAAATCGCTCTGTTCTTGCGCCGTTACTTGGCAGCCGGTAAAAAGCACCGCCAACAAAAGTAATTTCCAGAAATGTTTCATGTTATAATAGTATATTCCCACAAAGATACAAAGAACGCAAAATTTTCTTGGTGTCCTTTGTGTCTTTGTGGGAGGTTAATATTATTTTGTTCCGAAAGCGCCATAGAAAGCCGACGGAGCAGGAGTTTTATATTCTTTACCACCAACAGTCAAACCAGTTGTTCCGAAATAAGGAGCATAATCGCCCGAAAAATTATTACGCGGAGTTTTACCGTTCGCACCGGCAAGTACCGGCGAACCTGCTTGCACATGGAAATCCCACGAAGAATTGTATGTATCGCTATCCAAAGGTACTGAATTAAATCCAAAATTTACGAAATTCGGATTAGGAGTACCAGCAGCAATTGCCACAAGGCTGTTTCCGTCAACAATCGGCGTACCGTTACGACCATCGTGCCAATAATCAGAATCATCACGAGTATATCCTTCATAAGCTGTTAAAATAGTAACACCTTCTATGGTTTGAAGATTGGTGTTTGTTAATGTTTGAGAACCCGAAGCATAGAAGTTATAATCAATAATAGAGTTGTGGTCAGCTCCATTGTCAGGATTGGGGACATTAAACTTCGGTGTTTTTGTCATGAGTTTGCTATTCACTATCAAATTGTTGTAAACGCTTGCCAATGCTCCTTTTTCAACAAAGATAGAACCACCTTTCAGGTTTTTGGTACGACGCCAGCCCGAATTTACAATCGTGTTGTTATATGCACGTATCATTGCCTGATGTCTGGTAGGACCTTGACCGGACGATGAAAGTTTCAATGCATTGGAGTTAACAGAGAAAGTAAGGTTATAAGCAATATCCACTTGAACACCGGCTTTCATGTTAATACCGTCGTTATCATCTTTGCCAATGGTGTGAATCAAATTGTTGGCAACAATAGCTTTGCCGCCCATGAAATACATGGCGTCTGAATTAGCATAACGGAACGTGCTGTTCATAACCACAATTTTACCATCGGGATTGTTGGTAAGGATTTGTGCCGTTTGGTCTTTGTCTGCAACATTTAATCCTGCCAATACTGACTGAGAATTAGCTCCACACATTGCTCCGGTATATTCAACAATTACATGGTCGAACAACAGTTCAGAAAAATTATTACCACCAACAAAACCGCCCCACAATCCTGCATATTTATTGGCATCGGTGCGTTTGTTTTCGGCAACAGTAACTAAAATAGGATATTCTTTAGTACCTTTGAGAAGCAGGCTTCCTTCTACAAAAAATTCAATAGGAGCTTGCGATACACCTACCGGTCCGTCCTGTATAATAATCGTTACACCTTCTTCTACAATGAGTGTTTCTCCTTGTTCTACTCTGATTTGGTCGTTAACGTAAACAATCGAATGTTTCGTCCACACGCCTTTTACAGCTCCGCTTTGTGTTCCAAAATCGGATAAAGTAACCGTAACGAAACATTCGTCAGTAAAGGCAGCATTGCTATTGGAAGTTACCTTAATCTTGGCAGTACCTACATTATGAGCGGTAACTTTTCCGTTATCAACCGTTGCTACGTCTTCGTTATCCGAAGTCCACACCACATCTTTGTAAGGAGTGTTTCCGGGGAAAAATTCAACCGTAAGGTCAAATGTTTCTGCCGGTCTAAGCATCTTGTTTGTTTCCGATAATTTGATACCGACTAATGAGGTATCTTGTTCATCATCTTTACAACCTGTAAACACTGTTGCACACAAGGTTGTCATTGCTAATACATAAAAAAACACTTTTTTCATAAAAAATAATTTTAATTGATTAAAAAATTTATATTTGATTTGATTTATTTACAGTTTATACTTTAATCCTATCATAAAATTTTGTCCGTAATATTCCTTTCTCTCCAATCGTCCGCCATTTTTACGCGCAATGTTTTCGATGCGGTCATCGGCAGGATTGGGATTAATATACTGATACATAGGCGTATTGAGCAGATTACTTGCTTTTGCAAACACGGCAAGTCCGATGTTGGAAAAACTTTTCTCTACCGAAGCGTCTATTCGCAGATTGCCTGCCTGCCACCAATCTTCGTCGATGTATTTAGAAATATTGGCAAGACGTTTGCCTGTGTACGAAAAAGCGATTTGCGCGTCCCAACCGTTTTTCATGTCTTTATACAATAGCGATAAGTTAGCTACATGAGCCGCCTGCCCAAACAATGGTCTGGTTTGATTTACCTCCGTTATAATAGTTTTATCAGGAGCATTCGGGTCAGGATTTGGCATCAACAGCCATTTCAGCGTAGTAATTCTCGAATTAGTGAAAGTGTAATTGGCTTTTGCACCAAACTTGTTGAAATACTTAGTTATATCTACTTCGACGCCTGCATTGTAAGCATTGCCAAAGTTCTCGGGCATATAGTACGATTCCTGTCCTTTCGAAACCATTCCGTATTCAATCGGATCTTTGATATACTTGTAAAATACGCCCATCATGATTTGTTCCGATTGTCGAGGAAAATATTCATAGCGCAAATCAATATTGTCGGCTATGGTGTGGCGAAGGTTAGGATTTCCAAGTTCATTATAATCTTCGAATATTCTGGCGTAAGGAACTATTTCGAAAAAACTTGGACGATTAATGGCTCTCGCATACGAAAACCGCATATTTGAATTGCGATTCAATTCGTACCGAACATGAAAACTCGGCAATGCATCGTAATAATCTTGAAGTCCGAAAGGTAATACGTCTGTATCCAGAATCGGAAATTTCAAATCATAACCTTGCCGAGTATGTTCTACACGCAATCCTGCTGTCATTTGGATTTTTTTATACGATGTTTTCACTTGTGCATATCCCGCGCCGATTTTTTCCGAAGCATCATAGTTGAGCGGATCGTTGAGGGTTGCCGAGTACGCTTCCATTTTTATTTCGTCAAAATAATCCCAATCTATGCCTTTGTATTGCGTTGTAGATGAATTCGGTCTGAATTGGTATTCTTGGAAACTGCTTCCACGCTGTTTGTCGCGATACATTCCGCCTGCCGACCATTCCATTTTTACCACTCCTGCCTGTGTGAGATAAGTTAGATTTGCATAAACAGCTTTGTCTTCGTCCGAATTTTCTTCCCAACGCCGTCTTGCCACCGTAATTGGGTCGGCATAAAGTCTTCCATCGCGTCCTCCACGCAACTGAATGGTCGCATTATCCGGTGTTTCGTTAAACGCATTTCCGTAAGCGAACGACCAATCGAACTTCAACTTTTCACTCCAAAAGTTGTGTGTTCCTTTCAGTGTTGAACTCAAAATGGATTGATGATTCCACCTCATGCGAAAGGTTTGTTTATCTTTTTCAACAGCATCACGCACTTGTATGTTTTGAAAATCCATGTAGGCGTTGTACCACATCAATTTATGATTTCGGTTTAGACGAACGTCGAATTTTGCGTGCGCTCCGGCGCGCTTTTGTTGAGTTGAATAATAACGGTGCACAATCGGTTGCATGCCATCGGAACCAGGTATCTCATACAAATCGCTCGTACTGCCACGGTAAGTGTCGGAATAGCTCGCGGCAACCATGATTCCCAAGTGATTTTTGAACACTCGCCCGCCGACCGAAAATCCACCTGCAACGTTCATTGGCAGTGCATTCTTTTCAGTAACTCTAAGGTTTTTAATAGTAAAATCTGATATTTTGAAAGGATAGCCTAATCCGTATTTTGTGTTGGGTGATTGACGGTCAATAGCCGAATGATTGAACTGCTGAAAATTGCGTGAGAAAAATTGCGTATTAAAACCTGTTGATACATTTGTATTGAATTGCCATTGAGACGGTGCATCTTTCATAACCAAATTTACCGCGCCTCCAATGCCGTCGCCTTCCATATCGGCAGTCAAAGATTTAGTTACCTCCAATCTGTCGAGAAGTTCGGAAGGAAAAATATCAAGCGGCACAAAGCGATTTTTATTATCGGGCGAAGGAATTTTGACACCGTTTACCAATGTGTAATTAAAACGTTTGTCCATGCCTCGCAACAACGCATACTGTCCATCGCCTGTGCTGCTGCGTTCCATAGTAACGCCCGACATACGCTGAATGACATTGGCAACTGTTAAGTCAGGAGAGATTTCGATGCTTCTGGCGCTTACTGCATTTACTACTGCTGTAGAGTTTCGCTCAAAAAGCCGAGCGCTGCTCTCGGTATTTCTTATATTGGAGGTCGTTACGATTTCGTCGATTTCCTGAGAAGCAGGATTAAGTGAAATTGCTAATTTGGAGTTTGCGCTTTTAACCGCATATTCGTGTGTTTCATATCCCATATAGCTAAAAACCAATATATCTGAAGCGATATTTTCGATAGAAAAACTTCCATCTAAGCCGGTTACTGTGCCTTTGCCGGGATTTCCTTTCCAAACGAGTGTAGCACCAATTAATTCTTCTCCCGTTTCCGCGCAGTTCACGGTTCCTTTGATAAGCGTTCCTGAAAGCAACTGTGCGGAAAACAGGAACAAAGTTGTAAGTAAAATAATTCTCATTTGCTTTTGTTAATTCGGGGGCAAAAGTACGAGTGAGATATTACAGAAGCGTGTTGGAAACATGAAGAAAGTGTTCTAAAATTGTTACAAAACTATTTCCCTTCTATAATTGTTATGTTGAAAACTGACTTTTTGTCATAAAAAGACGATTGGCAAAAAAGTTGCGAATATTAAATCGTAAATCCAACATCTACAATCGTAAATTATTATAATTATGAACTTTAACAACTTTACAACAAAATCTCAAGAAGCAATTCAGCAAGCCATTAATTTGGCAAAAAATGCCGGACAACAAGCGATAGAAACGCCTCATTTGCTCAAAGGAATTATCAAGGTCGGCGAAAGCGTTGTTAATTTTATTTTCAGCAAACTTGCCGTTAGTCCGCAAGCGTTGAATAATGCCTTAGACAGAACAATAAATGCGTTTCCGAAAGTATCTGGTGGCGAGCCTTATCTTTCGCGAGAAACGAACGATATTTTGCAAAAAGCAGCGGATTATTCCAAAAAAGACGGCGACCAATTTGTTTCGTTAGAATATATGCTGTTGGCGTTGGTAATCGAAAAAAATCAATTATCAAGTCTGTTTAAAGAATATAATATCAATGAAAAAAACGTTCGCTCTGCTATTCAAGAATTACGGCAAGGTGCCAATGTAACTTCTCAATCGGCAGAAGACACGTATCAATCGCTGTCGAAATATGCTGTTAATCTCATCGAAAAAGCGCGCTCAGGAAAACTTGACCCGGTTATCGGACGCGATGAAGAAATTCGCCGCGTATTGCAAATTTTAAGTCGAAGAACAAAAAATAATCCGATTCTCATTGGCGAACCCGGAACAGGAAAAACAGCCATTGCCGAAGGTCTTGCACACAGAATTGTGCGTGGCGATGTGCCCGAAAATTTGCAAACCAAGCAGCTTTATTCGCTCGATATGGGCGCATTGATTGCCGGCGCCAAGTACAAAGGAGAATTTGAAGAACGGTTGAAATCCGTTGTGAACGAAGTGATTAACTCCGATGGCGAAATAATTCTTTTTATCGACGAAATCCACACGTTGGTCGGCGCAGGAAAAAGCGAAGGCGCAATGGACGCTGCCAATATTTTGAAACCGGCATTGTCGCGCGGAGAATTGCGCGTAATCGGCGCTACAACGTTAGATGAATATCAAAAATATTTTGAAAAAGACAAAGCGTTGGAACGTCGTTTTCAAGTCGTTATGGTAAATGAGCCTGACGAATTAAGCGCGATTTCCATTCTTCGCGGACTGAAAGAGCGTTACGAAAATCATCATAAAGTCCGCATCAAAGACGATGCCATTATTGCTGCGGTTGAATTGTCGAGCCGTTATATTTCCGACCGTTTTTTGCCCGATAAAGCTATTGATTTGATGGACGAAGCTGCCGCCAAATTGCGAATGGAAGTAGATTCTGTTCCCGAAGATTTGGACAAGATAGAACGAAATATCAAGCAGTTGGAAATTGAACGTGAAGCCATTAAGCGGGAAAACGACAAGAAAAAATTAGAACAACTGAATCAAGAAATTGCCAATCTCAAAGAGGAAGAAAAAAAGTATAAAGCCAAATGGCAATCGGAACGCGATGTCGTAAATAAAATTCAACAGGCAAAAATTGACATTGAAAATTTTAAATACGAAGCCGACCGCGCCGAGCGTGAAGGCGATTACGGAAAAGTTGCCGAGTTGCGTTACGGAAAAATAAAAGAAGCAGAAAAACAAATTGATGAATATCAAACAGAGTTGCAAAACCTGCAAGGCGCTTCGGCAATGATTAAAGAAGAAGTTGATAGCGAGGACATTGCCGATGTTGTGAGCCGTTGGACAGGAATTCCCGTCAGCAAAATGATGCAAAGCGAAAAAGATAAATTGCTTCATCTGGAAATAGAATTGCACAGGCGCATTATCGGTCAAGACGAAGCTATAACTGCCATTTCGGACGCTGTTCGCAGAAGTCGTGCAGGATTAAACGACCCAAAACGTCCTATCGGTTCTTTCATTTTTATGGGAACAACCGGCGTCGGAAAAACAGAGTTGGCAAAAGCGTTGGCCGAATTTTTATTCGATGACGAAAACATGATAACGCGCATTGATATGAGCGAATATCAAGAAAAATTTTCGGTAACGCGCCTTATCGGTTCGCCGCCCGGATATGTTGGCTATGACGAAGGCGGACAATTAACCGAAGCGATTCGCCGTAAACCTTATTCTGTGGTGTTGTTTGACGAAATAGAAAAAGCACATCCTGATGTTTTCAATGTGTTGTTGCAAGTGCTTGATGATGGAAGACTTACGGACAATAAAGGTCGTGTCGTAAATTTCAAAAACACTATCATTATCATGACTTCTAACTTGGGCTCGTCTATTATTCGAGATAATTTTTCCGAAATGACGGACGATAACCGCGAAGAGGTAATTGAAAAAACAAAAGATGAAGTATTTGAATTGATGAAAAAAACAATTCGCCCTGAATTCTTAAACCGAATTGACGAACTTATCATGTTTACTCCGCTGAATGATAAGGAAATAACACAAATAGTTCGCTTGCAAGTGAATCAAGTGCAAAAGATGTTGAAACAAAACAGCGTTCAACTGAATGTTACGGAATCGGCAATTGATTTTCTGGGTAAAGAAGGTTACGACCCACAATTTGGCGCACGTCCGGTGAAGCGCGTTATACAGCGCGAAGTGTTGAACGAATTGTCGAAACAGCTTATTGGTCAAACAGTTGATAAATCGAAACCGATAATGGTAGATGTTAAGAATGGGAAATTAGTGTTTCAAAATTAAAATTAGAGGCACGAAAGCGCGAATGCGCGAAAGCACGAAATAAAAACGCATTAAATTAGCAAATGTGTTTACATTTACAAAAAATTCGCGCTTTCGTGCATTCGTGCATTCGCGCCTTTTCTTTTTAACTTTTTAGCATTATCTTTGTTGTTGCGTTTTTAAACCAACAAAGAATATGATAATCGACAAAGTAAAAATCTATAACAAACAAAATAACACGCGTTTACGCTTAAAAGCCGTCTTTTTTGATATGGACGGAATTATTTTTAATTCCATGCCTTATCATGCGCAAGCGTGGGTTTATGCGCTGAATTCTGTCGGCGTGCCTTTTACTCCTTACGATGTGTATATGAACGAAGGGCGAACAGGTGCTGCAACCGTCAATTCGGCGTTTATGGATACGTTCGACCGAGAAGCGACAGAAGAAGAAATACAACAGATTTATAAAATAAAATCGGATAAGTTTGACGAAATAAACATCATAAAAGCGGTAGAAGGCGTTGGCGAATTATTGAAAAAAGTAAAAGCGGCAGGTCTTCATATTTATGTTGTTACAGGTTCGGGACAAAGCAGTCTGTTGAACAGCTTGGAACAATATTTTCCCGGTATTTTTCAAAAAGATAATATTATCAGCGCCAATGATGTGAAATTCGGGAAACCGCATCCGGAGCCTTATTTGAAAGCGCTTGAAAAATCCAAATTGCAACCATCGGAAGCCATTGTCATAGAAAACGCGCCCATGGGTGTTGAATCTGCCGCTGCAGCAGGAATTTTTACCATAGCCGTTAATACAGGAATTTTAGAAGAGTTTATTTTAGAAGGCTCGGGCGCAAATGCTGTTTATTCGGATATGGCATCGTTAGAGCACAGATGGAGTGAGCTTTATGAGTTTGTGAGATAACCGTGTAAACGAAAAAATATAAAAAAAGCCGTTGTTTGTAGCAACGGCTTTTTTTATCAGTTTAGCATGAATTATTCTTTTACAACTTTTTTGCTTTTCCTGTTTTGAATGTCATACGCAATCGGCGCGGCAACAAACAAAGTAGAATATGGTCCAACTGCAACTCCGATTAATAACGCAAATGCAAATCCGCGAATAACGTCGCCGCCGAAGATAAAGATAACGGCAAGCACAAGCAACGTACTGAACGTTGTACTAAATGTACGGCTCAATGTGGCATTCAATGCTTCGTTAATAACTTCTTTCTTATCGCGTTTCGGATACAAGCCTACAATTTCACGGATACGGTCGAATACCACCACTGTATCGTTGATAGAATAACCAACAACGGTCAAAATAGCCGCGATAAACTGCTGGTCGATTTCCAACGAGAACGGCATAATACTGTACAGTAACGAGTATGCGCCGAATACGAAAATAGCGTCGTGCGCCAATGAGGCGATGGCTCCAACACTGAACGAAATGTTGCGGAAACGAATCAAAATGTAAAGACCGATACCGATGATGGAGAACAATATCGCCCAAAAAGCTGACGTTTTAATGTCGTCGGCAATAGTTGGTCCTACTTTTTGCGAACTTTGTATTCCGAAAGTAGAAACATTCTTGTCTGAAGACAATTGCGGAGTTCCCGCCGCATCAACAGTAAAGCCGCTTGTAAACATTTCTTCGGTAACACCTGCACCAAGCAATGGTTGCAAACCACTGAACAAACGTGCTTCTATTTCGTCATCAATGTTATCCGATTGGCTTTCGATTCCAAAGTTAGTCGAAATTCTTACTTGGTCGCTGGTACCGATAGTAGTTACCGCCATTGTTTCGCCATCGAAAGCTCCTTTAAGCAACTCTTGTACTTCTTGCGTGTTTACCGGTTTTTCGAAACGAATAATATAGTTGCGACCTCCGGTGAAGTCAATACCCGGACTCAAGCCTCTTGTGGCTAATGATACCGTAGCTATCAACACGATGGCGGCAGACACAATATACACTTTATTCTTGTTGCCAATAAAGTTGAAATTTACGTTTTGGAACCAATTTTTGGTCAATGCACTCGTAAACTGAGTGGTGCTCAATTTATCTTTTTCTGCCAGCCATTCTAACAGAAGGCGAGTAACAAACACTGCCGTAAATATAGATGTTAATATGCCGATAATCAATGTAGTAGCAAATCCTTGAATCGGCCCTGTTCCAAACCATGCCAATATAATACCGATTAATAAAGAAGTTATATTAGCATCAAGAATTGCCGAAAACGCGTTTTTAAATCCGTCTGATACAGCCTTTTTTATATTTTTTCCTGCTTTTAATTCTTCTCGGATACGTTCATATATTAACACATTGGCGTCGATAGCCATAGCCATTGTTAACATGATACCTGCGATACCGGGCAGCGTCAATGTAGCTCTCCAAGCCACCAATATTCCCATTAAGAAGAACAGGTTACAAATCAATGCGAAGTCGGCAACCAATCCGGGCTTCCATCCATAATAGAAAATCATGTAGAGCAAAACTACTATGAAAGCAATAATGAACGACATTAAACCACTGTCAATTGCTTCTTGACCAAGCGAAGGACCTACCACGTCTTCTTGTACAATGTATGCAGGTGCAGGCATAGTTCCTGATTTTAACACGTTGGCTAAGTCTTTTGCCTCTTCGGGCGTAAAGTTACCTGTGATTTGCGAGCGACCACCTGTAATTTCGCTGTTTACACGAGGAAAAGAATATACATAACCATCTAGCACAATGGCGATTGATTTTCCGATGTTATCTTTTGTCAAACGCGCCCAAATATTAGCACCTTCGGCGCTCATCGTCATACTTACTTCTGATCCTCCATACTGACTGAAATCGTCGCGGGCATCTGTAATTACGTTGCCTTCAAGAGGCGCTTTGCCATCGCGACCGGTTACACGGATAGCAATTAATTCAAAGAAATTTCTTTTTGTGCCGTTAGCCATTTCTAATTCTATCGGCTTAACAGTCCATTTCAAGCGTAAATCGCGCGGCAACACTTCGCGAACTTGTCTCATTGCGAAATATTGGTTTATAGTAGCGGTATCGCTTGCCAACGCGCGCCCTACAACGGGACCCGACGTTTGGTTGATTTGCAACACGCTGAACAATGGATTTTCTCTTTTCCATCTCTCAAAATCTTGCGTATCGGCAGTTTCCAATAGTGTTTCACTTGTTGATTCTGATAATAAATCATCGATACCTGTAGAACTTTCTTGTTCAACAACCAATTCTTCGGTTACTATTTCTACAACTTCTTCTTCGGCAGGAGTGGCAGGAACATCGTCTTTTGCAGATTGAAGATTTCTGATAATGGTATTGGCACTAATAATATTTTGGTAAATTTCGGGTAAATCATACGTTTCAAAGAACTCGAGATTAGCGGTTCCTTGCAACAGTCTGCGCACACGCTCTTTTTCTTTCACGCCCGGAAGTTCCACCAAAATACGTCCGTTTTCAAGACGCTGAATGTTTGGCTGTACTACACCGAAACGGTCGATACGCGAACGCAACACGTTGAATGAATTGCTCACAGCTCCTGCAACTTCGCTTCTCAACACGCTCATTACTTCTTTATTTGTAGAGCTAGGCGTAATTTTTTCCTTTAATTCAAATGTGCTGAATATAGCGGAAAGACGCGCGCCGTTGTCCAGCTCAAGATAAGCTTGTTCAAACAAGGTTAAGAAATCTTTTTGGGAAGATTGTTGCTGTTCTCTCGCTACTTCTATCGCTTTGTTGAAAGTCGGATCGGGATTGTGGTTCGACAACGCTTTCAATATTTCGGGAATCGAAATTTCGAGGGTTACATTCATACCGCCTTTTAAGTCAAGACCAAGGCTGATTTCCCGTTCCATCACTTGTTTGTACGTGTAGCCGGTTCTCAACATCCAAGCAACGTCTAATTTTTCTCCCAAAAAATTAATCAACGGCGTTCTCCACACTATTTCGTTCGAAATAGAATCGATATATCTGTTGTATTGTTCTTGGTTAAATTGACCATCGGCGGTAGTCGCCATTTTTTCGTATTTGCTTGTTTGGTAACGCGCTACGAAGCTGAATGATAGATAAAATACACAAATCAAGGCTAATGCTATTGCAAAAAACTTGACAAATCCTTTGTTTTGCATGTTAGTAGTTTATTTTTTATTGATGTTAAATATTTTGGTTTTTAAATAAGGCTGCAAATATACATTTTTTTTTCAATTCATACAAGAGTAAAAAAGTGGGATAAAAATTAAGAGTCTATTTAAATTTTCCACATATATTTTTATAAACGATAGAAACTTACTTTTCGATATAAATTATGCGCTTTTTTGTAAAATTTCATCTTCTTTTTGCTTATTTAACAGGCTAAATGAGCAAAAAAAATCCGAAATTTTTCTAAAAAATCATCATCATTTATTTAGCAATCAAAATTTAAACAGACTCTTAATTTTGACGTGATTTGCGGAATAAATCATAGATACTTGCTCCGGATGTTTTTTCTGCTTCCATTTTTACATTGTCAAATGTTGTCTTTCTCATTTCATTTGCCAACGCTATGGCCTCTTCTACGGACATTACGGTAATAAGATTAAGGTTCTTTACAATTTTATTCAGCCTTTCCTCCATTGTTCCGGTTACTTCCAGCACTTCCAGTTCCAATTCTTTATATGTATTAATAAGCAAAACTTCCGACTCTCGACGAAATGATTCGCTTGTCGGACGGTGCCCATCGGGATTAAACGGAAATTCTACCGGAAGGTGAATAATAGTATCGTAATGATTTTTGGTATATTCTTTTACGACTTTCCCAAATCCGGTAATGGCTTCATTAAATACTTTCCACTCAGGAGCATGTAACATTTTATGTAATTTTAGCTTCCATGGTTTTTCTGCCGGATTTAGGCCGGTACTCATACGTGTTGTTCCATAAAGCCATTCTTGTAGTGGACAACCATCAGAAATAAAGGAATTACCCAGCTTTTTTTCTGTAATTACTCTTTCCGTAAAGCGTCTTAACCCAAGTTCAAGAAGTTCGTGGAAATCACATTCCTCTAATCGTTTTCCCGGAAAAGTGGCGGGTAATATTTCGCGCATGGTGCGTCCATGCGTTGCTTTAATTCCTGTTAATAGACTGAGGGATAAGGCTGTAGTAGTTTTTCCTGTGGAATAAGTTCCACTTATTACAATTCTCATGCTGTAATTCCGGCTAATATTTAACTTGTAAACTAAAATTGTACAAAGTTAATTATTTTTTTCAATCGGAATTATCTCTTTCAGAATGTATTTAAAATTTTAAAATATACAAATCTAACGGCATATAAAAAACAACGGAATTATCCCTTTTAATCTTGTTACGGTGCTCTGCACCTAAATATTCTTTGGATAAATTCATCGTCAAGTGCTCTGCATCTTCCTTTTTCCGGCTACTCTGTAGCCGGAAAATTTGTAGCTTCAATTAGATACAAATGTGGCAAAAGTACGGAGTACTGTAATATTTTAATATACAAGATTAAAAGGAATAATTCCGAAAAACAATAACAGATGCAAAACACCAAGATACTGCAAGACGTAAAGAGATAATTTTGTTTTCAATTAGCAGTCACGTCAGAATATTTAATTCATAAGAGCGCAGACTTGAACATCTAACACATTTTTTTGCGCTTTAGCCATTGCTGTTTCAGGAGAAATTATCGTATGAATATTCATGTCCGCTACGATTTTTTCCAACATATCCGAAAGTACAGATTCTTTTGTTATATGGTAATACTTTACTTTGCTGTCTTGAATTAAATTCAAGAGCTTTTTATCGGTTGCTTGTAATACGACATCATCTTCATCGATATTTTTGTTAATGTGAATGATACAATCATACTCTTTGACGGCATATTCCATAATTATTTTTTCTAATCCGGAAAGCATTAGAACGTATTCTTTATTTTCTCGCTTATGCTTAGAATTATATTTATAAATGGCATCCATGCTTGCCAATTCGTTGAAGACACTACCGTTGGAAATAAATTTTTCGAACTGTTGTTCTATTTCTATTCTTTCTGAAAAAGAGGATAAAACATATACAAATAATTCTTGCCAGTTTGAATCTTTTATTTTTGTATTAAGTCCGTACTTAATAGCTTGAATTTGGTAAGCTGTTTGTCTTACGACGTCATAACCTATCATATAAGACATGGCATTGGTCAACATTGTCCTGTTTTGTAGGTCGGCACCTGTTATTGCAATTCTTTTCATTGATTGATTTTTTAAAAATTTGAGTTACTATTTTAACATTTAAAGAAATACCACCTAAATTACTTATGAGTTGAATGCTTTTCCATACTTCGTCTTTTTTTTCTAAAGTCTTTATATCTGTAAATAACAATTCTACGTCGTATTTTAGTCTTTCATTTGGCTCATTCATGGATACTTCTATATCTCTTACCCAAATGTTACCTCCAGTATTTCTATCCAATTTCTGGATAGAATAAAATAGAGCTTGAGTTAGTTGTCCTGAAATTAATATGATATCCGTCAATAATGTCCCGTCATATTTACTACTAATCCCTGCTTTTCGCAGGTACGAATTCTCAATTGAAACAGATGCAGTACAAAGCATAAGCTTGTTATTCAGCATAACATTTTCTATCAAATGCCTTCTCATTTTATATCCTGTATAATAAATATGCGATTTGTCAATTTTCACAAGAGGATTCAAAGATAAATCAGGGTTACCATTATGTGGATGAATTGCTGAAATTTTTATTAAAGTAGTACTTACTTTTATTTCAAATAAGCTTTTATATTTATTTGTATTGTCTATCTTCTTTGTTGATATTAGTTTTCCTAAAACTTGTATTTTAGTATTTTCCGACAATTCTACAGATGTTTGTATTTTGGTCTTAAAATAGTCAATCCAACAATAAGTTATTTCTTCAGGAGTCAGATAAAACTCTGCAGATAACATCTGTTCGCAAATAACTGACGCTATGGCAACATATTCTGCCGTTCCCACATGCAAGTGTCTGGTTTCCTTTTCATTCCATTTATAGCCTACAATAACATCGCCTGAAAACACCTTATTTTGATAGCATAGGTTTTCATAACTACAATCCATATGTTTGAATCCATTCGAAAAATACCGTCCTTCTTCATTACCCAATAATTCTGTAATGTTTTTAAGATATTTTACCCCCATATAATATCTATTTTACATTTATTTTTTGTAAAGATAGAGTTAGTACCCGAAATTTTAAAACGGATTTTTGCTTATCACTTTTAAATTATAGTTTAAATAATCGTAAATTAAAATCATAAGATTTTAATCATTACGAATTTTTCAAAACATTTTAAATAATTTCTCAAACTTTTATGAATTGCTATCAATCTTTTTCGTAGTTTTACGAAATATTACTAAAGAAATATTTATTATGGAGGTACAAAAGACTTTTTTCGAGATTGCCAAAGGTAAATTACCGTCGAATCTTCGATTTGCAGATGTTATAGGAGATATTTTAGGTGTAGGAACTGATTCTGCCTATAGGAGAATCAGAGGAGAGAAAGAATTATCAATAAGCGAACTTACTAAATTGTGTCAACATTTTGATATTTCCATGGACTCTGTCGTCAATTGCCAATCTAGCAACGTATTATTCAAACATATCCCTCTGGATTTAAGCAATATGGATAATTACTATACCTATAAGAATAATATATCTATGTTATTTGATTCAATTTCCAAAGCCAAAGAAAAAGAAATGTTTTTTATGGCAATGGATATTCCAGCTCCACATTTTGCATCTTATTTAGACTTGACTTTCTTTAAGATTTATACATGGGTTCATAGTGTAAAAAATTTACAAATAACTTATGATGAATTTGTAAAAAGCATAGATGTAAACTGTCTTACCGATTATTACAATAAAATGAGAAATGCTTACAAGCAAATTCCTTCTACCGAAATATGGACAAACAATACCATTGAGCCTATTTTACGGTTATTGGATTATCATGCCGACTTGAATTGTTTTGAAAAGAAAGAAACACTTTATTTGCTTTGCCATCAATTACTTCAGCTGATAGCAGAAATAGAAAATAACACAGAGAATGGGTATACAGAATTTAATGGACAGAAATTTTTCTTCAAGCTGTATCTTAGTCCGATTGATATTATGAATGATTTCATGGTTGCAAAACAAGATGGTGTCAATGTAACTTCGATAAAACTTTATACTATAAACGCTATTCTTACTTCCAATGATTATTTCTGCAATGAAGTAGAAAAATGGATGCAAAACACTATGTCAAAATCGCTTCTTCTGAGTGGTGCTTCGGCAAAAGAACGGTTTAAGTTTTTTCAGGAGATGAAAAATAAGGTAAATAATTTGTTGGAAAAGTTCGAAAAGTTGTAAAAAGACTGTCTAAAAAGCTGAAAATCTTTACACAAAAAGCTGATATTGACTATCAGCTTTTTGTGTTTCTTTATGATAAAAAGACCTTTGAGAGATTCATTCGGTCTATTGCCACTTATACTTCATTGTATGTATTTTAGGACTTTCCGGACTTTCTTCGTATGTACTTATTACTAATTTTACGCTGTCTGGATACGTTGTTTTCAGTGGAGATAAGTCAAAGCAAATCGGCGACATGGAAAAATTAGTGCCGGAATCTCCACCATTATTGTATATCAAATCAAAATGAGCCGTTCCTTCTTCTTGTGAATCTTTTCGTATCAATAGTATTTCAAGTTTATCAATTAAAGAAGATGAAAAATTATGGCTCATCAGCACATTTAAATAGCCCGCACCTAAATAAAGCATATCTAATCTATAACGGTCATTACGCTCAGTAGTGTTATTTGTCATGCCGCTTATAGGAACATACACCAGGTTTTTCAATTTAATATTATTTGCCGATGCCGGTTCCAATACATTATAGTTGACAAATACACGTCTTCCATCTTTTGGATGACCCAAGTCGGGATCTGCCAATTCGCCTATTTCGGCGGTATAGAGTTTTGTGTCATTGTCTAACACCAAGAAAAACTTGGTTGTCGCATTTGGATTTTCTACAGTAGCAAAAGCGACATAAATTATTTCCGATTTTTCTTCGTCTTCCGGCAAGCAACCGGATAGTAAAACACAAAGTAATAATACATTTAATAGTTTTTTCATTTGTTTGCCTTTAAGTAATTAATGAACGGATTAGCATACATTTCGAGTATTTTCTTACGAAGAAAAGACACATCTTTGTTTTCGAGCTCTATTTTGTCTAATTGCTTTTGCAAGTATCCTTCAAATTTAACTTTTTCTTCCGCCGTATATTGTCTGGAGAAAGCATTATTTTCTTTCAATAAATCAAGTGCAATCATATTGACGGGATAAATCTTGTAATTTTTATGAATGTGTTTGTCTATCAATTCGGCTAATGCTCTGAACTGTTCATTTTTTGTTCCGCTTCCGATGGTGGCAATTTCTTCGTCTATGTTCGAAACATAATAGTGTACTCTACCCTTCCAACCTTGTAATCCGGTCATCATATTCAAGGCATCGTCTTGAGGTGTTTTTTTATATTCGGGATTATCTCTTTTTTGCTGAAATTCTTTTGCTTTTAAGTAATCGCAAGGGTCGTACTCATACGAAATCGTAACCGGCGTGATATTCAGCTCTTTCATATTTTCAACAACAGATGAATTTCCGCTGATATTCAGCATTTTAAGCAATGAATCTTGTGTTCTATCGTCGGCATCTTTGGCTCTGCCTTCGCGCTGTGCAATCCAGATGGAAGATTTTTTTTCGGTAATGGTATGTCGAATATACGCCGATAATTTCGATGAAATTTCCATCATTTGGCGAACGGGAACATTTCGTCTTACCACTATATTTTTATTGACGCGCACCAATTTTTCTATCCACGGACGCACAAAAAGATTGTCGCCAATGGCTATTTCGCACGTATTACGCCATTTGTCGAGCAATATCACATTCAAAAAAACAGAATCTAATATAATATCGCGATGATTCGAAATAAACAGCCGATTAAAACTTCCTTCGATATTTTCCATTCCCGAAATAGATACACCTTTTGTCGTTACTTTCGACAATCCGCGAACAAGTGTGCGAATAATCTTCGCTTGAAATTCTACTACTGAGTGGAAATTACCAAGCAGTGTTACTATATTTTCTGTGGAACGATATGGGAAAAGTTTCCGCAATATGGCAATCAATTCAGGTTCTTTGCTCAATTGTCGGAGTTCCGCGTTTATTTCGCTGTCGTAAAATGGTCTAATGTCATCAAAATTATATTGCGTTTCCATTTTTATGTTTAATTTTGTCATTCTTTGTCTCAAACCAAGATTTATGGAATTAAAAGATTATTAAGATTTGGCTTCGGTGCTTCGAATGCCTCAACAACTGTCATCTACCTGTTTCCTAAGGTTCTCAAAAGGAAACGGTTTTATCTTGGAAATGGTTCAAGACAATCAACCGCAAAGATACAAAAAATATGGCAATAGAAATAGAACGTAAATTCTTATTGAAGGAAAACATCTTACCTCCGTTTGAAAACGGAACGTTGTACGTGCAAGGTTATTTGGACGAAAATCCGGAAAAAACCATTAGGGTAAGAATTACAGGCACAAAAGCGTTTCTTACCATTAAAGGAAAAACAACGGGATACTCTAAGTCTGAATATGAGTATGAAATACCCATAAAAGACGCTGAAGAATTATTATTACTTTGCAAAAACGAGCCGATACGCAAAACAAGATACATTATTTATTATGGTTCGCATCGTTGGGACGTAGATGTTTTTCACGAGCAAAACGACGGATTGATATTAGCCGAAATAGAATTGGAATCGGAAAATGAGCCGTTTGATATGCCGCCTTGGATTGGTAAAGAGGTAACTCAAGATTTTCGTTATTACAACGCGTATTTATCGGGAAAACCTTATCAATTTTGGGAAGTTGACAAGTAAACAAATTAATGTATTTTTCTTGTAACTTTTTCCTAAAACACCGCTATTGCACAATTGTATCGCGTGATAAATAACTGATTACAGTTGCTACGCGAAAGGATTCGCGCAACAACTGTAAGTTCTAAGAATTTGCTGAAAGTGAATTGAAACTAATCGAAAGTTGACTGATGAACTGATAATTTAAAATCAACATTTTCTATACTGATTTAAATTTGTTTATTTCATGTTTGATAGGAATTCACAACCATTAAAATCAAATGCAAAATTTCCATTTGACTGTTTTTAATACTAAAAAAATCAAGCAAATTTTGCTTCGTTTACTTTGCAGAGAAATTCCTCTTTAAGTTTGGCAAAAAGTTCTTTCACTGTTTCTATTTTGTTGGCACGATATGCGTTTGTGCCGGCAAACGCATATCCGTTTTTCATATTACCTCTAAATGCATTGTAAAGAGCTGTGATAATGCAATAAGGGCTTTTAGATACATCACAAGTTTTAATACATTTGAAAGGACAGGAGATGGGTTGCTTTTTGCCATCGTACACTTTCTCTATAAATGAATTAAAAATGGCTCTACCCGGCATACCCACCGGACTTTTGATTATTTCTATATCTTTTTCAGTAGCGTTGATGTATGTTTCTTTAAAAAGTGGAGAAGCATCGCACTCCTCGGTAGTAACAAAACGAGTGCCCAATTGAACGCCCGAAGCTCCCAATTGCATTATTTTATAAATATCCTCGCCTGAATATATTCCGCCGGCAGCAATCACGGGAATTTTTCTATCGTGTTGACGCTCGAACACTTCCGTTTCCTGGCATACTGCAGGAACGAGTTGTTCCAATGAAAAATTTTCGTCTTCCAGTTGCTCAAACTTAAAACCCAAATGTCCGCCTGCTTTAGGACCTTCCACCACAACAGCATCGGGCAAATATCTGTAAGCCGACCACCATTTTTCACAAATAATTTTAGCCGCTCTTGCAGAGGAAACAATCGGCACAAGTTTCGTTTTTGCACCTTCGGTCAAGTACGAAGGCAAATCCAATGGCATTCCTGCGCCTGAAAAAATAATGTCAATTTTCTCTTGAATGGCAGTTTTTACCATATCGGAGAAGTTAGACATAGCTACCATTATGTTTACTCCGATAATACCTTGCGTCTTTTCGCGAGCTAAACGCAGTTCTTCTTTCAAACCTAAAATAGCAGCTTCTATAAAATTCGTTGAGAGGTTTTTGTAGAGCAATCCCAAACCTGCGCTTGAAATAACACCTACGCCACCTTCGTTGGCAACTGCCGAAGCAAGTCCCGATAAGGAAATACCTACTCCCATACCGCCTTGTACAATAGGTTGCGCAATAGTTAAATCTCCAATTGATAATGATCTCATTTTCTAATTTTTAATGCTTTAAGTAAAAATGTTTTAATTAAGATAAATATTTAACGAACAAAGTTACGAATTTGTAAGAAATCATAGTCTTAAAAAGACAAATAAATCTTTTTCTAGTAAATAAAAAATCGCAGTAAATAAAATTCATCTACTGTGACTTGATTCTAAGAAACTGTTAGAAGTTGTGAGAAATTACCATAAAAACTAAAAACTTATCAATAATGCCTTCTATAATGTGAATATTTTAAACTTGGGTGGAATTTAATTTTTAATCCAATGGTAGAAACATATATGCCGTCGTTAGAATTACCCTGTTTGTCGCGCATGGCTTCAAAATCGTCTTTGTTGTAGAAACGATACTGCAAGTTCCACAAAAGAGCAAGTGTATTATTGAAACTATATTCGGCAGCCACATCAAATGCCCAGTGAAAAGCAGTTTCTCCTGTTATTTTACGTGGCGGCGCATATTTACTCACGGTTGATTCGGAATCGTAAACCGAAAATCCAAATCCGGGATTTGCATAGACATTCCATCGCTGGTTTCGTTGCGGTACAAAACAATTAAGCACATTTAGAGACAAATATGCTGTCCCGGATTGAATTAAACCCGAAAATTTTAGATGTTGATAATTCGAGCTAATCGGCAGATACATATATTCGGCAATAACGCCGAGTTGAGGCATAAAATAATATTCGCCCGTAAATGCCGCCGCAAATTTTGGAGTAGATTGTTGCGGAAAAATGGAATAATTCTGCTTTTCGGTGATATCGCCGTCAAACAGCGAAACTCCAAACTTTGGACAAATTGCCCAAGTTTGCTGTTTTATCTTAGTGTTCTGTGCAAAAACAGATGTTGCTGCAACAATGAGGCAAAATAAAATGATAATTTTTTTCATGTCAATTTTTTAATAAGAACGCAAATGACGCGAATTACGCAAATTTTAGCTAATGTTGACCGTTGGTTCAGCATCTCCTAAAAAGAAAGGAGATTCTTGGCAAGCCAAGCGGCGGGTCAAGCCCGCAATGACAAACAAGCATTATTTGCGAAAATTTGCGTAATTCGCGTTATTTGCGTTCAAAAAGCAATTAAGGCAATGCAACGCCTCTTGAAGCAACATATATTCTCGACCATTGCTCTACGCTCATTTTCACATTCATTGCTTCAACGGTTCTTCTGATGCGGTCGATTTTTCCGCTTCCGTTAATTGGCATAATTTGTGACGGATGCATAAACAGCCAACTGTAAATTACTTTGTCCGTGCCGTCAACGTTTAATTCTTCGGCTACTTCTTTCAGCACTTTTACGATTCTTTCCGATTTTTCGTCGGTAGGAGTAACCAATCTGCCATCTGCCATCGGGCAATAAGCCATTGGTTTAATTCGTTTTTCGAGACAATAATTTAAATCGCCGTTTTCAAAATGGTTAATCCGGTAAGGCGAAATTTCGATTTGATTTGTTACCAATTTATCGTCTAAATATGATTGCAGCATCGATACATCGTGTGCAATAAAATTAGACACGCCGAAATAACGTACCTTTCCTTGTTTGCGCAATTGTCCGAACGCTTTGGCAACTTCTTCGGGATTCAAAATATCCGACGGACGATGTAACAGTAGCACATCGATATAATCTGTGCGAAGATTTTTTAACGAGTTTTCGGCTTCTTGAATGATGTATTCCGAGCGGTAATCGTAATATTGAATTTTCTTTTCGGGAAATTTATTCGACTTGATGTTGATACCGCATTTTGTTACAATTGTCATCTGTTCGCGAAGTCCCGGTTTTAACGCCAATGCTTGCCCAACAAGGTCTTCGCAAGTGTAATTTCCGTAAATATCGGCATTATCGAATGTATCAATACCTAATTCCATTATTTGCTCCGTGAACTTTAGCAATTCTTGCGAATTCATATTCCAGTCCCAAATCCTCATTTGTCCATGAATAATTCTCGAAAATTCAAGACCGTTTGGAAGTTTTATTTTTTCCATATCTAAATTTTAAAAACCCTCTAAATTTCCCTAAAGGGAAACTTACAGAAGCGATGATTAATAAGAGTTTATGTTCATTAAAAATATATTTATTAAAACCTGTTGTGCATTTAGAAAATGTGCATTTAATGCGGTTAGGCGTTATCGCTTGGTAGATAAATATTGTCGAATCTTGGCAGCATTCTGTACGGAATGCTGCCTGTACGTGAAATTGTTGTTCTACCGAGCGAATCATTGGCTTACGCCGAACGTTGTTTCCTAATGGAATGAAAATTCAGTGTAAATAATAGCTTGAAAATCATTCAATTATAATGTTTCTTCTAAATGCACAACAAGTTTATTAAAAAAAATCTTAACTCTTTAAGTCCTCTTCAGAGGATTTAGGGATTTCCACATCAAGGTCGGTCAGTGGCGGCTGGCGTTTAAACGCTTCGTCGAACGAAATAAGTGTTTCGGTGCTCGCAATGCTGTTTATTTTTTGAAATTTTTGATGAATAATGCTCAACAAATGCAAATTGTTTTTCGCATAAACCTTGATAAACAGCGCGTATTTTCCTGTGGTGTAATGGCATTCTACCACTTCGGGAATGGCGAGCAACGCTTTTACCACATTTTTATACTCGTCGGCTTCTTTTAAGAAAATACCGATGTAAGCGCATGTTTGGTAACCAATTTTACCTGCGTCAATAACAAACTCTGAACCTTTAATAACACCTGTATTCATTAACTTCTGAATGCGTTGATGAATGGCGGCGCCCGATACGTTACACTCTCTCGCCACTTCCAAAAACGGAATGCGGGCATTGCTTGAAATCAGTTGCAGAATTTTTTCGTCTAACTTATCTAATTGCTGTCCCATAGTGTTAGTCTTTAAGATTTTGGTCAAAAATAATGATAATTTTAAACATATATCTACAAATATTCAATAATTCTTTCCATTTTCATGCCGCGTGAGCCTTTAATTAATATGCAAGCGTTGTTGATATGGCTTGTTTGCTGCGTTGCCAAAAAATCGTCAACTGTGAGAA
>Ga0082212_10000346_pt2 | contig 66078 bp, 50 predicted proteins | sample TergutNt197P3_FD_71548 | JGI IMG/M metagenome (GOLD analysis project Ga0082212, IMG submission 71548) | Neocapritermes taracua P3 segment gut microbial communities from Petit-Saut dam, French Guiana - Nt197 P3 | ecosystem: Host-associated > Arthropoda: Insects > Digestive system > Gut ... | reverse complement strand
TTTTGATTATTATGCATTTTGAGAAAATATTATTATTTTTCCTGTCCCGGTATATTTTAGTCAGAATGTGTCATCTTTCGCGGTTCTCGCGCAGCGAGGAGCGAAAGGACTTAAATCATTATACCACACGCCGGATAGTGCGACAACAACGATTTCAGCGCCGCCGCCCGCCCTGCACTTAGCTTGTTACACCCCTCTGAATAGCAACCTTAGCTTATGCTGTCCTAATGGACTCAAACGCCTTATTGTGATCATAACCTGATACAGGCAGCGATAAGAGTGCTGAAACGCTCCTGCTGCTGCCTGCTTCCTGCGTTAAGAGAAGTACCCGGCGCTGACGACTATCGACGGACGCACACCCAGTTCTACTGCCGCAGCGTCCTGATGCAGAACCATGCCGCTTCTGTCCACCATTCGAACCATCGAACCGGAGGGGGCGTACGGCGTCCGCGTCCAGTAGGGCCGCCCGGTACGGTATGGTATCCCGAGCTTCGCCGCGTACTCACAGATTTCATCGACGCCCGGAATGAAGACATGCTCTGTCAGTGTAAAGCTGTACGCGTCACTGTTGTACGCGTTTGCAAGGGGTGCGGCGTGCGCCCAGTAATAAGGGTGTACGCCGTCTGCGGCTTTTACGCGGTTATTATCCGCGGCATAGGTTTGCCGCTGCGTTCCGAGTATGGAAGCTTGCTGTACACTTGTGAATCCGGACAGGAAATCTGTGTTCAGCCAATACCTGATTTCGGAGTCCTCCCAGTCATTAGAACCGTACGTACCGGTCTGCGCACCCTCGCCGCCGCCGCTGCCGCTAAACGGCATGACCGCAACCTCATCTGTACACCAGAGCCAGACAGAGCCGCCGCTGTTGTCCAGTACGTACCACTCAAGCTGCGCGCCATTATACTCCCCAAACGTCACTACTGATCCTACCTCAGGCGACGCCCCGGTTTTCACTCTCCTCCCGGGCAGCAGCGCTATGAGAAGAACGCAGGCGATAACGCAGACAGCGGCGCCGCAGGAGATAATAGCCTGTTTTACACCACCTGTCTTTAGCGCTCCTTCCGTCAGCGACTGAATCGTGAACACTGCGCCGAGGCATATCAGCATGTCGTACAGTTGAATGAATGCCTGCATATGCTTCGCAAGGTCGGCGTCGCCGTTGCCGATTACAGGGAGTATGAGCTGGAGCAGCGCTGCCGCGAGCAATCCGGTAAGCAGTATTGCAGCTGCAATGTCTCCGCGCCTGAGGAATACCGCCTTAATGAAATACGCGAGTATCAGCAGGCACAGAGCTATGAACACCGGTGCGTTCAGGGCTCCGGCCCTGCCGCGTATCAGACTCCAGATATCGAATCTCCTTATCATTGTGAAGCGCGGAGAAGCTCCCTCGCGCGTGTTCCCAAGGTACGGCGGCGCTATGCTGTCTGAAGACAAAAGCGCCGCGTTCAGCTTGCGCATCAGTCTTGCAGGATGTTTCAGATAAAAGAAAGCGATACCTGTCTTCGATACGCGATCATAAAAATCCTGCCGGAACTCGCCGGTCGTTATATCAACAGGGTACTCCTGCATATATCCGGTCGTGTTCGCAAGCGGAGCGTACTTCGGGTCAAGGCCTAGTTCGGTGAGGTCAGCTTCCGCGGTCTGCTTTTCCCTGACTATTCCGTAGAACACGCTGTGATACGTCGTGACTTCATCCATCCATTTTGGAACTGAAGATATCTGAAGCAGAATAAGCGCGATCGCAAGAACAGACCCGCCGGCAGAGATGATTCTCACGATGCGCTGCTTTGGGAGCGTTCTGAGCATAAGCGCAGCGCAGACGCAGCACAGCAGTATTCCCGCGGGTAGGTTCGCATATTTTGAGCATGAGTAGAAAAACAGGGAGATCAATGCTACAATACCGTAGAGTATTCTCTTTTCAGACAGAACGAGCAGCATAGACGAGACAGCGATCAGCAGCGTAAAAATCTGGAACTGCTCTCCGTAAAATGAGTTGAAGTAGAGAACGTAGCCCTGATCGCAAAACACGAACACAGCGGCGATGATCGCTGCGCAGAGAGCCGCCGGATGAAAAGCGCGGAACGCCCTTACGAAAAGCGCCGCTCCGGCCGCCTGAAACAGACAGCACATTATTCCAAGCCAGACAATACTGTATGCCGATGAAGGGCGTCCGAGTAAATGATTATAAAGCAGATTTACGATTTTTGAGATGTAAATAAAAACAAACGTAACCGACCTGTAGTCAGGATCGCTGACAGGCTCCAGTACGCTCCTTAACTCGGAGAAGAACGTGCCTCCGCTTACTCCCATCGTGTAGTCGGAGCGGAACCGGAAAGCGTCGCCGGGCGCGCCCTGCCAGCTGATTCCGGTGTTCTTCATAACTCTGATGAAGTCGCCGTTGTTTGCGAGTCCCGCCGTCCCGCCCGCAAATAGCGTAATCAGCATCACCGTAAGGCAGATTCCAGCGACAATATATGGTATATATTTTCTGAACGTGCTCAGGGGATCATCCACACCTCTCGGCTTAGCTTATACCACAGGCATACAACCACTGATGATTGTATCACTTAATCCTGATTTTGTGAACACTATGCAGAAAGCGAGTTGCTGTTCAGGACCTTGCGCTCAGAAGACGTTTTTCTGCTTCCTTTCCGCTCAGTGGCACATCCATGTGCCAATTCGCGCGCTCCGGCATCCATGCCTCCGCTTTCGGAAGCAGAATAAACGTCTTCCTCACCGGTCCTGAGAGTGTTGTGTGTATGCTGAAAAATGCATTTATTATTTCATGGAAATGGTGTATAATGAGTATAGTTTCAAACTATTACGAGGTGGCTTCCACGGAAAGACGTTGAATACAGATGAAGTACATCAAGATAGAAACAAGAATGCTGATATCGTTCACGACGGCGCTTATTGCTTCGTTTCTTATTGCGCTGTTCGGATATCGAAGTATGTCCGGTATGAACGCCATAATCAGCCATAACGATTACGTTATCGTCCAGCCCCTGGCATTTCTGAACAGGATCACATATGATCTGGGGCAGATTGAGATCCTTGTGCGCGACGCTATTATCGGAAGCGCTGAAGACGTGGAAATCATTAACAGTCACGTTAGGGACCATCAGGAAGACATCCGCAAGCAGATCAACCTCTATCTGGACGATCTGCACAACGAAGGTTATTCCGGCACGGATGAGTACGCTATCCTATCGGAGCTGAGCATCAGTGTCTCCGAATGGTCGCTGGAGATGGACAGCGTTGCGCGGTTGATAGCAAACGGTCAGGCGGATGCTGCTTTCGAGAGCCTGAACGTCACTGTGATCCCGAAGGGGCAGGTAATAAAGTCGCTGCTCGATAAGCTGGTCGCTTCAAATGAGATCCAAGCCTCCGTGAGCCGGGAAAATTCAAGGAGGACATATGTCCGTTCTTCCACGCTTATAATCTTCCTGTTCGTCATCGTCACGCTTATCCTGACGGTCATCTGGAGGATGCTGACGGTTTCCATTACGAAGTCGCTTGGAGAAGTAACGCGCGCAAAAAGCGACGCGGAGCGAGCCAATCAGGCAAAGACGGATTTCCTTTCGCATATGAGCCATGAGATACGGACGCCCATGAATGCTATCATCGGCATGACTCAGATAGCGCGCAGGTCAGCGAACGCGGAGAAGATACACGAGTGCATCGATAAGATCGAAAGTTCTTCGCACCATCTTCTGGGGGTACTCAACGATATTCTTGATATGTCAAAAATCGAAGCAGGAAAGCTTGTGCTCACCGAGGAGGTGACGGATCTTTCCGAGACTGTCAGGTTTGTCATATCGCTTATGCGTTCACGGGCGCATGACAGCGGTATTGAGATCACGCAGGAGACTAACGTCGCAAGGGACGTTGTGCTTGTCGACAGTCTGAGGCTTAATCAGGTTCTCATCAATTTGTTTTCGAACGCGATCAAGTTTTCGCCGGACGGGGGGCTTATAAAACTGTCCGTCAGGGAGATAGTTTCAAGCGGCGCGGGCGCAGGCGCGGATTCGGGCGCTGGCAGCGATACTGATGGCTGGTCGGAGTACTTGTTTTCCGTATCCGACAACGGCATCGGAATGAACGAAGAGCAAGTCAGCCGCCTGTTCAAGTCCTTTGAACAGGCCGACATAAGCATTTCAAAACGCTTTGGCGGAACAGGCCTTGGCTTGTCCATTTCAAAAAGTATTGTAGAGATGATGAACGGGCGCATCTGGGTCGAGAGCAAGGTGGGCGCAGGAAGCACATTCTATTTCACAGTACGGCTTAAAACAGTCAGCAGTCCGGAGTTCCCGATTTCAAATGAAAATGACATTACTTTTGCGGAAACATACATAGGCTCTGTTGACCATCCGGAGAAGTCTGTTGACCTTTCTGTGCTCCGCGCGTTGCTTACAGACGATATCAACATCAACCGCGACATAGTCATCGAGATGCTTTCCGACACAGGCATTATAATAGAGGAGGCTTCGACCGGGCAGGAAGCGGTAGACGCTTTCGGAAACTCGGAACCCGGGCATTTTGATCTTATCCTTATGGATATGCAAATGCCGGAGATGGACGGCTGCGAGGCAACAAGAAGAATACGCTCGATGGACCGCCCGGACGCGAGGTCTGTCGTCATCATCGCGATGACGGCGAATGTGATGGCGTCCGATGTGGAACTTGCGCTGAAGTCCGGCATGGACGGGCATATTTCGAAGCCTATCGACTTTGACAACGCAATTCAGACGATACGAAACCTTTGCCAGATATAAGAGTGAACGATTCAATTGAAAGGCGAATCCTTTCAATCCTAACCCCGTTAACCCAACTAACCCCGCTAACCCCGCTAACCCTGCTACCCCAACTAGCCCCGCTAACCCCGCTAACCCCACTGACCCCGCGAAAGGAGTGGTTACGAATGAGATCACGCGGCAAAAGCGCCATATGCATGCTGCTTTCAGCCTGCGCCGTCATTAGCATGTTCGCCGGATGCAATCGAAACGGCGGCAAATCCGGCGCGGGAGCAACGGTCACGATCACCGTCGTTTCACCGTTTGACAGCGACGACGGCAACCGCGCGAACTATGTCAACGCGTATAAAGCGTATGAAGAAGCATCCGGCAACACCGTGGATGACCGCTCGAGCGCTTCAAACGAGGAGTGGAAGGCGAAGGTGCTGGCGGATTTCGACGCAGGAAATGAGCCGGACGTCCTGTTCTACTTCACAGGCGCCGACGCCGACAAGCTTGTTCAAAACGGTAAGGTCGTATCGGTAAGCGATATACGTAAAGAGTACGCAGACTACGCGTCGAACATGAAAGATTCCATGATGCCTGTTTCCACAGCGGACGGGCGGCAGTACGCCGTTCCTGTAAACGGTTACTGGGAGGGTTTGTTTGTAAACCGGAAAGTCCTTGACGCCTGCGGGATAGCTGTCCCGGGCGCTGATTACACATGGTCGGCGTTTCTTGAGGACTGCCGTATAATTAAAAGCAAGGGGTACACGCCGATAGCGTGCTCGCTGGCGGAGGTCCCCCATTACTGGTTCGAATACTGCACGTTCAATAACGGCAGTATTTCAAGCCATGTGAAGCTTCCCGGCAAAGCGACCGACAGTGTCGGCGCGAACTGGGCTGCAGGCCTCACGGACATCAGAGAACTTTATGACCGCGGGTTCTTCCCCGAAAACACAACTACGGCGACTGACAGTGAGACTGCGTCACTGATGCTCGAAAACAAGGCTGCGTTCATGATCGACGGTTCATGGAAGGTCGGCTGGTTCCAGGCAAACGCTGCGGATATCAGCGATTTCTGCGTTACGTTCGTTCCCGCGAAGGGAGAGCGCAGAGCGACGGATATTATCGGAGGGCTCTCGATGGGTTACTATATATCAAAGAAGGCCTGGGATGACCCGAAGAAGCGCGACGCCTGCGTGCGATTCGTGACAGCCATGACGACGGACTCTGTGGTTTCTTCGTTCGGCGCGCTGTCGGTCACAGCGCTGAAGAACGGGACCAGCGCTGCAGGGAACGCAAGCCCGCTTGAGACGTCCGCCCTCGCGATGACGAAAGGCTGCACCGGTATCGTGCCTGCTGCGCAGGACATGCTGATTCCATCCGCGCGCAACGCTCTGTTCAGCGACGTGACGGGTATCGTGACAGGGTTGGTCAGCCCGGAAGATGCGATCGACAACAGCCTCGCAATGAATAACTAATGTTACACTTCAGAGGGGTATCCGGGAGATGCTTTTTTGAGGCTTCTACGAATGTTCCGGGGTACATGAGCAGTGGCTACCGCCTCCTGCTATAAGTTCAGCCTCAAAAAAGGCAGTCTCCCGGATACCCCTCTGAAGTGTAACTAACGGCTCATACGCGAAGACAGATCATATCGGGCTTGAAACTATCATTCTCTCTTGTTATAATCATTCAAAAACAAGGGGGAATGTTTATGTTGAGCGAAAAAGAAAACTTTCTGCGCGCGCTTGCCGGCGTGGAGCCGGAGTACGTCCCGAGATACAACCTCTTCTGGATGGTACGCCCGTCGTGTTTCATGGGCGACCGCGCTATGGGCGTAGGCAAGGACATGTTCGGCGTCGAATGGACAAAGGAAGGCAGCGCTTTCGACGCGCCGATCCCGAGAAACGATTACTTCATTCTCGATGACATCCGCCACTGGCGCGACGTGATCAAGTTCCCTGATTTCTCTTATGTGAACTGGGAAGAGATGGCGAAGAAAGACCTGAAAGACCGCGACCCCGAACTGCCCAGGGGCGGCGAACTGCCGGGCGGCTTCTTCCAGAACGTGATGGCGTTCATGGGCTTCACGGAAGGTCTGCTGGCCTGTTATGAGGAGCCGGATGAAGTAAAGGCGCTTGTCAACTACATCTGCGACTGTTATCTTGAAATGGCGGACGATTTCTACAAGTACTATCAACCCGACTATATCTGGTTCCCGGATGACATAGCGGCGGAGCGCGCGCCGTTTCTTTCGGTGGCTATGTTCCGCGATATTTTCGAACCGGTCTGGCGCAGGAGCATGAAGTTCTTCAAGGACAGGGGGCTTCTTGCAGTGCATCATAACTGCGGGCGCTTCGAGGATTACCTGGACGATGTTGTCGATATGGGCTTCAACGGCTGGGACCCGGCGCAGACTTCCAACGACCTCGTCGGCATCAAGAAGAAGTTCGGCAATAAGCTCATGATACTGGGCGGCTTTGACTCGAGGCCTTTCCTGCCTTTCATCGAAGCAACCGAGGATGACTGCCGCGGCGCGATCCGGAAGCTGCTGGATGATCTGGCGCCCGGCGGAGGTTTCGGTTATGCGGGCGGCATGCCTGCCGGCCCTGACGCCGACCCGGTGACTGTAGAGCGCTCCGGATGGATGAACGACGAGTTTGAGAAACTAAGATACAGCTACTAACAGCAGATATCGCACAAGGGGACGGTTCCTCTTGTGTTAAGGAAAAAGGCAATACTCAGGTGAGGAGCACGCACAAGCACGCACAAGGGGACGGTTCCTCTTGTGTTAAGGAATAAGGCAAGACTCAGGTGAGGAGAACCACCCCCTGACTTGGAAGAGTACTATACATAGCACAAGAGAACCGTCCCCTCGTGCGAACACAGTGTCCGCGTTATGCGGACAGATTGGAGATCAAAATGAAAAAGAAACTGTTTACCCTTACCGCGATAATCCTTGTACTTGCCCTGTGCGCCGGGATGGCCGGCTGCGGAAAGAAATCAGACACACCCGATAGTTCCGTTTCTGCAGGGAGCCAGAGCAGCCCGGCGGCGCCTGAAGCGTCTTCCGGAGGCTCGTCTCCGGCGGGCAGCCCTGCCGGGGATCTGGGCGATTTTGAGTTTTCACTCTCTCTGCACGACCCTATAACTTCTCCGAATGCCATCTATTTCCAACAATGGGCGGACGCTGTCTCGAAAGCGACCGACGGCCATGTTAAGATCACGCTCTACGGCAGCAGTACGCTCGCGGCAGCTACCGACGTTGCCGATATGGTCAAGGGCGGCGGCTGCGATATCGGCTGGCTCTATACCTCTTACTATGCCGGGCAGTTCCCGCTGACTGAGGTAATAAACCTGCCGATGCAGGGTTTCGGCGATCCTATAGTCAGCACTAAGGTGCTGTGGGATCTTTACAACGAATACGCTGAAGTCCGCGATGAGTGGGGCGCGTTCAAGCTGCTTATGCTGTATGGTAATCCCGGCATGATTTTCGCGTCAGCCAAGTCGCCTATAACCTCCGTCGCGGATCTGGCGGGACTCAGCCTGCGCTGCCCGGCGGGCGCTATAACGAACGTTCTAACAGCATGGGGCGCGAACCCGATAACGATGCCTCCCCCGGACATCTATCAGGCTATCGAGAAAAACAACATCAGCGGCTACATTTTCGAGCCGTCCGGGATAACAAACTTCAGCCTCGAAGAAGTCACAAAGTACTACACCGACCTGCCGATGTACGACGGCCCGTTTGGGTTGATAATGAACAAGGCGGCGTGGGATTCCCTGCCGAAGCAGTATCAGGACGCGATCGACAACCTTTCCGGTTTCGACGGGTCGATCGGCGCCGCGCAGTGCTTTGCGGACGCTGTCGACGTCGCGCGCGGGACTATCACCGCTGCGGGCGGTGAGTTCGTAACTGTTTCAGCTGCGGCTCTTGCGGAGTTCCGGGTCGAGGCTGATAAGTATGCTGGCGGCTGGGCAGACGGCATCGGAGGCAGCATCGACGCAGCCGGCTTCCTCGCAAAGGCGAAGTCTCTGGCGGCGAACTACAGCTGATAAGCAGCGCTCACTCCGGCGCAAGGCCCGGCTATGCAGTATAGCTCCGCTGCACAAGCTCCGCAGTATAAGCTCCGCGACGGGTCCGGGTCAGCGCAGACTAACAGCCGAAGGGGGATGGCGCGGTGACGTCTCTGACGATTGGTATTATTGGCGTAATTATATTTCTCATCCTGATATTTAAGGGAATGAACATCGGACTTGCATTACTGCTCGTCGGGTTTGCCGGGTACGCGGCTATACTGAACCCGACCGCGGCTTTCGTCCAGCTCCGTACAGATCCGTCCACGAACGCCAGCACATACTCGTTCATCGTGGTGCCGTTGTTCATCCTCATGGGGAACTTTGCGTACTACGCGGGGCTCTCCGGAGGCTTGTACGACTGCGCTAACAAGTGGCTCAACAGGCTGCCCGGGTCGCTTGCCTGCGCAACGGTCGCCGCGTGCGCGGGCTTCGGCGCTATCTGCGGCTCGTGCGCAGCGACATGTGCGACGATGGGCACGATCTCGCTGCCTGAGATGCGCAAATACGGTTATGACGACAAACTATCGACGGGATCAGTTGCGATGGGCGGCACGCTCGGCATTCTGATCCCGCCGTCCACGCCTATGATCATTTACGCGATCATGGCTGAGTGTTCGATCGGTAAACTGTTCATCGCAGGCATCCTGCCGGGAGTGATGATGGCGATCCTTTGCATCGGCACCATTGTTCTGCTGATATGGAGAAATCCGGCTCTGGCGCCGAAAGGCGAGAAGTTTTCATGGCGTGAGCGCATCGCTTCGCTGAAGGGGCTCATCGGCGTGATAGTCCTGTTCGGCGTCGTGCTCGGCGGTATGTTCTCAGGTTTCTTCTCAGTCAACCAATCCGCCGCTGTTGGCGCGCTGCTGGCTTTCGTCATAATGGTTATAAACATGGCCATCCGCAGCGAACTGAAGTGGAAGAAGTTCTGGACAAGTTTCAGGGACGCCATGTGGACTTCCATCACAACTTTCGCCATGACGTTCCTCATAATCATCGGCGCAAGCCTGTTCTGCAAGTTCCTCACCATCTCGCAACTCCCCATGACTCTCGCGAACTACATAGGCGGTCTGAACATATCGAAGTACGCAGTAATCGCGCTAATGATGGCTGTTTATATTTTCCTTGGGATGATAATGGACGAACTGCCAATGATCATGCTGACGGTGCCGATTTTCCTGCCAATCATTCACAGGCTCGGGTTCGACGTAATCTGGTTCGGGGTGTTCATCATCCTTACGATGGAGATGGGCGCGATCACGCCGCCCGTAGGCCTTAACTGCTTCATCATTTCCGGCGTCGCGAAGGATATTCCGCTTGCGACGATATACAGGGGCGTCATCCCGTTCACTGTGACAATAATAGTGGGAGTGGTCCTTCTGTGCATATTCCCGCAGATCGCGCTCTTCCTGCCCGGTCTGATGTGAGCTGAGGGGGTGGGGATAATGCTTGAAAGATTTAAGAGAATCGGCAACATAGTCGGGATCATCTCGAAGTCAGTTTGCTATATAAGCTTTATCGGCGTACTTGCCATACTACTGCTGAATGTAGCGGACGTGATCCTAGCAAAGACGTACAAGCCGATACTGGGCGCTTACGAGATAACCCAGAGGCTGCTGCTGTGCACTGTCTTCGCGTCGTTCGCATACGCGCAGACAAAGAAGACGCACATCAACATGACGATAGTCATTGTACGTCTTCCGCGCGCTATCCGCTTCATCATGTTCACTCTGATGAGCCTGTTGTCCGTGTTTGCAGCAGGCGTTCTGGCATACGCTGCGTTTTATCAGGGCAGCGTATCTCTGGACGTGGGGACGGCCACAGAGGTTTTGCTTATACCGCTCTACCCGTTTTTCTTCATCGAAGCTCTCTCAATGGCGGCTTTTACTATAGTTCTGCTTTACGACACAGTGATGTCGTTCATGTCTATTTTCAAAGAGGATTTTGCAACTCATGTTATGTCCGAATGGACGTAACCCGGCAGCACATTTGCGAATGGAAAGGAATGATTATTATGGCAACAGTGGAGACTTTTCTGGACATCGAATCGGTCGATATGACGAACGCGGGCATCAGCAGAGACTCTCTTAAGGGCGAGGTCGCCGTCGTAACGGGCAGCACAAGCAATGTAGGCCTTGGGTATGTACGCGCCATAGCGTGGGCCGGCGGCAAGGTCGTCATCGTCGGGAGAAACGAGAAAGCAGGCGTTGAAGCCGCGCGCGTTATCGACGCCGAAAACGCTCCGGGCACGGCGCTGTACGTCAAATGCGACGTAACTCAGGAGAGCGACGTTAAGGATCTGGCGAAAAAGGCGATCGACAAATTTGGCAAGGTCGATATCCTCGTGAACAACGCGATGAACATGAAACTGAACGGGCCTGTCCTCGGTTCGCCTGTCAGCCATTTTGACGAGGCATACGCCATTTCAGGCCGCGGTTCGCTTCTTACGATCCAGGCGTTCGTCCCGGCGATGCTTGAACGCAAGCACGGCGTGGTAGTCTACAGCACGACGCAGTTCCATTTTTCACCGCCGATGATTGGCGGCGCAATTTACTGCGCAGGCAAGTCTGCGGCAACGTCGATCACAATGTCGCTTGCTAATGAGATCGGCCCGTATAAGGATCACGGCGTAAGCGTGTTCGGCATGATCCCTGCCGGCGTAGGGCGCGGCAAACTGCTGGTCCCTGTGATGCCGGACGGAAGCGCGGGTAAAGAGACTCCGGCGGACGCTCCGCCCATGAAGAACGGCTTCAACGGCCCCATTCCTCCTGAGGCAAACGCTGCGGGCCTTGTGTACAGCATTTTGAACGCGGAGAAACTGCATGGTTCCGGCATCAACGTTTTCGATGCGTTCCAGGCGATGAACTACCCCTTCCCGGATCCCGCGGGCGTACGTGTACGCAACACGCGGCGTCTGACAGACGCAGAGGCAACGCTTGTGTTTTGCGCTATCGGCCCCGGGTACGAAGAGTAGGTTTTCATCAAACTCTAATGATTCTTTAAAGACATGCTCATTTATCTATGTTAATCTTCTTTCATGAAAGCAACTCCGTGAAAGTTTGAAAAGCAAGTTTTCATACCATAAGGCAGAGCCGGCCGAATGCGGAACGGATTGCACAAGCAACTGTTCCCGTTCCGGAGTTTCAAAAAAGACCAGAAAGGAATGATAATAATGAGGATGTTTTTAAGGATACTGCTGATTATCTTTGTCGGCGTCGTCTGCGTTTCTGCTCTGTTCAGTTTTCTCGGAGCAGTTCTGGGTTTCACGTTCGGTATCATCGGTACCGTACTTGGGTTTGTCTGGCGAGTGATCTTCAGCCCTGTACTGCTGATCCTGCTCATCCTGTTCATTGTGAACAGAGTCAGTAAAAGCAAACGCAGCAAAGGTTGACAAGACGAGGGGGAAGACGGGGGGACGGTTCTCCTGTCTTCCCCTCTGTGTTTGGATTTTCGTTTTCACTTACCGTAGTAAATACGAATAGCTCGCCGTAAGTCTACTTTTTAATGTGGTTACGGCGAGCTATGTGCAAAAGACAGGGGGAAGACGGGGGGACGGTTCTATTGTCTTGTCCGAGGCAGTCTCCGAACAACTGGAAGGTATGGGAGACACGGGGAAGGACAGGCAAGACGAGAGAACCGTCCCCTTGTCTTGTTTCTTCTTATTACATGAAGTATTGTTCGGCTGTTTTGCAGTCCTTTTGGATCTGCTCCTTCAACTGCGTCGTGTCGGCGAACCTGATCTCAGGGCGGATGTGCTTATAAAACTCTATACGCACCAGGCGGCCGTACAGGTTCCCCTGGTAGTTCAGGATATGCGTCTCCGCGGTGACTTGATTTGAGTTATCGACTGTGGGGCGTATTCCTACATTAGTAACGCCGGCGTATTCTTTTCCGTCGCCCGGGTAGACTCTTGTCGCGTAGACTCCGTGAGCGGGTATCAGCACTCCGTCGCGGAAGAACATGTTAATTGTTGGCGTACCGAGAGTTCTGCCCAGTTTATAACCGTATCGTACAATATCCGTGAGCATGTGCGGATGCCCCAGAAACAGGTTTGCGCGTTCCATGTCGCCTTGCGAAATAAGTTCGCGTATATACGTCGAGCTGCTTGTAATACCGTCATATTGAACTGCCGGGACAATGTCGCAGCCAAGATCGAGCTCCCTGCATTTTGCTTCAAGGAGCCGGCTGTTACCCTTACCGCCGCTGCCGAATCTGAAGTCATGGCCCGCGACAAGGTGCATTGCGCCGAATTCGTCCACAAGATGGTCGATAAACTCGTCCCATGGCATGTTGGACGTCGTCCTGTCGAAGTGAAGAAAGATTATATCATCGATGCCGAACAGATGATGGATCAGTCTGGCCCTGTCTTCGGCTGAGTTGATGAGCGGTACTGCTTCTCCGCTTATAAGGCTCATTGGGTGCGCGTCAAATGTTATAACGGAGGGCACAAGAGCCTTTTCATTTCCAATCTCCAGCGTCCTCTTCATCAGCGCGGAATGGCCGATGTGGAGCCCGTCGAAGAAACCAAGCGCGATCACGCGCTTTTTCTCTACCATGTCGTCGTCGCGGACTCCGCTGCGTCGAAATGGACTTCACTAAGCTCCATCAACCGCAAAGCGTTTGATATGCGCCCGTTCCGTCATTTCTCCTTTCCGGCTCGAACCCACTTCGCTGGGCTTCTCACCGGTTTTAGTAAAGTCCGTCGCTCCTCCTCTCCGATACGTGCCGGCACGCCTCGGTATGTATTACGAATTACGCCTCTGGTTCATAGAATGTCTTTACTGCTTTGAGTTTACCGCCTGTTGCTTCGGCGAGCATGAGGAAATCGCCGTTCGGGGAGTATACTCTGTACATCCCGCTTTCGCTCTCCTTCGCCTTGGTTTCGCTTCCCGGCGTCCTGATTTGTGCGCCGTACATCCCGCTTTCGCTCTCCTGCATCCCGACTAGTGCGCCGTGCGTCCCGCTCTCGCTCTCCTGCATCCTGATTTGTGCGCCATGAATAATTCTCATAGTGTCTTCTTTGCTCACGGTAATAGCGGGGTATCCGCGAAAGACTGTGTCGATGGGCAGTAGAATATTATCAGGTAAATCGCTGCTGCCGGAAAAGGCTCCGAGAACTTCCTCAAGCTTATGCGCCTTTTCAATGGCAAAATCGCCGGCTCTTGTCCTGCGCAGCGAAGACATTACAGCGCCGCATCCGAGCGCGGCGCCTATGTCATGGCACAGCGTGCGTATGTATGTGCCTTTCGAGCAGACGACTCTGAGCAGATACCCAGAGGCTGCGGCCGCACCGGGCGCCGGGTAGTGCGTTACGTCAGTTGCCTCACCGGGCGCCGGGTAGTGCGTTACGTCAGTTGCCTCACCGGGCGCTGCTTCGAGCAGCTCTATTTCCTTGATAATAATGTCTCTTGCCTTGCGCTCAACTTCTACTCCGCGCCGCGCAAGCTCGTAGAGTTTCGCTCCGTTGTGCTTCACAGCTGAGTACATGGGCGGCGTTTGCTTTTGTTCTCCGAGAAATCGGGGAAGAATGTCTGTGAGCTCATCTTCTGTGATTATCACGTCGCATGAACTGAGCACATTCCCCGTAACGTCTTGCGTATCAGTAACCAAACCTGTTTTTATCCCGGCAATATACTCTTTCTCTGCATTCTCACAGAACTCTGCAGCGCGGGTCGCGCGTCCGATAAAAACCGGCAGTACGCCGGTTGCCATCGGGTCAAGCGTCCCGCTATGCCCGACGCGTATTGTTTTTCGTGATGCTTGCTTCGCCAAAGCCTCGCTGTTGCGTATTTGCTCGTCTTGCAGCTGATTCGGCTCGCTGTTGCGTATGCGTTCGTCTTGCAGTTGATTCGGCTCGCTGTTGCGTATGCGTTCGTCTTGCAGTTGATTCGGCTCGCGGTTACGCAGATTTGTGTCCTGCAAAAAGGCTGCTTCCCGATTGCGTATATATGCGCTTATTTGCCCTCGAAGTTTCGCGCAAACGTCGTGCGACGTCCAACCTTCCGGTTTATCAATAATTATAATTCCGTTCATACACTAACGCCATCCGTTTGCTTACCTGTTCAGGCTCTCAACCTCTGTCCTGTTTACCGGCAGGACCTCATACTCCGGGAGCCTGTGTAAAACGCCGCCAGCGGCGCTGTTCACAACCCATGTCGGGCTGCTTAACCGTTCAGGCTCTCAACCTCTGTCCTGTCTGCAGGCAGGAACTCCTCAATTACCTCCAGAATCATATGCTTTATCTCACCTACTGTGGCTTCTTTGGAAAACCCGGCAGCCATTGCGTGCCCGCCTCCGCCGAACCGGGCGCAAAGCGCGTGTGAGTTCACCTTTGGCGATGAGCGCACGGACACTTTACAGTCATTGACGCTCTTCAGTTCACGTATAGTGATCCCGGCGAGAACACCTTCGATCCCTCCGGGTATTGAAGCTATGTCGTCTACATCATCTTCGTCCGCGCCCGACTCATCCATCATTGCCCTTGTAATAGTTGCGATCGCAAGCGCGCCCTCGCAATGAAACTCCAGTCCGGAGTATATCAGACCCTCTATTTTGATACGGCTCCTTGTCCTCGTGCGGAAAAGGCGCCGGTTCAGTTCTCTGTGAGGCGCGCCGGCTTCAATCAGAAGCGAGGCAACGCGCAATGTTCGGGCTGTAGTGTTCGCGAACTCGAAGCACCCGGTGTCGGTTGACAATGCAACGTATAGGTACGCCGCGCTCACAGGGCTGACCGCTCCGGAAATCTCCAGAAGCAAATCATATATCATCTCGCCGCATGAGGCGCAGGTTCCGTCAAGATAGTTGTCCGTCGCGTACATCGTGTTTGAGGGGTGATGGTCAATACTGAGCGATATATTTCCAATGTAATCGCCGCCGTTTTTCGGGAACAGATCGTACGACGCCGTATCAATGGTGATGGTGTGTTCCGCTTTGTAGCCTTCAGGCGCCCAGTACTCCCCGACATATGGGTTATAACGGGCGGTAGTTTCAGGGTTGAATAGAACATATATGGTTTTTCCGGCTTCCCTTAGGCCCTGCGCAAGCGCGCCTGCGCATCCGACTGTGTCTCCGTCAGGGCGCCGGTGTGTGATTATAAGAAAATTGTCGCGCTCTCTGAGCCATTGAGCAGTCTCCGCGGTGTTCATCATCATATTATGCATCATCTCCTCTGAATAATCCCTGACTCATCCAAGCTGCTCTGCGTTACTTTGCGTTACTTTGCGTTACTTTGCGTTACTTTGCGTTACTTTGCGTTGCATTGCGTTGCGTTGCGTTACTTTGCGTTGCGTTGCGTTACTTTGCGTTACTTTGCGTTGCTTTGCGTTGCGTTGCTCTCTCAACTCTCCTCTTCCTCTTCCTCTTCCTCTTCCTCTTCCTCTTCCTCTTCCTCTTCCTCTTCCTCTTCCTCTTCAGGGATGTCAAGAGTGTTCAGCAGCGTGTTGATCCGCGACCCGCGCTCAATAGACTTATCAAGTTCAAAAACAAGCTCCGGCGTATAGCGCAGCGAGAGCGCCTGACCAAGTTCATGACGCAGGTATCCGGTCGCCGACTTCAGCCCCTTGAGGAATTCCTTTTCCGACTGCAGCCCGAATACGCTCAGAAAAACGTGCGACTGCCGCAGATCGCCTGTCGTATCCACCGCAGTGACGCTTATCATTCCCTGATTCACCCTTGGGTCCTTTATACCGCGCAGCAGCGCGCTCAATTCGCGCTGGATGTCCTCATTGATGCGCGGCAATCTCTTGGGGTTAGCCGGCATCGCGCACCTCTTCCATCGCGAAACATTCGATCACATCGCCCTCTTTTATGTCGTTGTATTTTTCAAGCGATATTCCGCACTCATAGTTTACTGCGACTTCCCTGACGTCATCCTTGAAGCGCCTCAGCGACGCGAGCGCGCCTTCATGCACGACTATGCCGTCCCTGACGAGCCGTACCGAGCTGTTCCTCACTATCCTGCCGCTCTGAACGTAGCAACCGCAGATGGTTCCGACTCCGGACGCTTTGTAGAGCTGGCGGACTTCCGCGTGACCGTAAACGACTTCATGGAATTTCGGAGCGAGCATGCCCTTCATGGCGGATTCGATTTCATTTATGCAGTCGTATATGACCCTGTATGTGCGGACGTCCACGTTGTTCCTGGCAGCGCTCTCACGGGCCGCGTTATCCGGGCGGACGTTGAACCCGGTGATTATCGCGCCGCTGGTCGCCGCGAGCATAATATCAGATTCGTTGATTGCGCCGACGCCGGAATGGATGACTCTGACGCGGACTTCCTCGTTCGTCAGCTTTTCAAGCGACGACTTTATCGCTTCCGCGCTGCCCTGGACGTCCGCTTTCACTATAATGTTCAGATCCTTCAGTTCGCCCTGCTGGATCCTTGTGAACAGGTCTTCGAGCGAAACTTTCGCTGTCGGGACAGCCGGGCCCTTTTTATCCGTCTTGCGCTGCTCGGCAAGTTCTCTCGCCATTCGTTCGTCGGTTACGACGTTGAAACTGTCGCCCGCGTTCGGGACTTCCGACATTCCGGATATCTCTACCGGTACGGACGGCCCAGCTTCCGTTACCCGTTCGCCCTTTTCCGTCACCATGACGCGGACATTGCCGACGGCTGTCCCGGCGATTATCGTATCTCCGATCTTTAGCGTACCGTTCTGCACTAGTACTGTCATCAGCGGCCCGCGGCCTTTATCGAGCCGCGCCTCAATGACTGTGCCGCGCGCAAGTCGCTTCGGATTCGCGCGAAGCTCGGCGATCTCCGCGGTGAGGATTATCATATCAAGCAGATTGTCGATGCCTTCGCCCGTTTTCGCTGAAATCGGACAAACGATCGTCTCGCCGCCCCATTCTTCCGGGACGAGGTTATACTCAGTGAGCTGCTGCTTAATCTTTTCAGCGTTGGCCCCCGGTACATCGATTTTATTTATCGCGACAATTATCGGAGTGTTGGCTGCTTTCGCGTGGTTGATCGACTCGACTGTCTGCGGCATGATGCCGTCGTCCGCGGCGATTATGAGTATCGCTATGTCGGTGACTTTTGCCCCGCGCGCTCTCATCGCAGTGAACGCTTCATGGCCCGGCGTGTCGAGGAATGTAATGAGATTGCCCTGCGCGGTTACCTGATACGCGCCGATGTGCTGGGTGATGCCTCCAGCTTCGCCTGCCGCGACGCTTTCCTGGCGGATTTTATCAAGCAGCGACGTCTTCCCGTGGTCGACGTGGCCCATGACGACCACGACCGGCGCGCGCGGCACAAGGTCCTCCGCGTTGTCAACACGGTCGTCTATCAACCGTTCTTCTATTGTGACGACCACCTCGCGCTCAACCTTGCATCCGAGTTCTATCGCCACAAGAGCAGCCGTTTCGTAATCAATTGTATCTGAGACAGACGCCATAACGCCCATCCTCACGAGCTGACGCACGACCTCCGTACCTGTCTTCTTCATTCGGGACGCAAGGTCACCGACGCTTATCGCATCGGGAATCAGCACCTTCAATTGGGTTTTTTTCGCGATCTCAAGCTGGAGCTTGTTCATCCTGTCGCGTTCTTCCTGACGGCGTTTCGCACCGGAAGCTATTGTCTGCTGGCGGTTCTGCTGCCCTTTCTTCTGGATTTTCTCCTTCCCGCGCTTCATGTTCTCTGCGCGTTCGGGCACAAGCCTGTCCAGTCGTTCGTCGTATTTGTCTATATTTATTGTTGCGCCCGACGTATCGATCACGCGCTTCTGCGGCGCCTGTCGCGGTACGAATGGTTTGTCTTCTTTTCTGACGCGCGGCTGTGCCGGCGTGCCCGTTTGTCCTTCTGCCGCGGCGCCTGCCTGCCCGGTTTCGCTTCCCTGCTTCTGCTCCGCTGCCTGTCCTGCCTGAGCCTCTGTCTGCGTTCCGCCTTCCTGCCCCGGCGCTTCCTGCTGCCCTGACGTCTGCTGCGCGCCTGATTCCGCTTCAGTTCCGGCTTCCGCTTTCTTTCCCGCGCTTTTATCCTTGAGCGGCGGCGTCGCCGGCGGTGATTCGACTGCGTATATCTCTTCGATGCTCTCGATTTGGTTATTGATAGTCAGGTACTCGAATATAATATCGAGTTCTTCGATAGTGAGGGCCTGCATATGGTTCTTTGGAGTGGTCGCGTATTTCGTAAGGATCTCAGTGATCTTCTTTGTGGGGAGTTTGAAATCCTTTGCGACCTCGTGAACTCTGTATTTGAACATTGTACTCATTGTGCAGTCCTCCTATTGCCGGATATCGTGTGCCTTTTGCCGGATGCTCTGCGCGTTTCGCCGCTCACCGTGTGTGTGCTGCTGCTCTTTGTGTGCTTCTCGCCGTTCACCGTGTGCTTCTCGCCGCTTCTTGTGTGCCCCTCGCCGGATGCTCTGCGCGCTTCGCCGCTCTTTGGGTGCCTCTCGCCGCTCCCTGTGTGCCTCTCGCCGGATGCTCGGCGCTTTTTGCCGCTCAGGCTGCGTATATGTTTCTCCGCTAAGGCCACTGATATCCCGCTGTACCGGGCCGGATCGTCCTTCGCGAGCCTCTCGATGAATGTGCGCGCAAGGCCCGCGTCCATTATCGCAAGCGTACCCGGTGAACCGCGCCCGGTTATACTGCCTAGTTCAAACCTGGTGTATGGCGAGGCTGCGAATTCAGCTCCGCAGAACTCCGAATCCCTTTGCGCACGTCTTTTTACGCTGTCCGAAGCGTCTGCCGCCGTAATTATGAGCGCGGCTGTTCCGCTTCTTGCGGCTGCCGACGTCGCTTCTCCGCCGACGGCAAGATATCCGGCTTTTTTTGCTATACCAAGTAGTTGCAGGTTGTGATCCATTAAGAGCCTCCGCTGTATTAATCAGGAAATATCCGGCTTTTCCATTTGCTCCTGAAGCGCTTCAATAATCTCCGGCGGGATCTCCGCCCCGAAAGCGCGGGAGAGGGCTTTTGCTTTTATCGCTCTCTTCAGACATTCCCGATCGGGACATACGTATGCTCCCCTGCCTGGCTTCTTGCCTCTGAAATCGAGAGAGATCTCGCCTTCCGGCGACCTGACGACGCGAATAAGCTCGCGCTTCTGCTTCATCTCGCGGCATCCCAGGCATTGCCGCATCGGTATTTTCTTCGGCATATGCATAACCTCGCCTATAATTCGCTTTTGATGATTCCTTGGCAAAGAGAGTTAACTCAGTATTTGACCTTGAACCAAAACCGAATCACGCCTGGCTCTCCGGTTTGATGTCGATCTTGAACCCCGTCAGTCTCGCGGCGAGCCTGACATTCTGCCCTTCTTTACCGATCGCAAGTGATAATTGATTATCAGGCACTATGACCCGGCATGCCTTTCCGTCGTCGAGCATCGTCACGGAAATGACCTCCGAGGGTGAAAGCGCCGCCGCGACGTACTCGACGGGGTCGTCGCTGTATTTGATGATGTCGATCTTCTCGCCGCTGAGCTCATTGACGATTGTGTTGACCCGCGCGCCTTTTGGCCCGACGCATGCTCCGATGGGTTCAACGTCCACGTCTGTCGATAGCACTGAAATCTTGGTCCGGTTGCCGGCTTCACGCGCTACGCTGCGGATTTCGACAAGCCCTTCGAATATCTCCGGGACTTCAAGCTCGAACAGGCGTTTTACCAGGCCCGGATGTGTGCGTGAAATGAGGATTTGAGGCCCGTGCGAGGATTTTCTCACTTCGATAACATATACTTTTATCCTGTCGCCGTCTCGCAGCGGTTCGTTGGGTATGCGTTCTCCGGCGGGGAGCATTGCTTCCGTCTGTTCGGCGTTCGAACTGATTTGAATCGAAACGCCGCCGGTTCTGGGATCGACCCGCGTCACTACGCCGGTAAGTATCTCATGCTCTTTAGACGTGAACTCGTCATATACTATATTGCGCTCAGCTTCTCTGATGCCCTGAATGATCACCTGCTTCGCGGCTTGCGCGGCAATGCGGCCGAACCGCTGCGTATCGATCTGTTCTTTTATAACGTCACCCTCTGCAGCGCCGGGCATTTTATCCTGCGCCTGTTCGATCGAGTACTGTGTGTTCGGATTCTCAACTGTCTCGACGACAGTTTTCTGCAGGAACATTTCCATTGTCTGCTCCATCGGGTCCAGTACCACGTGGGCGCATTCCGCGGATGCGGGATAGTCCTTCTTCAGGGCTGCCAGCAACGCCTGCTCGATCTTGCCAAGCATGTAGGTCTGCGGGATACCCTTTTCCCTTTCGATATCCGCAATAGCCGAGAAAAACTCCGCGTTCATTTGTTGTTCTCCTTATTCATTTGCCGCTCTCCTTATATTGTTATTGTTTGAACCTGTACTCGTACTATTGATGGTTAAGCCTGTACACGTACTATTGATGTTTGAACCTGAACACATACTATTGACGCTTAGCTTGTACTCGTACTGTTACTCTATCTAAACCTTTATCCGCAGGCGGACCCCGGCGATTTCAGCCTTTTCGAAGCTGCAGCGCTCACCGGATATATCCAGCAGCGCCCCTCCGTCATTCGTTCCGGCGAGTATTCCCGTGTATGACTTCTTACCGTCTCGTGATTTATACAGTTTGACTTCAACGAGGCTTCCCGTGAATCGCTCGTAATCCGAAGGCCCGCGCAGCCATCGCTCTGCGCCCGCGCTGGATACTTCAAATGTATAGCCTGCGGGAAATATCTCTTCATACTCATCAAGGAGCGGATCCAGCTCTTTGCTTACATCCTCGCAAAGCCCGATGGAAACGCCGTCTTCGCGGTCGATGAACACCCGCAGGTACTGAGTTCCGGCTTCCTTTATGTACTCAACGTCCCATAGTTCGCACCCGTTATTAGCCGCAACCGGTTCCGCTAAGGCCTTAACTATTTCTGTGATTTTGCTCATTTTTCGTACCCCAAAATGCAATAGCATACAGTGCAACAAAAAGAGTGGGAGGTTCCCACTCGGACTTGTTTTCGCACCGTTTCCGGAAAACACGGGTATAATATCACGCCCATACTGCAATTGCAAGCTTTTTCTTGAAAGAATCATTTCGTTTTCGCTCACACTATCAGGTCTTCCGAGGAAGCTACAGAGGACAAAGCAACACTGTGTCGTCCTGCCCCACCAACTTGCAGCATTATTATAGCTTTTTTCGTCACACCCGCCCCGCATGGCGACACCTACCAAGCTTCGGTATTACCGGAACTCTCTCTTTTCCCATCTTCTATTGTCTCCGCTTTCTATCCAGCTCGAGGCAATTCCAGTTTTGTCATTGCTGCAATATCACCAGCTCCGAATGCTGCTGCAAAATCCTTAGCCCGTTTGGAAACGCCGTTCAAGTGTTCCGCCAGTGTTTGCTCACGCGATATCTCCTCTGAAATGTGGGCTATGAAAGGTTTACCATCAATCTCGATCATCGCCTTTCATGGTGTTGTTTTCTATGTACTCATCTATGCTGTCAATGATATAGAGAGGGCCAGTCATATGCAGGCCCTCCCAGCAGTCAATAATAAACCCGAGCGCGCCTGTATCCTTTAGGTGATTATATGCATCCTGCCCGCTCAAGCCCTTTTCATCCTTGTACAGTTCGACGCAAGACGCTAAGAACCATACTTCACCTTTCAGTTCTGTCATAGCTGCTCCTCCGGATATGTAATTCTGCCGGTGGTCAGCTCTTCTTCCAGCAAATCGTATAAGAGTGGATAACCAAGCCGCCATACCTTTGTGTTTTCGTTCTCCAATGCTCTATACAATTCTGAGTTGTACAAAACACTTGAAGCTTCTTCCAGATCCATTCCCCGGTTCTTCATAAGTAAATCAATTATTCCGGGCGTGATCATCGCAACAACTGCCGAAATACTCTTATCCAATGTAATCATCCCCCTGCGTTATATGTTTTTTTGAAGAGGAGCATTGACAGCGCTTTTTCACTTTTTAAGCACACCTGGTCGGTGAGTTTGCTCGTTTCCAAACTGATAATTGCGGCTTCCTCACTTAGAAATCCGCCCATATAAGCCTGAATTGACGGCATAACTGCATCATCTGCAACTGCTCCGATAACGACGTCATAATCGCTGCCGGTGTATGTCCTAAGTCTGTTGCTGACAACAAAACGGAACCAGTCAACATCCGCATGTTCAAACTTTAAAATTGACAGCGTGCTTTGAGCAGTATCTATGTCGAATTCATAAACGCTGACTATCGGAACTCCGCTTCTTCTACGATTTGTAACGACATGTGAAAAACGCCTGGCCTGCGTTTCATTGGTTGTCAGGTAAAAACCGGTGCCAAAGTCAAGCCCCCGCGTTTGCTCAATGAGCCGCGGCTTTATGACTGAAACATTACTCCCATGATAAAGTAACAAATAAACCAACCACCCTTACAACGCAACGGAACATAAATAACACTCATACCACGCTCCCTGCGCGGGAGCGACTAACTATTGCCGGATAGCATAGAGCTTATCGTAGCTATTTCGATCCACACTCCCAATGTGAGAGTGACTGGTGAACAGATCCTAATGCATCCTAAGGTATTAGACCCTCATGTTAATAGAGTTAATCTTAACTGAATGAAAATGTCAACATGTTTCGTGCAATTTTGTTATTATCGGAACGTGATCGCAACGACCTCATCGAGGCACTGAAATAGTCACCAAAAGTTACTGCTTGCATTTTCGTGTTCATTTTGCTAAAATGATATTTAATGATACTAAATGATACTAATATATATCAGACTAAGCTGAAGTCAGCGCGGAGGGATAATGGAAGCGACGCTATATGCCAAAATACTGTCAGATAGAAGCATCACTGACCTGAAGAAACTTAAATACAAGTATCCGGAAATGGATGTTAACGAGCTTGTTGAGCTTTTTAAAGCAAGCTTGTACACACCTATTCCGCTTTTGGACTCCGGTGGTAACGATGTTGTATATATGGACAATATAACCCGAATTAGAATGAACGCTGTCAGGATGCTTCTTGCGCCGCGGAGTCCCGGCAGCGGTTTCGGACTTTCGGCAATGGAAAATGAAATCGCTTCGACGCTGACAATTGAAAACATAGACTTCGATCGCACCAGTATAAGAAGGATACTGCAAGGGTACGCTCCAACTGATGAGAAGGAAAATCGCATATATGGGATCAAGAAGGGGCTGGATTATATATCAAAGCCTTCCAACGCGATAACGGAAGAGAGCGTTTACGATTTGTATAACATGGCAATCGGACAATATCTCCCGGGCGAGGATAAACTGAATCCGGGAGAGTTGTACAGACATGACTCTGTTTTTGTTATGGGTCAGAAAATCGAGCACGTTGGACTTCACCACAGTAAACTTACCGGCTATATGAGAAGATTAATCTCATTTGCTGAGCAGGACAGCCCGATGAACGACTTGCTCAAAGCGGCGGCGATTCATTTTTACATAGCGTATCTGCATCCATACTTCGACGGGAACGGTCGTATGGCGCGTTTTATGCATTTGTGGTACTTGTGTCGGCAAGGGTACTCGTCCGCGCTGTTTATTCCATTTTCCAGTTATATCGAGCAGAGTAGAAACTCATATTACAATGCGTTTACCCTGACAGAAGAAAACGCAAAAATAAGTAATGTGCTGGACATTACGCCGTTTCTTGCATACTTTATCGAACATGTGTATGACAAACTGATAAGCCCGGCGCCGCAGTCCGACGCATTTACTGTTTTTGCGCAAGCTCTTGAAAGCGGGTCGATCACCGGAAAAGAAAAAGAGTTGTGGTACTTCGTTCTCTCTGCATACGGGGACGGCGAATTTTCAACGAAGCAACTTGAGCGCGACTTCCGGAATGCAGCTTATGCGACTATACGCGGATTTGTACTTAAGTTCACAGAACTCAAGCTTCTATCCGCGCATAAGTACGTAAACAGAGTGAAATACTCCGCAGACTTGAATGGAGTAGACAATGCCCACGGCTAAACCCGGGGCTATACTGCACATGGTTACAACTCAGGACCTTGCGCTCAGAAGACGTTTTTCTCACCGGTCCCGAGAGGGCATCTGAAATAGTAACCACATGTGGAAAAGCCTTTACTTTTCAGCCGCAGAGCCATTTACACAGCTTGATGCGGAGTATATAATCCTTATCATAATCTGAGGAGGACGGAAAAATGAGTATAGTAAAAACTGATATCGCAGTGGTCGGAGCAGGTTTATGCGGGCTTTCCGCCGCGCTGACCGCAAGGGAAACAGGCGCGAGCGTGATATTGTTTGAGAAACAGAAATCGCCCGGCGGTTCTTCGAACTTCATGAATGGCACATTCGCGGTCGAGAGCAGATTGCAGCGCGAAAAGTTCATTATGTACAGCCGCGACGAGGCTTTCCAGGCGATCATGGAATACAACCACTGGAAGGGAAACGGCCGCCTTGTGAGGGCGATCGTCGACGAGTCAGCGCAGTCGATCGACTGGCTTATGGGGCAGGGCGTCGAGATAGACGACGTCATCACGAACATGCCCTATGTCAACGCCACATACCATCTTGTCAAGGGAAGCGGAGCTGCAGCCGTCAGACAGCTTGTAGTGAACGCAAAAAAGAATGGCGCGGACATTCGCCTCGGCGCGCCGGTAACGGAGCTTCTAAAGACCGGCGGGAGGATATCCGGGCTTATCGCGGAAGAAGACGGCGAGGAAGTTGAAGTGGAAGCGAAAGCCGTGATTCTCGCCAGCGGCGGGTACGCGAACAATAAAGAATGGATAAAGAAGTATCACGGATACGATCTTGGAGTCAATATTTTCACTCAGGGAAACGTGGACAAGACAGGCGACGGTATCCGCATGGCCTGGGAGGCAGGCGCCGCTTCCGAAGGCATGAACGCGCTGGAGATTATCGCGGTAGGCCCGCTCGCGAATGAGTTTGACATGATGAACGACCTTGAAGTCGCCGTGTCGCAGCCTGATCTGTGGGTGGATCACAAGGGCATGCGTTACTGCGACGAGGGTATATGTTTCTATGACACGAGCGGCGGTAACGCAAGTTCCCGCTATCCGAAGGGGTATACATGGCGGATTATCGACGACACGATCATACACAGACTCGAGACTCACGGAGTTGAAAAGGAAGGCTCAATGGTAAGGAAGCCGGGGGCGACGCTTCACGAAGTGCGTAAAATCATCGACGCTGCGCTTGAGCGGGGCAGCGACGATGTGTTCGCAGGCGCTTCACCTGCTGCGCTTGCTGAGCGGATCGGCGTCGACCCCGCAGTGCTGACGGCTACAATCGAAGAGTATAACGGTTTTTGCGCGAAAGGTCATGATGCTATGTTCGCAAAAAAACGCGAGTATTTGAGGCCTCTTGCAGGGCCGAACTTTTATGCCGTCAGGGTCCGTACGGTAATGCTTGGCACTCACGGTGGGATTCGTGTCAACGAGAAGCTTGAAGCTGTCGACAAGGCGGACGATCCGGTACCTGGCCTTTACGCGGGCGGCTTTGACGCAGGCGGCATTCAGTCGGAGAGTTACCCAATAAACGCAGCGACAGGCTTATCTTCAGGATTCGCAATGAACTCAGGCCGTATCGCAGCGCGAAACGCAGCTGCGTATATCAGAGGTTAGCGCGGCTGCAGGCATCTGAAGCAAATGGCGATCGGGAATAGCAAATGAGATGGAGAATGGAGGCGGGCGACGTCCTGCCGGATAATGAAATGTCTGATAAAGCAAGCGTTTTTGAAGGAACCGTAACACTCACCGTAGCGATGGATGCGGGGCGTCCGTTCAGCGCGGCGTTTCCGCCCTCGTCGACGATCCGCGAAGTGTTAAGCAGCTTTATATCCGCTGACGATATCAAAGCTATTCAAATAGGCGGGCCTGTATACCCCTTTCTTGGCAGAGAAGCGCCGGATAAGCCGCTGAGCGATGCGCCTGCTCCGGGCAGCGGAGAACTCACGCAAAAGGACGCTAAACTCGCGCTGCGGGACGCAGCCGGCTGCCGTTTTCCCGGCTCTGATATCAGGCCCACGAATACCGGCTTCAAAATGACTGATGCAGGTCTTTGGCTGCCTGTTATAAGAGTGGTCCGCGAGGGTTCCTGTATACCGGAGCTGACGGCGGACCTGATGGGCTTTCTGAGCAGCGAATCATGCGGCAAATGCGTCTTTTGCAGGGAAGGTGTAATCCATCTGCGGGACATGCTTGTCGCCATGCTCGCCGGCAGGGGCGCAGTAAGCGATATTGACCTGATGATCGAGATCGGGCAAATGATGCGGCAAAACTGTATATGCGCTTTTGGCCGCGCAGCTGCCGATCCTGTTCTGAGCAGCATCGCGCTGTTTCGTGATGAGTTTGAGAGTTTGATCGGACGCGGAACGTCTTCAGCGGCGCCGATCGGCGTGACGGCAGGCGCGTTGAGTTGCGACTCTTTACATGGGGACGCGGGTACGCTTGACGCAGGGGCATGGCGTGAAGACCGGCGTGAGTCTGATTCAACTTCCTGGCACGAAGCCTTCAACTCGTTTGCTCCCGCGTGGCGAAGCGCTCTTGAGAGCGCTATCGCCGCAGGTGAAGCCTCTTTGAGAGATACACTGCTTCCCCCCGGCCAAGGCGCTTCCGGCATGGCGCTGCCCCCCAACCCTGCCGCTTCCGGCGCGACGCTTCCCCCCGGCCAAGGCGCTTCCGGCATGGCGCTGCCCCCCGACCCTGCCGCTTCCGGCGCGACGCTTATGATAACCGTCGACGGACGCGAAGTTGAAACCGGACAAGGCAAAACTGTCCTCGAGGCGTGCCTCGATGCAGGCATATACATCCCGCATCTGTGCAGCCATAATGCTTTGCAGCATTTGAGCGCCTGCCGTCTGTGCGTCGTCGGGATCGACGGCATGGACGGCCTTCAGCCCTCCTGCGCCACAGCCGCGGAGGATGGAATGGTTATACGCACTGAAAGCGAAGAGGTAAACGCTGCAAGGCGCATGTCCATAGAACTAATGCTCTCGGGGCACCAGGCGGACTGCGGCACATGCATCAAATACCTGAACTGCGAGCTCCAGTCGCTCAAGCAGCTTCTGATTGGAGACGAATTGCGGGTCGCGAGGCGCTCGCGGCTTTTCGGTACAGTTGAGACCGATCCGATTTTCACGCGCGAGCCGAACAAATGCGTACTGTGCGGAAGGTGCGTTCGTGCCTGCCGCGAGCTGCGAGGTGTGGGTGTGCTTGAATACAAACGCGCCCACGGCGAGACATATATCGGTATCGGCCCGGACCCCGGTAAAGACATTCCGCTTGCAGACGCGGGATGCCGTTTCTGCGGCGCGTGCGCGGAGGTCTGCCCCACCGGAGCGATACTTGACAGGAATGAATTCGGACAGAACAAGAGCCGCAGGGAAGCACTGCTCCCCTGCGTAAGCGCCTGCCCTGCCGAAATCGACATACCCCGGTATATCAGATATATCCGCGAGGGCAGGCTGGCGGAAGCAGTCGCGGTAATACGCGAAAAAGTTCCCTTTCCGGGGGTTCTTGGGCATGTTTGCAGCCGTCCGTGTGAAGCGGTGTGCCGCCGCGGGCAGGTAAACGAACCAATGTCTATCTGCAGTCTCAAGCGCTACGCAGCGCAAAGTGACGCGGAACGGATCTACACAGAAAATGACGCGGAACGGATCCAAGCTCAAAATGACGCTGAACGCATCCACACGTATAGTGTCGCGGAATGCCACGCGGCGCATAATAACGCAGAGCGCATCCACGTGGAAAGTAACACGGAGCGTAACCGGGCGCAGGATGTACAGAAAAAGCCTGAGACCGGGAATCGCGTCGCAGTAATAGGCGCCGGGCCTTCCGGGCTTACAGCGGCGTACTCCTTAACATTACTTGGGCATTCCGCAACTGTCTTTGAGGAAATGCCCTTACCGGGCGGGATGCTGAGGTATGGAATACCGGCTTACAAGCTTCCGCCGGATGTTCTGGACTCGGAGATCAATGATATTATGGACGCGGGAGTCAACATAGAAACCAACTCAAAAATCGAGTCCGTTGATAAGTTACTGGCGGATGGTTTTGACGCTGTTCTTATCGCCATCGGGGCGCAGAAGGGCGTCCTGCTGCGCATTCCCGGGGCAAAAGGAGGCGACGTGTTCACAGGAACTGAGTTCCTGAAAGCTTCGCATACGGATACGCCTATCATCCCGGGCGGTAAGGTCATGGTACTCGGCGGAGGGAACGTTGCTTTCGACTGCGCCCGCACGGCGCTCCGCCTCGGCGCGCACGATGCCACACAAGAGGTCACACACGATGGCGCGCGGGACGCCGCGCACGAGGTCGCGCACGATGGCGCTTGCAAGGTCCCACAAGATCGCGTATGCAAGGTCACGCACGATGGCGCTTGCAAGGTCACGCTTGCATGCCTTGAATCGAGAGAGACGATGCCTGCTTCCGCCGATGAGATCGAAGCCGGAGAGGAAGAGGGACTCACAATACTTCCGTCACGTTCATTCCGGCGTATTCTGCGCGAGGACGGGCGGGTAAGCGGCGTCGTTTTTCAAAATGTTATATCGCTTTCAACAGGGGACGAGGGCGCCCTCATCGCGGAGACGCAGGAGGATTCCGAGCACATAATCGAAGCAGACGCCATTATATTTGCGGTGGGGCAAAAACCTGATATTCCGGATGATTTCGGCGTTGAGTTGACAGCCGAAGGGTTTATTGACACAAGCCCATCCAATATGGCGGTCCACGGCCCGGAAGGCGTCTTTGCGGCTTCTGACGCCGTAACCGGAACGGATAAAGTCATAAGCGCTATCGCTGCCGGGCGCAAGGCTGCGCTGGCGATTGACAAGTATCTCGGCGGCCGCGGAAGGTTTGACGCGAAACCGGGGTCTGCGCAGGAGCAAACAGCATGGCTCGGCTCCGACGATGGCTTCCCGTTTCAGCAACGGGCTACCGGCAGCTGTGAGCCGCCCGAAGAGCGCATACGCGATTTCCGCATTGTCGACCGCGGGCTGGAAAAACATGAGGCCGAGTATGAGGCGGGGCGCTGCCTTCAGTGCGACCTGCGGCTGAACATGAAGCCAGAAAAGTTCTGGAGCAGCTACTGAGCGCATAGTAGCTTACTGGAAATCGGTAGTGATTTTCCTTGTGTTTTCCTTATATCATTACTTTCCTTATATGATTTTTCCTTATTGACAAAAGCAGGCAAAAAGCTGTAAAATTAGGTATTGAAGGATAGTTCGCCCTATCAGGAGGCATCGTTTTGTTCAATCCAATCCAATCGACCGTCCAATTGTTTCTGCACACGGTTACAGAAATATGCGCCAAGCTGTCCGCAAGGCTATCTGATACACAACTGAATAATAAAGACGGAGAGATAATCAGTAAAGTCAGGTGCAGCGACTTTACTATTTATTCAGGTCCGGACAGCAGCGGGCTGATGCTATTTAAGATGCTCCTTCCGAAAAGCGATCAAGAGAGAACGCAAAACGATGTCGACGTTATGTTCGAAGTCTTCTCCGGAATTCAGGACAGTATTCTTGCCGCAGTGAGCATGAGCCTTAACTCGCTTACTGTTGTTGTGCATTATGATACAGATAACGATACCTGTGACGGCGTGGATATCCCGGTGAGTATCATACTTAACGAAGAAAACTTTTCGCTTTTTAGCGACTATATTCAGAGTGTCGATAATTCTGTCTCAGAATACAGAAGCGACGTGGTGTTTTCGAGCAGGATATGTTCCGAATCAGGTGAGGCCATAAATGCGGGAAATGCCACTAATGAAACGGAAATAACATACAGTAATACGGATGAGTTCACAACAACAGAGTATATTCTTAAAGCAGCGGAAGATATGGTTTTTAGCTGCAAAACAAGCTTCGATGATCTGATAAAGAACTGGATCGGCAAAAGACGTATTTTTATTGATAGTTATCTGGGCGGTTCAGACACGATCGGCTGCTCGGAAACGAACGCAGCTCATACATCCGCTCCATCCGATTATGTCAAACATCGTCCGGAAGTCAGGTCAAAGTGCTACCTGATACCTAAGCAAAGCGATATCCTGTCTTATCTTGACGCGTATTACGCTCTCGCGCGGGAGACAGCGCGTCTGGCCGCAGCGGGAGAGTTTGCTCTTGCCGACAAGGGTATGGAGGTATTCTTCAGAGCACTCAGTCATCCGGACTGCAGGTTGGTGAGCATCAATGGAAACGCCCGGCTGGAAGCCGCTGTGTACTCGCCCGCGATACTTAATTCTCTGTACCATAACCTTAGGTTTCTGCGCCGTTTCTCCGGACTTGGAAGCGGTTATTTCAGTTTGAGCAGCGCACGAAGCGCGGAGCCCTTGATGAATCTCGCGTTCACATGGATGGCGCATGACAAGATAGCTAATAATTTCCGCTTTTCTACAGAGCTTGGCTGCTGGAACGGCGACATGTTCCTGAAAGCGGAGTTCCTGGTAACACCAAAAGTATTTAAATGCGGCTTCTCCCCCGCAGACGCCCTGTTTCCATTCTCAGGCGAGCCTGTGAAGTGGTATTCCGGTATCACGCCTGTCCATCCATCGCGTATGTACATGAAAATATGCAGTTACCTGGATCGATTTGCAGGAAAATCAAATCGTAACGAGATCCTTATTGTAGGTCCCGGCGAGGAAAACAAAGGTTCTGTTGAAACATTAAACGAAATGCTGGTCAACACAGGGTACCACGCGCATGTTTCACTATATGGCGTCGGTGAGAGCAGTGAAAACTTGCATACGGGAATCAACGCATTTCTGAACGACGCTGTTAGAAGATACGATATGGTTTTTATACTTGATTGCCGGGGGCTCTATGAGTATAAACGCGCTGATCCTAAAGACAGATACAGAGCGTTCGCGGATGCTGTTAACAAGAGTACGCCATTAAAACCGGTATCATTGCCGGCCCGGAGCGCGCGAAAAAGCAACAGTTGTAATTACTATACGGACACGAAGATTGATTTTGAGCCGAAAAGCAACTTCTTTATGGACGCTTTGAATAGTGTTTGCGCAGTGTATAATGGTATGCGCGAGAAAAGCGGAAGCTTTTCCGGCGTCCGAACGCCTAACATCAACGTAATGAACTATATCGGCCGGTTGATAAGAAGAAAAGGGACAAAAACCGGACAGTTGTTCTTCTATTTATCAACGCCGCCTTCCGCAGAGACTATTGAACGCAAACTGATGCTGGAGGACGCGCCGGTACAGCCTGTCGGCGAGGGTATTTACAGTACCGCGCGTATGACGTTGTTTCTTTCGGAAAACCCAAACAAGTATATGATCGCAAGGCGCAAGGCGGCGGACGTTGACAATCAGCGCAGCAATTTAACTGCAAAGAAAAGCGCGAAACGTTCCCCAATAACGCCGATACGCATCCCTGCCTGGGCGTTTGCGGCAGCGGTACATTCAGACGTGGATGAGTGGTTAGTAGACGCTCTTGTTAACGAAACAGGCTACAGATCAGAGCGTCAGATTATACGTGACATCATGTTGCATACATACGTTGAGCTGACTTACAAAAACATGCAGGGCGAAAAGTTCGATATCTCATATCAAATTACATCCGACTCCGCCTATTCAGGCAACGAGCTGGATTATCAGCAGCGTATATGCTCATTCCTCGCGGAGTTTCTTAAGCTTTCATACGCTGATGATTGGGGTGAGCTGCTGGACGACAAGCTGCCGCGTGACTTTATGCATCGCGTCTCGCGTAAAATACTCACTATCGCGTTGTACTGTTACTCAAAAAACTATGACGATCTGCTCTTTTCCAGTTTTGTGGATAATCATTCCCGTCTGCTGCCTGACAGGCTCACATCTCCTGAGAGCAGCGCAGATGGTACATTGAAAATTGGCGTAGCGAGCGTCGTTGAAGATAAAGCTCTTGACTTTGTTCCGAGATTGTATTACCGGAAAATACTGTCATTACTGAACGGCCCTGTATATAGTCTCGCTGTTGAATCGTTTGTGCGCAGCCTTGCGCAAAATGCAGAAAAAAAGGACTGCAAACGTCAGGATCCTTTCAGCGACGCGGGTAAAATTGCCTACCAGAACGTCATGGATCATATCCAAAACAGTTGCGAGAGTTTGGGGTGTATGTCTACTCACATATACAACAATGTATCGACAAGGTAAAAAGGCTGCGCTGCCATTAAGGGGGAGTCTGGTTGAATAGCAGGGAGAATGTTGAATTTCATTTATTTCACTCAGTGAAGGGCGGGTGCGGAAAAACCGCAAACGCCACATTCTTTATATTCAGGAAAATTTTTCAGGAAAAGCATTCCCATAATAACTCACGGGTTGGCGAGGATATCGAGGATCCAAGGATATGCCTTGTAGACGCGGATTTTCGCGGAACAGCGCTTGAGATATACTATAGAGACAATTCTATGGCAGACTCCGTCTTTTATGTCGAAGGCTTTGGCGAGAAAAAGAAAGGCGCAAAACACGGACATTACAGCCAGGACATTATAGCGCAAGATGATATCGATCCGGCGAAACGGTTATACAAAGTTGTTTACGCTGCTTCCGGTGCTGCTTCCGGCGCTGCTTCCGGCGCTGCTTCCAGCGTTTCAGGCGCGTGCAGCTTCAACAATGAATGGGCATATAATGTCGCGTTCTGCAAATCGGATCACGAGACAAAGAACGCGTTTGTATCCAATACTACAAGTTATGACGGCAGTTCAGTCAGCGTGGTTTCCTTTAAAGCTGCGTTCAAGAACTTCCTTCTCAGGCTGTCGGAAAGACATGATATTATCGTAGTGGATATGTCTCCGGGTAAGGACGAGTATACCAAAGCGATATTTGAGATCTGCCTCAATATGGGTTTCAAAAAGGATGTTGAGGACCATCTGAAAGGTTACAGTAAAGGCACGGAAGTAAAGAGCAAGGGCGTCAGCGTCAACCTTCATCTTGTAGCTACGCCTGACATCGGGCATATCGAGTCGGTCGGTGATTATGCTGTCAGTTTACTGTCTGAACGGAATATGCTGGAAACGGATCCGGATTCTATGGAGATAATCATCAGTGAGCAGGGGTATTATCGCGATGGCAGCAGGTTTAAAACGGGACACAATTTGACGGCATTAGATCCAAAGAAGACAATGGTCGATAATAATATAGACGAAATCAGGAAAAAAATTAAAAAAGAGGTTACCTATGTTAAAAAGATGCCGGAGATGAATTACCAACCGTATATCAAAGAATACGACTTTCAGAATCGTGACACCGCGATATCCAAAAGCGGAAGTGCATCCGAAATTAACCCTTTGTTTGATACAGCGATTGCAATTGCTTTGGAACAAGGAACGGATTGGGTGACCCCTCTAAAGACAGGCGCATAAAATCAACCGGGAGCGTAGCAGGTATAATGAAAAAGCTTGACCCATACTTCATTTTTGACCTAAACGGAATGCTGCGATACTTTGAGCAGTTTGACCCTGTGGAGTACCGCTACAACTTGCGGGATACTTTCGAAAGCTGTGAACACTTCCGGAAGATGACCCCTCACGAAAGGGCTCTACTTCAAAACAAGATCGGCGCGAAAATAGCCGGATATGAAAAGACGTACTCAACCGCCGGCAGTATGAGGCCCGACAGCAGCGAAATCATGCAGAACCTAAAACTCATTTACGGCGGGGACGAGCCCATAAATGAGTATGTGAACATCTACGATATCGTCCAAAGCAAGCTTATATCCGGATACCTGAAAATTGACGGATTAGCCGATCTGTTCCGGCCTGAGTACTTTGAGTATGAGTGGGAACAGCATATAATGATCGACTATAAAAAGCACACTCAATCCTTCTATCGCGACCACTTCATCCACCAGGCAAAAGATGCGTATGAATGCATGAGGCTTCTTGTGAAAATGCCGGGGCTTCAGGATTCGATCATAAAGTCTTTTCAGGAGGATAGAACTGTCGTAGGAGAGTTTGTCCGCAACAGCGTGGCGAAAGAGTATTCCGTCATAGCCGGAGAACCGGACGCAAATGAACTGTATAGAGAACTTTACTGTGAGAGTTTCGGCTTCTCCACAACTCCCGACCCTGGTAGCCTGACAATCCGGCACATCTATAAGAATATAATCAAGTCCGCAGTTATCATGTCCGGCTTATTTCATGACATAGGCTATCCTATTGAATATGTGCTTAAGAACAGGAGCCATTTGTCGAAGTTTCTGCCATCGGCGCGGGCGTTTTTTGAATCGCCGACCGATTTTAGCAGTATTATCGGGAATTTCCCCGGCAGCTTGCTGATGAGACTGATCCCCCGCGAGAAATTGGAGAGCGCTTTCAATGAAAAGTTGCATGGCACTCTTTCCGCGCTGGCATTTTTGCTTTACTTCTATGAGAACGGATCGATACATCATCTTCGCCCCGCAAAGCGAGCCGCTGTGGAGCTGGCAGCTTTGATCATGGCGGACCACACTAACAAATTCAGGTTGCTTGAACCGGAAAACAAAGATTATTTCCGTATGGTCAACTACAGAAACCCCTTGTCATTCCTTCTGCGATTCTGTGACGACGTCCAGGAGTGGGGACGTACATATTTTTATCTGTCAAGTAGTAACTCGACGCACTTCTGCAACAGTTGCCATATGCCGATCATACGTGGTGAGTACACGAGTTTAGACGTGAAGATGCACCGTTTCGTCTGCGGTTGTAAGCATGCAGGCGAGACTGAGGATGAGGCTGCCTCATTCTATTTCAAAAAATTGGATTCCGGCGAAGCTGACGAGGGGGACACGTATTCAGGCATCTCTGATATCCGCCACAGAAGGCTGAACCACGTACAGATCTCAGAACGAATCAGGTTCCTGCGTGTGGTGGCCCGGAGGGAGAGCGAAATGAAGGAGCATGATTTGCTCCCTTTTACACAAGAATATGAGTACCTTGACTTTCTTCCCGCATATGAATACGCACTGATCGCCGGCAACCTTAGCGAGGTTAAGACCATCCAAAGCGGGAATGACGCGTATATCGTCCATGTCGACTATTCGCTGTATAAGCTGCTTCAAATTTCATTCGTCGAACCTGGTTTCGCGAAGTATCGGGCCGACGAGCTCAACAAGCTAAAGAAGCTGCTTTGCAATAATAAAGACTTTCCGACCGCGTTGATACACAGCGTAGTTACTACCAACCCGGTTGCGCTGAAAGTAAGGATACTCGAGCGCTTCGTTGCAAATACCTATGCAAGATTCACCATTGCGCAGAAACTATATCGTGATAAAAGCCCAAAAAAAGTAAATGGTATTGACACGGATTCCCCTGAGATGTTTAACCTGCTGAGAAAGGACTGCTCTGATGCTTTTTCGAAAGTTCAGAAGACCAGCTATAGGAACTCAAAGGCGCACGTAATTGACCTCCATATCTGGATGCTGCTGTTCTCGAAAGAACGGTTTACCGTCGGTGAAGTTGACGCAACGAAATGGGCTGCGGAGGAAACCGCTGTCAAAGCGCTTAAGGGGCACTCCGGTACTACCTTTACTGCCGGTAAAGCCAGAATGCAACTGGACTCGTTACTAAAGCTTGCAGCGGACAAGAAAAAGAGAAAAGATGAATACTCTCTCGGGCTTAATCGAGAGGGTTTATGCATTCACTCGGCCGGAATTTCGAACTGGCTGTTTAAATCTTTCGCTGTTGAAAATGCGGAATTACCTGTTTCTAAGCAATCAGTACAGACAAAGTGGCTGTGCGGTTTCATAAGGGATGTACTAAAAGAAATCCCTCCGAAGGCTCCTTTTGATCAGGAATATATCACTATTGATAAAAACGCTGTCAACGGGTTTACCGATGAGCTGATTTTACGCTGCTATGGCGACGGGCACAAGAACTCCGAAGAACTGAGTAAAAATATTAAGCTGTACTTCAGGCTGCTTGCGGCGGCGAAACTTTTCGTTCTTGCGCAGGAAATATGTAAAGTCAAATTCACAGATAACATGAAGGACAAAGACGTTTTCAACGACGACATGGTAAGCCAAAAAAACCCGGATAACACAGTACATCCAATACAGCAGCTGCTGGATGTTATAACAACATACTTTCTCAACGAAGAGCCGCTTATCAAAAACTTCTCCGAAGGCTCGTACAAAAACGACTGTCTGGAAGTTCTCATTAAAGACTATCTACTTCAGGAGTCACGCCAGTTCACATACTACAGCCATGCGCTGCGCAACTCGCCGATACCTGAAAGCTATTTCGAGGTTTACGAGCAAACCGGAGAAGTAAAGGACGCAATTGAGCGATACACAAAGCCTGATATCTATAAGCGTGCGCTCTATGGAGACGGAATGCATTTCGACCCATACACCGACCTCTACGCATTTATGCGTTTGGCTAACGCTGTGCAATGATTTGTAAATGATATGTTGCTTCGCTTCACGAGGCAAGATTTTTGGATACATTGAGTAAGGAACATTATTAAGATGAACAAGAAGCTGCCAAGGATACTCCAGCCCAGCATGAGGCTCTACTTCGTACTCCTTGTAGCGTATGCTGTGGCTACGTTTTTCGTCGCGCACCATAACCGCATACTTTCGGTAATCGAGGCTGTCGTCCTGATCGTGCTATGGATTTATGTGCGTGTGACGTCGAGGCGCCGCGCTGAAAAACTTCTTGACTATCTGGAGTCCATGTCCGAAGGAATGGATTCGACTGTGCGCGATACGCCTCTGCCAGTTGTGATCTATAACACAGAATCAGGCGACGTCCTCTGGGCCAACGAGAGATTCATTGGCATTTCAGGTTTTCGCGGGGCGCTGATCGAACTCCGAATGACCGATATTATCCCTTCATACTCCGGAAGCTGGCTGCTCAACGGTAAAAGCGAATGTCCGGACCTGATCCGGCTTGGGGACAGCAGTTACAGAATCTACGGCAGCGTTGTGCTCTCAGAGCGTCAATATATTGCGACGACATACTGGGTGGACGTCACGGAGTATTCGCACATCAGCGATGAACATCTGGCTTCCCGCCTGGTGTTTGCGATCATTCTGCTCGACAACTACGATGAACTCCTTAAAGGTATGAGCGAGAAAGAAAAGGCTGTGCTGCTCTCCGATATCGATGAGAAAATCCGTGCCTGGACAGCGAACAGCAGCGGGTATCTGAACAAATACGACAGGGACAGGTACTTCTTCCTGTTCGAAGAACGTCACTACAACGCGTTCGTCGAGGACGATTTCGCGCTGCTCGACTCTGTAAGGGAGGATGTAGGCGCCGGCGGCATCCATGCGACGCTGAGCCTTGGAATCGGCAAGGACGGCGCTTCACCGCAGGAGAACTTCCGGCTTGCGAGCCTTAGCATAGAAATGGCTCTCAGCAGGGGCGGCGACCAGGTCGTCGTCAGAAACAAATACGGTTTCGAGTATTTCGGCGCGCATACGCAGCTGCTTGAGAAAAGGACGACAGTCCGTTCCAGGATAATGGCGAGCGCGTTCTGGGAGCTTCTGAGCGACGCCTCGATGATTTTCATTATGAGCCATAAGTTTGCGGACTACGACTCAATCGGCGCCGCGGCCGGGATATGCTGTATTGCCAGGGCCATGAACAGGCCCGTATATATAGTGGTCAGCGAGAGGAACTCAGCGCAGAACATGATAGAGATGCTTTCCGCAATTACGGACTATCGCGGTATTTTCATCACCGATCAAAACGCGATACTCATGGCGGACAACAAGAGCCTGCTTGTCGTTGCGGACACGACAAGGCCTGAGCTGATCGAATCGGAGTCTTTGCTGCTGTCCTGCAACAGAATCGCTGTAATAGATCACCATCAGCGCGCTTCGGAGTATATTCAAAACGCCGCGTTCAGTTTTCACGACCCCTATGCATCCTCAACGTCTGAGCTTGTGACTGAAATGATCCAGCACCTGTTTGACAAGATAACGATTCTGCGCGAGGAAGCCAACGCGCTGCTCGCTGGGATAGTCCTCGACACAAAAGGCTTTTCCATAAACACAGGCAGCCGCACATTCGACGCGGCGGCATTCCTGAGGCGCTCCGGAGCTGTCATTCCGGAAGTTATGATGCTGCTTCAGACGGACTTTGAAACAGCAACGGCAAGGTACGCGCTCATGTGCCTGGCTGAGATATACAGGGACGGGGTAGCGCTCGCCTCAAGCGATCATGTGCAAAACAAAATAAGCATTCCTCAGGCAGCCGACGGGCTTCTCGGAATCGAAGGCGTCCATACGTCTTTCGTCGCCGCGCAGGTCGGCGATGAGGTGCTTGTTTCCGGGCGCAGCATCGGTAATGTCAACGTGCAGGTGATCCTCGAAAAGCTGGGCGGCGGAGGCAGCCAGTCCACAGCGGGGCTTCAGGTGCGAGGTTCTGACGTCGCCCGCGTGGTAGGCGACCTTAAGAAGGCTATCGACGAGTATTTTAACGCGGAGTCGAAGAGGGCGAAACAGAAGAGTTGACGCATAAGCGTTGCTCTGTTACGCTGATGCTGTTGAGTTGACGCTGATGTGCCGGTTTTGCAGCGCTGCTGTTGAGTTTACGTTGTTGAGTCGGTGCTGCTGCGCTGACGCTGTTGATCAGAAGAGTTATACCGCAAGCATGAAAGGTATGGTTGCAATATTATGAAAGTTATTTTACAGCAGGATGTGAGCGGGCAGGGAAAGAAGGGGCAGCTTGTAAACGTTTCGGACGGGTATGCCAGAAATTACCTGCTGCCGCGCAATCTGGCGATCGTAGCCACTGAGGGAAACGTAAAAGTGTTGAAGCAGCAGGAGAGGGCGAAGCTGAAGAAGCAGGAAGAAGATAAGGCGCAGGCGCAAGCTGTCGCCGGACAGCTTGAGGGCGTCGTCGTCAGGATAACCGCGCGCTCGGGCGGCGACGGCGGAAAGCTCTTCGGTTCTGTGACGTCGAGAGAGATAGCCGAGGCCCTTCTTGAACAGCATGGCATCGAAATCGAGAAGCACAAAATCGTCCAGGAAGAACACATAAAGACGTTTGGCCCGCACGAAGTCAAGTGCAAGCTTGGTTTTGAGATCAGCGGCGTCATAAACGTCCTCGTAACAGAGTCCGCAGCGACGAATGGATGATATTCTCGTACGGCAGGCTCCGAACAGTATCGAAGCCGAGCAGGCGGTTCTTGGTTCTATGCTCATCGACTCGCGTTGCGTACCCGGCGTCATTGAGGTACTGAGAGCCGACGATTTCTACTCGACTGTCAACAGGGATATTTTCGAGACGATATTTTCGATGTTCAACTACTCGAAGACTATCGACCCCGTGACAGTCCTTGATCAGATGCGCGCCGGCGGTGTGTGGATAGACAGTTCACCGGGATATATAAGAGACCTGATGCTTATGACTCCGACAGCCGCAAATGTCAGGGAGTACGCGTCGATCGTCAAGGATAAGTCGCTGCTTCGCGCTATCGCGTCAGCAGGAGGCGACATCGGCGCAATGGCTATTTCCGGCGAAGGCGGCGCTATGACTATCCTTGAAGCCGCGGAGAAGCGGATATACGCCCTGCGACAGGACAGGCGCAACGACAGGCTTGAACCTATCTCGCAGATACTGGTAAGCGTATATAATCAAATATCGAGCATCGCTAAGACCGGTACGGGGATCCCGGGGCTGACAACGGGGCTTGTCGATCTCGACAGCTCTATCCTGGGGCTCAACAACTCCGACCTCATACTGATCGCTTCCCGGCCGGGCATGGGTAAGACGAGCATAGCGCTGAGTATAGCTTTACATTCCGCAAAAACCTCCGGAAAAGCTGTCGCGGTCTTCTCTCTCGAGATGTCCCGCGAGCAACTTGCGATGCGGCTTTTATCGTCAGAGAGTTATATCGACGGCAAGAAACTGCAGACAGGGCAGATAAAAAACGACGAGTGGCAGAGGCTTGCCGCCGCCGCGACCTCTATCAGTTCCGCCAATCTGCTTATAAACGATGACGCTTCGCTGACCGTCTCCGACATAAACGCACAGTGCAGGCGGGTGCAGAATCTGGGGTTAGTCGTGATCGACTATATCCAGCTCATGCAGTCGGCGTCCGGCCAGCGCGGCGGCTATCAGACCGATAACAGGACGACCGTTGTATCCGAGATAAGCAGAATGATGAAAATAATGGCGAAAGAGTTGAACGTTCCCGTGATATGCTGTTCACAGTTGTCGCGGGCGAACGAGTCAAGGCAGAACAAGCGCCCAATGCTTTCGGATCTTAGAGAGTCAGGCGCGATCGAGCAAGACGCGGATATCGTTATAGGGCTGTACCGCGACTATTATTACAATAAGGAAACTGAGAGCCAGAATATCGCCGAACTGATCATACTGAAGAACAGGCGCGGCGAGACAGGCACGATCGAAGTGCAGTGGCTGCCCGAGTTCACGGCGTACTCTTCGCTTGAGCGGCGGCACATCGACGATGAGTATTAATGAACGGTAAGATGAGTATCAGCGGCTGATGATAGAGAAAATCCTTGGTTTTGCCGATGAGATCGGGATGTTCCCGGAAAACTGCGCGCTGCTCGCGTGCGTATCGGGCGGCGCTGATTCCGTGTGCCTTCTTGAGGCTCTGCTCGAGATATCCGCCATGCGCGGGTACACTGTGAGCGCCGCGCATTTTAATCATATGCTGCGCGGCGCAGAGTCGGACAGAGACGAAGCGTTTGTCCGGGATTATTGCACTTCGCGCGGAGTGTCTTTAATTGTCGGGCGCGGCGACGTTGCGGATCATGCGAGTGTTGCCGGGCTTAGCGTTGAGGAAGCTGCGCGCAAAATGCGTTACAATTTCTTTTACTCAGCGGCGGAAGAGATCGGAGCGCGGCGGATCGTCACCGCTCATACGGCTGACGATAACGCCGAGACGATACTGATGAACCTCATTCGGGGCGCGGGAGCTAACGGTCTCTCCGGTATCCCGCCGATGCGCAGCGCAAGCCTTGTTGGCGCGCAGGGCGCGCCGATACGCAGCGCTGGTCCTGTTGGCGCGCAGGGCGCGCTTAACAGGGAACCCATTTCCGTGGTAAGGCCCATGCTGCCGGTTACCAGGAGCGAAGTACTCATGTTTCTGGAGGAGCGCGGTATACCGTTCATCGAAGATTCGTCGAACAACCTGGACGTCTACACCCGAAACAAGATCCGGCACTCCATAGTTCCGCTTATAACCGAAATCAACCCGAAGTTCACAACGTCTGCTGCCGCGGCGGCTGAACTGCTGCGTGCCGACAACGATTATCTGTCCGCGCTTGCGGATGATTACACAGGGCAAAACGCTGCGGACACTTCGGTGCTCTCCGGTCTGCCGTTTGCTATCTCGAGCCGTGTGATAAGGAAACTCAGCGGCGTGAGCCTCTCACATAAACATGTCAAGACGGTCCTGGACATGTGCGGCAGGGGCGGAGCTCCGTCAAGCCTTTCACTACCGGGCGTCACCGCTTATTTTGATTACGGGAAGCTGACCTTTGAAGCAAATGCAGACAGGGAACACCGCGACGGCGCAGGCGCGGCCGGCACATGCGCGGCCGGCACAGGCGCAGCCGGCTCAGGCGCAGGCGGCTCAGGCGCGGCCGGCACAGGCGCAGCCGGCTCAGGCGCAGCCGGCTCAGGCGCAGCCGGCTCAGGCGCAGTTCGCGGTTTACGGGAAGGCTTCACTCCCGTCCTGCCTGTACCCGGCGAGAGCGTATCGATCGGTACGTTGAACTTGATAATCACATGCGAATCTGTTATATGTAATGAGCCTGACGAGCTGTATACAGAGGCGGACGACAGAATTAATAAATCTTTTACTTCTTTTCTCTTCAAAAATGACGCCTTGTGTGGTAGAATCACCGTTAGGTCACGCCGTGAGGGCGATAATATTAGGTTCCCCGGAAGGACCGGGTCCAAAACTCTTAAGAAACTGTTCATCGAGCGCCGTATCCCGGCTCGCGAGAGGGCGTTCGTCCCGGTCATCGCGGACGAAGCAGGAGTGCTCGCTATCTACGGGATCGGTACAGGCGACAGGGCAGCGCCGCTGCCGGGTGAAAAGGCAGTCCGGTTGATTTTCGAGAGAAATTCTGAAAGGAATACCCGATAATGGACGACGTAAAAGAAATCATTTTCACTGAGGATACGATCAGGAGGCGCGTGGCTGAACTTGGCGCGCAAATGTCCCGCGACTATGAAGGGAAGTTTCCGATGCTGCTTGGCGTACTCAAGGGCAGCTTTGTGTTTCTTGCCGACCTGGCCCGCTGTATAGACGCCAGTTGCGAAATCAGGTTCGTCTCCGCTTCGTCGTATGGCTTCTCTTCGATTTCGTCCGGAAGCGTGAAAATAGGTAAAGACATTGATTTTGAGATGAAGGACAGAGACATCATCCTGATCGAAGATATTCTGGATACAGGTGTGACGCTGGCGGCTCTGCGGGATTTCATAGCGGATTATTTACCCGCGTCGCTGAAAATATGCGCGCTGCTTGATAAGCCGTCGCAAAGGAAAGCTGATATCATGCCGGATTACGTCGGATTCAAATGCCCGGACGAGTTCATCGTCGGCTACGGGCTTGACTACGCTGAAAAATACCGGAATCTGCCGTACATCGCGTCATTGAAACCGGAAGTATACTCATAGAATATTCTTTGATGTTCTTTGATGTAGTATACTCTTGAAGGAAGTGATAAACTTTTGAAGCCTAAGAACAGAAGCCCGCGCGAAATCGGGTTCTATTTCCTGATACTGGTAATATTGGTTTCCGCTATCTATCTGCTTGCTATGCCGGGCGATCCCTCTTCAAAGAAAGTGGATTACTCGGAACTGCGGCGTTTGTTCATGAACCACGACGTCGATTCATTTGTAATCAAAGACAACAAGATTACAGTAAAGCTCATGTATAATTACATGGAAACGGGTAGTCCGTATGTGTCGCATGAACTGTATGACTTCAGCGTTTTCTACATGGACTTCAGCGACTATATCGACGAGCAGATGCAGCGTGACTCAAACTTTACATACAATCTCATCGGCACCAAGATACCATGGTGGGTATCTCTGGTCCCTTATGTCATAATCATTATTGCGTTCTTCATAGTCTGGAATACCATGATGAACCGCTCAGGAGTCGGAGGCGACAAGGGCGCGATGCGCTTCGGGCGCGCGCGGACGCGCCTTGCTTCCGAGGAGAAGAAGAAAGTGACGTTTGCGGACGTCGCCGGTGCGGATGAGGAGAAGGAGGAACTCCGCGAGATTGTTGACTTCCTGAAAGGCCCGCATAAATACATATCCATCGGCGCGCGTATTCCCAAGGGAGTCCTGCTGATTGGCCCTCCGGGTACAGGAAAAACGCTCATCGCCAAAGCTGTCGCCGGGGAAGCCGGAGTGCAGTTTCTGACGATTTCAGGCTCGGACTTCGTGGAGCTGTACGTCGGCGTGGGAGCTTCGCGCGTCCGCGATCTTTTCGATCAGGCAAAGAAGCTCGCGCCTTCCATTATTTTTATCGACGAAATCGACGCGGTGGGCAGACAGCGCGGCGCCGGGCTCGGTGGCGGTCATGACGAACGCGAGCAAACACTCAACCAGCTGCTCGTTGAGATGGACGGGTTCAACACCAACGAGGGTGTAATAATCATCGCCGCGACAAACAGGGCGGATATACTTGACAGCGCGCTGCTTCGCCCCGGCAGGTTCGATCGGCAGGTTTACGTCGGCATGCCCGACATCAGGGGCCGCGAGGAGATACTGAAAGTTCACGCCAGGGGGAAGACTCTCGGCGAAGACGTAGACCTCGCAAACATAGCCAAGGGAACCATCGGTTTCACAGGCGCGGATCTCGAGAATCTTCTCAATGAAGCCGCTCTTCTCGCCGCGCGTAATGACAGCCGTTTCATAACGATGGACGACATTGAAAAAGCGACCTTGAAAGTCATTGCCGGCCCGGAGAAAAAGAGCCGGGTCGTCACGCCTAAAGGCCGCAAGCTTTCGGCATATCACGAAGCGGGCCACGCGGTCGTATCAAAATATCTGCCGAACGTCGACCCCGTGCACCATATAACCATCATACCGAGGGGCGCGGCAGGCGGAATGACAGTGTATCGCCCGCAAGAGGATAAGGACACGACTTCCAGAAGCGAAATGTTCGAGCGTATCGTATCGTCGCTCGGAGGGCGGACTGCTGAGCGTCTGTTCCTCGACGATATTTCTACCGGCGCGTCGAGCGACATTCAGTCTGCAAGCGCCATTGCGCGGTCTATGGTGACTAAATACGGTATGAGCGACAGGCTCGGCCCGATTTCATACGACGACAGCAGCCATTCCGTGTTTATCGGGCGCGACTTCTCTCAGACGAAGAGCTACTCGGAGCAGACAGCCGCCGCTATTGACGAAGAGGTCAAGAGGATTTTTGACGAAGCCAGCGAGCTTTGCGAAAAGATCCTCGGCGAACACAGCGAGCTGGTGGTCGCGACGGCTGATTACCTCCTTGAACATGAGACTATGGACGGCGAGGACTTCGCGTACTTCTGCGAACACGGCGGTGAAATGCCTCCGCTCTCGTATTACTCCGAAAAGAAGGCAGCAGCGGAGAACAGTAAAAGGAGCGGTTCCGGCGGCTCCAATGGCGTTGCCGGGGATGGCGCCGCAGGTATGGACGGCGCAGGTATGGACGGCGCAGGTATGGACGGCGCCGACCGCGTTACGGACAGCGCTGCAGACGGCGTTGAGGACGCGGACGCAGCCGAAGCGCAAAGCAGCGGTTCGGAAGACGACGATTCCGGCGGTCCGGACGTCCCGGACTTCTTTCGTGACCGCTAGGCGACGGGGCGTATCTGTAATGAAGAGAATCCCGGTATGCTTACTTACCTGTTTATTACTGCTCATTATGCTCACGGCAGCGGCATGTTCTGATAAAAGGCCGCCTAACACTGTTAATTCACCTGACGATGTTCACGGGAAAGTGATAGGCGCGATTAGCGGGTCGCCTTCGGCCCGCCTTGCAGATGAACTCGGAACGCTTCGCTCATACGCTTCCGGAACGGAACTGATGGCCGGGCTTTTAGTCGGCTCCATTGACTGCGTGCTCATGGAAAACACGACAGCGGATATTCTCGCGAACGAAACGCAGGACGTCAGGATACTGAGCGAGCCCATGCTGGAATATGAACTGCGCTTTGCTGTTGCAAAGGAAAACGCCGAGTTGAGAAACGCTGTCAACTCGGCGCTTGACGCGCTCGGCTCGAACGGTACGCTGGACGGGCTCAGGGACAAATACTTCGCGGGTAAATCATACATATATGAAGCGCCCGGGAATATTACCCCGCATCCCGGTTCTCTGACTCTGGCTGTTTCGACGGATGACAAGCCCTTTTCGTATCTCGACGACCGCGGGAATTACGCGGGGTTAAACATTCAGGTGGCTATAGCAGTATGCGACCAGCTGGGCGTCGAGTTGCAGATCGCGGAGTACAAGACGGCGGAGCTGATAACCGCGGTCTGGTACGGGAAAGCCAACATTGCTGTAGGCTGGCTTCCCGGAGACGTGCTTGACAGGGTGAACCTCTCCGACCCGTACGCGAGCTCAAGCCATGTGATCATTGTTCGCAAATGATATAAATAACGCGGCGCTCATATGAGCTTTTGCATTACCGGGCGGGGCGGTGACGCTCCAATACCTCGAGATACTTTTCGTATGCCCGCGATACAGCGGCATCCCATGGCAGATACAGTTCTTCAAGGGCGCAGTCGCCCATTTTTTTTATGCGTTCCATATTTCTTGACAGCTCTATGACCGCCCATGCGAGGCTGTCCGCATTCTCATCGATCAGTACGGCGTTTCTGCCGTCCGTTACCGGTTCGGCGGCAGAACTGCCCCGGACGAGAACTCCCGGGGTCCCGCACGCAGCGGCTTCGCGCACTGCGAGCGGCGCGGAGTCAAATGTCGAGGGGAACAGGAGCATATCAGCAAGGCTGTAAACTGCTCTCAGCCGCTCCCTGTCTCTGATAATACCCGCAAATATGCACTCATTGTTCAGCCTCAGCGAGTTTGCGAGAAACACTATCTCGTTAAAGTCTTCGCCCACGCCCACAAAAACCATCCTGAACCTGGCGCCTGCCGCTTTTGCCTTACATAATCCGTCGAGGATAAGCCTGATGTTCTTATACCACTGCATACGGCCCACATACAGGAAGACCGGGACGTCAGACGGCTCTTCAAGCAGGCCGAGGTCATGCGCGACCTGCTTTATCAGCGGATCCGGCGCAGGCCCTTTCGGGAAGTCTACGCCGTTATCCATAACGGAATACCCGCCCTTGTAACCAAGGCTCATCAGGTTCTGCCCAGACCCGTTACTGACTGCCCAGACTTCGTCGCAGGCTTCTATGTTTCCGACGATCACTCTTTTCGCTGCTGTCCTCAGGAGTTCAATGTCAAAGGTGTTCGCGATGTCGATGTCGTATTTCGTGTGATAGGTCATTATTATGGGCGCACCGGTAGCTTGCCTCAGTGATCGGGCGATAACGGATGACACAAACGGGCAGTGGCAGTGTATGAGGTCGATTTGGCTGCGCTCGAGCCCGCCTGTACGGTGGTCCTTTCCGCTTGTGTTGTGCTCTGCTCCGGCTGCCCTGTGCTCTGTTTCGCTTGTGCGGTGCTCTGTTTCGCTTGTGCGGTGCTCTGTTCCGCCTGCACGGTGGTCTGTTCCGCTTGTGCGGTGCTCTGTTCCGCCTGTACGGTGGTCTGTTTCGCCTGTGCGGTGGTCAACGTGCGTTATCTCCCTTACGATCCCCGGAAACGGCAATCCCATTCTGTAGCCTGCCGTTCTCGGGGTTTTTACGCTTGGGTATCGAATGACCGGAAACGGGTAATCATCCTGCTCTCCGGGGTAGCGCGGGGTGACTACAATGGCATTGCCGAAATCGCGCTGTATGATTTTCGCATAGTTCAGCACAACATTCGCTACGCCGTCTATCATCGGCGGGAACGAATCGTTTAATAAGCATATATTCAGCCTCTTATGCTTGTCCATACTCTCAGCAAATCCTTCTATACAATCACAAGGCTGGGCAGGCACTGAAGTGTAACCCCTGCCTAATCGTCGAACTTGTATTTTCCAACTTATATTTGACATTACAGAGTATAGCATGTTAAAGTTGCTAAGTAAAGGACGCCCGAAGCGGGGTGATACTCTTGAGTGTCCTCATGTCCAAGTTTAAAGAAGTTCTGCTTTCAGTGATTCCTATCACGGCGATTGTGCTGATCTTACACTTCACCGTTACCCCGATTCCTACTGATTCGCTGATCCGCTTCTTCATCGGGGCAGTGTTTATCCTGATCGGCCTGGCCATATTCCTGTTCGGCGTCGACCTTGGCATATCGTCGCTCGGAACCAATATCGGCGAGACGCTCTCAAAGGCGAACAAGGTCTGGATCGTTGTTATCGCGGGGCTTTTTCTTGGCTTTTTCGTTTCAATTGCGGAACCTGATCTGGAGATACTCGCGAGGAAAGTCTCCGAAGTGACAAGCAACCTCATTCCGTACACGGAGCTCCTCATCCTTGTCTCCGCAGGGATCGGCGCGCTTATCGTCGTCGGATTTCTCAGGATCGTATACAATCTATCAATACGCGTTGTCTTTCTTGTTATCTACGGGGTGGTACTGCTGCTGTGCGTCATTGCGCCGCCTGTATTCCTGCCGATATCATTTGACGCCTCCGGCGCGACGACCGGCGCTCTTACCGTGCCGTTTATTATGGCGCTTGCGCTAGGCGTCTCAAATATGAAAAAAGACAGTGTCTCATCGGAAAGCGACAGTTTCGGGCTCGTTGGAATTGCGTCGACAGGAGCGATCATCGGAGTGCTCCTGCTTGGCTCCGTATCGGGCCAGAAGGAGATCGCAGGTGCGTTTTTTGCTCACGCCTCTAACTCCGAAGGCGTGATCGCACCGTTTTTGCATGAGATTTCCGATCTGTGGTTTGAAACCCTGATAGCGATTCTGCCGCTCGCCGCGATTTTCGTCGTGTTCCAGCTCTTCGCTTTCAAATTCCGCGGCAGGCCGCTGCGCAGAATGATAAAGGGCCTTGTATACACATACATCGGCCTCGTGATATTTCTTGCCGGAACCGGCGCCGGCTTCATGGACGTCGGCTCGATCATAGGGCAGAAAATCGCCCGGCTTGACAGTAAGGCTCCCGCTGTGCTGATCGGGTTTGCGATTGGCTTTGTGACGATACTTGCTGAACCTGCTGTCCATGTTTTAGCCGACCAGATAGAAGAAGTCACGAGCGGATATGTGCGCAAGCGCGTTGTGTTCGGCGCTTTGACCATAGGAGTCGGCTGCGCGGTCGCGTTGTCGATCATCAGAATCGTCGTGCCGGGCATGCAGCTGTGGCATATACTCCTTCCCGGATACGCGCTCTCGCTTGTCCTGTCGTTCTTCGTTCAGAAACTGTTCGTCGGCATTGCATTCGACTCGGGCGGGGTTGCCTCAGGTCCGATGACTGCTACGTTCATCCTTGCGTTTTCGCAGGGCGTCGCGGGAACTGTTTCCGGCACGGATAACATTACTAACGCGTTCGGAATGATCGCGCTTGTCGCGATGACCCCGATAATTACGCTGCAGATACTCGGGATCGTTTTTAAGCTTGCTTCAGGGCGCAGGCTTGCAGCGGCGGCAAAAGCAGCCGGAGGGCAAGTCTCTGCGGTAAATGAGACCGGCGGCACAGACAGCATTCCGTAGATCGGCGGCGCAGACAGCATTCCGGAGATTGGCGGTGATGAGACAGATGTCTGACAATAACCTCCAGCAAGGCAACGTCAGCGGATTTACCGAAACGGGCGAATACGAGCTTGTCTGTTGCATTGTTAACAACGGTCAAGGCTCGAAAGTACTGAAAATCGCGAAAAACCACGGGGTCAGAGGCGGTACCGTCTTCATGGGCAGCGGTACCGTGAGAAGTAAGGTCCTCGCCTTTCTTGACCTTGACGATATCAAGAAAGAACTCGTGTTCATGGCAGCGCCCGGCGATGTTGCGCGCGAGGCTGCCGAAGCTCTGTTTCATGAAATGGCTTTTCATAAAAAAAATCACGGCATCGCGTTTACGATGCCGCTTGGCAGTCTTACCGGCAGTACGAATAACGAGTTTGACACGGAAAGCAGACGCAAGGCGGTGAAGGATACTTTGTACAGCGCTATTTTCACGGTTGTCGACAGAGGTCTCGGAAACGACGTCGTCGAAGCCGCAAACGCAGCCGGCGCGAGAGGCGCCACGATTATACACGCCAGGGGTTCCGGTATACACGAGTCCGGGATGCTTTTTGCCATGGTGATCGAGCCGGAAAAGGATATGGTGATGATCCTGGCAAAAGAAGATGTGCGCGGCGGCATTCTCGCCTCGATCAGGGAGCGTCTGAGAATAGACGAACCCGGCAAGGGCATAATTTTCACACTAAACGTAAGCGAAGCTTACGGGCTGGCTTAGGCAGTCGGGAATCGAACCCCGCCGGTTATATCCCCGACTGCCTAACACTCGCGACAGTAGAATCCGCGGGATTCCTGAGTGCATGCGCGAAGAGGCGCTCTTGCCTGCGCCAACCTGTAAGCGAGACTTACAGGTTGGCGCATGTAACAAAAGCAGCGTTCTTGAAAGTTCAAACCCGTAAGATTCGCTTACGGGTTTGCATTGGTTTTCAACATCATGTTGCTCTGTTCAGGCACTGTATTCAGGGGCTGCCGGTTGCCGCAATAAGCAGATATACTCAAACCGCGAGAATCTGTATCTCTCCGTTGACGGCGGTTAGCCCGACTTTGCTCACCGGATGCGAGTAGTTCGATATTATCTCGGACGCTATCCGGTCTTCTATCTCTTTCTGGATCAGGCGGCGCAGATTGCGCGCGCCGTATTTTTGTGAGAATGACTTCTCCGTAAGATAATCTATCAGGCTTTCGTCCCATGTGAGTTCGATGGGCTTCTCCGCCATAACGTCGCGCAACTCGCCCAACATCAGGCGCGCGATGTTCTTGAAGTTCTCCTCGGTCAGATGGTTGAAGTAGACTATTTCGTCAACGCGGTTTATGAACTCAGGCCGCAGGAAATCGTTCAGCGCTTTCTCCGCCTTATCTTTCCCCTGCTCATTCACCGTCCTGTTAAACCCGACAGTTCCGTTCTTTATGTCGCTGCCCGCGTTTGTCGTCATAATGATGACAGTGTTCTCAAAATTCACCGTGCGGCCGTGCGCATCCGTAATATGACCATCGTCAAGTATCTGCAGGAGGATGTTCATAACGTCAGGATGCGCCTTTTCTATTTCGTCGAACAGCACGACGCTGTACGGTCTGCGGCGGATCTTCTCCGTCAGCTGGCCTGCCTCGTCATAGCCGACGTATCCCGGCGGCGAACCAATGATGCGCGATACTGTGTGCTTCTCCATGAACTCCGACATATCGAGCCTGATCAAAGACTCCGGCGAGTCGAAGAGATCGGCGGCGAGCCTTTTTACAAGCTCGGTTTTTCCGACGCCGGTCGAACCTATGAAGATGAAAGAAACGGGCTTGCGTTTCGGTGATATCCCTACGCGATTGCGCTTTATCGCTGCGCATACCTTATCTACTGCGTCATCCTGGCCTATGATGTGTTCTCTGAGCCTGGCGCCGAGTTCGCTCAGGCGTTTGAACTCATCCTCGCGAATGCTGCTTGCGGGTATCTTTGTCCACAGTTCGATGACCCGCGCCAGATTATCCATCGTAAGCTCCGGATCGCCTCTCTCGTTGAGTTTTTCAAGTTCTCCCGATAGGCGAAGATCCTTGCTGCGCAGCTCCGCAAGGCGTGCGTAATCGTTTTGGCCCGGTTCGGCGAGGATTAGTTCGCGCTCCTTCTGCAGGTCGTCTTTCTCCCTTGATATCGCGTCTTTGCGGGCTATAAGCTTACTTTTCAGATTCATGTCGGAGCAGGCTTCATCTATGAGATCGATGGCCTTGTCAGGCAGGAATCTGTCGGTAATGTAGCGCTCTGACAGAATTACGGACTGCTTCGCTATCTCGTCCGAGATCGTGACGCCGTGGTACCCCTCGTAATAGTGCTTGATTCCCATGATTATCTCTATGGATTCCGCTATAGACGGCTCGTTCACGACTACAGGCTGGAACCTGCGTTCAAGCGCCGCGTCCTTTTCGATGTGCTTCCTGTATTCGTTGAATGTCGTCGCTCCAATGACCTGGATCTCACCACGAGAGAGGGCAGGTTTTAGTATGTTCGCGGCATTCATGGAACCTTCCGCATCGCCTGCGCCAACGAGATTGTGGACTTCATCTATGACAAGAATGACATTGCCGTGATTTTTGATCTCTTCGACCAGGCCTTTCATGCGGCTTTCAAACTGCCCGCGGAACTGCGTTCCGGCAACAAGGGCCGTAAGATCGAGCAGGAAGACTTCCTTGTCGCGCAGCTTATGCGGCACGTGTCCGTCCGAAATTCTCTGTGCAAGGCCTTCGGCGATCGCCGTTTTGCCGACTCCGGGTTCGCCGATCAGACAGGGGTTGTTCTTCTGCCTGCGGTTTAGTATCTGCACAACGCGCTCTGTCTCAGTCTCGCGCCCTACGATCCTGTCGAGTTTTCCCTCCGCTGCTCTGTTTGACAGCGAAATGCAATAGCTCTCAAGATACTTTCGCTTTTTTCCGCCCGGCCCGCCGCCGGGGCTGCCTCCCGGGCCCGGGTAACCGCCCGGTTCCCTGTCTCTCGGGTCGCGGCCGGGGCGCGGAAAATCACGCGGGGGCGAATCGTCCGGGCCTCCGAACAGTCTGTTCAGGAACGGAAATGTCGCCGTCTTCCCCTCGTCGGCGTTCTCATCCTGCTCAGCGAGGCTCTCCGGGCCGCCAAAGGCTTCCATCATCTCGTCGGTCAGGTTGTCGAGGTCATCGTCGGAAAGTCCCATTCTTCTGATGATATCTTCCACCGGCTTGATATTCATCTCACGAGCGCATTTCAGGCATATGCCTTCATTGGACGAAGTTCCGTTTTCTATCTTCGTGATAAATATCACAGCAGCGTTTCTTTTGCATCTTGCACATAACGTTGGTCGCATAAAGTTTACCCACCTTTGCTCTCTTCACGGTCAAGTTCATTGTTCTTCATTATATTAACATATGTGATGAAATAGCTTACCAGCGCGGCGAATGTCAGCGCAACTGCCGCGGATATCATTATCGCCGCTATATCGCCCGGAATGCTCCTGAACAGCATTAGCGTCACTGAGACCAGAAAGAATAGTACCGTGGACGTTTTCCCGAGCAGATTTGATGGCGGAATTTCCGTTTTTGATCTTCTCCTTACGATCAGGCCTCCGATAGCCATCATAACTTCTTTTATTCCTGTCGCTATGACCGCCCATACGGGGATGATCCTGTCTATTGTTATGCAGACCATTGCCGACACAGCCATCAGCTTGTCTCCGAACGGGTCGAGGAACTTCCCCAGATTCGAAGACGCTTTAAACCTTCTCGCAATGAATCCGTCGAGGAAATCGGTAAATGAGGCCAGCGCGTATATGAGTACCGCGTATATTTTAACATCATCGCCGTCCATAAAATATACTATTATGAATACGGGTACGAGGCAGATACGAAATATCGACAGAATATTCGGGATCGACCTCACTCATTTCACCGTCCTTCTTACTGCTTTTGTTCAAATACCGTCTTACAACGGCTGAACGAGGTTTTTTAACGGTTACAGCCCCAGCTTATCGGCTATAATGTTGTTGTTGACAAAGTATTGAAGTATCTTTGCTTCCTCCAGCGTCGACGGCGCCAGCAGGCCGAAGTACCTTATGACTGTCGCGATCGCGTAAACGATAAGCAGTCCTTTGCCAAGTCCCAGCAGGACGCCGGCTATTATGTCCACGAGTTTCAGTCCCGGCAGGGAAAATACGAACCCGATCAGGTTTCCGATCACTGCGAAGATGATGGACAGCAGCAGAAACCCTATGCCGAAAACAGCAACGAAAGCGAGAATCGAACAGAGCTTATCTGTGATTATATCCGTGTAGATCGTCTCCTGGTCTTCGGTTTGCGCCGCAATTTCAGCAACACGCCCGGCGGAGACTTCCGGCAGCCCGATCCGTCTCAGGATAGAATGCGCGACAGCGATTCTCTGATACTCGCTTTTACTGCTGACGGAACTGAAATCGCCTTCCTCTTCAACTATCTCCGCGAGTTTGCTCTCGACTATCCCGCCGACGAACGGCTTGAGCATTCCCGTAAACTCCTCTGAATACGCTTTGGCAGCTATATTTGCGATGAAAAGGGCAGCTACAAGCGCTACGAGCCCGAACGCCCCCCGTATCAGCCCGTTTCTGTAGCCGCGCCAGACGCAAAAGGCGATGACGCCAATAACAGCAAGATCAATAAGAAAAATCGTCACCGGCTACTCCTGTGTGAACTATATTTTCGCGCTCTCCGGTTAGCTCTCGGGTGCACTCTCCGGGCTACTCTCCTGCTCATCTTCCGGTGCATTCTCAGGGTCACTCTCCGGTTCGCTGCTCCCGATCCTGACGATCACTGCGGAATGATCGCTGGACACAAGCGCCGCGCCGTCACCCAGCGCAAGGATGCTGTCCGCTCCCGCTGACGTCGCGGACGATGGGGCAAATAGTATTTCTGCAAGCTCCCTGTCAAACAAGGCCACCCCGTCACTGCGAAGCACCGCCAGATAATCTTCACCTGCCGACATGGAAATGATCTCGTAGCTTGTGACTATCGTGCCCATAAACGCTCCGTCGCCGTCGAGAGTCACAAGCCTTCCGCTGTACCCTACGCCATAGTCCAGAAGGTGCATCGCTATGAGGCCGCCGCTGACTGTGTAGGCTCCCAGCCTTTTTCCGGCAAACCAGTGCAGTTCCCTGCCCTTACCGTTTTTATCGACGGCGATCATGGAATCCATCGTAACCACAAGCAGGTCTCCGCCTGAAAGGTACCGCTGATCTATAATCAATCTGTCCGGCAGGTCAAACGTCATAACGACGTTTTCACTGCTCAGTTCGTAAAACTCGATTTTACTGCCTCTGTCTGTCAGTGACAGTACCGCCAGGTTCCTGTTATCGTTTGACAATATCGCCGACAGTATATAGCCGCTTCCCAGGCTGACTCTGTATACGTCCTTTCCGAGGTTGTTATATACTGTTGCGATGCTCCTGTACCCTCCGTCGTCACGGACACACACGCAGAACCATCCGTTATCGTTTACTGAAGCGGATATTATCGGAGATTCCGTCTCGAACGACGCCGTCATTTCGTCTGAGCTAAGCACGCGCACCGCGTTCCCGCCTATATCGAACGCTACAGCTTTCCCCGTCGAAACGTTGACAGCCGGCGTCAGCATTCTGCAAGGGTCGCGCAGCAGCTCTGCGCCGCTCCGGTCAAGGACCTGTACTCCCAGCGTGCCTACTGCGGCAACGGCACCGTCCAGGCTTGCGAAAACCTTTGAACGTCCGGCTTCGAATGAGTATTCGTCGACGATCTTCACCGGTTCGCGCGATGATGAACTCCCGAAGATACGTCTCAGAAATGAGTCGCGCCCTGATATGAGTATCACAGCAATGTATGTCAGAATGGCGATGGTAACGAGCGAAACCAGTATTCCCCATAATCCCCGGAGCTTTCTGCCGGGTTTTTCGTCGCCTGACATAATTCAGTGACTTCCTCCCGCGTTTTGTTTTGTATAATAGTTGCAAGGCAACTATTATATCATGAGCGCAGCGAATGATATAATGTGTCATCTTTCGCGGTTCTCGCGCAGCGAGGAGCGAAACGACTTAAATCAGATGGTATAATGATTTCGCAGAAATCATTATACTACCAGTCGCGCACTTTTTCAAGATAAGTATAATAAACCATTATACCACTAATCAAGCGCGAACAGGTTAAAATTACGTGAACAAATCGCAAAGACCGTTGTACCAGACGCGCGATAAGTATAAACCGCCAGGCGGAACAGTCGGCCCCGTCTTGCGCCGGTCTCTCCCGGCTAACAGGGAAGGAACATCATCCGGGGCGATCTTCCCCTCCGACACATATAGCAGCGTGCCCGCGATAGCTCTCGCCATATTGTACAGGAAACCGTTCGCGCACATGCGGATTTCGGTAAACGGTTCGCTTACAACCACTTCGCACCAGTGCATGTTTCTGACTGTCGTCTTTGTCACAGTTCCGAAAGAACGCACAGCAGCGAAATCATGCGTTCCGACAAAGTGCGCGGCGGCTTTTTGCATCTGAGCTACGTCAAGCTTCGGCGAGTAGAAGTAAGCTCTGTCCGTATAAAAAGGGTCACGAATCCGCGAGTTGAAAATCCTGTATATATATTCTTTCTTTATGCAGGAAAGATTAGAGTCAAAATCATCCGGTACATATGCTGCGCGCTGTACGGAAATATCAGCGGGAAGCAGAGAGTTGACTGCAAGCGGCAACCGCTCCGGCGGCATGCCTGACGAGGTGAAAAAGTTCGCGCAGTACATCAGCGCGTGGACTCCCGCGTCCGTTCTTCCGCAGCCGTGTACCCTTACAGGGCTTCCGAGGAGTCGGGCCAGCGCCGCTTCGATTGTCCCTGCGACGGTGACGTCTTTCTTCTGTACCTGCCATCCATGGTAGCGCGAGCCGTCGAACATCAGCCGCATCGCAATGTTTCGCTGCGCAGGATCCCGAGACACGGGGCTTCTCTCCGTGAGGCTTCTCTCCGTGAGGCTTCTCTCCGTGAGGCTTCTCTCCGTGAGGCTTCTCGCTTCCGCGCTGCTGCCCTCCGCTGGGCTTCTCTCTTCCGCTCTGCTGCCTTCCGTGAGGCTTCTCGCTTCCGCGCTGCCGCCCTCCGCGGGGCTTCTCTCTTCCGCTCTGCTCATACCTGTAAAATGTACAGACGTCGCAACATGATAACTGCCGCCAGGACGACCGCGCCGCAAAAAAGCGCAGCGTAATCCCTTCCGGCTGTCTTCAGTATCTTCATCTTTGTCCTGCCCTCTCCGCCATGATAGCATCTGCTTTCCATTGCGACGGCAAGTTCGTCGGAGCGGCGGAACGCGCTGATGAACAGCGGAATGATGATCGGCAGGATCGCTTTTGCGCGCTTTAACAGTCCGCCGGTTTCAAAATCAGCGCCGCGCGCCTTCTGCGCGCTCATGATTTTGTCAGTCTCCTCAATAAGCGCCGGCAGGAACCTAAGCGTTATGCTCATCATCATGGCAAACTCGTGGACCGGCAGTTTGATTTTCTTCAGCGGGTTGAACATCGACTCAATTCCGTCGGTCAGGGCTATCGGAGACGTGGTATATGTGAGCAGGAAAGCGCCGACTATAAGCATTATAAGCCTGGACGCCATGAAAAGCGCGGCAGATATCCCTTCCTTTGTTAGTGTGAAACGCCATATTGTGACAAGCGGTTCGCCCGTTGTCAGAAACATATGAAAAATCATCGTGATCATTATCAGTATTATGACAGGCTTGATGCCGCGAAGCGCCACAAGAGGCTTTATCCTTGAAAGGATAAGGCACGCAACGAGCGACGCGAACATCACGAGATACGCAAACAGCCCCTTTGCCATAAAAAGCGCGACGAAGTACACTGCTGTCAGTATGATCTTGATGCGGGGGTCAAGCTTATGCACCACGGTAGCGCCGGGAAAATACTGCCCCAGGGTGATGTCCTTAAGCATTACCGTCCGCCTCCCTTCAGCCTGACAAGTTCCGATGTTAGCTGCGCAATTGTATAGACGCCTTCGCCAACGGGCAGCCCGAGCGTCTGCAGCCGCTTTGCCACAAGAGCCGCCTTCGGCGCCGCCAGGCCCATCTCCGTTAGCTTTTCATCCTGTGAAAACACGGTCGCGGGCGTCCCTTCCATGGCGACGCAGCCGTTCTCAAAAAGCACTATTCTGTCTACGTTCCTCGCTATTTCCTCCATGTTATGCGTGACCATAATAACAGTCGCTCCGCGCGCCTTTTTGTAACTCATGATGTTGCCGATGATCTCCGCGCGGCCTCTGGGGTCAAGCCCGGCTGTCGGCTCGTCGAGTATGAGTATCTCAGGCCGCATCGCGATCACCCCGGCGATCGCAGCCCTCCTTTTCTGACCGCCAGATAACTCAAACGGTGATTTCGCGAGCAATGACTCGTCGAGCAGGGCAAACCCGGCAGCTTCATAGACCCTTTCGCGAATCTCCGGTTCTTTGATCCCCATGTTCTTCGGGCCGAAAGCGATATCCTCATAAAGAGTGTTCTCAAACAACTGATACTCAGGGTATTGGAACACAAGCCCGACGTTGAACCGAACCTTGCGGGCGTACTCTTTGGACTCGTGAATATCCCGCCCGTCATAGTAGACATGGCCTGAAGTCGGCTTCAGCAGGGCGTTCAGGTGCTGTATGAACGTAGACTTCCCCGAGCCGGTGTGTCCGATGACCCCGATATATTCGCCCTTATCCGCCTTGAAGTTGACGCCGCTAATGGCGACGCGTTCAAAGGGCGTACCGGCGCTGTATATATGCGTAAGCTCTTCAGTTTTTAAAAGAGGATTGTCCAACTCGTTACCTCTTGAAAGAAGCGCTGATCGCCTGCGCGCATTCCTCCACCGTCAGAGTATCAAGCGGGAGGCTGAAGCCTTCGCTGTTAAGTTCGCGCATGAGAAGTATCGTCTCCGGGACGCTGAGTCCGGCGCTGCGCAGTTCATCGACTCTCATGAAAACATCCCGCGGAGTCCCGTCCATTGTAACTTCTCCGTCAGACAGCACAATAACCCTGTCTGCACCGACCGCTTCATCCATATGGTGCGTAATCAGCACTATTGTCACACCGTGATTATCGCGCAGTTCGCGAATGACTTCGATCACGCTCTCCCTGCCGCGAGGGTCAAGCATTGCTGTAGGTTCGTCGAACACGATACATTCAGGGCCCATAGCAAGCACTCCGGCTATCGCGACCCGCTGTTTCTGCCCTCCCGAAAGCAAGTGAGGCGCGTGAACGCGGTAGTCGTACATGCCGACTGTCTTCAGCGCTTCATCCACGCGGCGCCGTATTTCGTCGGGAGGATACCCAAGGTTTTCCGGCGCAAACGCAACGTCTTCCTCAACAACCGTGGCGACGATCTGATTGTCGGGGTTCTGAAACACCATGCCGACGCTGCGCCTGATTTCGATAAGCAGATTCTCGTCGCTTGTGTCCGCGCCCTTGACGAGGACGCGCCCTCCCACCGGGAGCAAAATGGCGTTGAAATGCTTCGCAAGCGTGGACTTCCCCGAGCCGTTGTGCCCGAGTATCGCTACGAAAGTGCCCTTTTCTATCTCTATATTAAGCCCGCGCAGAACGGCGTCCGATGTGCCGCCGTCATCCGCGGAGTATGAGAACTCAAGGTTTTCAGTTGTGATGATACTGTTCAAAATTCTATTTCTTTCCCGGCTCCCAGCGGCATGACGCGCCGCACGGAAGCGCCGCGTTGCCTGTGTTGCCTGCGCTGCTTGTGCTGCTTGCGCTGCCTGCGTTGCTTGCGTTGCCTGCGCTGCCCGCGCTGCCCGCGTTGCCTGCGCTGCCCGCGCTGCCTGCGCTGCCCACGCTGCCTGTGTTACCCGTCCCGCTCGACGTCACCGGCAAGCCCAGCTCATCGCTCACTGCATGACCCCCCAGCAGGGACTGCGCCATATAAGCAATGGTCGAGGGCGATATACCTGTAGTATACGAACTGATAAGCGCGAACAGAGGCGCATCGCTCAACACTCCCGCGCAGAGCTTCAGGAATCCGTAAAGGTCGTCTTCGAGTTTCCAGACCTCCCCCGAAGGGCCTCTGCCGTATGAGGGCGGATCCATTATCAGCGCATCGTATCTGCGTCCGCGCCTTATTTCCCGTTCGATGAATTTCGCGCAGTCGTCGACGATCCAGCGCACAGGCTTATCTTCCAGGCTCGAAGCTTTCGCGTTTTCACGCGCGCGCTGTACCATTCCGCGCGCCGCGTCGACGTGGCACACGTCCGCGCCTGCAGCTGCGGCGGCGAGCGTTGCACCTCCTGTGTATGCGAAAAGGTTGAGGACGCTTATTTTTCGGCCTGCTCCGCCGATCATTTCAGTGATATAGTCCCAGTTCACCGCCTGCTCGGGAAAGAGCCCGGTGTGCTTGAAGTTCATCAGGCTGACGTTGAACGTAAGATCATTGTAATTCAGCTGCCAACTTGCGGGTATCCCTGCCTCTCGCGCGGTTCCGGTTTTTCCCGCTTCGCCCGCGGCTCCGGTTATCCCCGCTTCGCCCTCGGCCCCGGTTTTTCCCGCTTCTCCCGCGGCTCCGGTTTTTCCCGCTTCGCCCGCGGCTCCGATTTTTCCCGTCTCTCGCGTGGTTCCCGGTATTCCGGGCTCGCCTGTCCCGGACGTCGCGCCCGGCCTTTTGATCCAGCGCCCGCCTCCGGTCGCCGACCGCTCGTAGCGAGCATCAGCCGCGTCCCATACCGGGTGCTTCTTCGGCGTCCGCCAAATCACCTGGGGATCAGGCCTTACCAGGAAGTAGTTCCCCCAGCGCTCCAGCCTCTCGCCGTCAGAGCAGTCAAGCAGCTCGTATTCAGTCCATTTATCGGATATCCACATACGGATTTCCCCATACACTTCAAAAACAAATCGTGCAATTATAACAGTTACGCGCAGTCAAGTCAAATTCTGCAGAAAGACACATCCGCGCCCATGCTCGCGTACGCGTTCAGATCCATCCCCGCGATGTTGCCGGCAAGGTATTCATAGTAACCCTGGCAGCCTATCATCGAAGCGTTGTCGCCGCACAGTCTCAGAGGCGGTATATACAGCGTATACCCTCCCGCTTCAGCAGCCTTTAGAATGTCTGCGCGAATACGCGAGTTCGCGGCGACGCCCCCGGCTATCGCTATCTTACTGTGCCCGAAAACCTCCGCCGCCATCATGACCCGCGGCACAATGACGTCGCTTACAGCCGCCGAAAGAGAGGCAGCCAGCGACGCTGTATCGACGTCCTCTCCTTTTTGCCCGGCGTTATGCATAATGTTCACGACCGAAGTTTTCAGCCCCGAGAACGACATGTCGTAAGGAAAACCTTCAATAACTGGGCGCGGCAGCGAATAACGCGTTTCATCGCCTGCTTGCGCGATTTTGTCCAGCGCCGAGCCTCCGGGGTAGCCGAGCCCCATCACGCGCGCAGCCTTATCGAAGCACTCGCCCGCAGCGTCGTCACGCGTCCGCCCGATGATGCTGACTTCAGTGTAACCTCGAACATCAGCTATTATGCTGTTACCGCCGGAAACGATAGCGCACAAAAATGGCGGCTCCAGCTCGGGAAACGCGATATAATTCGCCGCTATGTGCCCCCTTATGTGATGAACGGGTATGAGCGGTACGCCCAGCGCCATCGCGAGTCCCTTTGCGAAATTGACGCCTACGAGCAGCGCCCCGATGAGCCCGGGCGCATATGTGACCGCGACGGCTTCAACATCCTGTTTTGTTATACAAGCCCGCTCTATCGCCGCATCGGCGAGGCGGCCTATGTGCGCAGCGTGATTGCGCGAGGCGAGTTCGGGCACGACGCCTCCGTACAGCGCGTGGATATCGACTTGAGAGATTATTTCGTCGGAAAGGACTTCGCGGCCGTTGCGCGTCACTGCGACGGCTGTTTCATCGCATGATGTTTCGATGGATAGGATGGTCATTACTGTTTGCCCTTCTATAAGTGTCTACGGATCAACATTCGCGGATCAACATTACCGGATCAACATCCCCGGTTCATCATTCCCTGTTCAGTGTTCACGGTTCAGTGTTCACGGTTCAATGTTCACGATTCAGCGTCCCCGGATCAGTGTTTCCGGTTCAGTTCTGACCGGCGGATAGAATCAGTTTCATGACGGCTGCGTCCTCAGTCGGGTCAGCGTAGTAGTTCTTCCTTGTCCCGCTAAATGCAAATCCGTGCTTTTTGTATAGGCTGACAGCCGCAGTGTTACTCTTGCGGACTTCAAGATAAACAGTTTCAACGCCCGTTCCGCGCGCCCGGTTCAGCGCCTCGCTCATCAGTGAGTCCGCAACACCGCGGCGCTGCGCCGCCCCGGCCACCGCGATTTGCAGCAGCTCCCCTTCGTCGGCGGCGCGCCGGAGTATTATAAAGCCTAAGACAGGGGCCGCAAGCGAACTCGCTTCTTCGGAGGACTTGCCGTATGAGTCGATAGGTGATATTTCCGAACAACCATTATTCGAAGCTCCGCAGAAACCTGCCTGCCCGTCATCCGGAGGTATAGTCCCGGTTACTTCCTCATCTGCCGACGACAGCGCAAAAAAAGAATCCTCGTTATATATCTCGCTAAGCAGCATGCCGTGCGTCCAGGGCGGCGATATTGCTTCACGCTCGATTTCCAGTATCCTGTTTATATCGTCTTCCGCGGCGGCTCTAATCATTTCGCGTCATACCAGCTTTTCCCGGTGTGCGTCTCTGCAACGAGCGGTACCGATAGTTCAGCGGCGCTCTCCATCTCCTCACGCAGTATACGGCTCACTTCCTCCGCTTCGTTTTCGGGGCACTCCACTATGAGTTCGTCGTGGACCTGCAGAATAAGGTTCGCCGCCATGTTATCCAGCCTGTCGGACACCTTTATCATCGCTATCTTCATAATATCCGCGGCTGTCCCCTGGATGGGCATGTTCAGCGCGACTCGCTCGCCGAACGATCGGGTGTTGAAGTTCGCCGATTTCAGTTCCGGTAAATATCTGCGTCTGCCGAAAAGCGTGGAGACATAACCGAGTTCCTTTGCGCTGGTCACGATCGCGCTCATGTAATTGCGTACGCCCGCGTACTTCTCCAGGTAGTTTTGGATGTACTCCTTCGCTTCACCCGGTAATACTCCGATATCGTTTGCGAGCGAGAACGGCGATATCCCGTACACTATGCCGAAATTGACCGCCTTTGCCCTTCCGCGCTGCACTGATGTGACTTCATCGACCGGCACGCCGAACACCTGCGACGCCGTGACCGTGTGTATATCCTCTCCATGTTCAAACGCGGAGCGCATGACAGGGTCATCCGCTATGTGCGCAAGCAGGCGCAGCTCGATCTGCGAGTAATCAGCGTCGACAAGCACGCAGCCTTCCCCTGCGACGAACATTTTTCGCAGTTCGCCGCCGATCTCTTTTCGAACGGGAATGTTCTGCAGATTCGGCTCTGTCGACGAGAGGCGGCCAGTCGCTGTGACTGTCATCATAAAACGCGTATGGATACGTCCGTCGGGGCCTATCACTTTCAGCAACCCGTCCACATATGTCGATTTGAGTTTTGTGAGTTCGCGGTAGTCTTTTATGAGGTTTATCACCGGATGTTTGCCTGCCAGCGAGTCGAGTACCTCAATATTCGTAGAAAACCCTGTCTTTGTCTTCTTCGGCGCCGGCAGCCCGAGTTTATCGAAGAGGATCGCCCCCAACTGCTTCGGCGAGTTAATGTTGAAAGTCTCTTCCGCCAGGTCGTATATCTGCGTCTCCGTCTTGCTTATGCCGGAAGACAGCGTCTCGCCGAAGCCGGCAAGCGCCGTCTTGTCCACCAGAAACCCTGCGTGCTCCATTTTCGCCAGCACCGGGCAGAGCGGCAGCTCGATATCGGAGAACAGATCCTCAAGCTCTTCTTCGACTAGCTTATCGCCGAGCGCGCCTCTGAGCAGAGTGACTGCGTAAGCGTCATGAGCCAGCGTTTTCCCTGTATCCGCGAGCATTGAAATCTGCCCGCCTTTCTCTGTCGCTTCACCCGGCGAGTAGCCGCAGTACCTTTCGGATATGCGCGGTATTGAATAATTGCTGTCGGTAGGCGCCGCGAGATACGCCGCGAGCGCTGTGTCGAACACCCAGCCGCCGGTCGGAAAGCCGCGGTCAAGGCAGGCGCGCATAACATCCTTTATATCGTGCCCTGCTTTTCTGATCTTACCGCTCATAAGCGTCCTGAACGCCTCATGATACCCTTCTGTAACTCCGCGCCGCAGAATGTACACCTTCTTCTCGCCGTGTAATGAAACTGCGGCAAGGTCAAAATAGTCGGCGTCAAACATGAGCGACGCATACCGCGCTCTGCGCGCAGCCAGGATAAGCGTCTGACATTCTTCCGCAGTCGTGACGTTGACGATTTCAGGGCTTTCCGGCTCCGGACCGGACGTTTGCGAAGCCTCTGTACTTGAGTCCGCCTGCGAGCCGGTCTGCGGCCCTCCCGGCGCCCCTGCCTGCGAGCCGGTCTGCGGCCCTCCCGGCGCCCCTGCCTGCGGGCCGGTCTGCGGCCCTCCCGGCGCCCCTGCCTGCGAGCCGGTCTGCGGCGCCCCCGGCGCCCCTGCCTGCGAGCCGGTCTGCGGCGCCCCCGGCGCCCCTGCCTGCGAAGCTCCCCTCGGCGGTTTCAGGCCGAATCTCTCGGTCAGACGCGTAAAACCGAGCCGTTTGAAAATAATGTACAACTTGTCGTTGTCAAACTCACGGCGTATATTTTCGCGCGGTATGAAATCCAGCGGCGCTTCCGTACGTATCCTCGCCAGATCATGGGACATCGCTGCGCTCTCCCTGCCCTGTTCCAGCTTTTTGCGGACTGAGTCCTTTATGTCCAGGTCTTCGAGGCCCGAGTATATGTCGCTGACGCGCCCGAAACGCTGCACAAGTTCAAGCGCGGTTTTCTCACCGACGCCCGCTACGCCCGGGATGTTATCGGAAGAGTCTCCCATCAGAGCTTTGAGATCGACCATCAGTCCGGGTTGAAACCCGTATTCATCGATAAACGCTTGTGTTGTATAGTCTTTTGTCTCCGTCTGGCCCATTCTGGTTCTGACATGCCTGACGCGCGTGTTCTCAGAGATGAGCTGAAGGCTGTCTTTATCGCCTGTAACTATAACGCATTCCCAGTCGTCCGATTCGCATTTTGCGGCAAGCGCGCCAAGCAGATCATCCGCTTCCCAGCCGGCGAGTTCGCAGCGCGGGATGTTCATCGCGTCGAGGACGTCTTTCAGGATGGGCATTTGGACCGCAAGCTCATCCGGCATGCCGGTCCGCTTTGCCTTGTAGCCCTCGTACATCTCATGCCTGAACGTCGGCGCAGGCAAGTCAAACGTTACGCATATCGAATCTGGCGTCTCCTCATCTATAAGCTTTTGCAGGATCGTGATAAACCCGTATACAGCATTAGTCGGCGTCCCGTCGCTCGCCGAGAGTTGGCGTATACCGTAATAGGCGCGGTTAACGATGCTGTTCCCGTCAATTGCCATTAGTTTCATTGTTTATCCAATCTGTCCGCCGGAAGCGAACTCCGCCAAAGCCGCCCTCACGGGCGGCTTTGCTGCACTGTTTTGGGCGGTTATCAGACGCCTTCGCGTTCCGCCTTGCGTTCGTCGGACTCCCATCCCCATTTGAAAGTCGGGTCCTTGAACACTTTTGAGTTCATATCATTGCTGTACATACTGATCGCGTCGTTCGGGAAACGCTGCTCCATGTGGTAGAAGAACGTCGCGGCGTCGTTTGCGATGTCCATCTCCTCCTCTGTCGCCTTCAGGTAGTCAAGCGTGTACTTGAGTCCGTCTGTGTTAAGCAGGCAGCCGGCTTTCTGATGGCCGGGGATGACGACTTCCGGTTTGAGTTCTTTGTCGAGTCTTTCGATCTCGCGCATCCACTCCCTGCGCTGCTCGGCGCTGACTTCGCATGTGAACGGATGGGCGTGGTTGAATATGACGTCGCTGCCGATCATCGTTTTGATTGACGGTACCCATACTATCGAGTTCCATTTCAGATCGCCCATGATATGTTCGAATACTTCAATACGCTCGCCTTCGAGTTCGATGTAGCGGTCTTCCAGCGGGAGCAGATTCTGACATTGCTGGCGGCAAAGGTTTCCTTCGCCGATAACGCTTATCCACTCGTCCAGTTTTGGCTGGTACTGGTCTGCGTACAGCGGTACTTCCTCCGGAAGCATATAGCACTTCGCCCTCGGGAACGCGCGTTCGATTTCGCCCAGGCCCCAGTAATGGTCGGGGTGCAGATGCGTCGCGAAGACGGCTTTCAGTTCCAGGCCTGTTTCAAGAATTTCAGCGATGACTCTGTTTGCGTTTGATCTGGTCCATTGTGTGTCGATCAACACGCATTCTTTTTGCCCCATTACGATGACGGACGCCACGCAAAAGCCCGGTTCATCCGCAAAATAAGTTTTTGTCGCCAGTTTTCCCGCGCCGTGCCTGGTCAATATAACTTCGCCCATGAGTATACCTCCCTGTAAATTGTCATGCGCCGGGTTTCACCACCGGCTATGCGTGTGAAACCCCGGTCGATGCATGTGTTGTTCTGCATGTATACAGTATATTACACACAGCAGGTATTGTAAAGTGTATACTCAAAGATGCGAGCAGCGGCCTTGCCGGAGGTTACACTTCAGAGGGGTGTCCGGG
>Ga0082212_10000370_pt1 | contig 66128 bp, 61 predicted proteins | sample TergutNt197P3_FD_71548 | JGI IMG/M metagenome (GOLD analysis project Ga0082212, IMG submission 71548) | Neocapritermes taracua P3 segment gut microbial communities from Petit-Saut dam, French Guiana - Nt197 P3 | ecosystem: Host-associated > Arthropoda: Insects > Digestive system > Gut ... | reverse complement strand
AATATAAATATATAATATACTTTTTGACATTTCACAAAAAGTAACAAAAAAGAAATCAAGAGAGGGGAACGCATTCCCCTCTCTTGAAACTCACCCCATCTTATATATAGAGAGTTCTTGCATAAAATATACTTGAGGATTCTCACAGACGGATATATTCCGGCGCGATGAGTTTGCTAACTGATTTATGTTTTGCTTATGGGCATGCGGTTGCCTCACAAATTTGCGTTTTATATCAATTTTTCTAATTTAAAAGTCGGACTTCCGTCGTCTTTTTGCCCGGTTTTATATAAATTTATGTTTTCTTTTCCCCCTTCGTTAAAATTATCGGACTCTTTAAGTTTATCGCGAATATCTCCGATATGCGTGACATATATCACTTTCGCGCCGATATAATCCAGAACTGAAAGCACGTCTGACGCAATTTGTTTTGCGTCTTTTAATCCAGTAGACGAAAAAGATTCATTCATCAATATTACGCTGTCCCTGTCAACAGAATAAACTATTTTTTCCATTTCGGCCAGTTCTGTATCAAGCTGCCCTTCGTTTTTTAAATCTTCGTCATATCTTTGAAAATGGGTATAAAGATTTTTAAACAGCGTCAGCCTCGCTTTTTCGGCAGGAACCGGGAGCCCGGCTCTCGCAAATGCCAGAGCCGACCCCAAAGCGCGTAAAAACGTAGTTTTTCCGCTTTGATTCGCGCCTATTATTATATTAGTCTTATCGTTTTCTTTTAAAATAAAATCATTTGTAACAACCTCAAATTTTGCCTCTGCGTTTTGATAAGACGTCGCAAGGGTAATATCGCATAAATTCTTAAAATCTGCTGAGCAATCCTGTTTTCTATCGCTGATTTCGGGTAAACAATAAGTGATTCCCGCTACTTTCATATAGCCTATCATTTTCAGCGCATATTTATAAAATACAAGTTCCCCTGATATATTCGAAAATAAATCTATCAGAGTGTCATAAATCGCAGCAAGCCGCCTCGCGATTAAATTTATCTGAAACTCTATGCTGCTCTTTAAATAAGCGTCGTCCATGCTCGAAATCAAACTCTCCTGAGTGAATTGTTTTTCTATATATATCTGTTTGTTCTGTTGCTTCTTCTCCTCGATTTTCATAGCGCGCATAACCGAATAAAACAGGCCTGTAGGCGCAGGCTTGACATATCGAAAATCGCTTAATTTCAACGATATAATACGCAAAATAGAATTTAATTTTATATCGACGTCAAAAATAACCCCTTCGTTTACATGATCGTTAAATATCTTACATTCTTCGTCTAATTTTTTAAAATTGCTGTCTTCTACGAGTTCAGATAAAAATCCGCCGAGTTTGAGCAAATGCGGGCTTTGTATCTGCGGATACTTAAACTCCCTGTATAAATTAAAAATTGCTTTGTATGTCAGCGAAAAGAAAAAGCATGCCGATACGATTTTATTATAATTTAAAAAAGAAGATTCGCTGTTTACGTCTCCAGACGCTCTCATCATATTGCGTTTGGCACTCGAGAGCTTTTCTTTGATTTCAATAAAATAGTGCATCTGTTTTTCAAAAGTCTCGAAAAAATCGCGCAAGTTTAAAAAATCCTGTATAATACTCAAACGCATTTTGACGTCTTCCGGCGAACTTTTGAAATCCGCGATAATATTCAGGACAAAATCTATATCTTTTGACGAAAGGCTTGTAAATTTGCTGATTTCTTTTAAATTTAAGTCGTTCAGAATATTTTGAAAATTATATCCGTTATCCTGAATATCACGCATATTATTCATATCCTGAATATTCTTTTTTGCGTCGTCACCGCAATATAATATCGAAAATCTGTTCATAAATAATTATTTATCTCCCATTCCAATATTCAAATTTACTTTAAGCTGCTCCCAACTCAAATTATGTTTTATGACAATATCTTTTGAATACGACGTGTCTGACGGCTTTACCGGTAAAATTTTATATGTGCGTATTCCGCTGTCGTTGTCCATGACTGCAATTAAATTATCGCATTTGTCATATATCTTTTCGTTTTTTTCAAGATTATCCTCTACGCTGAAAGCGATATTGTGAAAATGCGTCACATATACGCATAAAAATTTTATCTTTTCTAAACTTTTTAAAAAATCCTCGAACAAATTTAACGCTTTTATCGAGTTTGTCCCGGCGAACGTTTCGTTTAATATTATAAAGCTAAAATTATCGCAATTTTCTATGACTTTATTTAATCTGTTTATTTCGTCCTGCAATCTGCCGCTCTCTTTTATATGCGTTTCGTTTACAGTAAAATGCGAGTGAATATTTAACCCTACCGAAATCCCCGCGTTTCCCGCAAAAACCGGCGCGCCCGCCCCAAAAAATATCACCGAGATTCCGACGGCTCTCACAAACGCGGTTTTCCCTCCGTTGTTTGGCCCTGTTATAACGAACAGATTTTTTTTATCAAACGATACGTCGTTGGGAATTATCCCGCTTATTTTTTCTTCCGGTAAATTACGCGTATTATATTTTTCCTGAAAATCCGCGAGTTTCTGAATAATAATAACAGGATCAAAAATATTATTTATATTTAATTTCGCAAACTGTTCAAATTCTTCATGTATTTCAGGATAACATATAATATTTTCCGAATATTCCGATATGATTTTTATGATTTTACACATAGTTCTGTAAAACTTCATCTGGTCAAAAACCAGAGAAAAACACGAGATGTCCAATCCGTCGTGAATTTCTATTATTTTTTTAATAAGAGGGGTAAAATCGACTTCGTTTTCCACTTCTTCATCATATATAAGCTGCAAAATAAAATGTTTCTCAAAATTAGTATATTTGTCCGGCAGATATATTTCTCTCTCGCCGTCGTTTTCACCTGCGTTTTCGTTTTGATTTTCGCCGTCGGGCATTCCCCTGCCCTTTTCTTTTATTTCATATTCGGATTTGTAAATATCCAGAAAATCCTCAATGCCTCTGAGCAAATCCAAAAATTGTATTTTCTGGGGATAAGAGCTTTTTATATTTTTTATATCCGTATCAAAATTAAGCACTGTAAAAATACCGTTTTGAGTGCGCAGTTCGCCCGATATATTTTTTTTGTCTTTAAAATACAAGAGAAATTTTTCAATAGGCTCTGAAATTTCGGGGGAATCCATTTTGGTTTTTTCGCCTTCGACTTCAATAAAAAATTTATATAATTCTATATTTTCAGAATCATTAAAAGCCGCGCCGCTGTTTTTCATCACAGAATATATATTATTTAAAAATAATTTATAGCTTTTCAGAAAAAACATATAATTTACAGCTTTTAAATATTCTATATCTTTTTCGTTTCCGTAAGAAAAATCATAATTTTCTTTTATTTTAATCAAAATGTTTATATCTTCAAGGACTTTATATAAATCATTTACAAGATTTTTCGAGTTCAGAAAAGTTTTAAATATCCCCTGCCTGAAAAGAATATCTTTTTTTAACTGGCATGGATTTTTTAATACTTCCAGAGTGTATGTTATGTCTTTTTTCTTGATCTGGTCAAAATTCAAAGGGGAGCAAAAATCAAAAATCTTCGCAATTTTCAGATCGTCTAAAACATTTTCTTCGATTATTTTCGGCTTCTTGTAGATATATTCATCGTCGCTGTATAAAAGATTTGCCTTAAACATAATTATCCCTTTCGTCTGTTTTGTTTAAAAATACAAACGGCGCGCCGGGTCTGTTGCGCCTTATATATGTAAATTATAACATAATTTTATAGTTTTATTGTTATATTTTTGTGAATATGTTATAATTTATTTGCCGTAAATAAATTTTTTTATAAACGCGCATAAGATTTCAGCAGTTAAAAACGTAGTATATATAGACGCGTCAAAAAACAAAATAATAAAACGAGCGAAATTCGTTTATTGAAAGGAGCGGGTCTATATAAATTTCATAGATATTGATAAAGAAGGTGCCGCAAAAATGGATAATGATAATATATTTGAAGTAAATAATAGTTTTTATGAAAAATATAATCCCACTATACGCGGAATAGTCACAAATATTTTAAAATATACTAATCAGTCTCAGGATATTGACGATTGTGTGAATACTGTATTTTTGAGTTTAATGGAAAAATTACAGCAATACAACGAAACCCGCGGAAGCATGGCGGCATTTGTGATAATGATAACGCGTTCCACCGCTTTGGATTACCGCAGAAACAGTAACCGTAAGATCAGCGAATTAGTGAGCGATGATAAAATTGATTTCCTCAGTGAACCTATAGAATTTGAAGACGAAGTTGAATTTGACGTGCTTGTGGAAAAAATAATACTCGAAAAGTTAAATAACGAAGAGCGCAGATTATATACTATGAAATATATATTATTTGATCCGCCGGAAGAAATCGCGAAATGTTTTAATATCAACCGAAACGCGGCGGACGCCCGCATACATAGACTAAAATCAAAAATTAAAAGCCTTATGAAAAAAGGAGGAATAACTATATGAACAAAAAATATTTTGAAGATAGCTTGAGCGATGAAGCTCTCGCAAAAATAATAGACGATACGTTAAATTTTAAGAAAACGTCAAAAAACAGAAGTATAAAAAACAATCTGTTAAAAATAATTCCGGCAGTGGCAACGGTTGTACTTGTGATCGGTTTGATGAATATTCTTCCGCTTGTAAATATTACAAATATAGACGGAAACGGAAATGCAGGCAATCACGGCGCGGCGGTAACAAGTGAAGATATTATCATAGATCCAATCGACGATGCTTCCAATAAAACAATATTGACGTATGACGAACTGGTAGATAAAATTTATGATAAAGCTATACTTGTTGAAAAAACATTTAAAGATATATCTGATATATCAGTAAATTTAACTAATCATGATATATATATTTTAAGAGGCGACGGCAACTCGGTCAAAGTAAAATATTACGAATGGACGGAGGACGAATATGAACTTTTCGATGACAACGGCAATCTCACGTTAAAATATATGGATTCGGATAAATATTGTTATATAGACGAAAACGGCAATGAAATCTATGAATGGGTAAACTCCATTTTACAAAATTCAGGACGTAATATAAATCCGGACAATCCGGATACTGATATTTGCGCAATCGCAATAACTATACCCAAAAACGTAACGCTGGAAAGTTTAAATATAACCGGCATGAACGGAGATATTACTATCACAGGTTGCAATATTAAAAAAATCGACACATATTCTGTAAACGGAGATATAGCAATCAACAGTTACGACTGTAAAGACGGACAGAGTTATAATTTAGGGACGAAAAACGGCGATATATTTGTTAATTATTGCAGCGGTTTACAGAATCTCTCGGCAGGTACAATAAACGGCGGTATATTTATTGATTATTGCCAAAACGTTCAAAATCTTATAGCAGATACTGCGACCGGCGGTATATTTCTCAGTGACTGCAATATTCGACAGGCAACGATAAACGGTGAAGTATTTAACAACATTAAAAATGACACATTCAGCAGAAACGATATTAATAATTCAACTACGTTTAATTATGGTTTTTACGATGGGACAAGAGTTACCGCGTTTGATTCATATACGATAAAAAATACTACGCTGGGCGACAGCGACGGATATATTATATTCACCACCACAAGTTGTATTATTACATTTACAAATGGTATAATAGTTGACGCTCCAATAAATACGAAAGTTGAAATCCGGGACGGAATGTTTACCGCAACAATCGGCGACAGCGAAGCGACAGTCACACATCCGGACGGCACATCTTCGACGGTATCAAGCGGCACGGTTCTTGACAGCGATGGAAATGTTATAAATTAAAATTATATAGGCATATATAAAAAACATAAAAATTTAACTCTCAAAAAGTTCTCTTTACAACAGAGGGCTTTTTTGTTATAATTTATTTGCCGTAAATAAATTTTTTTATAAATCCGCATAAGATTTCAGCATTTAAAATTGTATAATATATATAGACGCGTCAAAAATCAAGATAAATCAAATAAAATTTGAAAGGAGCGGATATGTATATATACTGCAAAATATAAAGAGTGTGAAAATATGGATAATATAAATAAAACATTCGAAGTAAACAACAGTTTTTATGAAAAATATAATCCGCTGATATATAAAATAGCCGCAAGAGTTTTAAACGCTTCAGGCCAAATTCGCGATATTGACGACTGCGTGAGTACTGTATATCTTGAACTGATGGAAAAATTGCAGCAGTATAACGAGACACGCGGGAGCATGAGTACATTCGTTGCAGTCGTTGCGCGCTCTGTCGCGTTAAATTATTGCAAGAGTAATATACGCAAAAACAGCGAACTTATCGGCAACGACAAAATTGATTTTATAAATGATCCAATAGAAATCGAAAATAAAGTCGAGTTTCAGATGCTTGTCGAAAGCATAGTCAAAAAATTAAACGAACAGGAGAATATTTTATTCACTTTCAGATACATACTTTTTTATTCGCCTGAAGAAATAGCTAAAGCGTTTAAAATAAACCGGAACGCGGTTGACGGGCGGTTAAACAGACTGAAAAACAAAATAAAAAAACTTTTGATAAAAGGAGGAACAATTATATGAGTAAAGAATATTTCACAGAAAATATAAGCGAAGAAACTATTGCCAACATGATTGATAAAGCGTTAAAATTTGAGAAAACATCAAAAAATAAAAATATAAAAGCAAATTTATTAAAAATAATTCCGGCGGCGGCTGTGGTTGTGTTTATGATTGGAGTTATAAATATTCTCTCGAATATAAATTTCACGAATATAAATAATATAAGCGAAAACGGAGCCGTAGCAAGTCATGGGATAGAAATAAGTTTAAATACAAGTGAATACGACGAATTGGGGCAAATGCAGGAACTAAACGAAAACGACGATATTGCAGACGATATGCCACACGGCGGAGTGCTCGCTATAGGGTATAAAGACAACAACGGCGAAGAGGCTATAAGAATAAGCCGCGACTGCGGCGCAACTTGGTATATATCTAACGACAGTTATGACTTTGACACCTATACGCTTGACGCGGATTTATCTGCTATAGAATGGTTGACTTATGACGAATTTAAAGTTTGGGTAGATGATAATAGAGCGGAACTGCCCTATGACCGTGTTGAATGGTATGAAACCGCGCTTGAAAATATGAAAAATGGCGGTGTAAATACAGTCGGTTTGGTTATTATTGGAGGTGAAGAGATTATATTTGTATTCTCTGTTTCTGAACCCCACTACGTTATTGAAGGATATTATGACGGCGAAACTTTTATAGAGTTTTCATTTACAGAAGAATATTCGGAAGAAGAATATGCTGAACAGATTGCGTTGTATGAAGCCTTGCGCGAAGGTTTTGTCGCAACGGTTACGATTGGCGACGAAGTTATTTATGCTACACAGGAAGAACAGGACAGGAATTTTGCTTTGATGGAGAGCAATCTTGCACAATATGGCACTGTAATGACCAACGGCAGTATATCAAAGGTTATAGATTATAACGTAGAATATTATGTTATAAATGGCTACGGCGACCCGATAGTACACGATGACGGTTCTGTTACGTATGAAGTTGACGTATATTCATATCGGTTTGAATCTGAGGACGGCGATATTATGGGATTCGGCGGGATTTCATATCAGCTCTTGTATGATTTGGTCAGGGATTACTTCAACGAACGGATTGAAGATGGCAAAATGACGCAGGAAGAAGCCGACGGCATATTAGCCGGACTGTCTAAAGAAAACACGCGCGAGATTATTATTGTTGACAGCGACGGGAATATTATAGATTAAAATTATATTGACATATAGGAAAAACATAAAAATTTCTCTTAAAAAGCCCTCTTTACAACAGAGGGCTTTTTGTGTTATAATATAACGCGTGGTGCTAATTAAAGCCCTCTTTAGCGGCGAAGCCGCGTAAAGGGGGTGGCACGAAGTGACGGGGGATTCCCAAATTTGATGTTGAGAAGAAATCCCCCGTCGTCTGCGGACGACACCCCCTTTTGTGAAAGAGGGCTTTTCGAGAAAACACCTTTTTTAGTTTATTCAATTAGCTCCACGAGTTATTTTATTTATTATATTTTAATAAACCAACAGAAAGGATTAACGATTATGCCTGATAAAACCGATAAAAATATAATAGAACAATGGGAAAGAGATTATCTCCGGGAACTCGCGAAAAAGCAGTTGGAAATCGCAAACAGCGAAGAAATGCAAAAAAAAGAAGCCCTCTGGTACGCCCACAACGATTATAAAACCAGAGAACCCGTCGTAACGCTCGAACGCGGGACGTTCAACAGGGAATTTGAGCATTTATGGCAGCCGAAATGCCGGAGTGAAACAGCAAAAAATATAGAGTATCACTTTCACTCAAACATGGTGCAATATGAATATATACACGATGACACCGTTATGCCGAAAATTTTTACCGTCGGAATCTGGGCGGGGCTTAAACCGTTTAATATAGACGTGCGCCGCGAGAGGACAATCGGCGAAACTTTCGCCTATAAATTAGACTACCCCGTAAAAGATCTGGAAACGGATTTTAATAAGCTGAAAAAATCGCCGTTATATTGCAATTTTAACGACGCAGTAAATTATAAAGATACTGTAGAGGATATAATCGGGGATATAATTCCGGTAAAAATTGCTTTCAGCCCGTACTGCGGACTTGCGAATAATATATATTGCATAATGGGGCTTGAAACAATGATGACTTCTATGTATGATTGCCCCGAACTGTTTCATAAAATGATGACGATGCTTTCTGATGATTATATAGAAGTGTGGGATTTCGCTGAAAAAAATAATTTTATACGCCCGAATAATTTTAACGTTGGGGTCGCTCAGGGAACTTATGGATTCACGAATTGCCTGCCGGTAAATAAAGATAATTATAAAATGGGAGACGTTTGGGGATATATAGATTCGCAGGAAACTTCCGAGATTTCACCGGATATGTACCATGAGTTTTTCTTCCCGTATTATAAAAAAGTAAGCGAAAAATTCGGCAGGCTTAATTACGGCTGCTGCGAAAGCGTTAGCGCATTATGGGAAAAGAGCGTCTCACAATACGAAAATTTAAGCAAAGTCTCGATTTCGCCGTGGTGCGACGAAGAATATATAGGCGAAAAACTCAGGGGAAAAAATATAACTTATCACAGAAAACCGTTCCCAAATTTTTTAGCCATAGACAAAGAATTTGACGAAAAAGCTTTTTCAGAGCATATAGAAAAAACTTTAAAAGCCGCGCGGGGCTGTTTCTTCGAGCTTTCATACAGGGACGTTTATTCGCTTCAGGGCGATATATACAGGGGCAAAAAAGTTTATGAAATAATACAAAAATGCATAGATAAATTCTGGAGATAAAAAATTATCCGACAAAATCCGATATTATAATTTTTAATTATTTTGTATAATTATATAATATAAAAATAATACCGGAGGGATAATATCAAATGCTGAATATAGATAAAATATACGCATACATACAAAAAGAACTCGACTGCAATCTGAAAAAAAAATCCGAACTTGAAAACTCCAGAGAAAATATAAGGAAAGAAACTGAACGCAGAAAATCACGGCTTGAAGGATATAAAAAGAAAATTGCGCAATATATTGATAAAATAGACGAAAGAATAAATAAATTATTCGACGAACTGGACGAAAAAGCAGAAAATATCGACGAACAGATTTACGAAATCGACGAAAAAATAAACGAATTATACGAATTGACAGAATCAACAGGTGATAATAGCGATAATAACGAACAGTCAGACGAAAAAATTATACGCGAACTTGAAGAAGAAATCAGGCGAATAAATATAGCTATTGCTTAAATTTATTGCCGCGTTATAACAAAATAACAGAATAAGACGACGGGGAGTTTGCTATCTCTATATAAACTGCCCACCAGCAATATATATTTAAACCAATAAAAATCAATCCGAAAAATATCACAAGCCCTAATTTTATTTTGTTCATATTTATTTTTGATTTTATAGAATTTAGTAATATTTTTTTATCTGTCTCATATTTGTGCTTTTTATCTTCTTCGGCTTTCGGGTCATATAAAAATATCGCGAGTAAAAACCCCGCGGCAAGCCACATATAACTTCCCAAGCCGCTTGCCGAGCAAAAAATATACAGCGCGATAAAAGATAAAGCATATACGGCAAGAAACGTAAAAACCAGTTTTTTTACCCGGCCGCTTATGATTTCCGCTTTTTTATCGTATTCGTCGCGCAAAGTTTTATATTCGTCGTCAGGCATTTCTTTTTCTTTAGAGCTTTTCATAAATTCATATTCTTTCGGCATAAATTTTTTATTCCTCCCGCATATCAATAAATTTAATTATATTTATTTTGTATTTTATCAATTGGCATTTGTTTTATAAACATATCCACGCAGTCATGGACTTTATCAAATATCCCGAACATTATTTTTTCGTCGTCTTTTGAAAATTTTGACAATACCCAGTCAGCCAATTCATAGTCGGGGTGCGGTTTTTCTCCCACCCCGATTTTTATTCTCGGAAAATCTTCGCTCGATAAATGATCTGTTATGCTTCTTAATCCTTTTTGCCCCCCGTCCGAACCGCTTTTTTTAATTCGCAGTTTCCCCACAGCTAAATTTACATCGTCGGATATTACAAGAATATTCTCCGGCGGGATTTTATAAAATCTCATCGCTTCGGATATGGCTACTCCGGAATTGTTCATGTAAGTCTGGGGCTTCATAAATAAAACGTCGAATATATTATCAGCCGTGCCGTTCTCTGCCTGCGATAAACTCACAGTATATTTCGCGCAAAGAGATTTGAATTTTACGTTGTTTATTTTTAAATTATATTTTTGAGATATATAATCCAGTGCAAGAAAACCCGCGTTATGCCGGGTAAACAGATATTTTTCACCCGGATTTCCGAGGCCTGCGATTATATATTTTATTTTGCCGCTATTTTTTTTTATATTATTGATATTGTTTTTATTGCGGGATTTGAAAAACATTGTTTTATTTTTTCCCTCCGAAGATTAAAATTATTTATATAATTAATGCGAATACAAAAACGAAATTGATTTCTCTTCATATACGCATTTAATCGCGTCCGAAAATAATTTTGCCGCCGATAAAACAGTTAAATTATCAAGCCTTTTTTCAACTGGTATAGGAATCGTGTCCAATAAAATAAATTCTTTCACAACGCTCGCTTTAAGCCTTTTCACAGCTTCGCCTGATAAAACCCCGTGGGTCGCGCAAACATAAACTTCTTTTGCGCCGCCGGTTTCAATCACGGCTTTCGCGCTGTTGCATATAGTCCCCGCCGTATCTATCACATCATCTAACAATATAACAGTTTTATCTTTTACGTCGCCGATAATATTGCATACTTCCGAAACGTCCGTGTCAGTCCTTCGTTTGTCAATCATTGCAAGAGGCACTTTGCATCTCTGGGCAAAAACTCTTGCCCTCGCAACCGAGCCCAAATCCGGCGAAACTACAACTGTATTGTCCATCGTATTTTTGAATTTATTTATAAAATACGGAGCGAGTATAGAAGATCCTGCGAGATGGTCTAACGGGATATTAAAAAATCCCTGAATTTGCGGGGCGTGCAAATCCATTGTAAGTATCCTGTCAACTCCGGCGACTGTTATCAAGTCGGCGACAAGCTTTGCGCTTATCGGATCCCTCGCTTTGGCTTTTCTGTCCTGTCGCGCATAGCCGAAATAGGGTATAACGGCGGTTATTCTTCCGGCTGAGGCTCTTTTAAAAGCGTCTGCCATTATAAGCAGTTCCATTAGATTATTATTCACAGGCGCGCATGTTGACTGAACTATAAAAACGTCGCAGCCGCGCACAGTCTCAAAAATCGAGACGCCTATTTCACCGTCAGAGAATAAAATCGTTTCAGAGCAACCGGGAGGCACGCCCAAATGATTTGCGATAGAATATGCAAGTTCGGGATGGGAATTAGCCGCAAAAATTTTCAAATTATTGAAGTTCGTCACCATTTTTAACATATCTCCGTTCTTTTATTTTTATATTTAATTTTAAATTTTATCTGGCGCAGAAAATGCTTATACTATTCGTCATTTATGGAATTATTTTTAACGATAACAAATAATCCATTGCTTTTTCGTGATATGGGGTCATTTCTACCCATTTTTTATAGTGTTCGCATGGGAAATCGTCGCATTCACCGCAATGGTTTATTTTTCGTTCTTCACAACATATACGGAAATCAATACTGCCGCAACCGCATTTCCAAAAACAATCATCCGTTATATTCCAGCAACCTGTGCATATTGGGTTTTTCATCAACACCGCTTCGGCGCCTTCGTTTTCCCCAATCCATCCTTGCCCTCTGTACCACTCGACAAATTTTTCCGCCTCTTTCAAATCTTTTTCCATTGTAACTTTATATGCAGCGCATTTGTTACAATCAGTGCCACAAGCCGCTAATTTTAATTTATTCATAAATCAATCCTCTTGTACCAAATATAAATTCTCTGCGTTATCATATATTTATATAATTTAAATCCCATTATTTTTACTTTTATTTCTATGCCTTACAACCCAGCCGTGAATTATTTTTTGCTCTCTCGTCCTCGATATTGCCAAAGCTCCCGCAGGAACGTCTTTTGTCAAAGTAGAACCTGCGGCGATATACCCGTCGTCGCCGATATTAATCGGCGCGACGAGATTTGTGTTACAGCCGATAAACGCCCTGTCGCCTATATTGCAGCGCGCTTTTTTAATTCCGTCATAGTTTACTGTGATTGCGCCGCACCCGAAGTTTACGTCTTTTCCAACATCAGAATCGCCTATATAAGTCAAATGCCCCGCTTTCGTGTTTTCGCCTAAGGTCGAGTTTTTGACCTCGACAAAATTCCCTAAATGCACCCCGCTTTTGATTAAACAGTTGGGTCTGATATGGCAGAACGGTCCGGCTGTGACGTTGTTTTCGATGGTTGACGACTCTATCTGCGTCGAGTTTATAACGCAGTTTTCACCGATAACAGAATTATCTATTATAGTATTAGGTCCCAAAATATTATTTTTCCCGATTTTTGAATTGCCCCTTATTATCGTCCCCTGATAAATAACAGTTCCATGCTCTATTATTGCCATCGGAGAAATTCCCACTCCGTCCAGAGATACAAACTGTACGCCGTTTCTTTCAAGCTCCTCTATGATTTTCTTTTGCTCTTCCTGATTTTTTTCACGCAGTTCTTTAAAATTTTGTGTTGAATCCATGAAAAAACTCCTCCTGATAAAATTGCTTCGCATTATATATTTTATACTCAAATATAAAATAATGCAAGCGTTATTTTTTATCAGTCTGCAAAATAAATATTAACATAAAAGCAACATGTTTCGTAATAATTTTTGATAAAATACTTTTATTATGGGGATTTATATACCCAATCCGGGAGTGAAAAATAAATTTATGAAAATTTTAAATAAAAAATATATGGCGATAATTATAATTATCACGGTTTTGATCGGAATATTTCCGCAGTTTACAGGCGTTTCGGCAATTCCTGACGACAGCGGCGAAGCGGCTCAGTCCGACGAATCCGGACAATCTGATCAGGCAGGTCAGCCCGACGAAAAAACGCAGATAAAATCAATTATTCCGTATGTTGAAAAAAAAGAAAACGAAATAACCCAGTCCGTGCCTGTCGAATCAAGGGAAGATATGCTGCTCTATCCGAACGTTTCCCTGAAAATTCAGGTTTATATAAGCGCAGAGGATGCCGAGAAATATTCCGGCGACAGAATTTATATATTTAAGTTAAAGCCTTATGAGGAAATTACGGATATCAACAAAGAAAATTCTTTATATTCTGTATATTTTGACGTCGTTCAAAATTCATCCGAGGGATTTTCTTATAACGTCACCCTCCTCTCCCCTGACCTCCCAAATCTCAAGAGCGGGGAAATATTCAATAAATTCGTCATCGCTGTAAAAGACGGGGACAAGTTTATTCCAATCCCCGGCTCCGACGCCAAATACATAAGCAATATAAACTGCCTGTCAAATAAAAAAGAAACCCCTCCGGTTTCAAAGACAAAAAAAGGGCTTTCGGTTCAAATGCCCGGCGAGGCGCGTATGCTCGGGGTGGGATATACCACGGTCAATATGCTTCTCAATGATTTTATGGCTGCTGAAGAAGGCTCAAACACTGAATTATATATATACGGCAACGAAAATTATTATTTTAACCGGGATAAAATCGCCGAATATGATAAAAAAATAAAATATTTTACAAACGAGGGCATAAACGTCACCGCCGTGCTTCTTATATCAGCGCGCGGATTTTCACCCCGCAACAGTCAGAATAATAATGACAGCGAGGGCGAAAATACGGAAGATTCTGATATATCTATGTCGCAGCTTCTTGTCCCCGTTGACCCGATAGAGTATTTGATTCATCCGAATGCCCTCGCATCTACCGATAAAACTTTTTATTACGGCATAAACACCACTGACGAAAAAGGCGTAAAATATTTTGAGGCACTGATGTCTTTTATAGCCGACAGGTATGTCAAAGAAGATATTGGCTACGGGAGAATATATAATATAATCCTCGGAAGCGACATAGGAAGGACGACAAGTTATAATTACTGCGGCAAAATCGATATTGTAAGTTACGTAAAGGATTATCTGAGGGCGCTGAGGATATGCGATTCCGCAATACGTTCAAGATTTGGAGGAAGCCGGGTATATGTGCCCTTTGACAACTGGTTTGCCGAAATACCTCAGGGCGATGTGGATTTTATAAATAAAGATATAATAGATTTATTGTGCGAATATTCCCAGAAAGAAGGGAATTTTATCTGGAACGTAGCGTTCAAGCCATATAACGCAGATATTTTAAATCCCGAATTCTGGAAAGAGACCCAGCCGGTCAATGACAGTTCCACGCCTATAATAACCATGAAAAATATCGAAGTTTTATGCAGTTATCTGAATCTTGAAAAAAAAAGTTATCTCCCCAGCGGTGAAATCCGGAAAGTAATGCTTTCGGATTTGGGGTATTCTTCAGGCGATAATTCAAAAGAAAATATGGAACTTCAGGCGGCGGCGTTTGTCTACGCGTATCTTAAAGTAAAATATATACCCGAAATAACCGCTTTTATTTATCACGGGCACGTAGACAATAATAACGAAATCGGTTCTCTGGGTTTATGGACAAACGCGCCCGATACTGTAAACGACCCGGGCGAAAAGAAAAAAATATATGATGTTTTTAAGTATATGGACACAAACAGGGAATCTGAAAAAATAGATTTTGCCAAGGCTGTTCTGGGAATAGAAGATTTTACTGAAATAGCAAAACTCTATTCAAAAGACGCAGAGCCTGCCGTAATTCTTAAAGAAGTCGCCGGCGAAACGTTAAAAAAATCTCCAAACGCGACAAATATCGGCATATTCAGGGACGACCGGCTTTCGGGATTTATCGGCAGTCCAAATTTATCAAAAATGAACAGGGTTAATAAATACGACAATAAAGATTCGGAGCTTTTTAACGGCGCAAGTATGCTTTTCGCAGGGTTTTCAAATCCTATCAAGGGCGATTTTGGCGGCATTGTAAAAATTTATACCCCCGAAGATCCCGTATTGAATTTAAGCAATGAAAAATACGTTGGGGTAAAACTTAGAATTGATACTTCTGTTCAGATGCCTGAAGATCAGATGATACAGCTTATTCTTATAATGGAAAGCGAGCCTGCGCCGCAAAATCCCGGAACAGATAACGATACGGGCGCAACTGTAACTTCTTCCGGAACCGGTCAGAATTCAGGCAATGCGGCAAATACAGCTAAAACAATAAGCATATTCGAAGGGCTTGCGAATATATCCCCGAATAAAGACGAGATCGTCTATTTTGATATAAGTTCTTGGGAAGATAAGACAGATATAAAAAAGATAAAACTTCTTGTGAATCCTTACGTGAATTATTCAGTATCTGATCAAACGTCCCAAAATTTATTGGCTGAACCGTCTGAATTTTCTTCCGGATCTGACGCTGCGGATAAATATGATTTTAATTTATATGTCTATTCTATTATATCCGCGCACCCCTCAAAAACTTCAGTATTTAAGACGGTCCTGATAATTATTTTAGTTTTAGTATTAATAATAGTAGCGGGATACGGAGTTTTGTACATAAGGGCGCAGATAATAAAGAAAAAACGCCGCCGGATGAGAGAGCTTCAAAGAAGAAAGGCTCAGGCGGCAGCCGGACGGAATCATAGAACCCCGGGACAATATAATAATTACAGAAATAACGATAATAATAAAAATAATAACAGCCGGAGAAGATAAATTTTTCGCATATTAAATTAAAAATAAATACGGGCGGCAAATTGCCGCCCGAAAATTTGATATATGATATATATGATTTTTAATTTTCTTTGAAGCCCACAATCCGTATAAATCTTATATTTTTCCATTGATATGTGTCAATCGACCGGTTTTCAGAATCAAACGAGTGCGCGCATATTTTTATGTGATCATAAGATACGGAATCGTCGGAATTATGTTTTAATGATACTATAAACGGAGTGTGCTGGAATGATTTGCCGTTAAACGAAAGCTGCGCTATATCTCCCGCTTCAACTTCGTTTATATCTATTTCGTGCGCTATAATTCCGTAATCTTTTTCCCTGATTAAATAATCATATAACTGCTCTACTCCCGTCCACGACGGGCTTTTATCGTTGGCGTTGTGATAATACCAGCCGTATAATGCCGAACTTGTATCCATTTTGCAGCCGCCCGCAAGTAAAATCTGGGAAATATAATTTGTGCAGTCCCCGCCGATGTCGTCAAAATCATAATAATCCGGATTGCGGTCAAGTACCCAGCGGCGGGCGTATTCTATCGCTTTGTCACGGTCAAACGGGATTATACCGGGATTTGAAATAACTTCCGGCAGGGGTGCTTCAGGGACTAAAAGATTTTCAGGTTTTTTTTCGATTACAGGCTCCGCTACCGGCTCAATTATATTTTCAGCCGGGGGCAAATCCGGGTTAATATTTGAATATTCTTCAAAAACCGGAATCGATAAAGATAAATCTTCTCCCGGTTGTTCCAGCTCTATTGATTCTTCCGGTAATTTTAATACTTCCGGTTCAGTTGTTTTATTATAAACCGTATCAAATATTTTATGTATTTCTTCGTTTTCCTCCAATGATAATTCAGGTAATTCCGGAGTATTGTCAATATTATCAGTATCATCAATATCCATATTCCTGTAAACCGGAATATCTCTTATGTACATATCCTGCGGGATTTCGATTGAGAGTTCACCTGTATCCCCGACTTTTTCAGTTTCAGTTTTAATTTCGCCAAGATTTTCCCGAATCATTGGCGTTTCAGGCTTTTTTGTCCTGTCGAAAAGATTTTCGATTTCATTTTTATTTTTATTTTCACTGAAACCGTTATAATTTTGGTCATTAATTTTATCATCATCATTTATTTTTATTTCTTCGTTTTTTACGGTATCCATAGTTTCTTCTGTCTCGTTATTCTCTCCGGCTTCATTAGTTTCCGCAATCTGGCCTTCCAATTCATTTAATTCTTCTGATTCTTCTATTTCATCTAATAATTCTAATTCTTCCTGATTGTCCTGTTCTCCCAGTTCGATATTTTTTAATTCGTCTTCCGTATAAAATTCAGGATAAAAACGCCGCCTTCTTCTTCTGTTTGACATTTTATTTAAACCCTCCGTTACTTGTGATTTGTTACTGGCAATAATATTGCAATTTATAAAAATAATCTATATAAACATTTTATGCGGTTAATTTTAAAAATTGACAAAAATTTATCGCAATATTCAAGAAATATTTTCAGTATATCTTGAAAAACGAAGTTTAAAAGAGTATAATATTATTTATACTGTAAATATAAAAGACAAACGAAGATACAAACATAAAACCAAAGGAGATATTTTTATGTACAGCGAAAAAGTCATGGACCATTTTGCAAATCCGCGCAATGTCGGGGAAATAGAAAACGCCGACGGCATAGGAGAAGTCGGAAACGCGAAATGCGGCGATATTATGAAAATCTTTTTAAAAATAGAAAACGATATAATAACCGATATAAAATTCAAGACTTTCGGGTGCGGCGCGGCAATCGCAACGTCGTCTATCGCAACTGAAATGATTCTCGGAAAACCTGTTAAAGAAGCTCTGAAACTTACAAACAAAGCCGTCGTTTCAGCTCTTGACGGGCTGCCTCCGGCAAAACTGCATTGCTCAGTTCTTGCCGAAGAAGCTGTAAAAAGCGCAATAGCCGATTATTACAGAAGAAATAATATGCCCGTAGATTTTCAGACCGGCTGCGACGGTTGCTGCAGCGAATGCGGTGCGTCAGAAGAGGAAAACCGCTCGCATTAGATTTATTAGATTTATTTATATTATGTCAGATATAATTATTTTACGTAGAGAGTTTGTATTATATGAATATTATATATAACGAAACTAAGAAAGATTTGCCTGTTGAGCAGTTATGTCATTTGTTTAATGTGGTAGGGTGGGGGTCAAGTCGTGAAACTACTCCAAAGGATTGGTTAGAGAATTTTAACAGGGTCTTTATTACTTCAACTTTAGTGGTTTCCGCATGGGAAAATGAACGTTTAGTCGGTGCTGTCAGAGTGTTGAGCGATAAATTTTTCAGGTCAATAATTTATGATTTAGTAATTGACCCGGAGTATCAAAACAAGGGTATAGGCAGAGAATTAGTTAAACGCTGCATTGCACACTATCCAAACTCTGAATGGTCGCTTGAAACCACAGAGAAAAATATCGGTTTCTACGAGAAGATCGGATTCAAGCGCAGCAAAGGAGTGCATTTTAGAATACCGGGGAAATATCAACCTGAATAGGCATTTCGATACAAAACAAAAAATATATTAATATTTCGGAGGAAAATTTATGAACAAAAGCAAATTAAAATTAATATCGGCGGTTCTCGCGCTGTTCCTGCTTCTGCCTTTGGTTTTTGCATGCGGCAAAAGTAAAGACGCGGAGAAACCGTCAGGTAACGACAATCAAAATCCCGCGCAGGAACAACAGGCAGACGAACCCAATCAGCCGGCCGCAGAAGAAAAAATCCTGCCCGACCTTCCCGACGCGGATTACAAAAACCATAAATTTAACATCCTCACTTTCGGGGTTACAGGCTCGTATGAATGGGAGCAAACTGATTTGACTGCAACGGAAGAAAATGAGGGAGATATTATAAACGACGCAGTTTACAAGAGAAACAGGGCGGTTGAAGAAAGATATAATATAACTTTAAACGAGATTCATTTATATGACAGCGCGTTCGGCACTTCGCTGAGTAAAGAAATAAAGGCGGGGACAAACGAATATGATTTAATCAGCCCCAGAGTAATAGACAGCGCGGGATATATGTCGTCGGGATATTTTATGAATTTATTTAACGTCGATTATCTTGATCTGGAAAAGCCGTGGTACGATCAGGGCGGAATAAAAGAAATGAGCATAGACAATAAACTATTTATTGTATTGACCGATGCTTTACTGTCTGACGACAATGCCACCTGTATAACTATTTTCAATAAAAATATAATTAAAGATAACGGACTTGAAGACCCGTATGCCCTCGTGAGGGCGGGAAAATGGACTGTCGATAAATTATACGAAATGGCTAAAACCACCGTAAAAGATTTAAACGGCGACGGTATGATAACCCCCGACGCAGACCAGTACGGCTATACCTGCTGGGGCGACGCAATGATTACTTATCTTCATTCCGGAGGCCAGAGGCTTGTAAGCAAAGACGATGACGATTTGCCTGTTTTGGCTTTTAACAATCCGCAAACATACGAAATAATGGAAAAAGTAATGGATTTATTATATGATGAGAACGTGACAGGCAACGTTCAGAAACCTGCGTTTGACAAAATAGATTTTGGAGATTTATTCAGCGAAAACAGAGTTGCTTTCGGCTGGTGCAGGTTATATATGATACCCCGTCTAAGAGCAATGGAAACAGATTTCGGAATACTCCCGATACCTAAAATATACGAAGCCGCGGACGCTGTTTATTATTCAACTGTAAACGTACACACTTCGTGCGCCCTTTCGATTCCCGTAACAACGGAAGATTTAGACAGGACTGCAATAATTATGGAAGCGCTCTCCGCCGAATCAAAATATACGCTTGTCCCAGCATATTATGACGTATCGCTTAAAACAAAACATTCGAGGGACGACGATTCGGCTGAAATGCTGGATATTATATTAAACAATAAAGTTATTGATATAGGCGATGTATATAATTTCGCCGGATTCGGGATAGAATTTTACCGTCTCGCCATCGCCAACAACAGGAATTTAATGTCGTTTTATGATAAATACGAAAGCAAAGTCATCAAAGAATTAGACCGGCTAATCGCAAAAATTCAGGCTATGGATTAATTAGATTTGTGATATAATACTATAACTATAAAAATCTGTTAATATTAAAAACGGGGTGTAAAATTTATAATGGAATATAAAATAAGCGACAAAATGATAAATATAAAACCTTCGGCAATCAGGGAAATTTTCAAATCTCTGACAGACCCTGAGGTTATATCTTTTGCCGCGGGCAATCCCTCTCCGGACGCTTTCCCGGTCAAACAAATAAGTGAACTGTCAAAGATCGTCTATGAAAAAATGTCAATTCTATCTTTGCAGTATGGCATTTCGGAGGGTCATACGCCTTTAAGGGAAAAAATCGAAGAACGATTAAAATCAAAATTTAATATTGATAAAAACGGGAATACTCTTTTAATAATAACCGGAGGTCAGCAGGGAATAGATTTAACGAGCAAAGTAATGTGCAACGAAGGCGATGTTATAATCTGCGAAACGCCGTCGTTTATCGGCGCGCTCAATTCTTTCAAGGCAAACGGCGCAAAACCTGTGCAAATCGATATGGATAATCTTGAAAAATTAGAGGAAGCGTTAATTACATATAAAAACGCGAAAATGATTTATCTTATCCCGACTTTTCAAAATCCGTCGGGTTCGACAATGTCTCTCGAAAAACGCAAAGCCGTGTTAGAATTGGCAAAAAAATATAATATTTTAATTCTCGAAGACAATCCTTATGGGGAATTAAGATTCAGGGGAGAAGAAATCCCTACGTTCAAAAGCCTTGACAAAGACGGACTTGTCGTCTATTGCTCGTCGTTTTCAAAAATAATAGCCCCTGCGATAAGAGTAGGATATATATCCGCTCCGTCTGAACTCGCAAGCAAAATTATCGTCGCCAAACAGGGCAGCGACGTTCATACAAATATGTATTTTCAGTTGATTTGCGATTTATTTTTAGAAAAATTTGATATTGACGAACATATCGAGAAAATTCGCGTCTTATATAAAGATAAGTGTTTATTGATGTTAGACGAAATGCAGAAGAAATTCGATAATCTCGGCATAAAGTACACTTCTCCGGACGGCGGGTTGTTTTTATGGTGTACTTTGCCGGAAAATATAGATTTAGCTAAATTTGTGAAAACAAGTTTAGAGAGAAAAGTAGCGGTAGTTCCGGGCGGGGCATTTTTAGCCGATGAGAACGAAGCCTCGCATTCGTTCAGGGTGAATTTTTCTTACCCGTCAAACGAACAGATAATAACTGGCGTTGATGTTCTCGCGCAGGTTGCGCGGGAGATGATGTAATAATATAGATGATTTAAGAGGGAATATTATGGAGAATATTAATAATAGCGATACAAGTAGCAACAAAAAAATAATACTTTCGGGAATACAGTCCACGGGAGAATTGAATATCGGCCATTATTTCGGCGCGATAAAAAACTGGGTAAAGCTTCAGGACGATTATATAAATTATCTTTTTGTGGCTGATATGCACGCGATAACAGTCAGACAAGACCCTGCGGCTTTAAGGCGGCGGTCTCTCGAAGTCGCCGCGACTTATATAGCGTGCGGGATAAATCCTGAAATATGCACGTTGTTTATCCAGAGCCATGTTCCGGCACATACGCAGCTGGCATGGGTTATGAATTGTTACGCGATGTTCGGCGAACTTTCGAGAATGACGCAATTCAAAGAAAAATCCGAACAGCACAGCGATAATATCAACGCCGGGCTTTTCACATATCCCGCATTGCAGGCGGCTGATATATTATTATACAACGCGAATTTAGTCCCCGTCGGATTAGATCAAAAACAGCATCTTGAGCTTGCGCGTGATATTGCTGTACGGTTTAATTCTGTATACGGCGATGTTTTCACGATTCCCGAGCCGTATATATCAAAAGAAAAAAGCGCGAAAATAAATTCGCTTCAAGAGCCTATAAAAAAAATGAGCAAAAGCGACTCGAACATAAACGCGTCTGTTTTGTTACTTGACAAAACAGACGATATTATAAAAAAATTCAGGAGAGCCGTGACTGATTCTGAAACTGAAGTGAGATTTGCAGAGGGAAAAGACGGTATAAATAATCTAATGACGATATATTCATGCGCGACCGGCAGGGCTTATGACGAGATAGAGCGCGAATTTTCAGGCAAAGGCTACGGGGATTTCAAGCTTGCCGTCGGCGAAGCGGTTGTTTCGGTTCTTGAACCCATACAGAAAAAATTTAACGGTCTTATGAGCGACAGAGCAGGCTTGGAAAAGATTTTAAAAGACGGGGCAGAAAAAGCCGCGCACAGAGCTAATAAAACTTTAGCGAAAGTTTATAAGAAGATAGGGTTTTTGCAGATATAGTGATTTATTGTAGGGCGCGACGACCCCGACGCGCCGCATTAATATTAAAAAAGTAAAGAGGTATAAAACAAAAAAATGGAAAACATAATTATTGATATGAATTTTGGCAGTATAAACGTCTATGATTTTCTAAATGCTGTCATAGCGGTTATTTTCGCGGCTCTCATGGCGTTTGTCACAACGCCGATAGTCAGGGTTTTAGCATATAAAACAGGAGCGTTAGACGACCCGTCAAGAGACGACAGAAGAATGCACGCCGTTATCACGCCTAAACTCGGCGGACTTGCGATTTTCTTCTCTTTTATCCTTTCGGTTTTTCTTTTCTACGGAGTTTCAAAATTTATTTTGAGCATGATTATCGGGGCGTTTCTGATTGTAAGCATAGGAATATTGGACGATATCTTTACAATACGCGCGATTTATAAGTTTCTTGTCCATGTTGCGGCGGCCGGGATAGTCGTCTGGCAGGGAGGAGTACTGGTTGAGCGCATAAATATTTTCGGGACTTATATATCTTTTGGAATATTTTCCATTCCGTTGACTATTTTATGGATAGCCGGGCTTACCAGCGCAGTAAATTTTATCGACGGACTTGACGGGCTTGCCTGCGGCATATCGACTATATCCGCGATTTCACTACTTATTGTTACGATTTTAATCGGCGAATTTCAGATTGCCCTTTTAATTGCTATACTTGTGGGGTCCTGTATAGGATTTTTGCCGTTTAACATGACACCGGCTAAAATTTTTATGAGCGACGCCGGAGCGCCGTTTTTGGGATTTATGCTTGCGGTCGTTTCTATTCAGGGAGTGTTTAAAGTTCACGCCGTGATTACTTTTGTCATTCCTTTTCTTATACTCGGGGTGCCGATATTTGACACTACTTTCGCGATTATACGCAGAATTTTATCGGGCAGGCATCCGTTTTCGGCAGACAGGGAACACCTCCACCACAGATTAGTCGATATGGGATTTAACAAAAAACAAACCGTCAGGATTTTATATGCAGTAAGCGCGCTTTTGGGCATTTCATCGATTATGCTTGTCACGCAGAAAATAGTTTACGCCATTATCATCATATCCGTCTCTTTGGCAATATCGGTTGTAATGTGGATTATTTTCAGGGACGACAAAATGAGAATCGAAAGCGGGCTTATGTCTGAAAACGGCGACGAGTCCAAAGAAATCAAAAAGCAGGACGCTGAAAATACCGAAAATATTGATTCTATTGAAAGTTCTGAAGATATAGATAATAAAGATAAAATTGAAACGGCGGGAAATAATGAAAAAGTCAAAAGATTCAAAAAATCCTGAGAATATCGAAAAAATGAATAATCCGCAGGATTTTGAGAAATCAAAAATCAAACCAAATAAATCATTTAAATCAGTAATAGGCGAAAATAATAAATTTACAAAAGTTATATCGGTTTTGTCTTTGATTTTGATTATGTTTGGACTTTTTGCTTTTATAATAATCGGGTTATACAGGTTTGATTTGATAGAAATTCCCCAATTTATGCAGAATTTATTTTTTAAACCGGCCGGCGACGATTCCGAGAGTGAAAAAGACGACAGAAATATTTATGAATTTATGCGAGAAAACGCAAAAATAAATGACGACTATAACGATTATGATTATAACGAAGGGTATTCTCTCGAAATAACCCGCGATAATATAAAAGATATAATCACAAGTACAAAACTGCCGGATAATTTATATCTTGAAACAGAGGCAAATTATTATATCGACGGCAAAATATCAAGGACTGAAGAAATGTCCCTTTGGAAAAAAGGCGATAAATATAAATATATTCTCAGTGTAAATTCTACGCCCGAAGAATCATATATAAACGATACCGAAAACGAATATATCGAAAATTTTATCACCGGCAGAGGCAAAAAAGCCGCCGCCGTTATTTCGTTTTCTTTCGATAATATCCCGCATGTCCAAAATATAAATTATTATCTTAATTTACTCGAAAACGGGGAAATATTAAGCTTTTATATAAACCAAAACAGCGATTCAAACATAGTCCGCGTAAAATATTATATTCCACAGTTAAATCAAAGGGAACTGATAGACATATCGTTAGATACAGGAATTGTACTGTATGTAGAATGCACCGTCGGAAACGGCAACGATTTATTTTATAAACTTGAAACGTCAGTCAAAGAAGCGTATTACGACGGCGACGAACAAGCCAAGGAAAAGACGTCGATACAGGATTCTTTGTTTGTGATAAAAAACTAAAATCAAAAAATCTACGCCGCAAACAAAATAATAGCGAGAATCAAAATCAAATCGTCTTCAAACCCGTCTTTTAAAAGAAAAAATATAACCGCAAGCAAAATTAAGTCCTCGATTTCTATATGCGAAAATATTCCGCCGTCTTTATTATCCCCTCTGTTAAAAAATCCGGAAAATAACCCTCTTTTTTTGCCGTCACCGTCTTTATTTTTATTCCCGCCGAACAAGCCGCTGAAAAGTGAACCGCTTCTTTTTTCTCTTGACTCCCTTGGTTCTTTTATATCTGTTGATTCTTCAGTTTCTCTAATTTTATGTTCTCTCTGTTCTCTCTGTTCGTCTGTTCTGCCGTCGCGTTTATATTGATTATGTAAATTCTGCGAATCATGTATAAAATTATTTGAATTTTTTTCAATATCTCCGGTTTGGTCAATATTATAATTATTGTTATAAATTGATTCTTTTGTGTATTGCCCGGAATAATTCGGCGGGAAATCGTCTATATTGTATTTTGAATATTTATTATAACTGTTATTTCTCATGTACATATATTTTTTCACCATTAAATTTATTATGTTTTATACAAATCCGTTTTTCCCGAACAGATTGATAATTTTGGCGGCATTCATGTATTTTATCGCGGTATCTATTTTAGTTTTACGTTCATCTTTTAAAAATGGCTTTAACGCGAGAAGGAGTTTTGATTTGTGATCGCTTTCAGGACTTGTTGCGCTTGAAAAATTCTTAAGAGTATCAAGCGTTTTTTCTATTGCGCTGTTTGTGTTTGTATTATCTTCCCGATTTTGATTATTTTGATTATTTTGATTATTTTGATTATTTTGACTGTTTTGATTAATCTGACTGGCAATATTGGCAATGTTCTGGAACGCGGAAGTCATAACCGCATCGTTATTATTCGGGGTTTCTTCGGATTGATCTTTATTAGCTTTATTATCTTTATTTTCGCTTACTTCGCTGTTATCTACAATACTATTAATATTATTATTCACCGACGCGACGTTTAAAGCCGTTATTAAATTTTTTAACGCAGTTATTACTTCTGCATTTGCCATAAAATTATCGGCTGATGTATCTGAATTTTGCGTGTCGGATTTGTTTGAATTAACCACAGTAGTTTCGACTATTTTTTCCTGTTTTGGACTATTTTGATTATTTTGACTACTTGAGTTATTTAAATTATTTAAACCGCCGTCATTCATCATCTGAGCGACTGCGGGCATTATATTAATTATTTTATTAAGCGCGTCAGGATTTGATAAAACACTGCTTATCATCTCTGAGATGCCGCTGTCCACTTTTTGACTCTCCTTTCTGTTTTATGCTATTTTATAATATACTTTCCATACGCTGATTAATTTTTTATGTTTTTCTTAAGTTCCTCTATTTTTTCAACGCCTAACGCGCTTACAGCTTTTTTCAGACTCTCTTCGTCTATATTGCCAATGGCTTTTTTTATGTCTTTCATGTTTTTGAGGGCTTTATCCAAATTTTCTTTATCTTTTTTTTCAAAATTGCTTGTGTTTAACACATCCGAAATTTTTTTCTTTAGGTCTTCGTCGTTTAAACTCAATAATTTTTGCAGTTTGTCTTTATCTATTTGCATATTACGCCAACCTCCGAAAATAGTAATTAATAAATAAAATTGTTTTTATAATTATTATATGTTCTTAAATCTTTTATGATATTGAGTCGTTATTAAAAACAAAAGCCGGCACATTAGATTATATTATTTACCCGGGGGATTTAGTACGCGCTACGAAAATTTTGCATGAAAAATATCTGATGTCTCCCGGTAATGGGGAGGGGGATTTCTTAAAGGGGGAACGGATGGTTCCCTCCTTTAAGTCAACTTTTTTGCTTCTTTTTTGTTTGATTACAAAAAAGAACATAGCGTCACGTAAAATATTAAAAACAAACATAAAATTCGGGCGGATTTTAATATCCGCCCTTAAAAATTTATTGTTTTATTTTTGGTTTTTATATTACGCCTGCGTATCTCGCTTACTATAAAATATAAAACCTGCGGCAGTCAAAACAGCGGCTATAACAGTCAAAATAATAAGCGGCATGAAGCTTATATCATCACCGAGGATTACATTTGAAATATGATGCAGAGGAGATACGCTAAGCAGCCATTCCGGGAACCCCAGAACCTCGCCCATAAACGAAGCGATAAAAACAAATCCGAAATATCCCCATATCGCGCCTGCAGCTTTGGGAATAAATCCTACAAGCAGGACAGCGACGCCTATCATCACCCACAGAGCCGGCAAATATGACAAACACGCTTTCAACAATGTGCCGAGTGCGAACGGATTCGCGTCTCCCGCAATCGACACGGCTGATGAATATATTCCGACTGCCGTTAAGAATTGCAACAATAAACTCGCAGCGTAAGCCAGCGCCGTATAAGCAGCTATATAATTGAATCTCGGAACCACACGAGCAAGCACCTGCTCGGCCCGATGTTCTTTTTCTTCGTTTTTCGGCTTCATGACAGCGTTAATCAGCGGCACGATACAAACAAGCGTCATCATTGACGCGACAAACGACAAAAAATACATCTGGATATTTTCTTTCGTGGCTTCCGCAACCGCGGAATCAAAGCCGAGTATCTGCATATATTCCGGACTGCCGCCGACAAATTCGTCGATGTTTCCGATGATCGAGCCATAAGACGCCCCGAGCGAAAACATAACGATCAGCCATACTATAAGCGAAGTGCGCAATAACCTGAAAGCAAGCCCGAAATTTGACCGCAAAAAAGCCGAAGCTTCTTTTTTTCCGGGCCTTGCGGGTATGAATCCCTGATCCAAATCGCGCACGGCATTTAATTTATAAGCTATAGCAGCTATAATAATACTTTCAAGAAGCAGTATAAAAACAGGCCACCAGATATTTTCGATATACGCCTGCGAGCGCAGGGCAAGCCCTAATGGGCTTATGCAGGATAAAATTTCGATTTGCTGCATATCGCCAACGGCTCTTATCATATAAAACACGCCCAAAATTAAAAACGATAATCCAGTCGCGCCGCCTTTATTTGACGACAACTGGCAAAACAGCGCAGTTATTGCAGCGAACACAAGCCCGACTGCGCAGTTCAAAGCTCCATACAGCATTGACCCGGCTAAATCCATGCTCTCCACGCCTGTCACGGCGAGAGCAAGCCCCATCAGCAGTCCGAGTATAACATTTATAATAAACGCTGTAATCATCGTGGCATTCAGATTGGCAAGACGGCCTACGGGCAGAGACCTCACAACTTCGGCCCGGCCTTTTTCTTCATCTGCCCGGGTATGGCGGGACACAAGAAAAACGTTCATGATCCCAACGGTAATTAAAATCCACAGCAACATCATGCCCGTGTACATCGCGCCCGAAGTATAATTGTCCGCGCCGTATACAGGCCCCATCATAGCAATCATAACGGGATTATCCATGTTAGATACAAACTGCTCTCTGGCTTCAGTGTCGAACATGCCTGCCATACCGGGCGCAATACCCATTGAAAACAATACTATTATAAGAATCCATGCCGTAGATATTACAAGCTCACGTTTCAGCATAAATTTTACAAGCCTGCCGGTATTATTAAAATTACCACTCATTATTTATTCACCCCCGTCGGTATTATAATGGCGCATGAATAAATCTTCGAGGGTAGGCGGAGTGCTTTCTAATTTTTTTACCCCGAACTTCGCGATATGTGAAATAACATTGCCGATCTCATGTGAATCGACCTGAAAATTTAACCCGCCGTGACGTTCTTCAATATCGTGAACGCCATTTAATCCGTTTAGATCTTCAATCGGATTTTCTGTCGCAACGGTTATCATAACACGCGTTAAATGGCGCAACTGATCAAGAGTTCCGGTTTCAACTAATTTACCTTCGCGTATAATTCCAACTCTATCGCAAAGACGTTCGACTTCGGATAATATATGGCTTGAAAGAAATATAGCTTTGCCGTTGTTTTTCTGTTCGAGTATGCACTCCTGAAAAACCTGTTCCATCAACGGGTCAAGGCCGCTTGTGGGCTCGTCGAGAATATATAAATCAGCGTCAGAGGCAAAAGCTGAAACAAGCGCGACTTTCTGACGATTGCCTTTTGAATAAGTCCGGCATTTTTTCGACGGGTCAAGATCAAACATTTTCAGAAGTTTTTCACGGCGTTCTTTGTCGTGTTTTCCCCTCAAACTGACGAATAAATCAATAACTTCGCCCCCTGTCAGATTCGGCCACAGATTTACGTCGCCGGGGACATAAGCGATTCTTTTATGGATTTCTACCGCGTCTTTCCATACGTCAAGCCCGAATATTTTCGCGTCGCCTTTTGTCGCCTGAAGAATACCCAAAAGAACGCGTATGGTAGTAGTCTTCCCTGCTCCGTTAGGCCCGATATATCCGAAAACCTCACCCTCGTTTATTTCTAAATTTATTCCGTCAAGCGCAGTAAATTTGCCGAATTTTTTTATCAGATTTTTAATTTCGATAATTGCCATAATAAATATATTACCTCCGTATCAATTAATTAATATTAATATTGTTATACAGCAGACAATAGCTTTTGTCAAGGCGCAATACAAAATTTATTATTTCTTCTTTTGATTTTTATTATCTTTATTATCTTCTTTTTCTTCGCTATTTTCTTTTTCTTCGCTATTTTCTTTTTCCTGTTCAGATACGCCGCCATATCTTTTTGAATCCAGCCACGACAGAAATATACCAAGCGAAACTACTACCGCTATACCGACAACCAGAACAATTATAACAGTACCGGACATTTTATAAACCTCCCTTTTACTAAATTCACAAAACAAAAAGAGCGGATAACTTCATTAACGAAGCTCTCCACCCTAAAGCTCAAGACTTGAAACAGTTTTACTGTTCAACCGGAAAACACTATATTATATAATATTTTTATTATACGCCCTCAAGTTAAAAAAGTCAAGCACTATAGTAATAAATTTTATATTTTTTGTTCTGACCTTACAATTATTTCGTCCTGCAACGCTTTTGATATATTTACAAAATAATCGCTGTACCCGCCTACGCGCACGATAAGCGAAGCGTATTCCTGGGGATTTTTCTGCGCTTTTCTTAAAGTTTCAGCGTCGCAGACATTTACCTGAAGCTGCATTCCGCCGCGATTAAAAAATATTTCAAAAAGTTTCTGGATTTTAGACATAACAGTTTCGTTTTTGAAAATATCAACCGGGAATTTGATATTTGTAACAGTAGTGGTTAAAAGATGTTTATCAGTCGGGAGTTTTAAAACAGAATTCATGAGAGCAGTAGGTCCGTTCATGTCAAGTCCCTGAGAGGCTCCCGCAGAATCCGCAAGCACAGTATATGCAAAACGTCCATCGGCTGTCGCACCTGTCGCCGCGCCACACCAGTCGTGCGCCGTGAATATAACCTCGCCGGGGATATATATTCCCCCGATTGAACTTTTTGCATTGTTAAAATAAGCATATATATGACTTGTTATATCTGTCCGGATTTCATCGACTTCAGGTTTATCGTTGCCGAATTTATCGCATTTTAACGCGAGTTTTCTTAAATATTCATGATCATCCCAGTTAGATTTTAAGATTTCGGCAAGTTCAGGCAAAGATATAATTTTAGTATCAAACACAAGCTTTTTTATTGCGTATAAATGATCCGCCGTGTTTGTTATGCCAATCACTTCAAGCTCAATATTATTAAATCTCGCTCCGCCGTCAAATATATTTCTGCCGTTTTCTATACAGTCGCCGATAAAAAGCGTGCGCATCGCGTAGCCTTCGCGTTCAAGCCTGTATTTATATTCTTTTTCGTGTATATCAATTTCAACTTGACAAAAGTAATCGAGCTGTTTTTTATACGCCGTCAAAACTTCATCAAACGATTTAATATCTTCAGGGGTTCCCGTGTGAAGCCCGACTTGTTTTTTTGTTCTTGGGTCAAATCCGTCATATAACGCAATTTCTGCGATTTTTGCGGCGTTCATCATGCCGATGTCGTTTAAAAAATTGCACACTCCCGGAATCATTAACTGACTGCACCCCGCAAAACAATATCCCCGAGCATATTTTATATCATATCCGAAATTCAAAAGATTTTCTGTGACGAGTTCATCGTTATATAAAGCAGGGAGCCCTATGCCGGATTTAATAGAATCAAGCGCGGCAGTCCAGATATATTGGGGCATATCTTTTGTTATTCGCAAACATAAATTCGGTCCTTTAAATCCGAGCTCAGACGTTGCTTTTATGCATAACTCAGTTAATTCGGAATAAATCTGATTGCCATTATAATCAAGTCCGCCGATCGTCATATTCTGAATAGCGTTCACGCTGTCGAGTTTAAACCAAAAATCAATTATCAAATCATAAGCTTCTTCCAAAGTCAAAACGCCGCTTTTTATATCGTCGTCGAAAAACGGCTTGAGATAAAAATCAAACCTCCCGAAAGAATCAGAGCCGTTGAGTACATGTAAAATCCAGACTAACTGTAAGGCTTGAACAAAAGAATCCGGCGGATTTTCCGCGATATACAGCAAATCTTCTCGCATTTTCGGCGGGACGTCGAGGAGGCCGTCCCCTACAATTTTCGCGAATTTATATATAACAGCTTTAACTGCTTTGAGCATTATTTCAAGCGCGTCATAAAAATCTTTTTTTGATTTACCGTAAATATTTTTGTGTTTTTTTATTTTTTCTTCATAGCCGTTAAGCCCGACCGATAAAACCGTTTCGTAATCCAAAATCATGTGGCCGCCGAACCATGTTGAAGTTGCGGCGTTTGCGTAAACAGATTTTAATTCTTCGGGAGTATAATCTTCTTCACGGCAGACAATATATCTGTGATTTTCAATAATTTGCAGTTTATCTCTGAATATTTTTTCTTTTTCGGGAGATAAATTTTCTCGATTTATATATTCGTCGGCTATATTCAAATTAATCCATGTCCCGCCGCCGTAATTAAATCCGGCGACTTCGTTTGATTTTGTAAACCCGCAGATTTTATCTTCGGGGAACACAAAAACATCAAAGCTTTTAGTCCAGAAATTATATATTGCCTTTGCTTCGCGAAGTATGGGTATATCATTTATGTTCTCACAGTATGCGTCAAGAAAATCACAGGTTATTTTTGACGGAGTTCCCCACATAATACTTATATTTTTATTATATATTTCTTTTAATTTATTCATGTCTCTCATAGTTTTACTCCCGGAATATTTATTTGACTGTATTATAATTATATCACAAATATTTAAAGTAAATAATTAAATTTATATAAAATTTAAAAAATTATCGTTGAAAAGTTGATTTTTGACAATAAATTGTGCTATAATTATCTTAAACTCAATAAAAAACAAAAAGAACAGGTGATTTATTATTTTCCCGGCAAAAAAACCAGAAAAAATAATACTGGCTTCAAAATCAATGGCGAGGCGCAATATTCTCGTTAATCTTGGGATAACTGCCGAAATATATATAACTGACGCAGATGAGACTGTTTATGACAATGCTAAATTTTCACCCGGTGAAATCGTTACAGGGCTTTCACAGAGAAAAGCAAGAAAAGCCGCAGGTGAAATAAACGACCCGTCAGTTATGATAATTGCCGCGGATACTGTTGTGATTTATAACGGGTGCGTAATCGGCAAACCGTCGGACGAACAGGACGCAATCAATACTCTTTTAATGCTTGCGGGAAAATTTCACGAAGTTTATTCGGGTATAACAATCGTTTTTGACAATAAAATTATATGCGACTACGACGTTACAAAAGTGAAATTCAGGGATATAGACATAAAAGAAATAGAACAGTACGTGAAAACGGGAGACCCTCTGACAAAAGCCGGTTCATACGGCGCGGAGGGAATAGGCTCGGCATTCATGGAACATATAGAAGGCGATTTTTTTAACATTGCGGGGCTTCCGGTTTATAAATTCGCGAATATATTAAAAAACGATTTTAATATGACGGTTTTTGATTTGATATAAAACAATATTACTATAATATAAATACCGTAGGGAGGCGCATTGCGCGTCCGCTAACACGCTATTTTTTACACGGACGCGCATTGCGTGCCTCTACAAACAGATTTTTGCGTACAAATAAATGTACAAGAAAGGATTGTATAAAATTTATGGCTCTTTTTACTAAAAGCATTGGGATAGACTTAGGTACTGCCAATACTCTTGTTTATATGAAAGGCCGGGGGATATTGCTCAGGGAGCCGTCGGTCGTCGCCATTGAGACAAAATCAAAAAAAGTTCTGGCGGTTGGAAACGAGGCAAAAAACATGCTCGGAAAAGCCCCTGACACTATAGAAGTATTCAGGCCGCTCAAAGATGGGGTTATCGCTGAATTTGAAGTGACTGCGAAAATGCTGAACGCTTTTTTCAAACGGGTTACCGGAGTTATATTTTTAAACAGGCCGGAAGTGATAATCTGCGTGCCGTACGGGGTCACAGACGTTGAAAAACGCGCCGTCGAGGACGCTACTATTGCAGCAGGAGCAAAAAGAGTCGCGATCATAGAAGAACCCGTAGCCGCAGCGATAGGCGCGTCTCTGAAAGTAAGCGCGGCGCACGGCTCGATGATAGTGGATATAGGCGGCGGAACGACTGAAGTTGCGGTATTGTCTTTAGGCGGGATAGTGGTGCCAAATTCTATCAGGGTTGCCGGAGACAGCCTTGATGAAGCTATTATGGCGTATGTCAGAAAAGAGCATAATGTCTTAATCGGCGAATCAACAGCAGAATTAGTAAAGAAAACTATAGGCGCAGTTCATCCGGACATTCAGACAGAGCAGATAGAAATCAGGGGAAGAAACTTGTATTCCGGGCTACCTGCGAAGTTAATACTGACTACGCCTGATGTAATAAACGCTATGAATGAGCCAATTAATCAGATAGTCACCGCAATAAAACGCACGCTTGAAAGAACCCCTCCTGAGCTTGCGGCGGATATATATGACAGCGGCATAATGTGTTCGGGAGGCGGGGCGCTGCTCAAAGGGCTTGCCCCGCTGCTTCAAGAAGAAACTGGGATCAAGACATATATAGCCAAGCGTCCGCTTGATTGCGTTGTTGACGGGATAGGAGCTGTTCTCGACGATCTGGAATCGCTCAGCGGCGTTTTGTCGTATGTGAAATCGAGGTAAAATTAAAAGTGGGAGATATTTTTAAAAATAAATTTTTTATTATATTGCTGATTGTTATATGTATCTTAACTCTGTCTACTATAATATTAAATTTATCGGGTCACGGCTCGGTTGTCACAGATATAGTAAATTTAATTCTTACGCCTTTTCAGAGATTCGCGGTTATAATAAAAGAAAGCTTTTCCGGATTTATCGGATATTTTACAGAATTTAACAACATGAAAGAAGAAATCGCCGAATTAAGAGACCAGCTTGAATCTGCCGAGTCGCAGATTCAGGACGCATGGAAACTTCAGGAAGAAAACGATATGCTTTATTCTTTTTTTGAATTGAAGAAAAAACATCCGAATTATAAGTTTCAAAACGCGAAAATCACAGCGCAAGATTCGGGGAATTATCTTTCGGGTTTGAATATAGACAAAGGAGCTTTGCATAATTTAGAAAAAGATATGCCTGTTATCGCGTCAAAAAAAATAGACAAAGATAAATATATTTATATAATAGTCGGGTATGTAAGCGAAGTCGGCATTATGACTTCAAAAGCGGTCCCGTTTATACGCACGGGGACGTCGATGGGCGCGTATATAGAACGCACGGGGGAAACCGGAATAGTAGAAGGGGAATTCGAGCTTGAAAAAAACGGTATATGCAGGCTTGCGTATTTATCAAAAGAGACGGTGATAGAAGTCGGGGACAAGATATTTTCGTCAGGCAACGGGAACATATACCCTGAGGATTTATATATAGGCGAAATAATCGAAGTAATTGCGGATCCGCTTTCGCATACACTGACAGGATATATACAACCGGCTGTGGATTTTGACGAATTAAAAGACGTAATGGTGGTTCTTGAATTTGAAAGAAGTTTTTATTGATTTATGAGAATAAACAAAAGATTTATAATAAAATTTTTAATTTACGCGCTTATATTTATATTCTTCGCGGTTCTTGAAACGAATATATTAAACAGTTTAAAAATATTTCGCGCAATGCCTAATTTAATAATATCTCTGGTGATTGCTGCGGCGGTCATAGAAAACGAAAGATACGCCGCGGTCCTTGGCATGATTTGCGGATTTTTAATTGATTCTTCTGTAGGCTCGCCGTTTTTCTTTTCTGGGATTTATTATTTTTTCGCGGCTTACATAACGGGGCTTATATCAAAATATTATTTCACAAAATCGCTTTTTACTATGATTATAATGATTTTGCCCGTATGCGCCGTGCGCGAACTGTTTAATATGTTTTATCTGATAGGCGTTTGGAAAGATTTTGACATAATAAAAGCTTTGTGGGAATTTATCCTCCCGGAATATATATATACTGTCGCGCTTGCGCCGGTTATATATTATTTAGTCAAACTGACCGCCGGCAGGATTTCGTATAATAATATATAAAATACGATTTACTTAAAAATGCACTCAGCCGAAAATCCCCCTTTCAAAAGGGGCTTTGGTGCATATTTTTTTACATTGGTTTTAATTTGGAATTGAAACAGGAGCTAATAAAATGCTGAAGAAAAAATTTTTTATAAGATATTTTTTGCTGCTTGTTATTTTTGTAGTTGCGTTTTTTTGGTATGGCGCAACTTTATTGAATATGCAGATAGCCAGAGCTGATGAATATCAGAGAAAAATACAGACGACTTATACAAAAACGTTCGTCGTGCCCGCTGTGCGCGGAGAAATTTTCGACAGGAACGGAATCCCGCTCGTGACCAACAGAAACGTATATAATATAGTTATCGACGGGACAAAAATGCCCAGAAATGATTACGTGGGGATTTTAATTGATTTAATCGATAAAATAAATTTTTACAACGGGGAAATAGAACAAGACGAATTCCCAGTCATGCTTATTGATTCTTATGAAAAAAGTCAGGAAGCGCATTATTTATACAGTATGATGACCAAAACCGAAAGGGACAGGTTTGACAGGTTTCTGACAAAAAACAAATTAAATATAAACACTTCGGCAGACGAACTTGTCGAATTTCTGACTGCCAAGTATAATCTTGATTTTTATATGCCCCTAAACGAAGACGGGGAAAGAGACGTAAAACTGTTCAGAACGGTTTTAGGTATATGCTATGATATTGACTACTCAGACGTGTTAGCCGGAAGCAATCCGTATAAAATAAGCGAGGATATAAACAGGACGCTTATGGCTGTAATAATGGAAAATTCGCATAATTATCCCGGAGCCGAGGTTTTATTATCTTACGAGCGGGTGTATAATATCCCGACGTCTGCGCCCCATATTCTGGGCAGAGTAGGCTCAATACAGGCTGAAAAATTAGACTGGTATCTTGAGAGAGGCTATTCTATGGACGCAGAAGTCGGGACAAGCGGAATCGAGCTCGCGTTTGAAGAATATCTGAGGGGCGTTGACGGCATACTTGAGAGGACATACGATCAGGACAATAATTTATTATATGAAAACTGGTATGTGGACCGCGCCGGAAATATAAGAGAGCCTGTTGCGGGCAAAGACGTATATCTGACTCTCGATATAAAATTGCAGCAGGTCGCCGAATATTCTATTGAAAAAACTATAGGGAAAATACACAATCTCGCGCTAAAAACCCCCAATCCGCAGTTAAACGGCGCAGACGCGAACGCTGGAGCTACAGCCGTTATAAATCCCAATACCGGCGAAGTTCTGGCTATTGCGACATATCCTTCTTTTGATATATCCACGGCTTACAGCGATCCGAAAATATATAAAGAACTGAGCGAAAGTCCAGATAATCCTTTTACAAACCGCGCGACAATGGGACAGTACGCGCCGGGTTCGGTATTTAAAATAGTTACGGCTACCGCCGCTTTGGAACACGGGGATTTAACTGTAAATGATACTATAGTCGATCAGGGCAAATATACGAGATACCAGGGTTATCAGCCGACATGCTGGTATTATCCGCACAATCACGGCAGAATCGGCGTGACAAAAGCTATAGAGGTATCGTGCAATTATTTTTTCTATGTTGTGGGCGAAAGAACCGGCATAAAAACGCTAAACGATTATTCGAGGCGCATGGGACTGGGAGTAAAAACGGGGATTGAAATAGCTGAAACTCCGGGAATCTTGGCTTCGCCCGAAGTCGCGGAAGCAAAAGGCGAAATTTGGGCCGGAGGTCAGCTACTGCAAGCGTCAATCGGGCAGTCATATAACGTCTTTTCGCCTCTCCAGACAGCGACAATGCTCGGGACTTTTCTTAACGGCGGGCAAAGATATAAGAACACGCTGCTTTTATGCGTGAAAGAATACGGCTCAGACGAAATATATTATTCCCCTGCTCCTGAAATAATCGAGTCTTTTGAAATATCTGAAACTAATTATAGCGCGGTCAAACTGGGACTGAGAAACGTCATTGAGCTTGGGACTGCCGCCGCGCTATTTAACAATATTCCTGTGAGAATAGGCGGAAAGACCGGAACTGTCGAAATACATGTAGGCCAAAGCAGTGAAAACGCGACGTTTGTGGCATTTGCCCCGTATGACAAACCTGAAATTTCGATGTCTGTTGTAATCGAAAAAGGCTCGATGGGGACATGGGCGGGATTTGTGGCTGAAGACGTGCTTGCGTATTATTTCGGCAGTAAATCGTTTGAAGAATCAATGGATCTGCCGATAGAAATATATCCGGAAGAAACAGACGAAGCAAATATAATACAATAAAATAAAATATTTCGCGGACGGTTTATTAACCGCCCCTACAAATATATATAATTTTATAATCTTTTACACAATTATTTATATGGAGGAAATTATATGAACGAGATGATTTACGAAAGCAAATGCTTCACGGCAACTGATGAGCTGCTTGTTAACCCACACATGGGGTTTATGACTTTTCAGCGATTTAACGGCGATAAGCTTAACGCCCTTGATTTAAACAACGGTCAAGGGTGGACAGAGGGCTATCCTATTGAATATCAAAAATGGGACGGCGAAAGCCTGAAAAACGAAAACCATCCTGACACATCAATGGCGTATTGGCGCGTGTACTGGCGTTTTGTCGAGCCAGAACACAGACAATACAGATGGGATATGTTCGACAGGGCATTGCAGACGGCACATGAGAGAAAACAAACGCTTATGCTGAGAATTGCGCCCTACGGCTCCGGAAAAGATCAGGACATACCGGACTGGTACAGGGCGAGTGCGGGAGCTGAACCGGAAATCAAACAAAGATGGCGTACAAATCCGGAGAATCCGTTATATGCCGAAAGTTTCGGCGAATTTATAAAAGCGATTGCCGAAAGATATGACGGACATCCTGATCTTGACAGCGTTGATATGTCGTTTATCGGTTATTGGGGCGAAGGAGGGGACTGCGAGCAGCTATCTGACAAAACGATGAAATCATTAACTGATTCATATATAGATAATTTCAAAAAAACTCCTCTTATGTCACTATTGACAGATGATAAAAGGCATCATGATTATTGCAGGACAAAATTAAATAAAATCGGGTACAGAGCCGACTGTCTCGGCGACATGGGAGGATTCAGCGAAACCTGGTCTCACATGCATGTCGCGTACCCCGAAACTATAACTGAATTTGGGCTGACGGACGCATGGAAAACAGGGCCTGTATCATTTGAAGTATGCTGGGTGGTGCAGCATTGGTTAAATATGGGCTGGGATATAGATTATATTATCGACCAGTCTTTAAAATGGCATATTACTTCTTTCAATGCGAAATCGTCGCCTATTCCTGAAAAATGGCAGCCGAATGTAGAACGCTGGCTCAAAAAAATGGGTTATAGATTTGCACTAAGGCATATCATGTACAGCGGTCAGGCTAAACCGGGAGAACGCCTGCATATAAAATCATGGTGGGAAAATCTCGGTGTTGCGCCTATATATTACAAATATCCGCTCAATTTCCGTTTGAAAAACGAAAATAACAGTTATATATTAAAATCCGGGGCAGATATAACAGGCTGGCTTCCGGGGGATATTATTTTTACCGAAGATTTACTGACGCCTCATGACGCAATAGCCGGAAATTATACGCTTCAGGCAGCAATCACCGGCAGGTTCGACGATAATCCCGCGATAAAACTTGCCAATGATAACCGTGATTCCGACGGTTGGTATAACATAGGCAAAGTTATAATAAAATAATCCGTTATTAATTTATATAAGCGTCTATGATTTTCTGAAGGTTTTTATTTGCCACTTCCTCTATTTTTTCCCAATATGACACGAAATTTGAAGATTTCGCGCCCATAACGTCGCGCATTATAAGCCCCACGTTGTCGCTATAAGTTGCCGAATTGGCTTTGAGGGCGTAATTATAAACATAAGCAAAATCTGTAATGGCATTTTCACGTATTAAATCAATGCATTGCATTGACATGTCGTCGCTGTCGCGCATATATTTGTTTTTTAGAGCAACATCAAAATATGCAGGGGTCATGTGTATATAGCCTTTATATGCCATTTCCTCAAGCACTGCCCCTATGAGTTCGTCGTCTTTTGAGCAGGTTGCGGGAACGCACATCAGCGGGGCGGTATCATGGACGAGAGACAGGTATGAAGATTCTTTTTCGTCGAGTTTCGGAAACGGGATCATTCCGAAATCAGTTTTCATACTGCGCAGCTGCCCGCTGACTTCAAGAGTCCCCGGTATAAACAATACTTGATTTTCCGCAAATTTATCGTTGATTATAGTAGAGAATCTTGGGTGGTTTGACAGCACTACGAACGTCCCCGGATTGTTGAAGTAAATATCATGGAGTTTATCGACAAAACTATAAGTTTTCTCGCTGTTCATTATAAAATACGGAAACCCGTCTGAATTACGGTCGGTGGCGCGTATGCCCGAAGCGTAAGTAAATAAATCCGTTATACTGATTGTATGGGTTATCAGTCCGTACTGGTCTTCGTCGTCCGGCAAGCCGTTGCCGTTAAGGTCGCTGTACATAACTTTAACTTTTTCGTTAAAAGCGTCCATAGTCCATTTACCGTCCAGAACCAGCCTGTACATATCGTCGGGGTCGCCTAAGTTTGACTTATATAATTCTTTATTATAATACATTGTGCCGAGTTTGAGCAGCCATTTGGTAGATATATCTCCGGTTACATACATAAGAACATCCCTGCCGATTGTAACGTCGTTTATATATTTTGTCGCCCACCACGGATTGTTTATATCGAGATACGGCAGGTTTTTAATATTTTTGAATATATCCTGCGTCGCGAGCTGTACGCATTGCCACTGCTTGCCCAAGACTATATCATAGTCGTCCGTTCCGGCTTTTACTAATTTGGATATATGAGAGTTCTGGTATGTATCCGGGTCAGCGTTCGGCGGGCAGTACGTAAATTCAAACGTAACGCCAAGTTTTGCCTGAACTTCCATATTGCGTCTGTATATCGCTTCATACACAACGTCACCCGCCGCTTCCTCTGCATTTAATATAGTCGCCATAGCGGGGTCTATAGTGCCGTTATCTTCGGCCTCAGGATAATAATTAAAAAACCTCACAGTTTGCCCTCCGAACGTCACATCGTCCGGCACGGGGCTTTTTGATTCTTCCGGATCTGATTTTTCCGTTTCAATTCCGAATCCGGAATCGGAATTGATTTCGTCAGACTGAATTTCCGGTGATATATCACCTCCACTTTTTTTATCGTCTGATGAACAGGATATAACCGCAGATAATAACGCCATCAGTAAAATTATAATTATCGCTCTTGTTAATTTTTTCATAAAATATATTTCTCCTTTAATATTTAATAAATAATACGCTATTTATTTATATTTTATATAATTTATCTTTAGTGCAGTACATCCGACGGATATACCGTAGAATGAAACCCCGGCCACTTCACCATTTCGCGCGGGGACTTTACCGGGGGAAGCGCGGAGAGTTTCCCGTCGCGAACCAATCCCGGATTATATTTTTGCACCTGTTCTGTAAGCATACGTTTCATTTCAGTAACTAATTCCGGTTTTTTATCAGACAAATCATTCTGTTCCATTGGGTCTTCGGCCATATTAAACAGCAATCCGCCGTCGCCCTGACGCGCCCACATATATTTATAATTATCTTTCATGACCGCAAAATATGTTTCCGCACAATTTCCGTAAAAAATCCTGTCATTTGCATTTGTATTAGTATCAATAAAATCCATCATGTTTTGTCCGTCCATGGAAATATCTTTATCCCTGATTTCCGCTATATTCAAAATAGTCGGCATAACGTCGGCAAGCGTGACTAATTTATCGCAATATTTGCCCTGTAACGATCCGGCTTTCCATGAAGCGACAGGCGGACGCACGATCATTGGTATATGTGCGGATCCCTCAAAAAATACGCTTTTTGCGAATATCCCGTGATCTCCCATCATGTCGCCGTGGTCCGAAGTGAAAATAATCCATGTGTTTTCCAATAATCCCATTTCACGCATTCGCGCAAATAACAGACCGAGAGTATAATCTATCTGCGTGATACACGCGTAATAGGCGCGTTTTGTATCTGCCTTTTGTTCTTCAGACATTCGATACCCATTGTTCAGCGTGTACATCGCGCTGTAAAATCCCTGAGGGGCTTTTTCCGGTTCTGACGACCAGTCGCCGCTTACCGGAGACGGCAGTTGTTTGTTCTGATACAGCGTCCAGTAATTATAGCACGGGTCAAAAGGCGGGTGTGGCTTCGCAAAACTTGTCCACAGGAAAAACGGGCGCGTTTCATCGCGTGTTTCCAAAAAATCAACAGAACGTTTCACTGTCCAGTATGTTGCGCTGTGTGTTTCATCGACAGTAGAAATCACCGGCTCGATTTCATTTTCCCCGACTCCGTGCCCTTTCGGAACATAAAATCCGCCTTCCAAACTTCGGTAATAATCCATCGGCAGTTCCATATATTCAAATCCGTAATTAGCTCTCATCGGATGAAAGTGCATTTTCCCTTGCGCCCGCGTCTGATAGCCGTTGGCTGTTAATATTCCCGGCAGGGTAGGTCTTTCGCGCATTGGAATAACATTGTTGTTATTGCCTGTCAAACCGTTTGTATAGCCGTGCGTTCCGGTCATAATAGACGCTCTTGATGCCATACAGACCGGGCTGTCGGCATAACATCGGGTAAATGCGACCCCTTCGTCCGCGAGCCAGTTCAGGTGCGGCGTATAAATATGCCTGTTCCCCAATGCGTGGATCGTATCAAAACGCTGCTGGTCTGTTGTGATCAATAAAAAATTCGGTTTGTTCATGCAACCGTCCTCCCTGTAATAAACTTTATAATTTTAATTCTATCTTCTTTTAACCGATTATATCACATAAAACAAATTTTGTCTATAAACTTATAGCAATTTTATGCGACAGGCATTATAGTTTTTATTCGCGGCATAAATTTTTAATGTCCCGCAAATATAAACAATTTGTAAACATAGTTTAAAACTATTGCATTAATATAATATTATATGATATACTGTTTTGGTACGGCTAAAATTTAGAGTTTTATATACTTCACGGGCGATTGATAATCGCCCCTACGGAAAATATCGGCTTTAAAATAAAAAAGTTACAGTCCGCTGCGTTTGCTCCGCATGAATGTGATTTCTGCCTGTCAAAATAAATAAATTTATTTTTAATTTTGAAAGGAGGGCTTTTAATAATGGCATATAATTTATTAGAAGCATTGACAAACGAGCAGTTAAAGACTAACCCGTCGAAATTCAATATAGGCGACACAGTAAGAGTTCACAACAAAATAAAAGAGGGCGCACGTGAAAGGATACAGATGTTCGAGGGGACCGTCATAGCCAAAAGAGGCGGCGGAATCAACGAAACTTTCACGGTCAGGCGTGTTTCGTACAACGTGGGAACTGAAAAAACATTCCCCGTTCATTCGCCGAACGTCGATAAAGTAGACGTTATAAGGCGCGGTAAAGTACGCAGGGCAAAACTCTATTACCTGCGTGAAAGAGTCGGTAAGCGTGCGAAAGTCAAAGAAAAGATATAATTATAATAATTATATTTATAAAGAGCAAAAAGAAAACAGTCTGCGATTTGTTTATATCCGCAGACTGTTTTTGTTTTTTTGCGCAAAATTTAATTCTCTTTCGTTTTTTCGATTACATCGGGTACATATTCCGCTATATCCGAAAGAGAACAATTAAGAATAACGCAAAATTTATTTAAAGTTTGAGTAGTAGTATTTTTGTTTGCTTTCATTCGTCTGATTGTTCGCGTATCGATATAATATTTTTCTATTAATGTATAAGTAGAAACCCCTTTATTTTTCATTGTGTCCCATAATTTATCAAATTTAATCATTTATTTACCCCTTTTTCATAAATAATAATTGTATATTTATATTATGGGGTATATAATCATTATATTTAATAGGAACATAATCCCTATATAAAGGAGATTTACATGAAAAGAAAATATAATAAAGCAATAAAAAAATAGCGCAACAGGAAATGGTCAGCCCGGAAATTGTTTACGAAGAAATATCAAAAGCAATCAGCGAAGCATATAATAGTCCGGACCCTGCTGTTCGGGAATATTGGCATAAAATAATTCCCGGCGGAGAAATGCCCCCGCCGGAAAAAGTTATTGAAATATTAATCAAAAAAAATCAAGAAAAATTTGTTATAAACTCTTCGCAAATTCCCTGCCGTACTCTATGGCCGCGTCAAGGTCGTCCTGAGACGGGACAAACTGACACCTCAGCGGATTTTCGCTCACTTTTAATTTCAGCCCTTTTAATCTCGCAATTAAATTGCTGCAGCCCTCGCCGCTCCAGCCGTAAGACCCGAATACTGCGCACGGGCGGTCTCTCATAGATACTGCGTCGATTGTGTTTATAAGCTCCCAGACAGGCGCGACAGCGTCGCGGTTTATAGTCGGCGAACCGATAAGAAACGCGTCTGATAAGTGAAGCTGAGCCGAAGCTGAATCAGCCATGTTTAAATTAATAATATTCACATCGGCGCCGGGTATTATTTCTTTTATGCCGGTTTTTATGTTTTCAGCCAGAATTCCCGTGTTGCCGTATGCAGTGCAGTAAAATATCGGGATATACGTGGCTTCGTTTTTATGCGGCGCGCTCATTTCTGCATAAGCTTTAATAGCACAATCCAAATTCCCGCCGTCTTTTTTGGTCAGCACAGGCCCGTGGCTCGGGCAGGCAGTCTCAAAATCTATGTCTTTTATTTTGTCAAGCCCTGATAAAACATACGGCTTGAACGGTCCGAATATCGCATTATAATAATAAACAAATGCGCCGTTATATTCTGCTTCGTAGTCTTCTTTTTTTATATTATAGTCAAAAGCCGTAGGCTCGCAAAAATGCGCGCCCAGAAAATCGCACGTAAATAAAATCTTATCTTTTGCAAAATAAGTAAACATAGAATCAGGCCAATGCAAAAACGGAGCGACAATAAATTTTAATTCGCCGCCGCCGAAATCAAAAATTTCGTTATCTGAAACAGTTTTGATATTAAGTTCTTTATTCGCTATATTTTTGATATAAATAGCCCCGGCTTTTGATTCTATAATAATTATATCAGGATAAATTTCAGTAAGTTTCGCGACTGACCCTGAGTGATCCGGCTCGTTATGATTCATGATAAGATAATCCGGCGGGGTATCACCGAGAATCGATTTTATATTTTCGAGATACTCGTCGAAAAATTTAGCGTGAACTGTTTCGACAAGAGCAGACTTGCCGTTGTTTTTTATAAGATATGCGTTATAAGACGTCCCGTAGTCTGTTTTCATGATAACGTCAAAAATTCTCAGGGTCGGATTAAGAACCCCTATCGAATAGACATTTTCGCTTATTTGTTTTATGCTCATTACGCGGCACTCCTCTTTTATGCTTTTATGATTTTACAAACATATCTTTTGGCGCGCCGCAAGCCGGGCATACAAAATCTTCGGGAACATCTTCCCATTTTGTGCCGGGTTCGATTCCCTCTTCCGAAAGCCCTGCCTCTTCGGCATATTCATAACCGCAAAGCGTGCAAATATATTTATCCATCTTTAAAAATCTCCTTTTTTAATTTTAATTTCTAATTTTTATTTTACCACAAAACGCGGAATATATTAATATCCCGCGTTTTGAATTTATGTTTGTCTTTCTTTTATAATTTTAATCTTAATGTACTATACATTTTTCCGTGTCTTTATCGAATATGTGTATTCTTGTGACATCCAGCGCGATTTTTATCGTTTCTTCGGCTGTTGCGGTTGAACGCGGCGATACGCGCGCGATTATCGGCTGTTCCTCTGCGATTAAGTATAAGAATATTTCGTTACCCATAAGCTCCGTAACTTCGACTTTGGCATCGATTACGCTGTCTGCAAGCTGGCTGAGATACATAGGCTCGTCATGGATTGTCTCAGGGCGAAGTCCCCCGATGACAGCTTTGCCGATATAATCCTGCAAATCGCTGTTGTTTGATTTTTCAGGCGGCAACTTGATAGAATTTGAGCCGAATGTAAAATACAGATCGCTGCCTTTTTTCTCGATTGTCCCCTCTATGAAGTTCATCATAGGAGTCCCGATAAATCCCGCAACGAATAAATTAACAGGATAATCATAAAGATTCTGCGGAGTATCGACCTGTTGGATAAGTCCTTCTTTCATAACGACGATACGTGAAGCCATCGTCATAGCCTCGACCTGGTCATGGGTGACGTATATAAACGTCGTACCGATTTTCTGGTGCAGTTTCGTAAGCTCAGTTCTCATCGACGCGCGAAGTTTTGCGTCAAGGTTTGAAAGAGGCTCGTCAAGCAGGAACACTTTCGGCTCACGGACTATAGCTCTTCCCAATGCGACACGCTGTTTCTGCCCGCCCGAAAGCGCTTTCGGCCGCCTGTCCAGCAAATGCTCGATAGCGAGTATCCTCGATGCTTCTTCGACCCTTCTTTTGATTTCTTCTTTTGTAACTTTCCTGAGTTTCAATCCAAACGCCATGTTTTCATAGACAGTCATGTGCGGATAAAGGGCGTAGTTCTGGAACACCATCGCTATATCCCTGTCTTTGGGCGCGACGTCGTTTACGAGTTTGTCGCCTATAAACAATTCTCCCTCCGTGATTTCCTCAAGTCCCGCGATCATTCTCAGAGTCGTTGTTTTTCCGCAGCCGGAAGGCCCGACGAGTATTAAAAATTCTTTGTCTTTTATTTCAAGACAGAAATCAGCTACCGCAGTTACGCCTCCGGGAAATTTTTTATACATATGTCTTAAAGATACACTTGCCATTTTCAATCCTCCTAAAAAATACGACGATAAAATTATAATATTTTTATCTATATATACTATATCAAATATTTGTGAAAAATAAAAGTGTCGAATGTTCCAAACTTTTTAGTTATTATTTATGTATTTTGCATAAAACTTATCAATTTGCTTGCAATAATTTTAATTTTCTATGTTTTTAAAATAAACAAAATAAACGATTTTTGAACTTTTTTACATTTGATTAAATTTTAATAAAATAATATCAAAAATTTATTCAATATAAATCATACGAACTAAAACCCCTGCCCTCTTTCGCAAAAGGGGGATGCCGCCGCAGCGGCAGGGGGATTCTCCCGAATAACGCGCAGGGAAAAGAATCACCCGTCAACTTCATTGCCACCCTCTTTTGCAAAAGAGGGCTTTGTCGAAAATTCCATGCGTTAATTTAATATTTTATTTGGACTCGACCCATCCGGCTTCGCGTTTTTCTTTATTCAGTTTTTCCATTTTTCTGCGATTATCTTCTTCCAAAATTTTCAAAGCGTCCCACGGTATCGTCCCCGCTACAACCGCCGCTTCGACTTGGTCTCCGACGTAATACATATCGACATAGGGCAGATATATTTCAAGAAAATGATAGTCTATCTCGCCGTCGACGATTTTGGCAAATAAATTGCTTTTGGACGCGTCGTCCAAGAACGGCATGAACTTTTCGAGTATATCTTTGTCCAAAGTTTCAAAGTCGGCTTTGTCTAATAAATCAAGAAAAGCTTCGTCGGTCAGATATTCCGCCAAAGTTACAAGGCTCGATATATCAATATCGTGTTTCTTGAATCCTTTTGCGACTTTTTGCAGTATGCTGGGTTTTAAGAGCGGCGCGATATTTAATATTTCTTTCGAAATATTGCCGCTTTTGAATATTTCCTCGGGAATATCAGATTTTTTCGCATCGGCTTTGAGTAAAATTTCCTCGGTTTTCGTCGGTTCGCCGGATTTTATCAGATCGTCGATACTTACCCCGAATTCTTTGGCTATCATAACAAGTATAGAAATATCGGGAAAACTGTCGCCGTTTTCATAGCTTGAAACGCTCTGTCTGGTCAAATTTAATTTATCGGCAAGCATAGATTGCGTCATGTCTAAATCTTTGCGTAATTTTGAGATATACGCCCCGAATTTGCGAATATCAAACATAGTTTTGTTCCTCCTTAAAATTAAATAAAACAAAAAACGCGTTTTTTTATCTGATATAATTATAACATTTCACAAAAACAAAAAACAAGCAGAGAATATTTGCGCAAAGATAAACGCAGAGTTTCTTTGCTTTTTCAAGGGCGGGAATAACCCCGCCCCTACAATTCTATTTCGCGACTTTCATAGTCAACCCGATTTTCTTTCTGTCCATATCGACTGATTTCACCGCGACTTTCACTATATCCCCTACTGATAAAACCTCGCTCGGGTGTTTTATATATTTATTCGAAATTTCAGATATATGCACTAATCCGTCCTGATGCACTCCTATATCAACAAACGCGCCGAAATCTATCACATTTCTAACAACTCCCGTTAATATCATGCCCGGTTTTAAATCATTCATGTCCATTATATCGTCTCTTAATACCGGCTCAGGAAAATCGTCTCGTATGTCCCTGCCCGGTTTTTCAAGCTCTTTTATTATATCCTGCAAAGTCGGCACGCCAATATCTAATAATTTAGCGACATCTATAAAGCCATCATTCTTTATAGTCTCCGAAAGCCCGGTTATCCTGCCATTTTTAACATCATCAACCGTAAGATTATACATTTGCAGTAAATTTTTCGCAGACTCGTAAGATTCAGGATGTATTCCCGTATTGTCGAGAGTTTCCTTTCCATTCGGGATTCTCAAAAATCCCGCGCATTGCTCAAACGCTTTCGCGCCTATTTTCGGCGTTTTCTTTATATCCTTGCGTGATCTAAATTCTCCGTTTTCTTCACGGTATTTTACTATATTTTTCGCCGACGCTGTGTTTATCCCCGAAACGTAAGACAATAAACTATACGACGCTGTGTTTACGTCTACTCCGACAGAGTTGACGCAATCCTCGACCACACCCGTGAGTGCCTCGTCTAATCTTGCCTGTTTCATGTCGTGCTGATACTGCCCTACCCCGATTGATTTCGGGTCGATTTTCACAAGTTCAGCCAGCGGGTCCTGCAATCTTCTCGCAATCGACACCGCGCTTCTTAGAGTTACGTCAAACTCCGGAAATTCCTCAGCCCCGAGCTTTGACGCAGAATAAACCGACGCGCCTGATTCTGATACCATTATATATTTCGTCCCGGAATTTAATTTTTTGAGTAAATTCGCGATAAATATTTCGCTTTCTTTTGAAGCCGTGCCGTTGCCTATTGCCACAACGTCAATTTTATGCTTTTCTATGAGTTTTGTCACAACTTTTTCGGATTCTTCGGTTCTCTCCTGCGGTTTTGTAGGATATATCACATTTGTGTCGATTACTTTTCCGGTTTTATCAACAACTGATAATTTACAGCCGGTTCTGTAACCGGGGTCAAATCCGAGAACAGTTTTGCCTTTTAACGGCGGAGTCAATAATAAATTTTTTAAATTTACGGCAAAGATTTTTATGCTCGATTCGCTTGACGCGTCAAATATATCGCTGCGTATTTCGCGCTCTATCGACGGCGAAATCAACCTGTCATAAGCGTCTACTACGGCTTTTTCGACAAACTGGGTCGTCAGGCTTCTCTGAGTATTTACTGTCTCGTTAAACAGATAATTTAAAATCATGCCTTTGTCAATATCAATCGCAACTTTTATAAAGCCTTCTTTTTCTGCCCGGTTCATCGCGAGAATCCTGTGGCTCGGAACTTTGTTCACAGGCTCGGCAAAATCAAAATACATAGAATATACCCTGCCTTCGTCGCTATTATTTAATTCGGGTTTTTCAATTTTTTTGGAAGTTATCATAGCGTACTCAAAAGTCAATGCGCGTATTTGTTTTCTGAATTCGGCGTTGTCAGACACGTTTTCCGCGACTATATCCATTGCTCCGTTTATAGCTTCATCTGCCGAATTTACGCCTTTTTCTTCGTTTATATAATACGCCGCGATTTCGTAAATATCGCCGTCAAACATATCCTGAGCAAACAAAATCTCAGACAAAGGCTCAAGGCCTTTTTCTTTGGCGACAGAAGCTCTGGTTTTTCGTTTTGGCCTGAACGGCCTGTAAATATCATCGACTTCGACGAGAGTTTGCGCGGCCTCTATTGCGGCGATTATTTCATCAGTGAGTTTGCCCTGTTCCTCGATTGAATTCCGGACTTCGTTTTTTCTGTTTTCTAAATTTCTCAAATAAGTCATGCGGTCGTATAATTCCCTCAGAACCTGATCGTCGAGAGAGCCTGTGACTTCTTTTCTGTATCTTGCGATAAACGGGATAGTGTCGCCGTTATCAAAAAGATCGATAGTATCTGCAAGTCTTTTTTCGGGTATCCCGAATTCTTTTATAAGAGCGCTTGTGACATTCATATAATTTTATTTGTTCCTTTCAGTTTGTTTTTGTTCTATAATATGCGGATACATGTTATCTGTATATTATACGTTAAAACACCTTTTTCCAATAAATATGATATTTTGTATTTATTAATCCCGTTTCTATATTGTCCATCCCTCTCACAATAATATAAAGCCCTGCAAGAACTTGAAGCATCTTAACAGTATCTACCTCGTTATATATAGATATTATATCAAATTTGGGCAAAAAAACTGCTAAAGTATTACAAATGCCAAATATAAATTCTGTAATTCCGTAAATTAACCTGCATTTTGATCTAAGAAAATATAACAACACTCCCATAATTGGTATCAAAACTATTATAACCCATTTGTTAACATATTCAACTATTAATGGCAAATTATCATATATTAACTTTACAATTAAATTAATTATTCCCCCAATTATAATTGATATAAAAAATGATTTTTCTTTTTTTGATTTTTCGATTTTTTTATTTATCCATTCTTTTTTTTCTGCACATTCATTTCGTTTTTTTAGCTCATTAAAATCTAACGTAGCAATTCCGATAGTTTCGCTATACTTTTTCAATTCTTCATTTTGAGTAATTAAAAACGCTTGTTCTTCGATAAGAGTAGCATTATATTCTTTAATCAATTCAACAATCATAACTTGATCAAGCGTTAATTTGGGAAAATTAGGAGGTCTATCGAACATCTTTTTATATGTTTTTCCAACTTCAATATTGTTTTCATTATTTATTATATTAATTATTGTTTTATGGTTATTGCCATCAAATCTTTCCAAATGCCTTATAGCAATATCGGGAATTATTATTTTATTAGTATAAGACAAAATATTTGAATGTACAGTAAGAACTTCTTCATCTAAAAAGTATATATCCATAAATCAGCCTCATTTCATAATTACTATATGTAAATTGCATTTAAAACTTTTAATCCTTGAACTCCTGCATTCTTTTTCTATAATACATATAATCATTAAAATCGACTTCTTCAGGCACTCCGTGGTCGCATGTCGGGATATATCCCCCGCGCTTTTTCATCACGGGCATGATCCTGTCAATCATTTTGTCTATCGCCTCTTTTCCCGCCGCTAAAATTCGCTTGTCTATCCCTCCGCGTATTCTTAAATCAGGGTATTTCTTACCGATTTCAACAACGTCGCAGTCCGATGCGACTTCAAACGGCGACATGTGATCCATGCCGATTTCTTTATATACGTCAATCACGGGATAACAAAACCCGTCGGTATCTATTTGCACGAATAAATGCCGAGATTTATCTATTTGACGCGATTTTAAATTATCTATTATCTGCTGATAATACGGGAGTAAAAACTCTCGCATCATATCCGGAGATATTAAAGACCCGCTCTTATAGCATATATCTTCGGCGAAAAATATTTCATCAAGCGTAACATATTTCTGATGTTCTGATATAACTTTATCGGCAAGCTCGAACCATGTTTTCATGCAGTCGTGAATAAGCTCCGGCTCGTCGTAAAATTTATATAATAAATCTTCCGGGCCAATCAAACTTCTGAGATACATATAGCCGCCTACAAGCCCCTGCTGCACGACGCAGCCCTCATTTGCCCTTGTTATCCTCCACTGCATATCTTTTTCAAGATTTGCGTATCTTTCAGGAGAATCCGGGTTCATTCGCCATTTGCAGTTTTCTTCCCATGTTTTCATATCTTTTACCGGATGTTCGACATATTCGGGCATAAATCCGTTGCGTCTGGCTTTAAAATATAACACGTGCCGTCCCGCGAAATCCCTGACTAATTCGTAATCACCTCTGTCCTCAATAACTTCTTCTGTAAAACACGGCTCAAACCCCGCTTCGCACCACCCAAGGCCGTGCAGACCTGCCCAGCCTGTGTCTTCATACATAAATAATTCGCCAAGATTTGTCGAATCAGTTATATGCCCCTGACTTTTCCACGCGTCAAGACAATAATATCCGAATTCTGTCTGGATTATTCCCGCGTCGGGTTTAATCGCATAGAAATCTCGCAGTTTTTTCGCTGCCGGCGACATTTTTTCGTAATCGACCATTGCGTGTATTCCATCGTTTAACATAATTATTTTCCTCCGTTAAAATTACTATTCTTTTATTTCTATTTCAAATATCAAATCAATATCTCTGAATCTGCCGTAACCGTCTGTTTTCGTAGGAATAAATCCAATATACCTGTACCCTTTTTTCGCATATTTATCAATAATTTCCCGGTGTTGCGTAAATTTAGCAGACATAAGCGCTTCGTTATATATTTTTATATATTCATATTTAAACATTTTATATTCCCCTTTCACCCGATAAAGTCACAACAAGATGATATTTTACTTCTTCCAACGGCTCAAGAAATTTTAGTGTGCCATCGTCACGGTTTTGTTTTCTGCCGCCGCCTTTTGCGTTCCCCGGCTCAAGTCCCAGAACATAATCCCCTTCGCCCGGCATTTTCCACTCTATAAAATAATCGAGAGTTTTCGCGTTATATTTTACCGAAATGCCTTTTTTTAAGTTTGGATTATACAGCGAATATTTCGCGTAGCCGTTTTCATCTGTCTTTAATTTATGATAATAGCACTGTTCGTCTATGCCATGCTGAGGCGTATTAAATTTATCCCATTTATCCAAATCTTTCGCGGCATAATCGTCTACGGGGACAGTCTCGGATTCTATTATGGGTATATTTATCTCGATATTTTCGTCAAGAAACGGATAGCCGTAATTCAGATGATATAAAATCATGTGCGGCGATTTTTTATATCCGGTATTTTTCACAATATCCCGTATCTCGAATTTATTTTCGTTTGTGTAAATTTTTATCTCTCTCGTTAAACTATATTTGTCGCCGAAAAGACGCGCCTGCGACATTGTCCCGGTTATAATAATTTCAGGCTCGCCGCTTTCTGTATTATCTTCGATTATTCTTGCGTAAAAATTATCTGCCGGCGTATTGCTTATTCTCCCGTGAAGCCCAAGTTCTTCGCCGTCGTCATCACTTACACCGCATATAGTCTCAAGCCCGCACGTAGTCAGAAACCCTGCGAAAAAACTTCTCAGAAATTCTGTGCCCCTGTTGTCATAATAGCTTGGGTGAACCGCGCCCGCAGCCGTTATATAACAAATATTCGTGTCTTTATATATAAGCTGGTAAATATCCATGCATCTGTCGGGGAGTATCGTCATAAACAAGCCTTTGCCGTTGATTATATCTATCGCCCTTAAATTATTTGCCCTGCCGTCTGTCATGATATAATTTTTAACCGAAAACAATTGATTTTTGTTGCCGACATATTTTAATTTCTGCGAGTATTCTTTATTCTCTCTTGGCATAAATAAAATCCTCCGGGTTTTTTATGTTATATATTTTATCGCGGTACAAATCTAATATCTACATTCAGCGCGTCCGCTAACCTGCATAATGTTTTAAGCGTCGGGCTTTTTTCATGTTTTTCAATCTGAGATATAACCTGTTGTTTTTTGCCTGTTTTTTCGGCAAGTTTTTTTTGTGTCAATCCTTGTTCTTTTCGTAGTTTTATCAACTCCCCCAATAGCCTGTACTCCGTGCGGCTATTATCCCACGCTTCTCTGAATTTCAGATCGGAATTTCGTTTTTCCTCTATTATTTCTTTTATATTTACTTTTACAAATGGCATAAATAGCGTTCTCCTTTTATATAAATTTTTTTGATAACAATTCTCCTATTTTTTTAGCTCTGCTTATTACTACGCCGGTATCGTTATTTTCTGTTTTATTTTTTTGCTTGCGGCAGGCGTGGAGCAAATATATATTTTCCCCGTCTGCAATAACATAAAATATTCTATTATGTTTATAAAAATAAACTTCTGAAATTTTGCCTTGCCATCGTTTAATTATTAATTCGTTAAATTTTCCTTCTTCCAGCTTTTCTAAAACAGAAAGACCGTCAGATTGTTCAGCTGGACTAAGTTTATTAATATACTCCATTATTAAATCTTTGCCGCTTGCCGTTTTGTAATGATGCAATTCCATACTTTACTCCTTCTCTTATAATTATACAACTTTTTGATTGTATTGTCAAGCGTTCAAAAGGAAAACTTTAAAAAGTTTTCCTTTTGTAAAATCTATTTTTCAATCGCCGCAATTTTCGTCAAAATTTTATTCAGCCTCGCCATGTCAAATTTCTTTCGACGGTCATAATACACTATCCCGTTCTGCTCCTGCTCAACGTCTGTGAGCTGAGTATAACAAAACGCGCATACTCTTGGATTATCAAGAAGAGCCGACACTAACCCCTCGAACCGTTCGTAGAAATTTTTTATGTCCTCAGGAGCTTTGCCATACCCCCAGCTCTGCGTGCTGCTCGAAGATTCCGAACTCACTTCGCTCCACCATGTCCCGCCGAATTCGCTCACGAAATACGGCAGTTCCATGATTTTATCCCTGTCCCATTTGTTGTCGTTCTGGAAAATATCGGCTTTGTTGTTTTTATCTAAAAGCGCTTCGTATCTTTTCTTAAATACCTCGACGTTTTGCTCGTAATCGTGAATATCGAATATATCAGTTTCAACGTGGACATAACCGGACGTGTCAATAACAATTCGAGTAGGATCGATTGATTTTGTTATTCTGTAAATATACGCCAGATCGTCCCTGCGCTGTCCCCAATGCGTCTCGTTGTGAGGACACCAGCCGATTATCGACGGATGGTTAAAATCCCTGTTTACTGATTCTATCCATTCGCACGTGAAATTCTGATAACTCTCGGCTGAGAAATCCATTCCCCAGTTGCCGTGTTCGCCCCATGTGATATATCCCAGAATATCGGCATAATAGTGAAACAACGGCTCGAATATTTTCTGATGCAGCCTCGCCCCGTTAAATCCCGCCTCGATTGAAATTAATATATCGTTTTTCAAATCTTCGGCAGACGGCGCGGTCCATGTCCCGTCGGGATAAAATCCCTGATCCAAAATCAATCTCTGAAAAACAGATTTGCCGTTCAGTAAAATTTTATGCCCGTCTATTTTTATATCCCTCATGCCGAAATAACTGTATACAGTATCATATTTTGAATTTGCTCCATAAGTCAAAACTAAGCCGTACAACTCGCCTTTGCCTATATCCCATATACGCAAATTTTCTTTGGGAATTTCAAGCTGCACTGACACGCTTGTCCCGCTGACTTTACGCAATTTTCCGTTTATGACCCTGTTTTTGTATAAAATCTCAGCTGTAAAGTCAGTATCCTTCACAGCGTTTGAAAACGCGGCGTTTATCGTAACTGTTGAGTTTTCTATATCCGTATATACTTTAAAATCTTTTATGTAACTTTCAAACGGAACATATTCAAGCCAGACAGTCTGCCATATCCCTGTCGTTCTCGTATAAACGCAGCCAAACGAATAATACGCAAAATTTTGTTTGCCTGAAGGCTGTTTTCCGCTACGCAAATCGTCAAGTACTTTTACGACTACAGTATTTTCGCCTGTGTGAACATATTTTGTTATATCAAAGGCAAAACCGGTCATCCCGCCCCGGTGAAAACTTACGTATTTGCCGTTTATCCAAATTTTTGCGTGATAATCTACAGCGCCGAAATGCATTAAAATCCTGCCGTTGTTCCAGTTATTATCTATATTAAAAGTTCTTTTATACCAGACGCATTCGCATATATCTTTTATATTTATCCCGGACAACGGGCTTTCATAAGTAAACGGGACGTTAATTTCCATATCAAAAGCTTTATCGTCGCTGACAAAATTTCTTTCTTCCCCCGTTTTGCCGTGATCAAATTTAAACTGCCATTTGCCGTTAAGATTCTGCCAGTCTTTTCTCTCAAACTGAGGATTTGGGAATTCCGGTCTCGGGATTGCGCTATTATTCATAAAATTTCTCCTCTGTTTATTTTTATATTTATTTTATAATTATTTGATATTACCTAATTCAAAATCTCGTCAAACGCGGCGTTTATTTTCTCAATATCTTTTTCTGCTTTGCTTAGATTTTTTTCATACATAGATATAAAATCGCCTTTGAAACTGCGTAATAAATCCATTATCCTCTCGTTATATCCTCCGATTTGATACAGCCAGCCCAAATCGTAAATTTTCGAGTCGAAAATCAAATCGAGCATTTCTTCGCTCTCTTCGTCCCTGACATATTTGCCTTTCAGGGCTATATCATAATAAGCGGGCCTGATAGTGTACTTTGATTCAGCGGCGAGGGCTTCGAGTATTGTGGCTGTTCGCACAGAATCCTCCTGACTTATCGGAACGCAGATAAATCCAGAATGCCATGAGCCGACAGTACTATAATAATTCTCCTGCGAAGCGTCAAGTTTCGGGTACGGCAAAACCCCGAAATTTATTTCCTGAGCGCGCAGTCTTACAACCAGTTCCATTATCTGAATCCAGAACAACGCCTGATCATTTGAGAACATAGTAGTGGATTTGCTGCCGTCCCAGTCCTGACGCTGATAAGTCAGTGCCTTTGTTTTATCATAAACATAATCAGTATATAGATTAAAAACGCCAAGCACCCTTTCGCTGTTTAATGCCAATTCTATGCCCCCGTCTTTATTGACGACAGCGCATTTTTCGCCGATTGAGTTTACAATCCCCATCATAGTATCGTCCCATACCAGTGCGCCGTATAAATCGTCAAAGTCATATTTGCCGTCGCCATTAAGATCGCCGCTTACCTGCACGGCCATCTCTATCATTTTGGGGTAAGTCCATTCGCCGTTTCTTACAAGAGCATAAGGGTCTTCAAGGCCGTATTCCTGAACAAGCTGCTTGTTAAACAGCATAGCATAAGTAGCGTAATTTGTGACGTTACTTATATCTCCCGCAGTGTAAAACATTTTATTTTTTATCATCAAATCCCTGTTGGCTTTCTGGTCCCACCACGGTTTTGACAAATCAAGCGGGGCCATGCTGTTCATATCCATCAGAAAACCTCCGGAAGCAAGCTGGCATGTCGCGTATCCCGAAAGCAAAGCCGCATCATAAGCGTTATCGTTTGCCTGAACTGAGTTTTTCAGCATTTTCTGCGCGGCGGGCCTCTCCATGTTGTCTGCGGCCTGCGCCTCTATGACTTTTATTTTTATATTATACTTGTCTTCTATATATACGTTTCTTTTGTATATCGCGTCATTGATAGAATCGCCGGTTTCAACTTCGGCTTCAAAGTCGTTCCACATTCCGCCGCCGGCATTTGAAAATTCGCCGTTTATAGAAAGCAAAATATTAAACTGATGTCCGCCGTAATTTGCATCGGGAATATCTGGTTCAATTTTCGCCGCAGCTGTTTCTTCGTCCGGAACAGTTTCAGGATTATCAGGGTCATTTTTATTGCCGTTATTATTATTGTTAATATTCTCTCCTTCGTCATTATTTTTTTCGCCGCATGACGCAGTAAAAGCCAAGCAGACAAAAACCATAGTTAAAATCAAAATCAACGCAAGAAATTTTCGCATAATTAATTTCCCTCCTGTGTATTTATTTTATATATTATTTTATCTGTAATTTTTGCCTTTTTCAAAAAAGAAATTTCCGTCTTTATAACAAAGATGCCCTATTTCCCTTATATATCTTCTCATGTATACGCCTTGTTCGCTTTCAGTCACTTCTCCAAAAAATACTCTGAATCCGGCATTGTCGTATAATATCAAATCGCCGTTTTCGTCTTCTACCGCATATTTTGTACCTTCCGGCAAATTTAAGCTCTCATTTATTATAAACAAATCATAATCGCTGACAAACGGCTCGGATCTATATACTTCTTTTACTTCGGCATTGTCGCTTACATCCAAAACGCATATATATGAGCAGTGTTCTCCGTTTTCTTCGCGCGAATACAAATAAACAAGATATATTTTACCGCCGGTTTCATACTCAAAGATATTTCCGACGCCCCATTTGCCGGAGCCTTTGCCTATTTCGTACTTGTATGCCCCGTCTGTGAGTATTGTATCATAAGTTTCCCGGTTTTTGTACACCCAGAAAGAAGACTGAGGGTATATTCCGTTAGAATAAAATTCCCATGATTCGCCGTCCAGAAAATCCAGCGCGCTTATGCCGCATTTTGATTTATCTTTTGAAACTTCAAATTCTGTCTCGACAACATAAGTATTATTCAAATCCGCGCCTTCTCCCGAATAAAAAAACGTTTTGATTTTATATGTTCCGGGAGTTAATTTTTCCGTGCAAACTTCAAGCCAGTATATGCGTTTATGCGTTTTTCCGGGGCTTAGCGAATATTGCTGCATATAGGGATAATAATTTTCCGAGCTTGAAATGCGGATTTCGGGTATAAATTCCCCGTTTTGCTTCTTGAATAAATTCCATCTCCAGCCGTCTATAAATTCCTCGTCCGTATTATTTTCCCACTCGATTATTATTTTTTCCGTATCGACATAATAAACGTCTAACTCTGTTTTAATAGCAACTCCGTCGTAATGCCCCAGATTGTCATAATATTCGTTTATATATTTTATCATATCGTTTAATTTGACTATTGCGCCGTTATAACTAACATAAACTGTCATTTGCGACGATATAACCGTCAGTATCAAGGCGCACAGCAAAATCAGGACAATCACAAAAATTATTTTTTTCCTGACTGAACTGACGTCAAATTTATACGGGATTTTTGTCACCGTTATCTGCAATCCTGTTTCTGTTTCCATTTCCATTGGTTTTTCCTTTGTATTTGTTTGTGTTAGGTTCTTGCATATAAAACACCCGTCACTGCGGTGACACCCTCTTTAAATTAAAGAGGGTAAGGAAAGAACGTGTTTAGCTCCTACCCTCTTTAGCAAAGAGGGTGCCCGTCGCAACGGGCGGGTGTTTTGTTTTATTTCAATACCGGGTTTCTTTCATAAAAGAATTCGCCGTTTTTATAAGAAAACCAGCCTATTACATGCGGCTCAGCCGTAAAATACCATCCGTTATCGCCATATTCTTCGATTTTGCCGGCAGATATGTTGATTTTGCCAGCTTCCCAGTCCAACATGACGGCAATACTTGCGCTAAGCGGGTCGGACCTGTACACTTCTTTTACGTTTGAATTATCTGTTATATCCAAAACGCATATATATAAATTCCACTCGCCGGTTTCATCGTCGCGCAGGCACGGATAAATAAAAAATACTTGTTCGGCGGTTTCATAATATATAATACTATTGATTCCGCTAACTTTATCCGAGCTTTTGCCTATTTCATATTCGTAAGTTCCGTCCGTGAGTATCATCTCATGAGTTTCTTTGTTCTTGTATAACCTGAATGCATTATCAGAATATGAATATGAATTCGGCGAATTAAATGTCCCGAAATCAAAAATCGTAATATCAGTAAATTTACCGTAGTTTTCGCCGTTGAGAAAATTATACGCGCTTGTATCCCATTTGGATTTATCGCCCGAGACTTCAAATTCAGTTTCGACAACGCAGGAATTAAAAGCCTCGGAAAAATAAGCGCTGCTGCTTTTGGGGTTTGGCTTATAACTATAATAAAACGTTTTGATTTTATATATTCCGGGGCTTAATTTATCGGCAAAACATTCGGGCAGATATCCATACATTCTTGTTTGCCCTGCGCCTATCGGATAATCAACGGACTCCAGCCAATAGCAGTCCCATGATAAACGGGGCATAGGAACAAATTCAGTACCCTGCTTTTTGAACAAATCCCAGTTTTTGCTCATCATTAATTCTTCGTCTGTGCTATTCTCCCACTCAATCATTATTCTTGTCGTATCTGGAGAATATATATTGCACTCAGTTTTAATTGACACGCCGTCGTTATGATTCATTTCATCATAGAACCCGTTGATAAGATTTATATATTCGTCTAATTCTATCATAATGCTGTCATAGCTTACATAAACTGTCATTTGTGACGATATAACCGGCAATAACAAAACGCACATCAAAATCATGACAACAACAAATATAATTTTTTTAACTAACCCGGCGTTGATTTTATACGGGATTTTTGTTACTGTTATCTGCAATCCTGTTTCTGTTTCCATTTTCATTGGGTTTTCCTCTGTGTTTGGTTTATCTGACGTTGGAATATTCGCCGAAAGCCCTCTTTTTGAAAGGGGGTGGCAACACGAAGTGTTGACGGGGGATTATTGTGAATCAATTAATCCTCAGTCAGCTTCGCTGACAGCTCCTTTAAAAAAGGAGCCTTTAAATTGCCAATTTATTTGGTACTATATTCTATATTACCTCTAAGTAATCTCTGTCCGGCAATTCAGGAAAATCTGCCATAGGCAACGTCTGATACCAGTACGCTACGCTGGCTATATCGTCCTGCAACGGCAAATATCTGCCCTCGCTCCTCCAGCCTAAGGCCTGTATAGTCACTTTTAAATCTTCGTCGAATCTTATAGGATCAGTTATATGCCACCTGTACATGCCGAATCTTTTCTGAACCCTGTATAATTCGTCTGACCTGAGTATCTGGTGAAACCCTGCGTACGGGCTTGTGAAATCTTCGTACTGGCGATTGTACGGGTTCTCAAAATCATACGAGCCGCAGAAATAATCTTCTGTTCCAGTACCGCATATAGTAGGAAATTCATTGTCGCCGTCCATGAAAAATTTTATTTCGCCCTCGCCCCACCAGCCGTTATTATTTACCTGCCATGCGAGATATGTCCCGACAAACTGGCCTTTGCCTTTTACGCCGTCAAGAATCGTGTAGACTTCTTTGTACGGCAACGGATTTGCGCGTCTGAACTGCGCGTGAAAATACGCGATTTCTTCGTCCGGCGCAAATTCAGCCTCTGTATAATCTATCTGGTAAAATATAACCATGTCTTTTTTGTCTCTGTTTTCGAGGGTCATTTTAAAGCCTTTTTTAAACGGCATATTCCAGTAGCTGTTAAACGCCCGTCCGGGATTTACACAAACAGCAAGAGACGTCACGGGGATATATTCCCCCCAGCCAGCGCAGAAGAAATCCCCGAGGGGGCATTCTACGCTCGGTTTATCCATGCCGTCCCAGTAAATCCTGAGGATAAAATCACGCCAGTTCCTGCCCGATGTAGTACACCATATATGATTTATCGCGCCGCTTGATTTTATATCTGCCATTGTGAAGATTTCGCCGGATTTGACCGTTACGCAAGGGCTGATTTTCCAGCCCTGACCCAATTCGCGGCCGGCTCCTTTGCCGTTGCCGTCAACCGCCATGCCGCCTTTGCCTTTTTCGCCCGTGAAATTCTCAGGTGAAACCGAGCGTGTTTTCGCATTTGTAAGTTTATAAAGATTGCCGAGATTATTATTTAATCCGTTGAACATATTTTTTTACCTCGCTTATTTATTTTATTTTTATATTTTAATAATATATAATTTAATGACTATAGCTTCTTTCCGTGAACGCCGTTATGATAAAATCAAGATTAATTCTTAACGCCGAAAAATCTATTTTATCAGTATCTTTTTTCAAAATTTTCATTAAATTCATTATGCATCTTAAATCTTCTTTTATCATAAGTTTCTGGAACTTTTTGCTTATCGAATATATTTGTTTTCTGAGCGCGCTTATTACGTCCTCAGTTCTCAAATCATCAGTAAAAATAGTTTTATATATAAAATTCAGATTATTTAATATTTTTTCCTGTTCTTCTATATATTTTACATGTTCGCGCTCAATTTCTTTTTTAAATTTGCCGAAACTCAGCCACAGCCCAAAAGAAATCACAACGCTGGCTATACACAAAATATTTGAAATCTTGCTGACTATATTCCATAATAAATCCCAGTACATAAAACACCTGCCTTTATTTTATACACATCATGCTCCGCGAGGGCGGAAAAATTCCGCCCCTGCGGTAACTCGATAGAATTTAGCGGTCCACCTACACAAACTTAACAGCCGTGCCGTATGCCATAACCTCAGCGGCTCCCTGCATAACCGACGAACTTGTGTAAGTGACCCTGACTACTGCGTCCGCTCCTAACGCCTCAGCTTCGTCAACCATGCGTTTAGTCGCGATCTGGCGGGCTTCGTTGAGCATTTCAGTATAGCCTTTTATTTCACCGCCGACAAGAGTTTTAAATCCTGCCATGAGATCTTTTCCCATGTGTTTCGACTGAACTACAGACCCTTTTACCATGCCTAAAACTTCAAATTCTTTTCCCGGTATTTTGCCGATATTAACTAACAACATAATTTTCCGCCTTTCTTAAATAAATTAATTTATATAATTAATATTTGCTTGCTTCGTCTTCTTCGCCTTTTATTATTTCTTTTATCCTGCTGATAAGCACGCTGATTATAAGCGCGGCGGCTATCAAAGGCACTGCTATAAAAATCAGGACATACCATCTGATATATTCAAAAGTGACCGCGCATATAAATACAGACCATGCAGTTTGAATTATAACGATAATAACCGCGACTAAAATCGGGGGCAGTAATTTTTTTGTTTTGCTTTTTTTTTCGTTCATAAATTTTAATACCTCTTGAATAAAACTTGCGTTATGTAGAAAATGCTTAATATCGGAAGTGTTGCTTGTAGGGCACGACGAACCGGCGTGCCGCATGTCTGATTCTACGCGGGTTTTATATCGGCGGAACGCGCAAGGGCGCGTTCCCTACAATTCATACGCCGTACAAAATATAAATTTTATTCGTAACAATATATTCCCTACACAAAAAACTTCTGGTTTATCTTCGCAAGCTCAACAAAATCTTTTTTTAGAGATTTATATAAATTACCGTAAATTTTATACATTTCTTCGTATAAATTCCTGTTTTTCTCCTGACAAATCTGGGAATCCTGACGCTTGATTATAGAATCGCACGCCGATACAACATCTTTGTAAACCCCTGAGCCTACTCCCGCAAGTATTGCGACGCCCAACGCTCCGCTCTCAGTCGAATTGTTTACGGCTATTTCTATATTCATAATATCAGCCATCATCTGCCTCCATAACGGGCTGTTCGCCCCGCCCCCGGCCGCATACACAAAACTCGGCGAAGTTCCCATCTCGCGTATTATCCCTAAGCAATCATTCATAGAGAACACAACGCCTTCCATAACTGCCCTGAGCAAATCTTTTTTCTCGTGCATACCCGAAAGCCCAAAGAATACGCCGCGGCAGTCAGCGTCAAGATGCGGCGTTCTCTCTCCCATCAGATACGGCAGATATATTAATCCGTTCGCCCCGGCCGGCGAGCTCCCGGCTATTTTGTCAATTATAACATTAGGGTTTGTCTCAAGCTGGTCGGCCGTAAATTTTTCAGCAGTCATGAAATTATCCCTGAACCATTTATAAGACAGTCCCGCGCTCTGCGTAACCCCCATGACGTGCCATGCCCCCGGTACTGCGTGACAGAAAGTATGAACCCTGCCTTTTTTGTCTATCGCGATATTATCCAGATGCGCGAATACAACCCCGGACGTGCCGATCGTCGCCGAAACTACGCCGCTTTTTACTATGCCGTTGCCTATTGCCGAAGCGGCCTGATCCCCCGCCCCGCCGACAACGGGAATCCCTTCGCATAATCCGCATAATTCAGCCGCTTCTTTTGTCACAACTCCCGTAATTTCCGGCGATTCATATACTTTGCCGAGTAAATTTATATCTATATCCAATTTATCAAGAACATAATCGCTCCATTTTCTTTTGGGTATGTCTAAAAGCTGCATTCCCGAACCGTCCGACACTTCAGTCGCGAATTCTCCGGTCAGTTTAAATCTTATATAATCTTTCGGGAGTAAAATTTTCTCACATTTCGCGTAAATTTCCGGCTCGTTGTTTTTGATCCATATAATTTTAGACGCCGTGAATCCCGTAAGCGCGGGATTAGCCGTAATTTCTATAAGTTTTTCAGCCCCGACAAGCGAAGTTATCTGCTCGCATTCAAGAGCCGTTCTCTGGTCGCACCATATGATAGACCTGCGGATAGGCTTTTTTTCTTTGCCGAGCATGACAAGGCCGTGCATTTGTCCTGATAAGCCTATGCCTTTTATATCTTTCGGATTTATTTTTGATTTTGCCATGACTTCTTTTACAGAAGTCACCACAGCGTTCCACCAATCGTCAGAGTCCTGTTCCGCCCAGCCGTTGCGGGGCTGATAGAGCGGGTAAACGTCCATAGCCGAAGCCATAACTTCCCCGGATGTATTAAACAAAACAGTTTTTGTACTCGACGTTCCTATATCAATTCCCAATAGATAACTCACAGTTATATCCTCCCAATAATTATTTTGAATTTATTTATTATCTTTTAGATTTATATTAGTTATATAAGAAAATTTTAGCACAGAAACAAAAAAAAGTAAAGAAATATTTTAAAAAATAAAATATTTAAGTTAATCCGCATAATTTGGCGAAAAAAGTAAAATATATTAATTATTGGCAAATAAACCGTAACCTTTTTTAAGTTTTGGTTATATTTTCAATAAAACTGAATATAAATTATTATGATTGCCCTAAAAAGCAATTAAATTTTTTTATCGCGATATATTTTAGATTACTTAATGAGGAGGCTTTTATATCTATGAATATGAAAAGAAATCATGCAATTCTGTTATTGTGTGCTGCTGTTATAATTTATACGGCGATAATATCGCCGGTAAACGTTTATGCAAAAACAGACGCGATTACAACTGCGACAGATAACGAGTATGTCGTTTTCACGGAAAAAAACATAAAAACCGAGGACATGAGAAAAAAATCAAAATTAGACGAAAATAAACTTTCGGAATATATGAAAAAATTCCCGAAGCTTTCGGGAATTGAAAACACTCTGATGAAAATTCAGGACGAGTATAACGTAAACGCCCTGCTTATACTGGCGATTATCAGGCTTGAGAGCGGAAACGGCAAAAGCCAGATAGCGCAATCAAAAAATAATCTCGGCGGGATTATAGCGTCGCATAAATCCGTCAGGGTATATAAATCTTTTGACACGCGAAGCGACTGCGTAATATATATGGCCGAATTACTCTCAGGAAATTATCTTACGGAGGGGGGGAAATATTTTAAAGGATATACTCTGACAGATATAGCCAAAAGTTACAGCATGTCGCCGGACGAATGGAGCGAGCTTGTAAAAGAACTGATATATGAAATACAAACTGATATTGACGGGATCCAAAGTAAAAATTGAAATTCAATAGTGAGAGCGGGATTATTTTCCGCTTTCACTATTTTATATTTGACAATTTAATTAACAGATGTTAAAATAATAATATAATATATTAAAATTAAAATATAACGGGAGAAAATTAGTATGGACGTAAAAAAAATACTTCAGGATTTAAAAGACGGCGGTATTTCAGTAGACGAAGCGGCGGATAAAATCAGATATATGCCATTTGAGGATTTAAAATACGCTATGATAGATTACAACAGGGAACTGAGAGTAGGCTGTCCTGAAGTTATATATGGCGAGGGTAAAACTTTAGAGCAAATAACAGGCATTGTTTCAAATATGGCGAAAAACAAAGCCGAAAATATTTTACTCACACGGGTTACAAAAGAAGCGTATGAAATAGTGAAAAAGATTTATCCCGGCGCGGAACATTATCCTGTTTGCAGAATCGTCACAGTCAGAGAAAATCCGTTCCCAAAAAATAGAGGCCTGATAAAAGTTTTTTCAGGCGGAACTTCTGATATGGCAATATCCGAAGAAGCGGCGGTGACAGCCGAATTTCTGGGTAATGACGTAGAGCGTATATACGACGTTGGGGTCGCGGGAATCCACAGGCTGCTTTCTAAACTTGACAAGATAAAAGAAGCGAATGTTATAATAGTAGTTGCGGGAATGGAGGGCGCCCTTGCGAGCGTTATAGGCGGATTGACGGACAAGCCGGTCATAGCCGTTCCGACCAGTATCGGGTACGGAGCTAATTTAGGCGGCATGGCGGCACTATTGAGTATGCTAAATTCCTGCGCGAGCGGGGTCGGCGTTGTAAACATAGACAACGGGTTCGGCGCGGGTTATCTCGCCAATAACATAAATAAACTCGGCGGGAAGATATAGATTCGCACATAAAATAGTTAAAATAGATAAGGGGCGAAAATAAATTCCGCCCCAATTTCAATAAGGGACAGAAATAAATCTGCCCCTGACTCTATCGTTTATATAAAATATTTACGCAGTATTATCATTCTCTTTCTGCTTCTTCCTGA
>Ga0082212_10000369_pt1 | contig 66201 bp, 70 predicted proteins | sample TergutNt197P3_FD_71548 | JGI IMG/M metagenome (GOLD analysis project Ga0082212, IMG submission 71548) | Neocapritermes taracua P3 segment gut microbial communities from Petit-Saut dam, French Guiana - Nt197 P3 | ecosystem: Host-associated > Arthropoda: Insects > Digestive system > Gut ... | reverse complement strand
TTACTCGTTACCGCATTGATTAATTTCCCGGCGTATTTTATCCAACGGTTCAAAATCCCGAATCTGACGGGCATATTCAAGAGCTTTTTGCATATCGTTTTCGGTTACACCTATTTCTCGCGGATAACGCGGTTGAACACCATATCGTGTCAATGAACTGCAAGCCTGTTCGATTTTATCAAATCGTTTATCGTAATCCACACACATATCAATAAGGAAATTCAAGTTATGGGTTTTGGGAGGCTCTAATATGCCGTGATAAATCAAATACCCTTTGATATACTTTTCTGCTGCTTGCTGACAGTGAAAGCAAATAATCTCAAGCGGCTGCGGACGCTTACCTTGTATATATTCAGCAGTTTCTAAATCCATATCTGCAAACCGAAACCATTCGGAAATATATTCATATTCCATACAGCATAGTTCCTTTCTGCGCGACCACTCGTTCAAGCGTAGGCCCGTTTTTTCTGCGGTTGAACACACTTGAGTGACCCAATTTCAAGTCTAAATCAACACGTTTCTTTTTCTTTCTGAGAAACATTAAGATTTCTCCGAATAATTCACCCAGTTCCAACGTGCCATCCGGTAAGACAACATAAATGTCAATATCGCTTTCTTCATTTGGTGTCCCGTAAGCATACGAACCGAACAAATAAATCGCTTCTGCCGGGACAGCTTGCAACACGCTTTCTTTTATTAAATCTAAGTCATTTTGGATTTTTGCGTCCATGCGGCTCACCACCTATTAAGTTAGTAATATTCCCATACGGCAGGAAATAATGAGTTTTATTATTGGACTGCGAATTGAAAGATTGATTTTCTATATTAAAATTTGTGTAGTGAAAATGTTTTGTCGGATGTTGTATATAATGCTTGTTATTCAGGATTGTTTTGATAATGAACAAAAAACGCATTAGCAGTTAAATCGGACTGAGTACCGCTAACAATCACATTTGCATATTTCCACGCTTCTTCTTCCGCGAGAAAGGGGTCAACCACAGAATCCCACCAATCGGTAAATTCTGTGACGGATTCAAGCGTTGCGCCATTTCCCCCATTAGCAAGGTCACGTTGAATTACTCGTTCCCTTGAAATGTCCGGTTCTGTATCTATCCATACAGAATATGCGGCAACTTTACGCAGTGTTTTTCTGCAAGCCCCGCTTCCCTCGATGATTAATGTTTTGCTTGAATCAACCTCAATAAACCCGTTGCGATTTTTTTTAGTCCAACCTAACGGGGTGTAAGCTGCATTCGCCCCATTGAGCCAAGGTTGAATAATCCCGTTCAGCATTTCATTATCCCAATGTATAGGGTCTGCGTTCCAACATATATCATCTGTGGCAACTATATTTGCGTTCAAAACATTAGCAAGCACCACAGCAAACGATGTTTTGCCCGAACCGCCTTTACCGTCAACAAGCACAAGCGGTTTAGATGCGATTATTAGTATTTTCTCTGCGAAAACAGAAAGTGTCTCCTCTTTCCATGTATCAATTCCAAGCGGCGGAAGCATCTCTTGCACCTCCGATAAACATCATTTCTCTATACCAAAATACTCCTTAAATCTGTCCCAGTCGGCGTTGACTATCAGCTCTTCCGGGAAATTCAGCTCTTCAATCAGTTCCGAGGCGGCGGAAAACTCACCGACCGCCCAATGGATATGCGCGTCTGACGAAACAATAATCCGCGTCTCGTGCTTCTTGCAGAGTTTCAGTATTTCAGCGCAGTTTTTCCAGCTGCCCGGTCTTACGCGCTTCGATGCGTTATTCAGCTCTATTAAAGTGTTTGTCTCGCGGCAACGTTTGACGACTTCCTCATAATCAAAAACGTAATCCGCCTGTCCCGTATGCCCGAGACAGTCAATATCAGGGTTATCGCAAGCGGCAAGCCACGCCGGAGTAATCACAGACGGCGAAGCGGGCTTGAACACATCGTGGTGCATTGCGGCAATTACATAATCGAGTTTAGCCGCCACAGTAACATCAATATTCCCGTCAGTGTCAACTATATTCGCCTCAGCCCCGCTGAATATGCGAACGCCGTTATACTCCTTTGGCAGCACTCTCTGATTCCCGAAATGCCAAATATGCGGAGCGTCCGGCATCGCCGGGCCGTGGTCGGTAACGGCAACGGCTTTAAGTCCCATATTCGCGGCGTGTGCCACAATTTCACCTATTGTGGAGTATGCGTGGGTCGAGGCGATGGTATGGATGTGCATATCGGCGCAAAATTTCATTTTTACTTACCTATAATTGATTTTTCTCTTCAAAGGCTCTTTCAAAGTGCGTATTTATTCTGCTGGCAAAGTCCTGCGCGGCATTGTATCCCAGCTTTTTGTGGCGGTTGTTCATGGCGGCGACTTCAATGATGACAGCCAAATTCCGCCCCGGTTTTACAGGTATAACCAAAAGCGGCACTTGTACATCGAGAATATTTGTAAACTGATCTTCAAGTCCCAACCTGTCATATGGGCTGTTCTCTTTCCATGTCTCGATGTTTATAACCAAATCCACTTTCTCTGTCGGTTTGACCGCGCCCATACCGAATATGCGGCGCACGTCAACAACTCCAATGCCTCTAAGCTCGATATAGTGGCGGATAAGTTCGGGCGCGGATCCGACAAGCGTTTTCGCCGACACTTTTTTTATTTCGACCGCGTCATCGGCTATAAGCCTGTGACCGCGCTTGACAAGCTCGATGGCGGTTTCGGATTTACCCACGCCGCTGTCTCCCATCATCAATATACCCTCGCCGTAAACCTCGACCAGTACTCCGTGGCGCGTGATTCTCGGGGCGAGAGCTATTTTAAGCGATGCTATAAGCGCACTCAGCAAGTGCGATGTGGTGTCTGTTGTTTGCAGGAGCGGCACTTTGTATTTTTCGGAGAGTTCAATAAGTTCCGGGTACGGCTCGAAAGCCCTTGAGATAATGATGCACGGTATATGCTTGCTCATGAGTTTTTCAAAGGCTTTATATCTCTTATCCGGCTTAAATCTGCTGATGAATGTCATCTCGACCTTGCCCAGTATTTGTATGCGGCTCGCGTCAAAATAATCAAAAAAACCCGCTAACTGCAAGCCCGGGCGGTTGACATTATCAGAGACTACAACAAGTTCATTGAGGTTTTCAGGCGCGTATATGACAGAAAGGTTAAACTCGGAAATTATATCCGTAATCAAAACCTGATACATATTTTCCACGGCAACTCCCCCACAAAAGCAGTATACACCAAGCGGCGGAAAACGTCAAGAAAAAAACGGAACAGCACGGCGATTTAGTTTTGTAACTTGTAGGGGCGCGCATTGCGCGTCCGTTGTTGAAAATACGAATTTTTACGCGATACGGACGGCCAATGGCCGCCCCTACACCACGATTTGCATTAAACAGTTACAAAACTAAATTGCCGTGCAGCAACAGTGGTTGACAGGGGGTGTGTGATTTGTTACTATGTACGTGCAAGAGGGTGTCGGTGCCGTCTACGCCGCCTTTTCCTTTCCCCGCAGATTCTGTGTGGAGAAGGGAGGTGGTTGCTGTTGGTAAAAAAACTGATTCGCTTTGCTGTCTGCGCGATATTCGTGCTGTGGCTCTTGGTGATGTTAGCTCCAAACGCGATGTAGCCGCCCTCCCCTGCTAAAGTTGGCGGCTACATAGTCGTTTAGTTTGGCGGCGTGTCGGTAATCGGCACGCTCTTGCACTTTTTATTATAACATATGTGGAGGAATTGTCAAGAAAAAATTATCGAAAGATAAAATATTGAACGCGATAAGTTGCAATAATATTCTGCAGGGGTTATAATAGCCCTATACGGGGTGAAATGTATGCCGGAAGACAAATCCGTTAAAAAAAAGGTCAAGCACAAAATATTACTCGCGGTATTCTGTGCAATATTCGCGGTTTCATTGTCATACATTATTTACTATTTTGTCGGTTACATTCAGCAGAGGTCACTTGAGAACAAACAGAAAGACTGGGTTTCCACTCTGCCGCCCATATCCCAAACCGCTGAACCTACCGCCGCGCCCCTGCCGGAAAACGAAGATATAACAGCCTCGCCAGAAGACACGCCTTCGCCCACACCGCAGCCTCGCCCGGATTATAAAAGCCGCTTTCAATCTATATTGGACATTAACCCCGACTTTTACGGTTTGCTGACAATACCCGGATTGGGCAGTAACATTGACGACAGCTTCGTTGTTCAGGGCGATGACAACGAGTATTATTTGAACAGGACATTTGACCATAAACGCAACGACCGCGGAACACTGTTCCTTGATCATGAGGCTTCACCGTGGTTTGAAGGCAGGAATTATGTCATATACGGTCACAACATGAACGATGGTTCAATGTTCCGCGATATATTGAAATATGATAACATCGACAACTACGCCAAAGCTCCGTTTATTGAGTTTGACACCATATACGGTCCGACTGTTTGGGTTGTTTTCGCCGCCTATACCTGCGAGGCTGACTTTAACTACTTCCACACATATTACTCAGACGGAATGTTTGAGGAACTACTTGAAGAGATTCATATGCGGAGTAATTTCCACACAGATGTGGAAGTCTTGCCGACCGATACACTGCTGACCCTCTCGACTTGCAACTACACGTTTCAAGACGCGCGCTTTGCCGTCCACGCGCGCTTGCTGCGCGAGGGCGAGAGCCTTGACGATTTCACCCTGTTAGCCGAAAAGAATGAAAAACGCAAACCTTATAATGTTCCGCTGCTGAAACAACTCTCGGAAATAGCCGCCAACCAAACAGCGTTCACGCAGTATGACAAACGCTATTACTTTTTCATGCCCGATGAAGCCGGCATTGAGTGGTATGTGGGTACGGACACCACATCCGCGCAAGGCCCGTATTCCGCGTGGAACGGCAAAATAAACAAAGATTACTACTCGTGGCTTGCGGCGGGTTCGGTAAGGAAGAACGGCACGACAAACTGTTATATTGTCTCCGGCGGTATAAACGGAAATAAGCCCGGCCTGTATGTCTTGCACCGCAACTCTTCACCCGGCGGACAGTATTCAATGAATAACCGCGCGTCTATCACCCCGGAAGATGTTGACGCGCGATGGCCTATGCTTTATACCGATAAAGATCAGAATGTAACCGTGTATTACACCATCACGCAGGGCAGCAGTACGGCATTTTATTCGGTTCCCATATACGGCGGAACGCCCGCCTATGTCTATAAAACAAATCTGAATCTCGATGCCCGCCCCATTGGCATACTGGATACTGATAACGGAATGATTCTTCTTATACAGGAGTTCGAGACGGGCGCGGTAAAGGCCGTTTATCTGGATGAAAACGGCAGAGGAGATGAAGCCGTGACGGTTGATATTTCCAAACGCGAGGGACGGTATACCGTCTACTACGATTTGCGTCTGAACAGATACAGATATTTCAGCGAAGCTAAAGGCAAACTGACGGCGGGTGACTTTGACATCGACCTGATACCCGCAAAACCGATACCGATTGCAGTAACGCCGCCGCCACCCACCGCGGACGATGAAGATGACGAAATACCCGGATAATATTTAACGCAAATCACGCAGCCGTGAGGTGCAGTCAAAACCCTTGCAACGCAATAGTTGCAAGGGTTTGTATTTGGTCGGAGTGGCGATACAGGACTTTTCAGCAAATCCCGTAAAATCAATGGTTACAGCAGTCGATAAGCAGTATTTACATCAAAATTAAAATTAAAGGAGTGTTTATAATGAAAATTGTAGACGTAAGAGAATTATTCGCGGAACATAAAAACTCAACTCTCGACTTGGGGGAGAACTACGCCGCCACTATCTACAGTTGCGGAAACATAGCTAATCTCTTAATGCACGACAGACCCTTTGTACAGATAAGGTTCATAGCTGATACTATGGAGGTTTACCGTGTCGTTATGGTGATTCCACGCTCAGATATAGTGAGGGAAACAAAAGAAAATATTCTTGTTCACTTTCCAAATGCAGGTGAATATGTGTACAATATACCGCATATGACCTGCACCCTAGGTGAAGACATTGCCGTTTTGAGCGACATCGTACCCTTGCGGTTCTTTTTCTTGCTAAGGGAGTACAAGCCCCGCAATCGCTTCATCAGCACGCTGTACCGTTTACTTGAAGCATAACCATTATACCAGAACTAACGGCGAGGTGTCAAAACCTCGCCGTTTTAATGTCTTATGCGCTTTCTTCAATCTTCACCGACCCCCTGCTGTTCACCGCTCCGCTTGTGCCGTACATATTGCGGATTTCGTCAAGGTCATAATCCTTGCGGCTTCGCTTTTTGTAGTCTTCGGGTTTCAAATACCAAGCAAACTTTTTGCTGTGCCATCGGAAGTTGAGGGCTTTCAGTTTGTCTTTGTGCGGCTTTGTGTTGCCTGTAACCCAAACAAAACACCCGATAATTTCAATTATGATGTCGTCCATCCTCATAAGCTCCGCGATTAGGTCTTTGAACTGCTCGGCGGTTTCATTGGTTGTCTGCTTCGCTGTGTAGGTTTCGCCCTCTTTGGTTTTGTGTATGTCTTTAAGTTTTGCAAACAGCGCGTCATACTCGTTGTTGACTGCTTTCATGGTGTCCAAGTTGCCGCCACGGTCGGGGTGATGCTGAAATGCTAACTTGCGGTACATGGATTTGAGTTCTTCAAGGGTTGCGGGTGTGGGGATAAAATAGATGTTTTTCATTGGATAGCCCTCCTTAGTAATTTTGGTAGGTGCGTCAGCGTGTGCGAGTTTAGCACCTTAATTACCAACTAACTCATGGGAGCGGCGGGGTCAAGTGAACCGTGGAATAAATACCATTCAGCGGATTGGTTTTTATGCCGCGAAAGTCTCTTGACGCTGTTGTTCCCATGTTGTATGTGTCCCATTTGCAAAGTAAAAAGAGCGGCAAAACCGCTCTTTCTAAAATTCTACATATATTATATTGCTAAACGTCTTTTTTCCGCTTCGGTTCGTTCTTTAAGCTCTAGTAATGATGTAAATTTTTCTATTTCCTCTCGGCTTTCCTTTGATAATGAGCGGACGCGCTCTAACAGCGGGTCGTTGTCTGCGGCTAATTTGCCTGTAATGATATATGTAATGTCAACACCAAAAAAATCTGCGATTTTCTGCATTGATTTAATATCCGGCTCTCGTTTTTCCGTCTCATACATACCCAATGCACCTGATGATATTTTAAGTTCAGCCGCAAGCTGCCGTTGGCTTATCCCCTTTTGATTCCGCAATGCCGCAATATTTTGTCCATACAATCCACATCACCCCTCATAGCTTCACTCTAACCATAAGGGATAAACATAGCAAGTGAATACACAAATAACTCACGAATAGATGTCGACATATTGACAATGCTCACGATATGATGTTATACTGTGTAAAATGGCTTTCCTTAATAAAGCCAAAAAATTACGAAAGAGGTTGTAAAAAATGAAAAAGCGTTTCTTATCCCTCGCGTTGGCAATAACCATGGTAATCATGCTTATTCCTGCCGCCTCTGCGGTTGAGCCTTCATCGCGGGTCTATTCAGTAGAATTGGGCGAAGCTCTTGCCGAACTTAGTGTATCGAATGTTGTAAGTGAATATGTCGATGATTTTGGTGCAGGGCCTTCACTTGTAGTAATCGCTGTTGCTCCGGTCATGGTATTAAACACAGGAAATATCGAATACTCCGGACTTATTGCTTCATTATCAATGGTAGTGTGGGAAAGTGATTGGATGAAAACAAAAGGAAATAACATAAAAGCTGTTTCTCGATTTGAGTATATGAGTGGAACGGAACAAAATTTCACAATAAAGAGTGGAGGTATCAATTTCTTACAAACATGGAGTATTGTTTCTTATGCGGCACAATATAACGACCAAGTTACATATCTTACTATTATTGTGCTTGAACCGGAAATGTGGGAGGAGCTTAATCAAACAACACCTCCGACACCTCCGACAGCCCCTAACCTCGACACCGCCAGTACGTGGGCGCGTGATGGGTTGACAGCCGCCCTCGCTAAAGACTTTACGCCGTCAGACCTACAGGACAAATATCAAGACACCATAACCCGCGCGGAGTTCTGCCGTTTGGCGGTCAGTTGGGTCGAAATGAAAACAGGTAAAACTATTGACGCAGTGATGATCGAAAAAGGCGTGTCCCGTGACCCGAACGCTTTTACAGACACCAACGACCAAAATATACTCGCGGCATTTGCGCTTGGTATCACATCGGGCGTAGGTAACAATCAGTTTAACCCGAACGGCACATTCACACGCGAACAGGCGGCGGGAATGATACTGAATGTCGGAAAGGTCATCGGTATGGACACGGGGAATATCCCGCCGTCCGGATTCGCGGATATTGATGATGTGTCGCCGTGGTGTGTGGATGGCGTAAATTTTGTTAAGGCAAACGGGATTATGCAAGGTGACAACAATCAGTTTAATCCTAAAGGTGAGTACACAAGAGAGCAGAGCATACTGACGTTTAACAATATTAAGTAACAGACATAGAACGTAATATTAAAGGAGATGTAGAAATGTATAAACTTAGTAATTGTTTTCATGAGTTTATAGACAAAGCCGGGGGTATAGAGAAATTTGCCCAAGATGAAAACTGGAACGCGAAGGCAATCGAAGATTACATTAGCGGAGACCGAAAAATACAGATAACAACGCTTGTAGCCACCGCAGTATTGATTGAATTTCGGCATTGCCGGAGATGTCCGATTAGTATAGATGACTTGAAAAAAACCATGCTTTTATTGGTTGAAGACAAACAAAAGTTAGAGGAACAATGGGAATGGCTGTTTCCGTTTAATTGATATTTAATTACCGCTTTTAATATAGGCGGTCACGCTAGGAGGTTGTACATATGAAAAAACGACTACTATCAATTACTTTGGCTCTATTATTTTCGCTTGCGCTTATCCCTGCTGTTTCTGCGTTAGAACAGTCAACTCTAGGATTTTACAATTACAATAAGAAGTACATGGCAATTATGGAAGATGGCAGTCTGTGGGAATGGGAGCGTGATTCTTTCGATAGCAATACTGCTATAATGAGTTCATCAAGAAAAATCTTGGATTCTGTTGCGTCATTTTCAACTACTTATGGGGCTTATACCATGGCAATCAAAACCGATGGTAGTCTGTGGGCTTGGGGAAAAAATGAAAATGGGCAGTTAGGAAATGGCACAACTACAGACCAATCGTCCCCTGTTAAAGTCTTAGATTCGGTTGCGTCAGTTACAATCGATGATTGGAACACAGTCTATGCAATCAAACAAGACGGAAGTCTATGGGCGTGGGGAAGCAATAAAAAGTCTAAAAGAATGTTATTCGGCGGCGATAGTATATGGGGTATGCTTGGCGATGGCTCTACCACAGACCGTAATTCGCCAGTGCATATCATGGATTCTGTTAAGTCAATTACGAGTAATGGCAATTATGTCTTTGCAATAAAAAAGGATGATAGCCTATGGGCATGGGGGAAAAATGATAACGGCGAACTGGGTGACGGCACAAATATAAATCGTCTTTCTCCTGTCAATATTATGAACTCGGTTGAATCTGTCTCTCTTGGATTTCCTCATATTATGGTGTTAAAAAAGGACGGTAGTCTGTGGGGATGGGGTGCTGATGGCTTTGGCGCGATAGGCGATGGTACGGCAACGCCTCGTTCCACTCCTGTAAAAGTCATGGATTCTGTTGCGTCAGTAAAAGCGGGTAGTCAACATACGATGGCAATAAAGAAAGACGGTAGTTTATGGGGGTGGGGAAGCAATTTGGGTGGTCGTCTTGGTGACGGAACGACAACAAACCGCCTCTCTCCCGTAAAAATTACGGATTCCGTAAAAGAGTTCTCGATTGATTATCCCCATAATATGGCACTCAAAGAAGACGGCAGTCTTTGGGCATGGGGGACTAATGAGGGAACTATTGGAAGTGTAGACGGCAGTACAAGCACATGGGGTTTGCTTGGAGATGGCACAACCACAAATAGACTATCACCCGTGAAAGTGATGGATTCCGTTGCTTCATTTTCGATTGGTAAGGACTACACTATGGCAATCAAGACGGACGGCAGTCTGTGGTCGTGGGGATGTAATACTGATGGTCGTCTTGGCGATGGTACGTTTACAAATCGTAATTCTCCCGTTAAAATAATGGATTCTGTTGCTATGGTTTCTACAGTTGGCAATCGCAGCATGATAGTTAAAAAAGACGGCAGTTTGTGGGCAATTATCGGCGGTCTTGTTGGACATGAATATGGTGGTGGTTTAACCGTGATTAGACAAATTGAAATACACGAAAACAGATCAAAGCCTATAAAAATCGCAGACGGTGCAAAACTACCCAACAAAGCACCAACACAAATTCCTGCACCAACCCCGGTAACCCCTCCCGCCCCCGCTCCCACCGTCACAGCCAAACAAACCGCCTCAAAGGTGCTTGTTGACGGAAAAGAAATAGCGTTTGACGCTTATAACATCAACGATGAAAACTACTTCAAGCTCCGTGATGTTGCGTTTATACTTAACGGCACACGGGTACAGTTCAATGCCGCGCTTGTCGATGGCGCGATAAACCTCTATAAAAATACAGCCTACCTCCCCGATGGCTCTGAAATGCAATCCAAAGGCGCGGGAAGTAAGGAAGCAACGCTTAACAAGTTAAAGATTCTGATAGACGGCGTTGAGGTCGAACTGACGGCATACAACATCGGCGGGAATAATTATTTCAAAATGCGCGAATTGATGACGACATTCGATTTTCACGGCGCATTGGTAGACGGGGTTATTGTGATAGATACGTCAAAGAAGTATGGTAATTGAGCCGACATCACAATTTCGACTGTAGGAATATTTCAGTTACATAAACACCCACACAAAATAAATCCCTCCTGTGCCGAAAGAGCATAGGCGGGATTTTTTCATGCGGTTTTAATTCAAAAGACTTTCCAACTGCTTTTTTATTTCATCATCGGGTATATCACCCCGTACTAGGTGATAGACAACCCCATCCATCACGGACACATTTTGTAAATCGTCTAGTAATTCTTGCTTTACACGGTCGATCCACACGCTACGCAAATCGTCCGGCATTTTATCGTTTTGCTTAATATCAAGGATAGCTCCTATATAATCAGCTAGGCTTTTACTGACAAGCAATGACGGCGAAGGATTCCCCTTTACATCATATATCATTGGTGTGATATGCGAACAAATATTGTCTCGGATGTAAAGCGGGATATTATCAATGTGAGTTCTTCCATATAGAAAATCAAGCGATGTTCCGAAATAGTCAGCAATTTTCATTCCGGTCTCAATTCCTAATTTCGTTTTGCCAGTGATAATTTTGCTTATCATGTCCTTTGATACGTTGACGGCAATCGCAAGCTCGGTTTGCGTTATTCCTTTGGTCGCAATTAGCATTTTTACACGGTTTCCGGCTGTATCTTTCAAATAATCCATAATGACATCCCCTTTTAGCATACTATAGTATTATTATACTCTTTATATCATGGTTTGTCAATAGCGAATTAGCATATTAGGGTTGAATATATGAACATTCTGTAAACAATTTCATAAGTCTATTGACACAAGAGTATCTATTTGATATACTAACGGTATAATTATAAGCTATGCTTATATAGTATTTGGAGGATTGTAAAATGAAAAAATCTGACGCGAACCCCGAAGTCCCCGCCGTTGCCGCGGCTGACATACAGGCAAATCTCCGAACCCTAGACAAAATTGCCGCAGACGTACTGGTACATACGCGAAATATTGAAGCGTCTTTTCTTGAAATCGGAAAATGCCTCATTGAGGCGAAAGCGCAGTGTAAGCACGGCGAGTGGCTTAAATGGTTAGAAGATGTTTCCATATCGGAAGTAACAGCGCAACGTCTTATGCGAGTGGCGAGAGAGTTTCCAAATCCGACCGCGCTGACGGATTTGGGTTTCACCAAAGCACTAGAGATAATCGCTTTGCCTCCCGCCAAACGTGATGAAGTAGTTTCCAAGCCACATGATGTCGGCGGTGAAATGAAAACCGTTGACGAAATGACATCACGAGAATTTAAGGCTGTCGTTGACAAGCACAAAGAACCAAAAAATTCCAATAGCAATAAATTGACAAAAACTAAAAAAACGCCTTCTATGACGAAAACTGATTTTCACGACAAGTGCAAAACCGTCCGTCTCGGGCTTGATTGCCTGCTAGAATATCTTGACGCGATGAAAGGCGACAGCGAACAATACTCGGACATTTCAAGTGCTATACGCTCAATGTGCGAAAGCACTTTGAATAAATTGCCTAAGTTGGAAACCTCATAGGGTTGTGCAACCCCCGGTATTCGGGCAATATCGGGAGTTATCTCAAAAATTTATGGAAAGGAGGAAATCCGCTATGCCAAATGTTTTTGAATTATGTTTAGACGCAAAAAAGCAAATCGGAGAAATACTGTGGCTCGAAAAAGTCCGACCCTTTAAGGCAACAAAAGAAGGGGAGGTAGACGGATTTAGATATGATGTCTATTGTATTGAGAAATCTATGCTTAAATTGTCTGTGAAAATTCCCGGCGCGCAATTACTCAATCCACCCGCGACCGGCTATGTTCCCGTAGAGTTCACAAATTTAGAGCTTAAGCCTTATGTTGCGGGCGTGACAGAGAGTATCAAAGATGGCAAGAAGAATCATTACGTGGAAATCGGTCTTTCGGCAATGGCAAAAGGCATCAAGGCAGTTCAACAGCAGGGTAAATGACCGAACAGCGGGGCGGCCGCCCACGCCGCCCCAACACTTATAAGGAGATGTTTTTATGAAAAAACATGAGCAAGAAACTAACTGGCGCAGAAAATTATTACGCAGAAAAATTTTGCAAATACTCTTTTCCACAGTTTCGGTAGCAATCATTATTCTTGTAACGTTTTTCATATGGAATAAAATTGATAATGGACGTGAAGAGTTCGTATCTAGCAAGTCTAATTATTGGGGAATCGGTATTCGCTCATTTGGTTGGTCTGATGGAAAACTCCCCATATTTTTTACTAGGTTATATAACGGATTTTTCATTGCAATTTCTATAGTCATAGGTCTGCTTACATGGTTGTTTTTTCGGTTACGCTTTTTCAGACTAAATCGACGACTTATAGGAAACATAAAGGTCACCAAAAAAGAACTGAGCCGAGATAAAGTGAACGGCGTACAATTCACATTACGCACATTGCACCCTGCGAGCTACTTCAATACAAATGATAGTATCCGCGAACAGTTTAGGAAGTCACTACGCGCAAGCATTATACACAGCATTTCGGAAGATGGCGATAAAATTATTGTGACAGCAACATTGCACAGAGGGAATAAAAAGAACCTTAAAGAGGTATTACGGCGCGTACAATAGCGACGGCACTCCCCTCCCCGCCGCCATCGGCGGACAAAGGGGAGGGGTAGTGTCGCCGCTGGACGGCGCAAGCCGTCCATACTTGACTAAATAACATATTTCGATACCTAATGAAAAAATCTTTATGAAACAGAGGTTATTTTATTGATGGATAAATTTATGCGAATCGGAGAAAAAGAATTATATCAGCGCGATGTATCTGTGTTGAAGAAATACCGTGACGATTACTACAGAATTACACTATTTGCAAAGTTGCGCCGCGCAGGATACGAGGACATTGACGGTGACAATGACAAAAGCGACAAGGGCAAAAAGAACACCGCAGACAACGAGTTTAAGTTAGACGCAAGCATTTCAAGGACACGCTCTAAAATTTTTGAACTGGCAATGTGTAACGAATGGGATTATATGGTAAATTTAACTTTGAATCAAAAATTACATGATAGAGACGATTTGAAGAATTACAAAAATAAATTATGTACATGGATAAAAAACTATAACAGATTAAATAAAACTGATATTAAATATTTGCTGATACCCGAACAACATTTAGATGGTGCGTGGCATATGCACGGTTTGATGATGGGACCACCGATTGAACACCTTACCGAATTTAGAAAAGATGAAAGACTGCCAATAAAAATATTGATAAAACTGACGCAAGGATTGAAAGTTTATAACTGGAAAAAGTACGCCAAGGCATTTGGATATAATGTTATTGAACCGATAATAAATGCTGAATCTGTAGCTAAATATATCACGAAATATATTACTCAGGACTTACTTAAAACTAGAATTGACTTGAACGACCATATGTACTACTGCTCACACGGCTTGAAACGCTCAAAAGTGATTTATAAAGGAACATTAACGAAACCTTTTGAACCAGATTTTGAAAATGAATATGTGAAGATAAAAACCGTTAGAAGCATTGAAGAAGCTATGAAATATACTACCGATGATAACGAATGAATGATACATATTCCCTCTATTGCACATCGCGGAAAGGAGTATCCATGTGCAAGAGTAAATCAGACGGGGAACACATCTACCAAATCGGAAGAAGGGTCGCAATCGTGACCCCGGTATACCGTAATGATTCCGACAAAACTATACATGACATATTGATTTCACTGATGAAGAAAGACAGCTAAAAGCATTGATATTACTAGATTATTTATGAATTATATGTTGACAAAGGCGGCCGATTTTGCTATAATATTAGTATGATATAAATAGCTTATCGGCTGCCGGAAAGGAGTATAAAATGAGTAGGCAGTCAATAAAAAATCACAGGAAGATTACCGCACTGTATCTACGTATATCACGCGAGGACAAAGAAGATGATAGAATTAAGGACGAGAGCAATTCGATTACAAACCAACGGGAGTTATTAAAAGACATAGCAACCAAAATGAAACTGTCAGACATAAAAGAGTATGTTGACGATGGCGTGACCGGAACTAAGATAGACCGCAAGAACTTTGTAAAGATGTGCGGAGATATTGAACAAGGGCTTGTATATGCCGTTATAGTCAAAGACCTCTCTCGATTATCCCGTGACAACTCCCAAGCTACGGATTTGGTCGAGAAATTCTTCCCACAGCATGACATACGCTTCATTTCAGTATCGGACGGGTATGATTCCGACAACGGCGAAGATGAATTTTTGGGATTCCGCACCCTTATGAATGAGTATTATGCGCGGGATATATCGAAGAAACGGAAGTTGACAAACGTAGTCAAGAACAACGCCAAAGAGCCGCTTTCTTTGCCGCCGTATGGGTATCAGAAAAGTCCTGATAATCCCAAACGTTGGATTATTGACCCCGAAGCCGCCGAAGTGGTAAAACGTATATTTCAAATGACCGTTGACGGTATGGGTACGGAACAGATAGCAGCCGCCCTCTCTGCTGATAAGGTTTTGACACCTATGTTTTACTGGCGAAGCAAGGGTTTGAACCGTGGTGGCAGGTTAGCTGACCGAGAGCCGCACAAGTGGGTTAGTTCAACAATAGTAGATGTTCTTTCTAAACAGGAATACTGCGGGGATATTATCAACCATAAAACCTACTCAAAGTCTTTCAAGCTAAAGAAACGCTATGACAACCCGGACAAGAGCATACACCGTGATATGCACGAGCCTTTGATTGACCGTGACAAATGGGAACGCATACAGGAAAAGCGGGGTAAGGTAAGGAAACGCAAGACGGCAGACGGGCAGAAAAACATATTCAGCGGGTTAGTCGTTTGTGCCGACTGCGGACATAATCTTTGGTATCACTTCAACCAAAAGAACCACGATATAAAATACTTCAACTGCTCTAACTACAAGGGTAATCGTGGGACGTGTGAAAGCACCCATTACATACGGGTTGATTTTCTGGAACAGGTGATTTTACAAGAAGTGCGCCGCTTGACTAAATTTGCCAGACAGCACGAGGGCGAGTTTGCCGCCTTAGTTATGGGATACTCTCAACAGGCAGATACAGACAAACGGCAACACAAGCAAAAAGAACTGTATGCCCTTACTGCCCGTGACCGTGAGATTGACAAAATGCTTGCTAAAAGTTACGAGGACAATGTAAACGGAAAACTCTCTGATGAACGGTTTGCACGGTTGGACAAGCAGTACACCCTTGAACAGACGGAACTCGCGGCGAAGGTCAAGGCTCTCACTGTGGAATTGGAAAAGCAGGAAAGCCGCGCTATGACCGCCGATATGTTTATCGCCACCGTCCGCAAGTATACACGCGCTAAGAAGCTGACCGAGCGTATGTTAGGCGAGTTGATAGAGCGTATAGAGGTAAATCAGTCTGAAAAAGTTGACGGCGTTCATCGGCAACGGCTCACGGTTCATTACAACTGTGTCGGCGCGATTGAGATTCCCGAAACGTTCTCCACACCTAACATCACCGTACAGACCCGAAAGGGGGTGATGGTTAGATATGACCCGCTTAATATGACGCAATAAAAAGCGGAGTGTCCTTACAACACTTCAAATGCTGTAAGAACACCCCTACTGGTCCGAGTGACAGGAGTTGAAATCCATACGCTACTTTTAGCCGCTTCCGGCAATCTCGCGTAAACCCTTGCAATATCAGCACTTTCTCGGTCTTGTCTTCTTGTCACTTTTAGCGATTTTCAACCGTTTTCAGCGGTGATAAGGGACAAATAAGGGACAACTTTAGAAAACAAAACCCGGCTTGGTATCCTGTGTTATAGCAATACAAAATCTATTGCAAAATTGAGTGGCGAGGTAATCAACCCCGCCACTCATTTTTTACGCGCTTTCCTCAATCTTCACTGTCCCCCTGCTGTTCACCGCTCCGCTTGTGCCGTACATATTGCGGATTTCGTCAAGGTCATAATCCTTTCTGCTCCGCTTTTTGTAATCTTCGGGTTTCAAATACCACGCTATTTCTTTGTGTGCCATCGGAAGTTGAGAGCTTTTAACTTGTCTTTGTGCGGCTTCGTGTTGCCAGTCACCCATACGAAACACCCGATAATCTCAATTATGATGTCATCCATCCTCATCAGTTCCGCGATTAGCTCTTTGAACTGGTCGGCGGTTTCGTTGGTTGTTTGCTTCGCCGTGTAGGGTTCGCCGTCTTTCGTTCTGTGGATGTCTTTCAGCTTCGGAAACAATACATCATACTCGGCGTTGACTGCTTTCATTGTGTCGAGGTTGCCGCCACGGTCGGGGTGATGTTGAAATGCTAACTTTCTGTATTGAGCTTTGAGTTCTTCAAGGGTTGTAGGGGTGGGGACGAAATAGATGTTTTTCATGGGGTAGCCCTCCTTAGTAATTTTGGTAGGTGCGTCAGCGTGTGCGAGGTTCGCACCTTAATTACCAACGAACTCATGGAGAGCGGCGGGGTCAAGTGAACCGTGGAATAAATACCATTCAGCGGATTGGTTTTTATGCCGCGAAAGTCACTTGACCCCGTTGTTCCCATGTGGAACTATTCGTGTTTTTTGAATGTTTTTTCTAAGAGCTTTCTTGAAATGTCTCGATTTCGTTTGTTCTCTTTTGTTATGACGCTATTGTACACAATCGCGTCAATATCAGCCCACTGCATCATGCCTATGTATCGCAATTTGACTACAAAACGGATGTTGCTGTCGGTTATCCGGTTCGCGTATTGCAAAAATTCTACGACATCATTTGGCTGATTGGCAAACTTTTCACACATTGCCTTTTGGGGATAAAATGATACTGATTCCTGATAATGTTTTTTGATATAACGCGCCACCGATTTACGAGCGGAATCTACGTAATATACTGCAACTACTGATTCACTCCATTGTTTACCTTGTCTGAAACGCTTGTTCATGATGTCTCTTGTGACAGAGTCTGGGCAACCTTCGATTAGCTCGTCCATTTCTCTCAACTGTTCTGATAAACGTTCGCAGTGGTTTCGGATACATTGACGGTATTCATGTTCATCGACTGGTTTCACTTTCGGCGAATACGGTACATTTCCCATTTCAAGTTGGCGTTTCTCGTAATCGTGTTCCCGTTTGATAAAAGCGTAATGTGCGAGTAAATATTTGCACATTCAAATCACCTCCGTGGTATATACCCACGGTGCGAAAAAATGTGCGAATCGCAGTGAATCACACGAAAATCACACGAAAAGCGTTATTCTTTAAGATTAATTTTTACCCTCAAACTTTTTGTGTAGTAATATTCTTGCATTACACGTCACAATATGCTAACTCACGATGAAAACACACAAAAAACGTAACCACACTTCATATGTGAGGTTACGATCAGCGTTTTATTGCGTTTACGTCAAAACACACGCATAAAAAAGACCATTCACTCTTGAAGTGAACGGTCTGTTTATATGGATATGGTATCTTATATGTAAATTACTGACTTTACCTCTATATCATTTTTCGATAAAAATTCTGTTATGGGTTCAATATACGAACTGTCTATGTAGCTCTTATCTACCATCTCGCCCAAATTAAGAATAATGAAATTAGTTTCCACAAACAAATCATCACTTACATCGTGGCTTACATTACAAATTTCTACTACACTATCCCTTATCGCTTGCCTGTCTCCCTCGTCATATACAGGCTCACAATAGTTGATTATGATAACCTCCGCGTTCTTGACCTCCACAGAAAATGGAACAGGCGGTATATCACGGAGAGCAGAATCAGTTAACTTTTTTATTTGCTCGGTCAGTTCTGCATCGTCTATTTTATCTATGACGGTTTGAAGTATAGCGGAGACGACAGGTATTGAGGAAGAAGCAGCCAAATTCAAGCCAAATCTTTTAACTCCATCTAATAGCGCGTCAAATCTTTTCTTATCCATTATATTATACACTCCTTTGTATAGTTATTTACTTAATATCCTTTTTCTCAAACATAAAATAACAAATGTTTATTTAGTTTTACAACCACCCCAATCAATAAAAATTTGCTTGCTCATAACCGCATCCTCCTTTCTCAACCCGCCTTAATACTTAATATCCGCTTGCCCAAACAGCGAAACCGCCAAAACCAGTATTATAATAATCAGGTCTTAAATAAAGCCCTAAAGCCATAGTAGTTTCTTGTTTGAAGTTATATAACATATGCCTGTTATGACCCGGAGAATTTTTCCACCTATTAAATATATCCTCTGCGTGTTCCTTGGCAGCTATCTGCAGGTCAAACACAATCCAAGGAGCAGGTCCACAGTTTTCGGCATATCGTGTATTCATTATATTGCTTGAATTGTGCCATCCACTACCGGCAGAACTCCCGTCAGGTCTTGTATGACCTCCAGTGATTTTTTGTTCTTCGGCTCGCATATCAGCATAGTCTTGTAATGCCAAATTGACTTGCAACTCCCTTAACCCATTAGACCGCCTATATTCATTTATGAGAACGTAAAACTCTTGACGCACATAATCATTGTATTTCTCAATATCTATTTCATCAGGTGGAATTGGAACAGTAACTCTTTTTTGTAATGTAAGACCATTGGCAGTTGTTACTGTTATCATTACCCTGCCGGGAGCTATACCGTACACTCTGCCGGTATCTGAGACAGTCGCAACAGTTGGATCTGATGAATTCCATGTCAACGTTTTATTTGTCGTGCTTTTGGGTTCTAAAACTACATCAATCCTCGAATCTCCTCCAAGTTTCACATTCATTCCTGTATGACCGCCAGAAAACCTAATGCTTGTAGGCTGTACATCGTCTGAGTTATTATCCGGTTTAGTAATCTGCACTTCTTCTTTTTTTATGTCACGACCAATATTGCCAAACGTCAAAATGCTCTGCTCCCGTGTATATGCGCGTTTCGGGTCGAATTTATTGTTATCACCCTGCATTATCCCATATGCCTTAACAAAATTCACCCCGTCAACACACCATTCCGACACGTCACCTATGTCCGTAAACCCAGACTGCGGGATATTGCTCGTGTCCAAACCGATAACCTTTCCGACATTCAGAATCATACCCGCCGCCTGTTCGCGGGTAAATGTACCGTTCGGATTGAATAATCCACCGCCTACGCCCGATGTAATACCTAACGCATATGCTAAAAGTATAATGGGGTCGTCTGTATCGGTAAAGGCGTTCGGGTCATAGGTTAAACCCTTTTCTTCCATTAACCTATACGCATTCTTTTCTGAATAATACCACACCCATCCAACCGCCAGATAGCAGAACTCCGCGCGGGTTATGGTGGATTGATAATTACTCTGTAGGTCAGGCTGCACAAATCCTTTTTCGATTGCGGCTGTCAGCCCATCACGCGCCCAGTCGGACGCAGAATCGAAATTTGCCGTTGCCGTAGGGACGAAAGCGAGGGTGAGAGCAAGCACTAGCGCGAGGGATAAGAAACGCTTTTTCATATTCAGATCTCATTTCTATGTTTATTTGTTGAACTGCTTATTATCAGTGGAATCTAAAGAACAGAGTATCATCGTCTTTGATTTCCGCAACATAATCCGCATACCCCATAATCTCAAAGCTCTCTATATCGGTGTACTTGGAATTATAAAATATTATAACAAAACCATCATAACCAACGGGAACTTGAATCGAAACCTCAAATTCGCGTTCCGGATAACTTTTATCTCCTGTGCCTACCGTTTCAGACCGAGTAACCTTAAAAACCAATTCACATTCATAGTCGCTATTGTTATATGTTATATTGAATGTGCCTGTGTCCTCAATTAAGAACAAGCCTGTATAGTAATCGGCAAATGCCGCCGACCAATACCATCCGTAATCCCGGGCATTATCATCGTCAAGATTCAGATATATTTGAGCTATACGCCATTCGTACCCGTCTTTTGCTTCTCGCGCATCATCGGAATCTATAACCGTATAATCCGTAATACTTGCATTGCCGATTATGGGAAGTGCGGAATCCTTATTTGAGTTGTCAATATTAACCCAGTTGGAATCATTAAAGGTGATTGTTTTATATTTATTTGTTATTCCGACAGCCATATTGATGTTATAGCCCTTTTCCACAAAGTAAGGCATTAAAGGGTCGCCTACTGTTTCACCGCACACAGTACATACAGGTGCTTCTTGAAAACTGGCTTCCGTCAGCTCATGCGGTAACGGATTGCCCTCTGTCTCTCCGCAGTCGTTACAGGTCTTTGCTTTTTGACAGCTTGCCTCTACCCATATATGCTCATGCGGCGGCTCGGGTGTCGGGGTCGGCGCGGGTGTAGCTGTAGGTATCGGTGTCGGTGTGCTGGTTGGTGTGTTTGCACCTCCGCCTGCACAGCCAACTAAAAACAGTAATGCAAGGATAATCGCAAGGTACTGGCAACTCTTTTTCATTCTGATTCTCTCCTTAATTTGAACAGCGTTGACAAATTGGTTTTGTCGAAAGCTGTTGTGTTGAGTATTATTTTAGACGCGAAATGACACAATGTCAAGCTGATTATTGAAATAATTGTTTCTAATTGACCCATTGATTGAATGCAGTCCAATTTTAAGATACCCTTAAACACGGGGTATATTATGATGTATGTGTCAAGACTTGCTGAAATCCGAAAACTAAAAAACCTTACACAAGAGGATTTGGCGCGTCAGTTAAAAATCACTCGGTCAACTTATGCGTCCTATGAAACGAATCGGCGGCAGATAAATAACGAAATACTTTGTTTAATCGCCGACTTCTACAATGTAACCACTGATTACTTATTAGGTCGTCAAGACGCTATACCGTCTTTTTTGAACGAGGACGAAAGAGCCATTATTGAGCAGTACAAGATTTTAGATGAGCGCGGAAAAAAATCAGTAAAAACTAATCTTTCCTTTGAAGTGTCCCAAGCACCTAAAACAGAGAATATAAAAAAATCGGCAATATAGTGTATATAGACTTTACTCAAAAATAGCAGTATTAGAGCGGTTTTGACCGCTCTGTTTTTTGTCCGTTTTTTCCGACAAATCTAATTTATACTAGATTTATACTGGGTACATCAAACGAGAAAGGAGGTTAAAAAGTGAGTGTATCAGTAAATGAGTTCGAGTTCGCATTAGAGAGCCTGTTCGGTAACGACACGCAGTATAAGCTACTTAAAGTCAAACCGTGGCGCGACTATGATTCCAGCGACAAGAAACAAGTCGGTTATAAGTATCAGGTTCTCGAACTCGAAAGGGGAATACGGTTAGATGTTAAGGTCACGGGTGATATTCCGGCAATCAAAAACGAAGATTTGCTTAAAGCGGCAGCTCCAGTGTTCGTTACTTTCGTTGGCAGCAGAGCTTCTTTTTACGGCGACAGCCTGTGGAAGTGTGATATTACCGTACAAGCTGACCGTTGCGTCATCAAGGCAAAAACATAATTGACCGTGTGGGGTGGAGGAATAAACCCCTCCACCCGATTAAAATTAAAGGGTGTGTATTATGAAAATCGTGTTACGAAATTTAATATCATTGATTAGAGCTTACGCAAGATTCTATTTTCAAATCTATAATGATACAGAAACCGCATTTAAGGAAAAAAAGATAGTTGATATTGTGATAAACGGTTTGCTTTTATTAGCTCTTGTACTGTTGCCGTTTTCTATCGTTGTGTTGGCATATATTTACAGAATAGCAATTCTTGCAGTCGTTGTTATTGTCTGGGCATTCATAGTGGAAGCAAAAGAGCGTAGAGGGCAACAAGCCGATAACCCCGCCTTCTATAATCAACAGATAGCCGACCGAGTAACCGTAATAATTACCGAGATATTGACAACGCTATATGACGAACTTGGCATAATTAAACCTTATGACACTTACTTTGTATGGGCAACCCCGACATATGTAAACGACAGATGGTGTTATCATGCAAAAGCTAAACAGTCAGACAAAGCACAGACCGACCCTGACAGCCTGTTAGAGATAATGACAATAATAAACAGAAGAGCCGCCGAAATAGGCGCACCTATTGTTGTAACAGATGTTCATCCTCGCGGCAAGATGTTTGTCTTTGATGTAGAGATTACAAACAATATAGCATCGTATATGATGCCAAGCGAAGATACCACGCATGACAGATATTTTTGACATTATGGAACTGTTTTATAACACGAGGTTGCTCGACTACGGTACAGCGCGGTACATAAACTGGGATTACAAGATGTTCCCCAATCTGCTTGTATTGGGAAATACTGGAAGCGGAAAGAGTTATGCGCTAAGGTTGTTGCTGGCGCGGGTTGTACATCAGATACCCGATTCCCGTCTTTGGGTATGTGATTACAAAAAAGAGTTCTTATCAGAACCCGCGCCGCGCTACTGGGGATACAAAGACGTTATGAGTGGCTTCAATGATTTTTATACCGTCCTAGAGGACAGGCTTGACGGTAACCCTGATAGGTCGTTCTGTTGTCTGCTGATAGACGAGTACATTTCATGGCTAAGCAGTATGGAGAAAAAAGAGAGCGAAGAAGTCAAGAAACGCATGGCACAGTTATTATTTATGGTACGGTCGCTAAATATGCACGTCATATTAGGTTGCCAACGCGGAATGGCTGAGAGCTTTTCATATGGCAGCAGAGATTGTCTCAACGTGCTTTTCTTAGGCTCTCCGTCAAAAGAGAGTATCCGCAGTTTTGTTACTGGCGAAGAAGCCGACATAATAAAGCCTTGCGGTCAGGGTGCGGGTTACATACTTTTTGACGGCAGACCTCCAAAAGCGATTACAGTACCAACAATACGGGATATGACAAGGGTGTATGAAGCAATAATACAAGGTGCAAGCCGCTGACACATAGGGGGCGCGGACTGCCCGCAAGGGCAAGGACGCGCCCGCCGCCCGTCAGGGCGGCGCACCTTGTTTTAATACAAATACAAACAACTGCAACACAAGAGGTATGTGTTATGTTAGATAAATCAGAACTTGCCAACATTGGCAGGAACGGCGCAGATTTGATAAAAGATGAGTTAGAGGAAAACTTCCATAAAAAGAAGCGGGAGAGCTTACTGTTAGCCGATAGCTACGAACGGCTTAAAGTCCATAAAAAGGCGGTGCGTGTCAGAAGCTGCGGAACATATCTGAAATACCGTATTGACCCAAACAGGCTAAATGAGCAAGGTTATCAGCGGCTTTATAAAGCCTATCTATGCGGAGATATGTTATGCCCTATATGCCAGTGGCGCAGGTCGCGGAAAATATTTAATCAGCTTGTGGCTATTATGGAACATATAAAGGGATACCGCTTTATATTCGTTACCTTAACAGTTCAGAATATGTTAGCCGAGGAACTATATCCGGCAGTCGATAATATGTTGGGCGCGGCATGGCACACTTTAGTCAACAACAGGCGATTCAAGGGTGCTGTGCATGGATACTTCCGAACCTTAGAAGTAACGCACGATACAGACCCGGTAATTACCGAAAAGATGCACAGTATGAAAAAGGCATATTATAAAAGACGAGGGTTAAATGTTGGTGATGCTAATCCGTCATATGATACATATCACCCGCACATTCACGCGATACTTGCCGTAGAGCCGGAGTATTTTTCTAAGGATAATAATACCTATATCCATCAAAAGGAATGGCGGGAGCTTTGGCGCAAATCTTTACATATTGCATATGACCCGTTCGTTTTCGTGGAAACTATATATAGCAAGAATTCCGGCGAAAAAGGTGTTAAAAACAAGAAGTCAAACGTATCCGCAATACTGGAAGCCGCGAAATATACGGCAAAAAGCTATGATTATCTCGTCCGTGGTACAGATAGAAATGTAGATGAAGTCAAGACTGATGAAGCGGTATATACTATCTCAACAGCACTCGCCAATAGGCGGCTTTTTAGTTATGGCGGTGTGTTTCGGGCGACACATAAAGAGCTTCATCTTGATTCGGTAAATGACGGAAATTTGATACATATAGAAACAAACGCCAAAACTATAAAAGCCGAGTATATCTATTTATCATGTGTTTGGAACGGCAAGGGCGGTTATAGGGTGGGAGTTATAGATTAAACTCTGTGACGATGTGACGATGATTTGTGTAAACTCTTTACTGTATTAAGCACTTATCCATATAATTCCAATAATTTATTGTCTAATGTAAGGTCGAGAATATGTACAAATATTTATCGTCACCATCGTCACACTCCATCATCACGGCGCAACTCATTGATACACAAGGCTTTTGACAACCCGTTACGATGTGACGATGATTTGAGCATAAACTTTCACTGTACTAAACGCAGAACTACTATCTTTGTCCAATTTTTCCGACAAATCTATATTTTAATAAAAGAAAAAACATGGAGGTCGGATAAAATGCAAGTTGCTATTCCAAAAGAAAAATCACTCTTGAATTTTGTTGAGAACACAGACGCAGAGTTTTTTCAAGACACACTAGGAGACAGTTATGTCCACGTTACAATCGACAAACACAGAGAAGTAATGCCGCTAAAAAGCGGTCAATGTCATACGTGGTTGTCAGGATTGTATTATGAAAAGGAAAAATGTTCTGTCAGTAAAGGTATAAAAAATCAAGTGATTTCTGTACTGGAGTACAAGGCAAAAGCAAATACCTCTACACCAGTAGAGTTGCATACCCGCATAGCAGCCGAACATAACGGGGCGTACTGGTACGACCTGACGAACTCAGCATGGGAAGCTGTGGAGGTTACAAAAAAAGGTTGGTGCATTAAACAACCGCCGAGACTGTTCTTGCGCTATTCTATTCAACACGCGCAGGACACACCCAAAAAAGGCGGCGATATTCGTAAAATCCTTAACTACACACCGATTAAGGGAAATGAGATATTGTTTCTGAGTTGGCTAGTGTCGTGCTTCGTGCCAAAAATTCCTCACCCGGCGATGGTGTTTTATGGCGAAAAGGGTGCGGGAAAAACAACAGTTAACGAGCTATTGAAAGCAATTATTGACCCATCCAATCTTGAAACATTAAATCTTTCAAATGATTTGCGGTCATTGAATGTTCAACTTAAACAAAACCATTTTTTACCATATGATAATATTTCAAAAATTAACGACCAAACATCGGACGCGCTCTGCCGTGCAATCACAGGAAGTGGGATTCAGCAACGAAAATTGTACACAGATGATGAAGAAAAAATATATCGGTATATGCGTTGTATTTCGATAAACGGCGTTGAAAATGTGATTAATCGCCCAGACTTGTTAGACCGCTCAATACTGCTTCAACTGGAACGCATTTCAGATGAAAAACGAAAGGCGATTGTTGACCTCAAAGCGGAATTTATGGCAGAGCGTCCCGTAATTATGGGTGGCATTTTCGATACGTTGTCAAAGGCAATGAAACTCTATAAGAATGTGAAGCTCGACAAACCTCCGCGCATGGCTGATTTCGAGCGTTGGGGCTATGCAATCGCTGAGGCGATAGAACAAGGTGCAGGGCAAAAGTTTCTCAACGAGTACGCCGCAAACCGCGAGCTTCAAAACATTGAAGCGATTGACAGTGACCCGCTCGCCACGCTTGTTGTCGAGTTCACTAAAGAAAAAGGTGAGTGGACGGGCAAGGTTTTTGATTTGTGTGTGGAACTCATAAGAATAGCACCACGACAATATATTGCTCTGAACCCGAAGAATTTCTCCGAAAAGCCGAATCAGCTTTCAAGGAGATTAAACGGTATAAAAGGCAATCTCGAAGCCGCAGGGGTTCGATATGAAAACCACGGACATGGACGGGATGGGACGACAGTCACACTCAGATGGATTAAGGCACAAGAGGGGGTGATGCCAAATGACTGAGCGCGCCCCTTTCCGTATGCTCACAATAAACGAAGCCTCCGAATATTTCGACCTACCCAAACACTATATCAGACAACTTGTCTTAACAAATACAATTCCGCATATAAAAGCGGGCAAAAAGTATCTGATTAACGATAAAATATTAGAAAAATACTTGCAATCCGGCGCGGTTTGTGGTAAAATATAGGCAACAGGATTACCAAGCCGCTATTGAAAGGAGCGCGGCAAATATGAAAAAGATAAACAAGCGCGGCAACAGTTATTTACTGTGTGTTTCCAATGGGTACAGCGTAGAGGGCAAGCAGATTGCGCCCACGCGGACATGGACTATCCCAAAGGGCATGACGGACAAGCAAGCGGAAAAAGAAGCAAAGCGGCAATGGGCAAAGTTTGAGGAAGAAGTCAAGGGCGGCGCGATGTCATGCGGAACGGTGAAGTTTGATACATTCTTTACACAATGGTTTGACGAATACGCCGCGCTTACGGTTAAAGCTAAGACAATGCAGACCTACCGTTGGCTTGAAAGGCGCATACGCGCCGAGATAGGACATTTACGGCTTGACAAGATTACAACACGCGATATTCAACGGCTTGTTGTCAAGATACATAATGAGGGGAAATCCACAAAAACAGTCAAGCATTATGTATCTTTAATCTCTTCCGTTTTCCGCTATGCCGTCAAGAATCAGCTTGTAAACAAAAACCCCTGTACTGGCATTGACTTCCCCCGTGACGACAGCAAGGAACGCGAGATAATGACGCTCCCCGAAGTGCAACAGCTTTTCGCCCTGCTCAATGAAGAACCCGCCGAAAATCTGCAATATGTTATATTCTTGACGCTGGCGGTTTATACGGGATTCAGGCGCGGGGAACTGCTCGGCTTGGAATGGCGGGACATAGACCTCGACAGCGGCCTTGTATCGGTCAGACGGGCGGCGTATCAGTCAAAGGAACTCGGACACTATACAGATACGCCGAAGTCAAAGCGAAGCCTACGAACCCTTAAACTTCCCCTTGATGTACGCGATTTGCTCACACAGTACCGCGACCACCAGAGCGCATACGCCGCCACGATGGGCGATACATGGCAGAACACCGGCAGACTGTTTACTACATCATGGGACGGGTCAAGTATGTACACCAACGCGCCGGAGAGGTTCTACAAAGCGTTTTGCGCTACGCACGGTCTACAGGCGGTCACGCTTCACAGTCTGCGGCATTTGAACGCTTCTATGCTGATAAATGCGGGATTGGACGTTAAGACGGTACAGGCGGCTATGGGACACGCTCACGCCAGTACAACCATGAACGTGTACGCCCATGAGTTTCAGACGGCACAGGCGCGGGCGTGTGAAGCGGTAAGTAATGCCCTGCCACTGAACCTTGCCACGCAAGGGACATAAAGGGCAACAAGGGACAAACAAGGGACAAAGGCAGGTTTTCAAGGCAAAAGAAAAATCGCGTAACCCTTGCAGCACAAGCGTTACACGATTTAGGAAGCTGGTCCGAGTGACAGGAGTTGAACCTGCGGCCTCTTGAACCCCATTCAAGCGCGCTACCAAGCTGCGCCACACCCGGTTAACCACTGTGGAGCATTATAGCATAACATTTTTTCAAAGTCAACTACAATATTTTCAAGTCGTGTCGTTTTAGTTGTGTCCGCTCAATATATCGGCCATGACGGAAACCATCTTAATACTCCGCTCGCGTACCACATCGGGACTTCCGTCCCGCTGATAACAGGATAAAACATCACGAACAGCAGAACGGTAACAGCCGTAAAAGCGGCGATTCGCCGCCTTGCGGCCGTTGGCGCGTCTTGAAAGCATCTCCAAAAGACATAGCATAGAGCGACAACAAGAAACATGGAAGCGGGAAAGTAATGATAAGCGAACGTCAGACGGCTTATCGGCACCCACGGCAGCAGCACGGAAAGAAAGCCAGTGACGGCGAGCAACGCGCCAAAACTCTTGCGCTTGAACACATCGGCGGCGCAGATTATAATTGCCGCCATACCGCCCCATGACAAAAGCGGATTATTCATCGCCATTATCATTGTGAGATTGCCGCCGCGCTTAGTATTGTAATAGCTGATGGGTCGCGCGTCTGCCACCCACTGATACCAGCTCGATGAAAACGGATGAGTGTCCACAAGCCTTGAATGGTATTTGTACATATAAATCTGACTGCTCCGAACCGTTTCCCAAAGTTTGGAAAGCGAGAAATCGCCGCGCACATACGGTACATACGATGCCGAGTAAATAAGTCCCGGTACGGCTATGAAAAACACGAGCGACATACCGAGCGTTCCCCAAATAAACCCCTTATCGTCCCGCCGCCTGTACAGATTGATAAGATACAGCGCAATCAATCCGAATCCGGCGTATATGCTGCTCCACTTAGCCGCCGCGCCCAACCCGAACGACAGCCCGCACATAAACAGCGGGGGCAGGGTTTTCCAAAACGGCGTATCCTTGGGCATTGTCATCCAACGGTGTATAAAAATGAACATCAGAAGCACAAAGAACACGTTATATGTGTCGATTGTCGCAATCCGCGTTTGTGTGAAGCGCATAAAGTCCGCCATCCAGATAACCGTGCCGCAGAAAGATATAAACGAGCTGTTAAACAGCTGCTTCAGCAAAAGGTACATTAGCGGCAGCATCAGCACACCGAACAGAGCTCCGGCAAATCGCCATCCAAACGGTGTCATGCCGAACATCCTGATTCCTGCGGCTATGATTTCTTTGCCAAGCGGCGGGTGTGTTGTTTCGTATATGGTTAATTCCTCAAGGATTTCACGCGCCGTCCGCGCGTGGTAAATTTCGTCAAATATTGTGCCGTTGAGCTGTGTGCGCCCTTCCGTGGGAATCAACATCTGTTCATCGAACAGCTTGTACGCGCCCCCGACAGACAGCGGCGATACGGTTCTTCTCGTGCCGTTAACATTCGCGACTATGCACAACTCCCCCAACTCCAACGGTTTTGCCCGCGCGGAGAGCCATATATACCTAGTCAACTCCTGTTCGGGGTTGAGCGAAGCGTATGTCCACTGAAAGGTCTGAGAGTGCTTCTGAAGCATTTGCTCCTGTTCGGTATAATTTGCGCCGTCAGTTGAAAACGCCAATGTGTAGTGCGGAGTGTTATCAAGCCCGTTGTTGCCGCCTGTATAATAAAAAACCGTATCAATGAGCATTTCATCGCCCAAGTCGATTACAATACCGTCCGCGTCTATTATGTGAAACGTCTGCGGCGCGTTGAGCTCTCCCAAGTTCCAAAACGCAAGAAACCCGGCGGCAAGCGTAATTAAGAGCATAGGCAGGATGTCGCGCCGCGACAATCTGCCGCGCTTTTCAAGGTCGAGCAGTTTTTTCGGGCCTTTTACTACCCAATCCAGACGGTTTTTATCTCCCAATCCCGATTTTATGTTCCAAAAAAACCACCAACACACGAACAAAATCGTTGCGTAAGGGAATAAATACACGGTATATTCAGGTAAATTCAAATATTTGTCCTCCAGTCCCATGGAAATTATCACTCTACTGAACATTGCGCTTTGTAGGGGCGGCTATTAGCCGCCTGCGGACGACCAATGGTCGCCCCTACATGAAAATCCGCACGGTGCGCCGAGGGCGGCGCACCCTACTTTATTTTGTCCCAGAATGATTTTATCTTCGAGTTTTGAGCCTTTGTCAAATCGTCAAATTGTTTAAGTAATTCTTTTTGCTTTTTATTTAAGTTTGTCGGTATCTCAACCATTATATGGACAAATTGATCGCCGCGTACTTTCGAGTGCAGAGACGGCACACCCTTGCCCTTGAGCCGGAATGCCGCGCCGTTCTGCGTCCCCTCGGGCAGAACATATTTCACCCTGCCGTCAATGGTCGGCACTTCAAGTTCCGCGCCCATAGCCGCCTGCGCGAATGTCACAGGCATTTCGCAATGCAATGACGTTCCATCGCGCGTGAACAGTTCATGCTTGGCAATGCTTACAGTTACCAGCACATCACCGGACGGGCCGCCGTTCGCTCCGGCGTTGCCCTGTCCCCTAAGCTGGAATGTCTGCCCGTTGTCGATACCCGCGGGAACATTGACCGAAAGCGCACTCTTGTGCCGCGCCAACCCGACGCCACGGCAGTCTGTGCAGGGATTTTTAATCTTCTTGCCGCGCCCGTTACAGGCTTTGCAATCCTCCGTCATCTGCATAGAGCCGAGCGGAGTGCGTCTGACCGTTCTAACCTGCCCCGCGCCGTTACACGCCGTACAAGTTTCGGGCTGCGTACCCTCAGCCGCGCCGCTGCCGTGGCACTTATCGCAGTTTTCTATGCGGTTGACTATGATTTCTTTCGAGCAGCCGAACACCGCTTCCTCAAATGTCAAATTCAATGACGCGCGGATACTGTCACCGCGTTGGGGCGCGTTACGCCGTGCGCCTGAGCCGCCGAAACCGCCGCCGAAGAACGACTCGAATATCGAGCCGAGGTCGAAGTCCTCAAATCCGCTGAAACCGCCGCCGCCGCCATACGATGCCTGCGGGTCGGCGTGACCGTACCTGTCATATTTTGAGCGTTTTCCGGCATCCGACAGCGTTTCATACGCCGCGCTGATTTCTTTGAACTTCGCCTCCGCCGCCTTGTCGCCCGGATTCAAGTCCGGGTGATTCTCTTTGGCTAATTTACGGTACGCTTTTTTTATATCATCGTCCGAGGCGTTCTTTTCAACGCCCAACACCTCGTAAAAATCTCTTCTTGATTCTGCCAATTCTATTATACCTCCTTATGAGTCGGGGTTGTGTTGGATTATTCGGAAAATCCATTTACGGATTAATTTGTAACATTAACCTAGAACATCTGCATTATCTGCATTTGCTATACTTTTTTATTTTTAGTGTAGCAAAAATCGGGCGAGTTTACTTGTGATATTTTATCGGTTTTTTTGCTCCTTCTTTCAGCTAATAATCTTTTTTGATAAGATCCATGCACCTATGGAGAATAAGGTGTAATAAAAAAACTCCAATTTTTGACGTTCCGAAATTAATAATAATTATCGTTTAAAATAATGCCGTCAGGCGCAATTAAATATTTATCGGTATATTTTAAAGCATTTTCAAGATAATCCTTGTTTTGATATTTTTCAATATAGTATTTTATTGTTATTTTGAAATCTTCTGTATGTTTTATTATTTCCGGTTGATTTTCAAATGCGATTGTTTTCATAAAAAACAGCTTTTCAAAAGAAATTATTTTATATTTCTCATATTCAATCGCATTCTCTGAATAAAAATGATAATCTAACTTAAACACACTTCTCCATAATTCATATTTACCGATTAAAAGCCCTAAATCTCCCCATTTATCTTTTTTATTCATGGGATACTTCCTTGCTAACACTTGATAATCTTCATTTGAAATAAAAAAGTCAATATCATGTCCATGTTTTCGTAAATTGTAATATTCCATTGCCAACCCGCCAAAAATAATCGGTTTTGATGTAAACACAATATCTAACTCAGATAAATCTACTGCATTATCAATGACATTTTTATAACCACTTATCATAAAAATTCTCCTGCCTATAATATAAAGTATATTTGTTACACTTTTTCGCCCAAAGGCGTATATTTCACATTGTACTGTAACAGAAATTCCGAATGATTTCCATAATTATTTTTAGTCGGTGAAAAAGCCCTTGACTTACTGTTAATAAACTCTCGGTGATGGACGGCTCAAAATGCGTATACGGCGCGTCCCCTACGATGCTTCAGCACTTTCAAAACCGCAGCATTTCTTATATTTTTTGCCGCTGCCGCATGGGCATGGGTCGTTTCTTCCGACTTTTGCCGCCGTTCTTTTTACAGGCTTGCGCTTGGTCGTGCCGTCTCCGCCCGCGCTCTCACCCGTGACACGCGCTACCTGCTTGCGCTGAGGTGCGTCCTCGCCCCTGACGCGCACGGTATAGACGTTCCTCACGGTCATATCGCGGATGGCAAGATTCATGCTGTCAAACATATCAAAGCCCTCGCGTGTATACTCCTTTACAGGGTCAACTTGGGCGTAACCCCTAAGACCGATACCCTGTCTCAGCTCGTGCATAGCGTCAATGTGATCCGTCCAGTGCGTGTCAACCGCGTTGAGCAGCACAACGCGCTCCAACTCGCGCATGACATTCACGCCCAGTTCCTTCTCGCGTCTTTCGTACAGTTCCACGGCACGTTCCGTAAGCCGCTCTTTTACCATATCGGACGTTAGGTTGTTCAACTCGTCCTTGCCGTACTTTATCTCTCTCGGGCGCAGGAATATTCCCACAAACTGGTCAATCAGAGCTTCTATTTGCGCCTGTTCGCGGGCGTATTTGCTCTCGCCGAACGATGCGTCAACCGCAAGCTCAATGTTGCTTCTAATCATGTTGACAATTTGCTCGCGTATATCGCCGCCCTCCAGAACCTTATAACGCTGAGAGTATATAATTTCGCGCTGTTTGTTCATAACATCGTCGTATTGCAGGACGTGTTTGCGCGTTTGGAAGTTGCGCGATTCAACGCGCTTCTGCGCGTTTTCTATAGCCCCCGACAGCATTTTAGCGTCTATAGGCGTATCCTCGTCAAGTCCCAGTCTCTCAAGCATTCCCGATATACGGCTTGTGCCGAACAGGCGCATTAAATCGTCCTCGAGAGAGATATAAAACTTTGATGCGCCGGGGTCGCCCTGACGGCCTGAACGCCCGCGCAGCTGATTGTCTATACGGCGGCTCTCGTGTCTCTCCGTGCCGAGTATGAACAAACCGCCCGCGTTTTTAACAGCTTCGTACTCATGCTCCTCGCAGGGGTTACCGCCGAGCTTGATGTCCGTGCCGCGCCCCGCCATGTTCGTGGCGATAGTCACCGCGCCCCACGAACCCGCTTGGGCGACGATTTCCGCCTCGCGTTCATGGTTCTTCGCGTTGAGAACATTGTGCTTGATATTCTCGCGTTTCAGCAGTTTTGAAAGAAACTCACTGTTTTCAATGGATATAGTACCCACAAGAACGGGCTGACCCTTCCCGTGGCACTCTTTTATCTGGTTGATAATCGCCTTTGTCTTACCGTCAATATTTTTATAGACGGCATCGGAATAATCTTCTCTGTCAACAGGTTTATTTGTCGGAATTTCAATGATGTCGAGTTTGTAAATCGCCGAAAATTCCTCCGCCTCTGTCAAAGCCGTTCCCGTCATGCCGGAGAGTTTGTCATACAATCTGAAAAAGTTCTGGAAAGTTATCGTTGCAAGCGTTTTGCTCTCATGCTCGATTTTAACGCCCTCTTTGGCCTCGATGGCTTGGTGCAAACCCTCGGAATATCTGCGCCCGAACATCAAACGCCCTGTGAACTCATCGACTATAACGACTTCGCCCTCACGAACGACATAGTCCACATCCAGTTTCATCGTGCCGTAGGCTTTTATCGACTGCTGTATATGATGGAACAGTGTCGCGTTATCCGGGTCGGTAAGGTTTTCAACGCTGAAATGCTTTTCCGCCTTTTCGATACCGGTCGGGGTCAATGTCGCGGAGTTGGCCTTTTCGTCAACAATATAATCGCCCTCGATATAGTCGTGTTCCTCTTTGGAATCGAGTTCCCTAACGACTGTTTTCTTGAGTTTCTTAACAAACGCATCGGCTTGCTGATACATAATGCTCGATGTCTCGCCCTGCCCGGAGATTATCAGCGGTGTACGCGCCTCGTCCACCAGTATCGAGTCAACCTCGTCCACTATGGCGAACGCGCGGCCTCTGCATACCATGGTTTCCTTGTATATTGACATATTGTCGCGCAGGTAGTCGAATCCCAGTTCGTTATTCGTGCCGTAGGTTATATCCGCGTTGTACGCCTCGCGGCGTTGGATGTTATCCAGACCGTGAACGATAAGCCCGACCGTCAGCCCCAAAAAGCGGTGTATCGCGCCCATCCATTCAGAGTCGCGGCTTGCCAGATAGTCATTGACGGTGACTATATGAACGCCGCTGCCCGTAAGCGCGCTCAGATATGAGGGCATTGTGGCTACAAGCGTCTTTCCCTCTCCGGTTTTCATCTCCGCGATACGTCCTTGGAACAGCACGATACCGCCGATGAGCTGAACCCTGTAAGGGCGTAAGCCCGTCACCCTGTCGGCGGCTTCACGCACCGTGGCAAACGCCTCGGGCAGTATATCATCGGTCGTCTCACCGTTGGCAAGGCGCGTTTTGAACTCTTCGGTTTTCGCTTTTAACTGTTCGTCCGTCAGCTTTCTATACTCCGGCTCTAAGCTCTCGATTTTATCAATCAGCGGCTCAATGCGCTTTAGTTCCCGCTGACTGTGCGTCCCAAAAACTTTATCTATTAACCCCATTATCGTTCCTCACATTGTTAATTGTTAACTGTTAACTGTTAATTGTCCTAGTCTGCCATTATCATTGCCACAAGGTCGCGTTTTGAAACGCCGACCTTGTACGCCTCGTCAATCATCGGCACGATGAAGTTCTCTTTGAACTCCTCGCGTCTCTCTCCTTGAATAATATCTCTCGCGCCTTCCGAAACATAAAGACCCACGCCGCGCTTTTTGTACAGCAGTCCCGCCGTGTGCAGTATGGAAACGCCTTTCGCGGCGGTCGCGGGATTGACCCCGTAATGCGCGGCATATTGGTGTGTTGACGGCACAAGCTCATGCTCGCGTATCAGACCGGATATTATATCGTCTTCAAGCGCACGCGCTATTTTAAGGTATATTTTTTCTTCTCCGCGTTTCATATACACACCTCACTTACCTAGTTCATTATACTACATTGATAGTATATGTCAATAGCGGGGGAATGTTGACGGGGGATAACATCATAGTAGGGCGCGGCATCCTTGACGCGCCGAGGGAAACCGTGCGTGTTATGTAAGGCGGGACGACTATTGTTTTTCTGACCTATGTTTATTGGCATCTACAATCAGCCGAATATAGTCTTGTACTTTTGCTTTTTCTTCCGGCGGAAAGCCTTTCGGTAAATCAATTCTGTTTTCCCGTACAAGCGGTATTTCATCATCAATAGCTCCAATGAGATAATCAAGGGATACATTGAAGTGCTTGGCAAATTTCAATTTAATGTCATCGGGCATTACATTCTGTCCGCGTTCATAATTAGACAGCATTTCTCGCGAAACGCCCAAAAGCTCCGATAACTCCATTTGTATTATACCTTTATCTTTGCGTATATCTTGGATACGCTCACCAAAAATTTTCTTGCATTTTTCAATATCCATAATAACCGCCTCATCTCTACTGTTTTCAAAAACATTCTATTATAAATGGCGGTCTATAAAATAAATCTATAATATTTCGCAATTTTTATTGATTATGTAAATATTATTTGGTATAATATGTCAATCTACTAAGCTATATGGCGAGGGAGAATTATTTATATAGTTGAAAAGGAAGTATGCCGACATGATAGCTCCAACTTTAATGGCTTATGACATACAAGCGCAAGCAAAAATATTTTTTATCGGGTTTTTAATCTTTGTTGCCGTTTGTGGGCTGCTTGATTATAAACAAGCAAAAGACGAAGATGAAAAGAGAATCGCCCTCACCTTCTTATTTGTCTTTGGCTTCTTGATTGCCGCTTCGTCTGCCATCGTCAAATTTATCAGGTGGTGGCTATATGAAAATTAACCCAACCAACAATGATTACCCGCCGAGGATTACATCCCGGCGGGTTTTGTGTTATAAACATACGAATGTCTCGTTTTACCTCAACTCTGACACGCCGACATACAAACGCCTGCCATCGGGTTCAATGACTGTTAACGAAAAGTGTCCCCATGACTGTATTAAGACGTTCTCGACTTGGTATCCCTCAGGCGGGATGTATTCGTGTATAAATTGCCATTGCCCGTCCGCGTCTACATATTGCGCGCCGCCCACCCAATTATCGGGGATATAATCAGCCGGATTTATAGTCTCTCCTGTCCGCAAGTTTACGGAAACAGTGAAGTCATGACGCGCCCCCACATCGTCCCACCCATAGAAATCTCTGTAAGATAATGTGGCGTTATCGTTCCAAACGCTGAAAATAGGTTGAATACTGGCCTTTTCGCCGGGTTGAACCCAACTGACATCAACCTTCATTTCACTCGCCGTTTTGGCAATCGCGCGGACTTTTGCGTTGATTACTTCATCCACAGCGGATGGTTTAGAGCAGGTTTGGATGCGGGGTATGAGGATTTCCAGTTTATCGTTTATGTCTATGCGGTCAAAGTCTTTTTTGAAAATCAAACCCCAAGGGGATAAGTCCATGGGCAGGTTCAGCCATAGGGTCAGTTCTTGAGGATAATCGAAAAACGGATTGTCTCTGTCTATAATGACGCATAGTGCCGGACCGTCCGAGTTGAAACGGATGTGGAAATTTGAATAGTCATTGGGAATGCCTGTGAACGGACGCTTGAGATAATACTCCGCGAACGTGCTGCCGTCAGGGATATACATATATAACATATTGGGAGAGTTATCGCTTATCAGATTAGCGTTTATATATTCAATATAGTTCACGCCGTCATAGAACAAGTCGGATAATCTGAGCCGCTTGCCTGACGACAAATCAAAGATAGCGGAGACCGTAGACCATGTTGAATCCTCATAATAGGCATATACAATAACGCTTAATAAATCCCCGAGAATTTCATAGCTTGTATTACAGCTCTCATAATCGCCGAGACTTTCCTCTGTTTGCTTGACAAACGAGCTGACAACACGCTCAATTTCGGGGTCGGACGATAAGTCCACATTGTAATAATCTATAATACTGCGCCACTTGCCGGAAAACACGTCCATATCTCCGTATCTCGTGCCGCCCGTGCCGCTCGACATTGTTGTGTTCTCGGGTGTCGAACTGTAAAAACCGTAACCGGACACATCTAGCCGTGGGTTCAATACGCGCATAGGCACATAGCCCGCTCTCTGCGCGACAGCTTGTCCGTCATCGCCTAAAAGCCAGCTTACAAGCTCGCGCATGGGGTGATCTTCCGGTGTATCCTTACGCATGACGGCATAGTAGCAGGTGATGTACGGATATGTTCCCGCGGCTATAGTCTCACGTGTCGGAACAATGCCGTCAATTCCCATAAGGCTGACATCGGGACTGCCGTACATATCGGACACATAGTAGAAAACGGAGTAACCCAGCGCGTTAGCCGTGTTATTGTAGCTCGCAACGGAATCAACCAGACCGCCCATATCCATCGGGCGCAGTTCGGTCGGAGGGTCTGACGGCGTAAGCCCGTCCATCGCCAGTTTTAGGAACAATGTCTGACTGCCGGAGTTATCGGGACGCTGAAACGCTAACAGCGGCATATTTTCGCCGCCGACATCGCGCCAGTTGATAATCTCGCCTGTATATATCCCGCGTATTTCTTTTTGAGTAAGACTTTCTACCCTGTTATTCGTGTTTTTAAGGAATACCAGAGCGTCTTTGACGACAGGGATAATCTCCAGTTCAACGCCATTTCTCTCGGCTTCCGCGAACTCCTCTTCCGATGGATAGGTGACGAAAATCAAGTCGCTGACACCGCTGATTAGGTTTATATACGCCTCGTGAGTGCGGTTGTGGTTCAATCCCTCGAACGTTCCAAGGAGTTCGAGCAGGATTTCCTCGCTCAACGGAATAGTCGCCGTTGAGCCGTCGATTTTTGAAATTATGTCGTAGTTTTTGACATCGAACTTGGGAGCCGCCTGTTCTCGGGGTGACGGCGTTGGTGTCGGTGTAAAGTCAAGTAATGCAGAAGACGGCGCACACGCCGTGAGAATGAATACTAACGCAAGCAACAGAAACGGGCAGGGATGAAACCTGCCCAATTTATGTTTAGATTGCTTTATTTTGCTGATTCCGCCCATTCGTCTAAGCCTTTCATTACAGCTTCATAGGTTTTCTGGCTGATTTCCGGTAATTCGCCGCCGACCAGTTTTCTGACATCGTCAAATGATTTTTCGATAGACTTACGCATAAGAGCAATTTTGCTCGGGTCACCGCCCGTAACGGCTTTAGCATAATCCAGTATGCGCTCAGACGTTTTCCTTACGCCGTAATAGCCGTCCTCGCTGATGTCCTCTTTGGCTTTCGCTATAAGCGCGTCTTGGGCTTCTTTGGGCAGTGACGGGTCTATCGACCATGTGCCGTCGCTGTTTTGAACCAGAAAATCCCACGCGCTCTCGATTTTGCTCGGGTCGATACCGTCTCCGGTATTGGCGAGACTGAGTTTTGCCTGACCGTCTGAAATCTGCGCCTTGCCGTACTGGGATATAAGTGTGCTGACGAGGCTTTGCAGTCCGTCAAGATACGCTTGATCCCCTGCTTTCAGCTCCGCGATTTTTGCCGAATCGCGGGTATAGGTGGCTTTCGTTGCGTCTGCCGGATTGCTTTTTACAAAAGAATCCGCTTCGGTGTTCGGTTTCAACACGCTGTTGACAAGATCCTCCGTGCTGCTGCTTTCAGATGCTTTGCTCGTGTTCACTACCGGTGCAAGCACCGCGCCTGCGTTAGTGTTGTTAATTCCTTGTACTGACATTTCGGTTCCCTCCGTTTCGTGATGATGCCATGATTTCCCGTAAAGGATAAAGACATCTCAGGAATTATATCGTAACACATTTCTAAAACTTTAGCAATACTGAAATAAATTTTTTGCGAGGCAAATTTGTACAAACACTTTTCAACCGTGCTTTTTGGGTTGAAACAGACCTCATGCCGGGGGTTGTTGCAAGTCCCCCATATAAAGAGTTTTTCCCAACGGTGCTAATATTTTTAATACAGTTTCGAGCTGTGGACTTGTAACGCCGCTTTCCATGCGGGCAATGACAGGTTGCTTAACCCCGCTTAGTTTTTCAAGTTGCCGCTGGGATATTCCTCGCTCGTTCCTTGCCTTTGTGAGTTCTACCATAATATCAACCCTTAAATTACTGGCGGCGATTTCTTCCGGCGTGAATAGTTCCGCCTCTACTTCGTCCCATGAACGCCCTTTAGGGCTTATAGCTTTATTCATCGTTTTTCACCCTTTCCCGATAATCGGCTAAATTGCGTTTTGCCTGTTCAATTTCTCGCTTTGGCGTTTTCTGCGTTTTTTTCATAAAATGATGTAGCAGTATGAAGCTCTCGCCGTCCCACGCCGCATATAAAATCCTGTCCCTTATCGGTCTAAGCTCCCATATATCGCCGTCAAGGTGCTTTGCATATGGTTCTCTTGCCTGTGTACCAACTCGCCGCAAATATTTTATGTGGTCTTGTACTTTCGTTGCTTTTATGCGGCTGTCCTTGTCGGTCTTGCTTGTCAATTCTTGGATATATTCAAAAACTGGCTCTTTTCCGTTTTTATCCCGATAAAAGAAAACGTCAAACATAGTATGCCCCCTTGCTATCTATATGATACTCTAAAAGTTATCATTTGTCAATATGATTAAGTAAATTTTTTCGAGCGTGACGAATAAAGCGGGGCGGCTCTATGTCCGTCCCGCTCATTTTTTAGTTGCCTACTCCCACTAGGCTTGTGGTGGTGGTTCGTAAATCCCATTATATCAAGATTTATCGGTTGTTTCGGAAAGAATGTAGGTAAATATGTGGTACAAAAACATTTTTATCTATGATGCCTTTTCAAAAATTTGTCTTTGTATCTCTAAATAATGCCGCAAGCCAATAATTGAATTATCCGCAGAAGCAGAAACCGAATCTGTAATCTTATCTAGTTCAACAAAATTTGCTTCTGCAAGTTCTTTTGTATAATAAAAAACGAGATTCAGAAGCGTGTCTAACTGTTCTGTTGAAAAATCAATGCTTATCTTACCTATGTCATGGTTTTCTTTTATTTTGTCCAAATTTGAGATCAGCGAATTTATAATATTTATGTCAAGATTTCTATTGCGGATAGCGTCCAAATAAATACATAATGAGGTATTGTAATCCTCAATGCACTTCGCTATTTCAAGCGCGGCAAGTTGTTTTTTCTTTTTATTTTTTCCTATGACCCTAATTGTTATGCCTCCCCCCACCACTACTATACCTAATCCAACAAAAAATGCAATTTTACCTCTGGAGGTTTTGAAAACATTTGCAATTTTCGACATAACGGATTGTTCGCTCTGCGTAGGAATTGGCACTTCTTTCAAGTGTGTAACAAGCCGTCCTGCTGTATCACGAATTACACCACCATAGCGGATAAGTTCACCTGTTAATAAACGCTCTGCTATCTCTATCGGAATTTCAAATGCGGGTTGTATAATGATAGACATTGTTTGACCTCCTATTCATTGAAATTAGTGTGTCATATTAAATCTGTCACTCCCACTCGACCGTACTCGGCGGCTTCGATGTAATATCATAAACAATCCTGCTAACCCCGTCCACGTCATTTAACATCCTCTGTGACGCTTTCTCCAACACTTCATAAGGAATACGCACCCATTCGGCGCGTACCATGTCTTCTGACTTGACGGCTCTCAGTGCTATCGTATAATCAAACGTCCTCGCACCATTCTTTATGCCAACGCTTTTCAGTCCCGTCATAACGGCAAACGCCTGCGACGACTCAACGCCGCCCGTCTCCAGTTCGTGCCTGAAAATAGCGTCGCACTCACGCAGAATAGCCAGTTTAGGCTCTGTTATTTCTCCGAGGCAGCGCACCGCAAGCCCGGGTCCCGGAAACGGTTGGCGGTTGACAATGGTATCGTCAAGCCCAAGCACTCGTGCCAGCTCACGCACTTCGGGCTTGTACAAATCTCTGAGCGGCTCGATTATGCCGTCAAAATCCATCAAGTCCGGCAGACCGCCTACATTGTGGTGGCTCTTGACAGCCGCGTTTTTCCTATCGCCGCTCTCCGCGACATCGAGATAAATCGTTCCCTGACATAAATACTCGATATGTCCGATCTTCTTGGCCTCGCGCTCAAACACCCGAATAAACCGCTCCCCTATGATTTTCCGTTTCTCCTCAGGGTCGGTAACGCCTTTTAACGCGGTCAGGAACTCCTCGCCCGCGTTCACTCTTGTAAGATTAAGATGCTTAAACGCCGCGACAATGGTGTCGCCCTCGTCTTTACGCATAAGCCCGTGATCGACAAATATGCAGGTCAGCCTGTCGCCGACAGCCCTCTGCGCCAGCGTTGCGGATACCGCCGAATCAAGACCGCCGGACAGGGCGCACAAAACGCGCTTATCTCCGACTGTTTTTTTGATGCTGTCTATTGCGGTTTGAGCAAAATTATTAAAATCTCTCATAAAATACTCCATATGTTTAATTTTTATTTCATTATACACAGTTCCTCCTATTTCTACAAGAGTTTTTTACTTGCGGGGCGAATTGCAGTCTTCAAATACCGCCATTCTCCCGCGCTTGAAGCTCATGTTCAAGAAATCCTCTGATAAAAGGAATACACTCGTCATTGACGTTGAACATGAAGCAGTTATACCGACACTTCTGATACAGAGTGCCGCCTAAGGTGAAGACATTACCGCCGCATTTTGAGTTGCATCCGGGCGGTTCATTAAAACGCTTGCACTTAGGCGAGTTCTCAATGTCTTTTTTCATTGCTTCGGGCAGAGTTTCCAAGAAGTTTTCATACTGCCCGACGTTATCGCCGTATATGCGGGCGATAAGTCCGCTTTTGCGAAATACAAAATTCATTACGACACGCTTGGTCTTTCCGTGAGAATATGATACGACGTAGCCGTTTTTGGCAAGCTGCATTTTGAGTTTGCAGCCTTCACCCAGCATATATTCATGTGTTTGTGTGGCGAAATCCCTGTACCGGGGGTCTACATCGTTGATAAAATCCTCAAAACTCAGTTCTTCTTTCGGCATTGTTACAATCCTCTCTTCTTTAGTTATTTCTTTATATTTTGCTTCATTATATCATATCAAACACGACAACTGTGTGTCTTGTTACTCGGAAAAGTAAAATTTTATTCGATTAAAGCGGATTATGTAATTTCACTTGTTATTTCAGCACATAAGCATTACCCAAGCGTTCCGCTCCAAATCAATGTCCCTTTTACCCGTTGTGCGTAAAATTCTTCGTCACTTGTTTTTGTTGAAACCCTAATACGTGGTTTGTTTATATAATAGATCTCTATCGGAAAAGAAGTGTTTACAATGCCAACGTCCTCATTGTATAACTCTTCATCACTTGTACCCCAAACGTTGAAACCTATATTTTCATTCTTACCCATCCACCTTGACGATAAAGACTCAGTGAGGTAAAAAAACACAACATTAACCATTTCACCGTCCCGCTCAATAATCCTTCTAAATGAAGAAGCGTAACGTGAGCCTCTGTTATAGTAAATACTTAAAATTTCGGCGGAGACTACCATATCGTTATAAGCTAGGTTAATTTCCGCAAAACCCGTGCTAATCTGAAACTTGTTCGCATCGTATGGAATGCGTATCTCACACATAAAACAAGACACGGCAATAATAAGTGAAAGCAAACTTGCTGTTATGCCGATAAATATATTTTTCCTCTTAATCCTTTTTTTTATTGACTTCAACGCGCTAACGCTTTTATCGCTGTTTTCATTAAGCGCGGCCGAAACTCTGTTTTGCAATTCGGCGAGCTTGCTTTGACACACGGAACACATTTCAATATGCTCATCAACCAACTCCCGGCTGTCATCGCTAACGTGTCCGCTCACATACATAGGCAGCAAGTCTTGAATAACAGTGCATTTAGTCATCGCTAATCCCTTCTTTCAGCATTTTTTTGGCGCGATGAAATGTCACTCTCGCCCAACCGTCAGGCTTTCCGAAGAGAATCCCTATTTCCGAAAATGAGAGTTCCGAAAACACTCTTAGCGAAAAAACCTCTTTGTACGGCTCGCTTAAATTGTGCAAGAGTTTGTGGACTTCAAAGGCTTGCGTTCTGTCAATTAACCTATGCTCAAGACTATCCGCGCTTGGCAAATCTTCGGGCATTTCGGCTGTAAATTTGCTCTTGTTAGCAAGAGTGAAATATGTATTCTTTGCGATTTGACAAAGCCAAACCCTTACCTCACAGTCGCCCTTGAATTTGCCTATAGTTTTAATAGCTTTCAAGAATGTTTCATTTGTTATATCCTCCGCTATGTGAGAGTTCTTACACAACGAAAAGATATATCTGTAAACATCATCGGCATAGGCGTAATACAATTCCTCTAAGTCCACTCATTTCACCTGCCCCTGTAAATAAGACTAACGAGAACACATTTCGTTACAAATAACTTATTTCCCGGCAAGTCTCTCCCTCACCCCGCTAAAAGAAATTTGTCGTGTCAACTCTAAGTCCACTCATTTCACCTGCCCCTGTAAATAAGACTAACGAGAACACATTTCGTTACAAATAACTTATTTCCCGGCAAGTCTCTCCCTCACCCCGCTAAAAGAAATTTGTCGTGTCAACAATTATATCGCATATTTCCCTGATTTTAAGCCTGTCAAAATAGGCGTTTTCGAGCGGTATCCACTCGTTTTGAAAACGCCTCGCCAATTCCTCCCCGCCGCGTTTCAAAACGCGGCGCGCTTGCTCGTCTGCCGACACGTCAAGAAAGATTTTCAAGTCATACACATCGCGCAAAGCCGGATGCAAGCTATACGACCCCTCAACGACCACGGGATATGTCAATACGGCTTCGGTTGGAATTAAAACACCGCTTCGGCAATCGTACTTATTATATTTAACTGTACCGCCCTCAGAAAGGCGGTCTGTTACCTCAGACTTGAAACGCTCATAGTCCACATTGCCGCCCGGCTCGGAGAGACGCTCATGCGTCTTTCGCGCGGGGGGCAGAAAAAAATCATCCATGTGGAAAACAGCGCAGTCAAAACGCCGCGCCAGCAGTTCGGAGAGAGTACTTTTACCGCTTGCGGCAGGTCCATCGACCGCAATAACGCGCGGGTTCAAATTCTGTATTTTGGTAATTATATCAGAGAAGATAAAAATCACATCCTGTCCGCAGCTCCGCTTCCAATACATCGGCAAATCTTTGTATATACGGCACGAATGTTTTCTGCCATTCTTGTATTTCGTTGTTCCATGTTCCGGGTTCCTTTTTATCTCTGAATTTGAGGGGATTTTTTCGTATTTCAATAATCTTTTTCATAACAGATACATCGGGACATTTGTTTTCGTCTATCGCCCATTCTCCCGCTTTTGTTTTCGCAATTACTTTATTCGTTTTAAGTGTGTATAAACATCTTGCAATGTCCAAGAGCCAGTCCATACAGGGGTATTCCGTACAATATGTTCTTATGTCCTCATATGTTTGCTTTATTGCCTCCAACACTTCCGCTCTTGTCGGATATGAAATCAGATGCCGAAAATCATTCCCAAACAGTAATTTTCCGCTTTCAAGCAATTCTATTTCCCCAAAACGGCAAAGTCTCCCATTATTCTCAAGCCGCTGTCCGCTTGTTCCCCAATATACAACGGTATCATCGGCATTATTTATAAACGCTTCGAGCGTCATCATAATACCCTCAAAAAGCCTGAAATATTGATTCCCCTGATATTCCGCCAAAAGTGTTTGACGCATATTAACAAGCTCGTTCGCTTGCTCGTTATTTATTGCTTTTTTTGTAAGGCATATAAAATCTATATCACTCCAACCAAGTTTGAAATCATCAAGAACAACAGAACCGAATAAAACAATCGACGGTTCGTTTTCTTTCAGAATATCCGTTATCCTTTGTACCATTATTTCTATGCTTTGCTCCATTATAACCTCCGATAATATATTACCCCTGCACCAAACATTAGACAATTCTAACTTGTCTTTTTGCCGCCATGCGGCACGTCGAATCCTTGAAATACGCAAGTATTTCTGCGGCTTTGCCATACCGTCTGACAACAAAAATTCTGCGTTATAATTTGCCTACTGTTCGGTGCAGGGGTAATAACTTGCTCTTTATATATAAATATGGTAATATTATCATATCACATAGCACGCCAATCTAATTTACGTCAGAATATACAATGTCTTGTAGGGGACGCTGTCCTCAGCGTCCCGAATATATAGAGATTCCAACCCTTTTAGCGGGTCGCAGAGGACTGCGACCCCTACATCGGTGCAGACCATTGTGCATAATCACGAGAATTAGATTGACGTGTATCATATAGAGGGGTGAAAAAGATAGATACGAAGAAATCCATATGGATATTTACAGCCGTAATCGCGCTGACCGGGCTGGCGTTAGGCTTGTCGGAGAACACTTTCGCCAACTACTTCAAGGATGCGTATAATGCCGATGCATTCCAGCGCGGTCTTATTGAGCTTCCGAGAGAGACCCCGGGGGTTATCTGCGTCTTAATCGTGTCCGCGCTTGCGTTTATCGGCGACATACGCCTTTCAATGGCGGCGCAGCTGCTATCTGTAATCGGGCTGACGGTTATGGGGTTAATAACGCCGCCGTTCGGTATCATGCTCATTTTCCTGTTTGTGTTTTCTCTGGGACAGCATATGTTTATGCCGCTTGCGGACAGTATCGGAATGTCACTTGCCAAAGACGGGAGCGTTGGCTCGGCGTTGGGGCGGCTCAACGGCTTTAGGACGGCGTTTACAATGGCGGCGGGCATCTTGGTTTTCATCGGATTCAAGCAGGGCTTCTTTTCGTTCAAAACCCCGGTAAAACTTGTGTTCCTGATTGCCGCCGTAATTTTTGCCGTAATTTTTCTGTTGCTGCTTCATATGCGCCGCTTGACCGGAGAACCGTCAAAACAGCAGAAATTTAAGCTCATCATCCGTAAAGAGTACGGTATATTCTACTTGCTCGCCGCTCTGTTCGGAGCTCGCAAGCAGATTATGTTTGTATACGGACCATGGGTGCTTATCGAATTGCTTGAGTTCGGGGCGGACACAATGGCTCTGCTGTCAATCGCGGGCGCGGCAGTCGGTATCTTTTTCATGCCCGCCGTCGGACGGTGGATTGACAAGTACGGCACGGCAAATATAATGACGGTCGAGGCCGCCGCGTTCATTCTGATATACATAGTTTACGGCGTACTGAGCGCGGGGCTGTCGGACGGATGGATTGCGGCGGCGGGAATATCCATTGCCGTAGCGTTTGCGGTCAACATGGCGGATCGCATGACGATACAGTTCGGCATGGTACGCGCCGTTTATATGCGCTCTATTGCCGTGTCACCCGAAGAAGTAACGCCGACACTGTCGGCGGGAATGTCGTTGGATCATATATTGAGTATACTCAGCGCGTTATTCTGCGGCTGGCTCTGGAAACATATCGGCCCGCAGTATGTGTTTGTTTTCGCCGCGCTTCTTTCCGCAGGAAATATGCTCGTTGCGCGGATGATACGAAAACGCATAACAACGGATTAGTTTATCACAATCCCGCCAACGCAATCGCTTTTTTAATATCCGCCGCGTCTATATCAATCTTCGCGTTCTTAAACGCCCACAATACCGCGCCTGTTACCGGAGGGGTATCGAGACGGTTAAACTCCGTCTGCCGCCCGTTCAGCATATCATTCACGCGCTTTTCAATTTGATTCGGTAATATTTTAACCTTCTCTTTCACAAAACCCGACCCCGCCAAAGTTACATAGAGCGGCTTGTCATCAGCGAAATTCAGCTCCTTCGCAAACCAAGCAATACAACTCGCGTAATGTTCCGCCGACTTGTCCAAGATACCGACAGAGACGGTGTCGCCCGCCCCTGCCTCCGTGAAGACTAAACGACCCAGTTCCTCTATATCAAGCGTCTCTTTCTCCAGTGCCGATGTCACCGCGTCAACATAATCATTTCTGTGTTTAACGCCGAGTTTTTCAAAGAGTATAGCGCGGAGCGTTGTTTCATTGCCGTATTTGAACAGCTCGCGGTATACCGCGCTCAGAGCCTGCGAACCGTACCAGCCGCTGCCGCCGCAGTCATCGGAAATAACGCCTATTCCGCCGAGTTGAGCCATCGCGCCGTCATTGTCAATCGCCGTCAATACAGACCCCGTGCCGTTGATGGCGCAGATTCCCGCGCCGCCGGGGCATCCGGCGGGTACTCCCAAGTAACCATCGTTGCAGAGCGTAAAATCGCGCAGACCGATACGGCGGAATATTTCGGTTATTATCTCGTGCTGATTCTGGGTATCAACTCCCGCAAGCCCGATTACCGTGTGCGCTATATCATCGGCAGCCGCGCCGACCTTGTCCAACGCGCCGATTATAAACCGCTTGAGTTCGTCTTCAAGCTGTACGAACGCGCCCTCCAGTATTTCATGGTTGAGCGTACCCCATGCGTGTGTCGCGGCGAGTTCGCCGTTTAGCGTAAATAACGCCAGATGTCCTTTTGTGCCGCCGCCGTCAATACCCATTATAAACTTACTCATTTGAAAAACCTCGGCAAATATTCTTTGTTCGCTTCAAGCATTTCGTCAAGCATCGGTTTCGCTTTGGCATAGTCGCCGATTAACGGATGAACCATCAGCGCGGCAAGTGCGGTGTCCCTGTCGCCGTCAAGCGCGGCTTTGACAGTCAGCTTCTCATATGCCTTAACAGCCCGCATCAGCCCTATGATATATCCGTTGTACGTTTTAACCGCCTTGGGTGTAACGCCCTTTATGCCCAGTTCGCATTGAATTTCAACCACATCGTCATCGTCCATGAACGGAATCGCTCCGCGATTCTTTGCCGCAACGACATGAACCTCGTGTTTGTCGTTAATAATCGAATCCGCCACGGATAAAGCCGCCGTGGAGTAAAGAGAACCCCCGCGTTCCTCAAGCTCCTTAGGCTTAACCGAAAGATTTATATCCGCAAACTGTTCAAGCAGTTTATCTTCTAAGTCAAGGCAGATTTCACCCCGCGTCTTCTCCGCGTTCTTGCATTTTTGGACTTGCGCGGCGCGGGTATAAAAGTAGCTTAAATACGGAGACGGTATATACGGCACTGCTCGCAGCAGCTCCGGGTCGTATTCGATTTCGGGGACGTTTTTCATAGACGCGCCCGCTTTCCCGGAAAGTGCCGCAACAAGGTTTTCCGTCTCACCGTGCTTGACAACAGACGTTATCCAAGCGAGATGATTAAGCCCGACATACTCGTAATCAAACGCTTCCGTACCAATAGTGTCCGATATTTCCTTAACCATATTGATAGCGCAGTTGCACAGCCCAATCATGTTGAGATTTGTATTATTCAAAACAGCCTCGGCTATAATTCCGGACGGGTTCGAGAAGTTAATCAGCCAAGCGTTATCAGCGGAAAGCCTTTTCATGCGCTCCGCTATATCCATGATAACAGGCACGGTACGCAACGCCTTCATAAAGCCGCCCGCCCCGGTCGTCTCCTGTCCTAAACAGTCATATTTAAGAGGTATCTTTTCATCCAGAACCCGAGCCGCCATTTTGCCGACCCGTATTTGCCCGAATACAAATGACGCGCCGTCCAACGCGCGGTCAATATCCGTTGTCAGCACAATTTCGCCCTTGAAACCCCCGGTGATAAACTGCCGTTTCGCGAGATTGCCGACAATGTCCAACCGCTTTTCGTCAATATCCATCAGTGTGATGCTGTCGAAACCAAGGCTCTCGCGCCTTTGGACAAATCCCTCCGCAAGTTCCGGAGTGTAGGTGCTTCCCGCGCCTATGATGGTTGCTTTGCGTTTTGACATGACATTTCCCCCTTTTAATTTAGAAAAATTCCGAGTGCTTTCAGTGATTAGCTGCAAATCCGGATGAAATTTCTCGGCATAATTCTGACAATGATTTTATTACACCAAGATTGCTGTACTCAAAGTTATGGGTTAAACTGTTCCACTGCATAAAGCCAAGCAAATGTTCGCGTGCTTCATTTTTAACAGTCGTTTGGATGTGCGATATGTGCCGTTCGGTATGTAACATTTGTGTTAATCGAGAGCTGCCACCATTATCAATGTTAACCAGTAATCCATATTTTGCTCCCGCTACAAGACAATAACCAACTAATTGCGACCATTCACTTAACCCTGCGCTTTTAATGAGTTTTACTTCTAATATTACCAGTTCAAATTTGTTTCCGTCTGTAACAAGCGCGAATATATCAAGGTTCAGCGGCGGAACACAATGTGCAAATTCTTCCGCGCAAGCACACTCTGCCGGGTGTTCGGTTATTATCTTTTGAAGATTAGATTTTAATTCGCCAATTCCCCAGTAAACATACAGTTGACGACTATTACTTGCTAAAAAGTTGCTTTTTAATTGAGATTCAATAAATGCTTGTATTTCGGGATAATGCGAAACTTCATTACGCATTTTTCATGTCCTCCTCAGTAATAGGACGACAACACAGCTTGTATTCGTTTTCAACTGTAATCAGCATTTTATAAACATAAGGGTTGCAAGCACCGATTAAAGCACTTCGATTGTTGTCGGTGATAATTAAAGGTGTTAGCAAATCGGGTTTTTGAAACTCAACCGATAAATCGGGATTCCTATCTATGTGACGTTTAATAAGTTCCGTAAAATTTCCCTTAGGACGTTTGCCGTTTAATTCGTTATTATCCGCAATAATATATGCAATGCCCTGCATGATTTCCGAAAGAGGGTAACCGCTTTCCTTTTCCTTGTCACCATATAGCAAAGCATTGTTATTTTTCTCGTACTGCTTGAAGAGAGCGGATACACCTATACGGAAAACAGAGTATTCCCTGTTTTTTAACAATGGGTCGCTATCAACAATACTCGCTATTCGCTCAACGCTGTCTTTGCATAAAACCGGAAAGGGTGATATTAACTCCCCCGCGTTATTAAACAAATCCTTTATTTTTTCATAAGGAGCGTGTTCACAACCTAAAACCGCACAAACATGGCGATTATGTATATAATGACCGCCACGAATACACGATGGTAACTCTTTGCTGTTTTCAGCGGGGTGTACACAAGAAATCTTTGCGTGAATTTCACGTTCAGGGCAAGGTGTCGCGCTGTGTTTAGTTTGTTGAAGTTTTCTGTTTTCAAGTGATGATTCGGCTTTTGTTCTAAAAGCAAAAGCCCCGAAATCAGCATATTGGTCAAGTTGTATTCTTAACTTAAACCCCTTATTCCACTGCTTATAATACGGATTGCTCGGGCAGTGGAAGTTCGGGTGATTCCACAAGATTTGGTCGGGGAAACAATTCACACTATATAGCAAACGACATAATTCGCACACAAACGAGAAATTGTAACCTTTTAATTCAAACGATAAAATTTGAATTTCGTTCGTAAATCTACGATGATTCATATTTGTACTTCCGATAGTGTCAGCAAGTCCCGCGATGAAACGCCTTTTCATAGTATCATCCACTAAGTCAGAAACTATGTTTTTGATACTCACGTTCTTGCATAATTCTCCCTCCGGTTTTATTCCGTATGCAGTCAAATCAGTTTTCAGCTCGGACAAATCCCCCTCGCAAAGAATGTTCCATGCCCCGCTGACATCGGTATCGTAGCTTATATTCAAGCCGTATACACTCTTGAACATTGGACTTACAACAGTCATAATATCCCTTGCGATTTGTCCCGCGCGTTTAGGATTTTGTTCGTAAGAACCCCATTGTTTGTATGGCAGCTTGATTCTAAAAACCTCTTCGGCATTACCAAATATGCCACCTCCGATGATAAGACCCAAAAGATAAGCCTTATCAGTGTCTAAATAGGATTTATCTGTGTTTGCTTGTAATTCGCTTTGTTCCTTTCTCATAAAAACTTGCTCCATTATAGAAACCGCTATATTTCGCGCCAATTCAACAGGAACAGCATTACCTATAACCTTATACATAGCGGTAATATCACGAGGTGTTTTGTCAATAAACAAAAAGTCATCGGGGAACGACTGTATTCTCGCTATTTCTCTAATAGTATATCTGCGATTTTCTGTGGGGTGTATTATTCCGCAGTTTTCGGGTTGAGCAGCAGCAGTAATCGTACCGTTAATTTCATCCCGCGAAAATCTTCTATAAAAATTAGGGGAGTGATATTTTTTCATATTATTTCTAATTTTCAGAAATCTTGGTGCTAAGTGTTCGGATGGCACATTTTTCCAAGACCCTCCCTCCGGAATGTGTTCAATCATGTCAAGAGCTTGCGGAGATAACACCCAATCTACTTGATTAGATACATCTTCGGGAACATCAAGAATATTTCGGAGAGTAAGATTTTCTTTGCTTTGTTTATCGGGGAAAATATAATTGACATTCAAATCTTTTCTCACACCAATGAAAAACACGCGCTGTCTATTCTGCGGAACACCATAATCAGAAGCGTTTAAGAGCTGATATGTAACATCGTAACCAAGTTCTACAATAGCAGATAAATCCTCTCTAATGACATCTACTAAGTTGCGCCCGTCAATGTATTTTGTAGAAAGCAAGCCCTTAACATTCTCGAATACTATTACTTTGGGCTTTTTACTTTTAATGATACGAAGACATTCTTTATACAGCATACCTCTTGAATCGTGAATGCCTTTACGATTCCCTGCATTAGAAAAAGGTTGACAAGGGAATCCCGCTGTCAAAATGTCGCAATCGGGGATTTCATTTTCGTCAACAATCATTATATCACGTCCGTCTATTTCGCCAAGTTTGTTAGCGGGCAAAGAATAAACAGCTTGTGCATCGGCATCAAAATCGTTTGCCCAAATTAAGTCAAACCCTGCTTTTTTGAAGCCGAGGTCAAGACCACCGCACCCCGAAAACAAAGAGACCATACGGGGCGCATTGTTTATTCTCTTAGTATTCTTACCCACTCAAGCACCCCCCGATAAATTTGACATTTCCCCCTTTTAATTTTTCAAACTCATATACAGTGTTTTTTGCAGGATTTTCTCTCTGCCCTTAGCCCCGTCCCCTTTGAACACATCCATTGAATACGCCCAATAAAACCCGCCGCCGAAACCGTTTTTTATGACCCACTCCATTTTCTCTTGAATAAGCTCGGGGGCGCAACTGACCCGCCCGTCCCACGGCTTATAATACGGCACAAGCGTTTTTGCGGCATAGTTATAAAACGGTACGCCTAAATTCATTTTAAGGCGATTCTCCGCCGTATCGCCGACCCTGTCCGCCAAATCAAGCATAGCCGCCGAACCCTTCCCCAAGCCCGCTTGATCGCCGTCCGGATTAAACACATCCAAGTCATAGCACATTACGTTCACATAATCCAACCCCGCAAAGGCGAAGTCCGTGCCGTCCGTGGAATCTTTGCGCCAATACCAACCCGCGCCGACCCCATCGGCAACGGTCAGCAGCTTATGCTCCGCAAAGCCCGCGTCTAACGCCGCGCGTGTCTCTTTAAGCAAGTCACGCGAATCTTCCTCGCAGTGGGGGCAATGCGCGATTGCGCCGTAGCCGCCGTTACTTGGATATTCCCAGTCATAGTCCACGCCGTCCAAATCATACTCCTTGATAATGTTTATAACGCTGTCTATAAATTGGGCGCGGCTCTCTTTAGTCCGCGCCATATAGCACCATCCATCGGACTCCCAGCCGCCGATTGACAGCAGCACTTTAAGAGACGGTTTTATATCACGCAGGTTAACCAACGCTCTCAAGTATTCGCCGCCGTGTACGACCGCGCCGATTTCCTCAATCCACCCGTCAAGAGTGACTTCATATGTATAATTGCCGTCCTCGTTATACGCCTCTTTTGATACGACCGCGCCGTTGTGGAGCGGTCTGCCGGGTTTTTCCGGGTCAAACCACCGCGCCTTAATCATGCCAAAGGCGAAGTTTATATGGGTGACATACCGCGTGTCTGCTTCCGATACAACGTTACCGCTTTCGGCAGTTCCTATCCACCGCCAGTTTTCACAAGCGGGAACAGTCACATACGCAACAGCTCTCACAAAATCTCCCCCGTTTCCTGTGTATGATTATATTATGTGCACGGGGTTATGTCAATAGGCGGGGTTGCTCATACCACGGATTTATACTTCTTATACGGCCAGTAGCAAACCGCGATGACTACAGCGATAAGCAGCGACTGCAAATATCCGAAATCCCGCGTTGCCCACAAGACGTACAGCGCATCGGTCAGCAGTCCGATTATACCGACCGAGAGCATATTAAATGGCAGGATTACTAAGTTAACGAGCGGGCGCAAAAAGACATAAAACAGCGTCATTATCAAAACACTCAGTATAATCTCGCGCAGAGTTAACGGAAAGTTAAACAAAAAGCTGCCAACGAGCAAGCCTAACGTACATCCGAAAATTCTATTTAATATAAGTTTCATTACTTCGCCCCCTTAAAACGTCTTCACGCGAACTCTGACTTTTTTGTTATCTTCTCTTGCGCTGACATCGACATTTATATCCGTTTCCATCAGCACATAGAACAGAGCCGCAAATGAATCCGCGCCTTTTCTTATTTTTTCGCCCCATTTACCCGGAATCAGCCCCAGATAACCGTCAAACGACACGACAGCATCGCGCAGGACGAAAAGCGCGACAGGCGGTGTCCAAAAGCCGAATCCGCGCTTCTCTCCCTTTATCTTCACACGAACACCGATAAAGTTGTTACTCGACATGAACCCTTACCTTCATGTCAATGTCATCATCATCGTTTTCGATAGCGACATTAACCATATCTTCGTCAGAATCTCCCATCGCTTCGAGCAGTTCGCCTATCCTTATATTCGATATGTCAAAACCCTGTTCGTTCATCGCGTCACGCGCCACGGTCGGTATGCTGTTTTCCAAAATACCGTCTATCATCTTACCCAACGCGAGGGGAACGGCGACATCGACCTTGATTTTATTGCCTTCCGCTTTTCCGTCAACCTTGACCCTCAGTTTTCTCTTCTCCTTACCGCCTGAACTTGAGCCGCCGCTCGGTTTGCTCTCAAGCGCGTCTAACAGCTGTGTCGCTTCGGCGGCGTTAATTTTGCCCTCTTGCAGCATTTCTAAAATCCTTTGTTTTTCAGCGTTCATAATTTTATATCCTCCTTAATTTTTCAATAGCTTCTTCCGCGTTAATCTCACCTCTGGATAAGCTCGTCAGTATGCCGTCTTTTTCAACCGCAGGCTCGGAATCCAGTCCCAACGCGGCGAGCGCACCCTCCATCATATTCTTTACTGTCGGATAGCTGACCCCCAACGCCCTTTCGACATCCTTTATTGAACCTCGGCAGCGCAGGAACGTCTCGATAAAATTCAAGTGCTTTTCTTCCAAAACGCAAAACCTGCACGGGGCAAACTTCCCCGACAATTCAGTTTCGCAGCGTTCGCAGCGAAGATTGGTGATATTCATCGTCTGAGCGCATACAGGACATTTGCTTGGCGCGTGATGTTTCATATAATCCTCCTCTCTTTAATCACATAATAACACATGATATTAATAATGTCAATAGTAAGATTAAAAAAATTTACCTAACGATTGATAATATCAATCGTTAGGTTTATCATCCGTAGGGGCGGCCTTTAGTCCGCCCTCCCGTGATGCCACAATATCACACAATATGTTGAAATCTAAAATATTTTCCAAAATCATGTAGGGATTTTTCATTTCCAATCGTTTATTAGGCAGAAGGCAGTAAAATGCCCCACTAATAAACAAAGGAGATGGTTCAAAATGAAACAGATTGCGGCATGGTAGTGACTAAAACCGCGGGGTGTACGATTTGACAGGTAGCAGTGTTACTGCTAAAATGAAAAGAAGGAGAAATTACAAATGAAAAAATCTATTATCGCAACAAGTATTGCAATAGCTTTACTAATCTCCTGCATACCGATGTCCATTTAAATCAAGTCCCACTTACCCGGGTTACCCAACTATACCTCAGTATGGTGACCGAATCGGCAACAGTAGCAATATCCTAAAGGTAGGTGATGCCGCTACCAGACCAAATGATAAAATAGCTAAAGGCGCAACGCTTACGGTCACTATAGTTGCAGCTGATACCGGTTACGGTTCTCCCATTACTAAAACCATGTATAATAGAGACTCAATGGGTGCAACTGCACCGATACTGGACATTTTCAGATGGGATCAACCGAATTGGTGGACTGGAACTCCGGCAGCACCTAATGATATGTATTTCAACAAGAAATACAGTACAACACTGTCTTTCCCCAGTACAAGCAATTCAGTTGAATACTAACTAACGAGTGCATATGGGGTGTATTCTATACACCCCATACTCTTTTGGAGGGATAGCCATATGAAAAAAGTTATTTTAGCAAGCACCGCCATATTGCTGTTATTAGGTGTTGCCGCATATTTTGTATATACCGGAATAAACAAAAATAATAATTCTGATGAGTACATCAGCATTACAGTGGGTTATGAAATTTCTTATGACGAGACCATAGACTATGCTGAGTACGGGGTGTCAGTATACGAATATAATTTGCAGAGAGAAGAAATATCCGAAATATTCAGATTCCCTCAAAATTCGATGTATCCATTGGGCGTTTATGATAAAAAGTCAAATTCGGTGTATTACACAAAAGAAAGAGACAATAATACATACACAAGGAGGCGAACAGGCGACCAAATTTATGTGTATAATTTAGACACAGACACAGATACAATGCTGACGGAAGACTTGTCTGCTGTCAACTATATTATTCCTGTTGATGATGCCGTATTTTTTATCGCTGAGAGGCAAATTGACAGTCATAATAGATGGCCAAAATTAATTTTAGGAAAAGTAGATTTGTCTAATGGCAGTGTTATATACTGGGATGAAGTTGAAACATCCTCTAGTCTGGTTCTCAGTGTTGATAGGGTACAAAAGCGCGTATATGTGGCGATATATGATGGCGAAGAGGTAGACCTTGCCATAGGTCTATTCAACTCAGGCGAGATTATGCGTCCTATTGCGACTACACATACCATTTGTTCTTACGATTATAATTTGATGGACAAGCGCGAAATATTGAAAAAAGACAATATGAAGATTTATTCAATTTTTGCCAGAGACAATTATTTGTTGTACAGCTTTTCCGATACACTATCGCCTATGCCGAATTCGATAAGAATGTCAGAAACAATAAATTTAGATAATATGGAAATTTTACATCAGACGAGCGAGTATTTTTCGTGGAGAGGAGGTAATTTTTCACAAGACTTAAAGGGCGTTTATTCAGTGATAATGGACAATACTTTTACGGGAATAGAATATTTTAATTTTGAAACACAGGAACGCAAAACGATTGTTGATTTGGAAGACATAGCAAATATGCAACTCATGTATTGAATCGGGTTCGTGTTTCGTAGGGGCGGCCTTTAGTCCGCCCGTCCACGCCGTGTCCGCCCGATTTTCCACATTCTACCTAAACGTCATTTTCGCGTATGAGAGATAATGTTCTATTTTCGATTTGCACTCGGCATGGGTCTTGCCGGAAGTGAGTATGTATATTTTCATTTTCGGCTCTGTGCCGCTCGGCCGTACAATAAAACTTGTCTTGTCCTCCATCTCGAAATACAGCACATTCGAGCCTTTTATGTCCAACTTAGTAATACCCATGCTCACCATATCGTACCGCTCGCCAACCTTATAGTCGCGCATTGCCTTCACCCTTATGCCGCCCATCGACTGCGGCGGGTCACCGCGTAATTTCACCATTGTCTCGTTCATTTTTTTAAGCCCGTCAATGCCCTTCATCTGAACGTTAAGTGTATACTCCTCATAATGCCCGTACTTGACATATAACGCTTTTACCGCATCGTACAAGCTCATTCCTTGGTTGCGATACCACGTAGCCATTTCCGCTATCAGCATAGATGTTACGACCGCGTCCTTGTCACGCGAATGATCGCCCACCATATACCCGAAACTCTCCTCGAATGCCATTATGAACTTTTCATCAGAGGCAAGTTTCCCGATTAACTCCGCCATAAACTTAAAGCCCGTAAATGTGTCGTACATCTTAACGCCATTGCTCTCGGCAACGGTACGCGCCATTTCGGACGTGACGATAGATTTAATCGCCACAGGGCGGCGCGGCATCATGCCCGCCGCTTTTCTCGCGCGGATGATGTAGTCGAGCAGTAAAACGCCCGTCTGATTGCCGGACAGCACGGTATACTCGCCGCCGCTGTTACGCACAACAACGCCAACGCGATCCGCGTCGGGATCCGAGCCTATAATAACATCGACATCGTTTTGCTTGGCAAGCTCAATGGCGAGCGCGAATCCCTCCGATTCCTCCGGATTGGGCGATTTGACCGTGGGGAAATTGCCGTCAATAACCATCTGCTCCGGCACGCACAGAACATTTTTCAAACCCAGACGCTCCAACGCCTTTGGTATCAGCTTATAGCCCGTGCCGTGGAAAGGAGTGTAAACTATCTTGAATGTATCCGCGTGTTTTTTAACGGAATCGCGCTGAATAGACTGGCAGAGAACCATATCCAAAAACATCTGGTCGGTATCATCGCCCAGCATGACGATTTTACCTGAAGCGACAGACTCATCGAATGGGGCGGACTTGATTCCTGTAAAAATATCCGTTTTGCTCATCTCGCTCGCCACCATGTCGGCGTGATGGGGCGGAAGCTGCGCGCCATCGCTCCAATACACCTTATAGCCGTTATACTCCTTGGGATTATGCGACGCAGTTATGTTAATGCCCGCCGTGCAGCCATACTCGCGTATGGCAAACGACAGCTCGGGTGTCGGGCGCAGGGCATCAAACAGTTTTACATGAATGCCGTTTCCCGCAAGCACTCCGGCGGCCTCGCGGGCGAACTCCTCGCTGAAATTGCGGCAGTCGTAGCAGATTGCAACGCCGTTTTCGGCGGCATCTTTGCCCTCGCTGAGTATAAGGTTGGCAAACGCCTGCGTTGTCCAGCGGACAACGCGCGTGTTCATACGATTAAGACCCGCGCCGAGAATGCCGCGCAGCCCTGCCGTTCCGAACTCCAACGGCGCGAAAAAGCGCGACTCAATCTCCTGTTCGCTGCCGCTTATGCCCTCAAGCTCCGCGCGTTCGCTGTCGGTAAGCGCGGAACTGTCCAACCATTTTTGATATTCATCTTTGTAAGACATGATATTACCTCCATGTTAATTTATTTATTAAGCTACACTGTCTGAATATTGAACTACCGCAATTTCCGTCAACGAATCCTTTAGCGTGTCAACAATCTGCTCAAGGCGTTCGCCAACTGCCAAATCAAACGTGATTTCACCACATTGAGCGCATTTATGACATGGGACACCTCTAATAATAACAATACATGAGCCTAAATCAGTAACATCAATAGTTAAAGCATTTTCTTTTTTACCTTTACAAAAGAAACAAGTCATATTCTATCAACCGCCTTTCTTGTTTTATAGTCTGATTCCCATAGTGTGAGTGTCGGAAAATATGCCGTAATTAACACAAGTTTAGCGTCACCAATGCCCACAGCAATATGAAGCGGTCTGTTATTACGCGCATACCCGAGAATTAAAACGCTTGGGTTGGGAATATCCTCTAAATCTTGTTCTATTATTTCTCCGCTTTGTATTGCAATTCTCACATCCGCAAATTTTATGTTTCGGTCTTTCATTCTGCCGCGAAAATGTTGGGAATATTCAACAGCGTGGCTTGAGTACATAGCTTGAATACTTTCAATGTCAAACATTATTCACCTCTCCTGCATACATCTTTTATTTATTAAACCCCTCATATGTTTTGAAAGCTAAGAGATAAAGAGCTGTCATCATATCGGCACTGGATAGATTCAGTTCTTCGACAGCGACAATTTTATTTTCTTTCCAATTTCAAAAGCCAATTTTACCGGGACAGCGTTCCCAACTTGCCGATACTGCTCCGTTACCGTCCCATAAAAGCTCCAATCATCGGGAAAACTCTGTATTCTGGCATTTTCTCTAACGGTAAACGGTCTTGTTTCTGTGGGATGACAACGCTCAGTCTGCTTTTGAGATGGCGAGGTCAACACCGCCAACGAGGGTTCGTCCATAGAGAGCCTGCGTAATATTCCGGTTCTGCCGCCGCCCATATACCAACAGGATTTCATATATTCCTTTGCTACAACCGGGTCTATGTCCCGCCAATAACCACCCGGCGGCACTAAATCAAAGATTTTTTCTTTTTCGGTCTGATAAAGCACGCCGTCACTTTCGGGGACATTGTATAAAACATCTTTAAGAACCGGCTTATATTTGTGAGGTTTAGGAAAACTGAACGATATATTTAAGTCGTTTCTTATACCCACAGTAATCAGTCGTTCGCGTTTTTGCGCCACTCCATAATTCCAAGCATTTAGGACAGCCATTTGAACGGAGTACCCTGCCTCAGAGAAAATCTTCATTATTATTCGATATGTTTTGCCTTTTTCGTGTGACATAAGCCCTCTGACATTTTCAAAAAGAAACATTTTGGGCTGTAATTTCTGTAAAAAAACAGCGTAATGATAAAATAACGTCCCTCTTGCGTCATTCAAACCTAATCTGTTCCCTGCATACGAGAATGATTGGCAGGGCGCACCGCCCGAGAGCAAATCCAGTTGTCCTTTTTCTATGCCAAAGTATGTACACAAATCGAGTTCGGATATGTTTGCAATATCACCGTTAATTACATTCCATCCCGGTCTGTTCGATGTAAGCGTCCGCGAAGCCGCCTTGTCGATTTCAATTAAACCGATATGTTCAAATCCCGCCATTTCAAGACCGATGGCAAGCCCTCCCGCTCCGGCAAATAACTCTATTGAAGTATATGTCTTCATAATTATTCCTCCGGAGAAGCAAACTTACTTTATAGCTGACTATAGAAATAATCAATATCTATGTTATTAAAATTGCAAATATCTTTAAGTATCTATCAATGCTTGGTATATATACATATATATCTGTTCGATAAAGCATTCCATATACTTCCAATCGGGGTCATCATTTTCATTAACTGGCAATATCAGTTCAATCTCATCTATTGTGTTATTAGAGATTTCCTTATTGAAATAGAAATTGTTTTTGTTCCGTTCCAATATCGCAATCAAAAACAGAGCAATCTCTCTACTTAATTCGAGTTCTTTTAGCCACATTACATGGACGTGGTCGCTTGGTACAAACGTATATTCGTGGTAAAAGCAGCTACCGACAGAACCGCTATTTGCCATTGTTATACAATTCTTATAACTCTTCAAGCCGTCTATCAAAGCGACATAACCATCAATGCCGTTATTAAATGCACTTGATGAGATATATGGCAAATCACCTTTTATATGGTCTGCCTTTTTATATCGCTTACCCCGAACAGGGTCAACAAATATATCTTTTAACTTAAACTCCTTCCAACTTTATGTGTTTACCGTTTGTGAAAGCTTTACATTTCGCTCCAATGACGTGAGCTTATCTAAATTAAGGCTTGATATATACATATATATATATCATTGATGTATTTCTCCATATAGTCCCAATCGGGTTCATTCTTACTAACTGCCGGCAATTCAACCTTTACTTTTTTGAGGGTTGTTTCGTCAAATTTAGTTTTTCCCCAACTAAAATATTTGAAAGATGCTTGCATTGCAGAAATTAAAAATAATGCAATGTTCTTATCTAAATGCTTATCTTTCAAAGTAAAAATCTTTATTTTATCGCCTGTAAAATATGGACTTTCTTGGTAAAACATAGTCGCAGTATCCTGTCCAAAGGATATTGTATGTCCGGCGTTCAAAAACTCCACATTTTCGTCAATAAATCCCTTTATACCGTTATTGAAATTACTACGGACGACATATGGATATGTTCCGCCAAACTTTACATCACGAGCATTAAATTTCTTTTTAGGTGAATCTATATGAAATAATTCACCAATGGAAAAATCCTCATAACGAGTTTTGTCGATTTCATTATTCCGCTTAATCTCATTTACTAACGCATCAATTTTAGGCAATCCCACAATTATTCACCGTCTTTCTTATCGTTACTTCTTATCGCCCATAATATCCAATCTTTATCCTTTATGCCTGTTATTTTTTTCTTGACATCTATGATTTTCTCGTTGATATTCGGATTTTCAAAGAGTATTCTATCCAGTACAACTTTTTGAAAATCCTCTTCTGTTAGAACTATCTTCTTTTTCGGTAAAACATATTCAAGTTCTTTAGAAACTTGTTTTGATGGATGTTGTCTTGTGTTTTTTATAATATCTGTCCAATATGCCAACAAATAACCATTATCGCTTTCCTGCATACTGTTTATGTCAGCATTTTCTATATGTTCCCAACGTCTGTTTACGTCTTGTCTACCGCCGTTTTTAACGGTTATAAGCTCATCATCTTCGATATAGTATTTTATAATGTCTTTGGTATATATTATATTCCCGTTCTTATCTTTTACACTATCATGTGGTTTGTTTGTTCTAAAAATAAAGATAGAAGTTGTTATGCCTTTATCAAAAACCTTATCGGGCATTTTAATGATTTTTTCTAATGTGTGTTTTGCCAATATGCTATTAACAACTTTTTTTGTCTTGGTGTAAAGCGTTCTATCTGGCAAGATAAAAGCACATAGACTATCCGGATTTACACTATCAAGAACATTTTTAACGATTCTGATTCCTGTAGAATTTTCAAAAGGAGGATTCATTAAGACTTTATCAATCTTTTGGTTTGAAATCCACTCGCCTATATAGTCAAGTGTTGAATTTGCTTGTATAAGGTTAGTCCGTCCGTCTTTGTGCATAAGCATATTAACGCAAGCGAGGACATATATTTTTCTCGCCCATTCAATTCCAAAAACATTGTCCATTATGCTGTTCTTTTTGCCGATGTTTTCTTTAATCATTCGGCTCATTGCTTTTGTTAAGAATGTTCCGCTACCGCAAGCCGCATCTAAAATTTTATTTGTATAATTGCAGTCTATAAGATTATACATTAAATCCGTCCATATTTCAGGTGTGAAAACTTGTCCGTGAGAACTCTTTTTGGGAGCATAACGCCTAAACTCATGGAAGAATATTGCCATAGCGTCTTTGCCGTCCCATGAATATGAGTTAATCCATTCGCTAATTTTATTTATGTTTTGGTAAATATCTTTTGCATCTTCCTCCGAACTTTCGTTAAGTGTTATGTTGTAAAATGATTCGGCCAATAAGTATAATTTAGCGTCTTTATGAGGTGAGTTTGTGGGAATTTCATCTTTAATTATTTGATAGATTGCGTGTTTCATGTCAGCAAAAGATGTGGTAGGGATTGAGCGTTTTTGTTCATTTGCAATTCTCACGCCAACAAGTGCAAGTCCTGTAAATTGCATTCTATCTACCAAGTCATCCATGCCAAGCCTATTGAGCCGTTCGTTTATCTTTTGAATAAAAGAATAAACATCTTCTCTTTTCACCTTAATTTCAAACAGACTTTCATAATATGCCATATCTTGCAGACCGTTTGCCGAGTTAGGATGTGTTTGACAAATATAGATTTCCGTATCAATATCATACAAAATACCAACAACTTTTTTAGTCCCCAGAGCTTTCTCTAATTTTATATACGCTTCAAGTTGTGGTATGTAATTAGAAAGATTATTAACATTTTGCTTTTTTTCAACTAAAACAGCAACCCCGTTATTATAAAATCTACGGTCTAAATGCTTATGTATTTTATCGTTTGAATTTTTTCCTAATATAGCAGCCATTTCTTTGCGGCTAAATCCCTTGTTCTTACCAAACGGTCTTTGATAAGAATACTCGTTGTTTTCAATATTAGAAGTTATAAAAGCTCTGCCTATTGTTTCTTCAAAATCTCTCATTATATCATAACCCCCTCGTACTTTTACTCTCGCACACTTTGCGTCAACCTCAAATCAACATATTCTCTTTACGGTTACCTATCTAAATAAGAACTCACCAAATACTTCTGCTCTCTTCCTCCGGCTCTACCCCGTAAACGCAGCTCCTGCCTCGTATCTCGGCGCGACATCCACCTCAACGCCGTGTTCCGCGCTGTATTCGCTGAGTGCCCACATCACCGCGCCCAACGCCAACGCCGGGTCGTTGTTATGCTCGGACATATGCGCCAGCGAAACCCGTCTTAATCCGGTTTTCGCAAGCGTCACGATTGCCGCGGCGCAGTCCTCGTTGCACAAATGCCCGTATCTGCTCAGTATGCGGCGGCGCAGAAACAGCGGATACGGGCCGTTCTTTAACATATGTATATCATAGTTGCATTCCAGTATCACATACTCACAGCCGCACAATTCATTCAAAACCGTGTCGGTCATCTCCCCCAAATCCGTGCATACGCCAACGCGCGTTCCGCCCATGGCAAAGACATATCCGCAGCTCTCCTCAGCGTCATGGCTCGTTGAGAAAGCGCGGACAGTTACACCTCCGATTTGAAAGATATTGTTTGGAAGAGTGTGCGTATTGTCAAGTCCAAGACGGGATTTCACCGCTCCCAGAGTTCCATCTGTGCCGTAAATCGGCACATTCAGCTTGTGCCAAGTTTTCAACGCTCCCATATGATCTGAGTGTTCATGTGTCATAAGTACCGCGTCCAAATCTCCCGGTTCTATATCGAATCGTGAGAGTTCAAATCTCAAACGCTTCAGCGACAGCCCGCAATCTACTAACAGGCGCGTTTTCCCGTCTGTAATAAACGCCGAGTTGCCTGACGACCCGCTGCACAGCGTGACGGCTTTCAAGGCGTTTGCGGACATTACGACACCGCGAGAGCCGCGCGGTGGTCAAAGGGTTCTTCGGCTTCCGCACACTCGATATCCGCGCCGACATTGCATAATTTTTCAACCATGTTCTCATAGCCGCGCTCAATATAATCAACGCCGCTGACGCACGATTCGCCCTGTGCCGCGAGAGCCGCGACAACAAGAGCCGCACCCGCCCTTAAATCACAGGCGTGCATCGGCGCGCCTTTAAGGGTTGAAACGCCTTCTATAACCGCTACCTTTCCGTCAACGGTAATATGCGCCCCAAGGCGGCGCAGTTCATCCACATAGCGGTAGCGGTTATCCCAAACACCCTCGGTAACAACGCTTGTGCCGCTCGCCAATGCCAGAACGGCGGCTATCTGCGGCTGCATATCCGTCGGGAAACCGGGGTACGGCAGTGTCTTTATATTTGTACGTTTTATAGGTTTTTCGCGTATGACGCGCACAGCTTCATCGTATTCTTCAATAACAACGCCGATTTCCTGCAATTTTGCCGTTATGCACTCCAAGTGGCGCGGTATGACGTTGAGAAGCGTCACATCGCCGCCCGCCGCCGCAACGGCGGCCATATATGTTCCGGCCTCAATCTGATCGGGTATTATGGCGTATGAACAGCCGTTAAGCCTTTCGCGGCCTCTGATTTTAATAATGTCCGTACCCGCGCCGCGCACGTTCGCGCCGCAGCGGTTCAAAAAATTGGCAAGGTCAACTATATGCGGTTCGCGAGCCGCGTTCTCGATAACCGTGATACCGTCAGCCAAAACGGCGGCGAGCATAATATTGACGGTTGCCCCGACCGAAGCCATGTCCAAATAAATATTATGACCTGTCAGCCCATCGTCCGCATGAGCCTTTATATAGCCGCTGCTGACTTCCACATCAGCTCCAAGTGTTTCAAAGCCCTTGACGTGCTGGTCTATCGGCCTGTCGCCTCCGAAGTTGCAACCGCCCGGCAACGCGACATCGGCGTGTCCGAAACGCCCGAGCAACGCCCCTGCCAAATAGTATGAAGCCCGCAGTTTACGAGCGGTTTCGTGGGGTGTGGGGTGATTGACGACACCTCCGGAATCTATTTCAACCGTTGTGTCGTCAATAAGGCGTACACGAACGCCCAAATCGTCCATTATCTCAAGCATAAGCGTAACGTCATTTATCTTTGGTATGTTCTCAATGCGGCATATGCCGTCAACAAGAACAGCTGCCGGAAGAATTGCAAGCGCGGCATTTTTCGCCCCGCTGATGGTTATCTCTCCGCGCAACTCACGCCCGCCGCGCACTTTGTATTGAGTCATTCAGCACCTCTTAAACATACTTACGGTAACATTCGTGCCGTTAATTTTTCAGCCAAAAAACATTATACCACAATTAGTATGCTAAAGCAACGCGCTTTTCATACAAATTTGTCCAATAATTTTTCCGCCCCCGTTGACACATAAATTGCTGCTGATATAATTGCCCTGAGGAGTATGAGAGACGTTCGGCATTATGCTGGCCTGAGCGAATCAACACACCTCTTTTTATCGTTCACGGTACAGCGGATGATAGAGCTTTCCGTTTCTTCACTTTCAATCCGTTGGGCGATCTGTATATACACCTTATTTTCCTGCCGGGTGGCGATGAAATCAACTTCAAAGGAGCCGATTTTACCAACGCATACATCATAACCCCGGCGTAATAGTTCGAGATATACTATATTCTCTAGCATAGCTGCTACGCTGTCCGGCGTATATCCGAGGGTTGCCCAGCGAAAAGCCGGATCACTTAGATAAAACTTCTCCTGTGTTTTTAATAGCTCTTTCCCTTGAATGTCAAATCGTGAACAACGATGAATGATAAACGCGCTCTCTAACTTGTTAAGATAGTCATAAACAGTTTCGTTGTCAATCGTGCGTTGCTCACTCTTCAGATACTTTGCGATGGATGACGCGGAGAAAGTACGTCCTACATTGTCGAACACGAACTTTACAATACGCTCCAACTGATCTACCTTGCGG
>Ga0082212_10000368_pt1 | contig 66202 bp, 82 predicted proteins | sample TergutNt197P3_FD_71548 | JGI IMG/M metagenome (GOLD analysis project Ga0082212, IMG submission 71548) | Neocapritermes taracua P3 segment gut microbial communities from Petit-Saut dam, French Guiana - Nt197 P3 | ecosystem: Host-associated > Arthropoda: Insects > Digestive system > Gut ... | reverse complement strand
GGATTATAATTTCTACATGAAGGACGCTATTGATGAAAATATCGCTTATGTCGTTTCAATGGATAGATTGCTCTTAATGCGTGTTTTCGCAATGGAAAATCAGAAATACATGGACGACTTGAATGTCCCGCGACGGGCTAATGTATCCGAAAACCGCCCATTAGCGACAGATAGATTTCTTTAAGTAAAAAGCGTCAATCCTGAGCCGTGTCGCAATTAACGACGCGGTGTTTTCTTGTCGCAGATTATACACTCATCCTTAACTGCCATCACGAAGCCGTTTACGGCTTCGTCCCTCGCCCGCGTGTACGCGGGCGTTAGTGCGCCTTGACGCTTTGGCGGACAGCGATTAGACTATGCAAGGCGATTAAGACGGCATCAGATAAGCCGGACAAGTAAAAAAGAGAAAGAACACCCGCCTGGACAGCACCGTTCTTTCTCTTATCCGCTGACCGTCCCGAAGGGGACGACCTAACAATGAAATGATAAGATTATTCACAGCGCTTTGCAAGTCTTTTTTGAAAGAATTATCCGACAGGCAGAAATTTCAGGAGGCAACGGGTGCGTTCAGACACTCGGGGGAGCCATGCCCCAAATGCGGCGCGGTCGGCAAACTTGTTGAAAACGGCGACTACGGCAGAGGCTTGACATCCTACGAAGACGGCCGGATCATCGACTCGGAAGTCAGGCCCAAACTCTTTTTCTGCGCCTCCTGCGAAACTTCACATGCGCTTCTCCCGGACATCATCATACCTTACGGCAGATACAGCCTGCTCTTTGTCCTAGCCGCCCTGATCGCGTATTTCGAGAGGGCGGATACCGTCGAGAAAATCTGCGGGCAATTCGGCATCGCCGTCTCCACTATATACGACTGGAGGGGCCGCATCGCCTCGCACAAAGAACTTATGCTCGGCGCGCTCCTCAGCCAAAAACAGCGCGCCCATTCCTATGTTTTGGGGCTTCTGGATTCCAACGATCTGTCCGATACCCTTCGGCGTTTCTTCCGCAAATACGGCTTCTCATTCATGCAAAGGCGATCCGCGCCAGCGTCGCGGTGCCGCCCGCCGTAATTTCTGGCAGCCTACTGTTTTTGCCTTTGCAATACCATCGGAATACCAATTCAGCGGTGGCTTTGATACTCTGTTTTTGCCCGGCTTACGTCGGAGCTATCAAAGAAAAGGTGGCAAAAACAGATGGAAAAACGGAATACCAAGGATATGGGCCGGGAATTGGCGTACTTCCGGTTCGCCCTCATCGCCCCTGTGATCCAGGGGACTTTTCCCGACGCCTCGGTGGCGGCGTACTGCCGGCGGATCACGGAGAAACCAATCGTCAGGCCGGACGGGACGGCGTTCCAGTACAAGCCGGGCACGCTCTCGAAATGGGTCGACCTCTACAAGTTCGGCGGCATGGAGGAACTTATGCCGAGGGCGCGTTCCGACAAGGGCAGAACCAAAACCCTTTCGGACGAGGCGATCTCCGAGATATACGGGATCAAGGATAAGTTCCCCAGGCTCAACGCGGTGCAGATACACGCCCGCCTTGTCCAGGACGGCTTCATCCCCGCGACGGTATCCGTAAGGGCGGTGCAGCGGTATATCAAGCTGCATGACCTTAAAAACCCGGCCGCTTCCGGTCCGCTGAAAGACCGCAAGGCTTTTGAGGAGCCGTATTTCGGAGCCATGTTTCAGGCGGACACGTGCTACTTCCCTTATGTCCCCGACGAAAACGGCAAGAAACAGCGCACGTACCTGATCGCTATCGTCGACGATTATTCCAGAATGGTCGTCGGCGCGAGGCTTTTCTTCGCCGACGACGCCTACAATTTCCAGAAAGTGTTCAAAGACGCCGTCGCCACTCACGGGATCCCGCAAAAACTTTACGTCGACCACGGGCCTTCTTATGAGAACTCGCAGCTGCCGTACATCTGCGGAAGCATCGGCACAGTCCTGATACACGCCCCCATCAGGGACGGCGCGGCGAAAGCAAAGGTGGAAAGGTTCTTCGGCGTCGTCAAGTCCCGCTGGCTCCACGGCCTCGACACGGGGCAGATACGCTCCATCGAGGAGTTCAACGCGGAGCTTGCCGAGGCGGTGCGCGCGCACAACTTGGCCGTCAACTCGTCCACCAAGGAAACGCCGATGAGCCGTTTCCTTGCCACGCGCGGGAAAATCCGGGTTCCTGAATCCCAGGAATGGCTTGACGAATGCTTCATGAACCGCATCAGCCGGAAAGTCAAGAACGACGCTACCCTGTCCATGCAGAACACGCAGTTCGACGCGCCCATGCAGTTCATCCGCCAGACCGTCGAGGTCCGTTTCCTCCCCGACAGGATTGACGAGGCCTACATCTACGACAACGGCAAGCATTTCCCGCTGAAGCGGACGGACAAACAGGCGAACAGCAGGGCGAAGCGCGAGGACTGGCCCACGGTGGACTATTCGAAGGGGGCGGCTGCCGGTGTTTAAGGAATACTACGGGCTCTCAAAGAACCCTTTCGACAAGCAGTCGCTCTCCGTGAAGGATGCCTTCCCCTCAAAGGACCACAAGGAGATGACGGGCAGGCTGTCCTTTCTCAATGAAAAGCGGGGCATCGGCGTGTTCACCTCGGCGCCGGGGTTCGGCAAGACCTTCGCCCTGCGGTGCTTCGCAAAGACGCTCGACCGGAACCTCAACGAGTTCGCATACGTCTGCCTCTCCACCGTCAGCACGATGGAGTTTTACCGCCTGTTCTGCGCCGCGCTCGGCATTGACGCGGCCGGCAGGAAGCCCGCAATGTTCCGCGCCATCCAGGACCGGCTCTATCATCTGTTCAAAGAGAAAAAGAAGCCGTTCCTGCTGCTGGTCGACGAGGCCCACGAGCTTTCCGACGTGATATTGAAAGACCTCAAAATGATCATGAACCATGATTTCGACTCGGTCAACTGCTTCACCCTCGTCCTCGCCGGCGAGCCGCACCTCAACCGCACTTTGGAAAAAGCCGTGCACGAGGCCCTGCGCCAGCGCATCGTTATCCACTATGGATTCTCCGGGCTTTCGGATTCTGAGACCGAACAATACCTGCTCCACAAGCTGCGCGTCGCCGGCGCTGCGGAGTCCATCCTCGGCGAGGGCGCGGTCGCCGCCGCCATCGGCTATGCCCGCGGCTGCCCCAGGCTCCTCGACAACCTCATGAACGAAGCCCTCATGCTCGGCGCCCAGCTTGAAAAACCAACTCTCGACACTGACACCATTATGGCCGCCGCAAACAGCCTGGCGTTTGCCTGACCGTATTTGAAAGGACTGTTGTTATGAATAAAAATGTTTTGATCCCGCGCGCTACCTTGGAAAAAACCGTTTCCCTGCTTGAATGCCTGGACTTTTCGGCACACCCCAACTGCTGCGATTTCTATGACCTGCTTTTTGATTTGAATGTTAAACTGCGGAGGCTTGAGGCCCGCGATGCCTACGCGAGGATGATTTCCGCTGACAACGATGACGCCAGGCACGACGCGCGTATCGAGTACCTACGGTTGAGAAACTCCCTGCGTTTTTGTGATGGCCCCGTTCACGAAGCGCCCTTCTGATATGGTCAATGCTGTTTTCTATGTTATATATCTTTTTGCCGCGCCGCTCGCCCGCGCTATTGCGGGCGTCGGCGTTGCCCGTATTATTATCGCCCAGATTCGGGGTAGTATCCGTTCTCTGCCCTCTGCCTTCATCCTACTTTTTCTTGTCGTTTCCGTGATGGGTCTGTGTCGTTCCGATTGCTCCTTGTCGTTCTCTGCCTCTATATCATCACTTTTACCGTGTCGTTTACACCTATATTAGCGTGTCGCGGGACAGTTGGCTGCTGCGGATGGTCTACGCCCATCCTATAATCATAAAAATTACGGCGGTTGCGATACCGATAAAAGTCAATGTTGCGGTTAAACATCCGCACCCAGTTTTTTGCTTTGCTTCGGGCGGTGGCGCAAATTCTTCATCTTCGTTATCTAATTCTGTTGCGATGCTGATACCGATGTCCACCGGGTCAATTTTTCCGTCACCGTTCCAGTCGATGAAGGGCAAAACGCTCACCACCCGTTTTAGAAAATTGCTGAACAATACTCAACTATATCTCTGTATTCATTTTCTGTAAGTGGTACTCCATCAAGACCTTGCTTCAACCACATACCGCTTTGAACAATCTCGCGTTCGGGGCTATGGTTTCCGAGCCAAGCCGACCCTGCACAAAAATCGGTAGCACCATTCAACAACGCAATAATTCCTTCTTCTAAACGATGCCGCTCCGCCATAGTTGAAACAGGAAAGCATACGAATGAAAAATGCTCGCGCATATAATGGCTTACGGTTTTTTCTATTGATTTTTGGTATGCTGAATCATATCCACTAACACCAATCATCGAGCTTTTTTTGCTGGAATTTTTATTCCAAATGTTCAAATATGGGTCGTTGTTTTTATTGAGGATTGCTTTCCCAACATTCTTTCGGAAAATGCTCCCGTCTTTATTTTCGTTGATAAAATGATTTTTGAGCCTTTTCCTTAATCTTCCGTCGCTGTCATGCGTTCCGACACGGACAATCCTATCTGTGCCGTGATATGTTTCTCCGTCCTCAAAAATTATGTAGATACCATTGTCAAAAGCAACTCTGCCAATCATATCCCATTTGAACCGAGGCATGGAGTTAAAAAGTCTATGTAGGTTCGTTGTCATACGCGCTTTGCCTCCTTCGCCTCCTTTGTCAGCAACTCTAACGCCGGTGGTCTTTTGAAAAGAGTTAAGTTGCCAAGCGGGAGTTTTATATGTGGAAGGTAAGGTTGTAACGGCGCGTAATAATCTCTCCCGGAAAGGATTACAAATTCGGTATTTTTTACGTCGAACAATTCGGAAATTTGCTCCGCAACCCTGCGCCCCCAAGCGTCTTTTTCTGCTTTCCGTTTACCCTTTAATGTTTCGTCATAATGATTTATGACTTGATTCAAAGGAACAAGACCGTACTTCGCGGAAATAACAAAAATGTCTTTTGATATTACCTCCGCATAAGCTAAAGATTTTCTGAATAAATCGCTGGTATCATACATCAAGCGCGCGGTACATGAATTTACTTGGCGCTTGCTTTTAGTGCAGGAAATTAAGACAACCGTTTTCATCGGATTAACCCCTTTCTCAACAGGTGTAGACTGTATGAAAAAAATATTAAGGCGTATAACCGTATTCTTCAAGCCGAGCCAAACAAATTTGCCGCTCTGCATCAGTAAAGAGTTCATTGTACTCCGGCTTAATAACGTGCGCTTCAACAGAAAGGTCTAAGCGTTTTAATTCCCAGAGTTTTGAAAACCCTTCGGACGGCTGTTCAGTATGAATTAAATGTTTGGCAGTTTGGAGTCCACCTTTCTCACAAACCATCTGCCAAAAATATCCGGCATTATATTTTAACTTCTTTGCTGATTGATAAATATTAACCATGTCATTGTGAAACTTGTTTTCTAATTCGTTCACTACGCTTTCCTCCGGTTCTTTTTTAGAAGTATCTCCTACTGTTATCATATAAGATTCAATCAGCTTCCAGTTGTTAAGGTGATTAGTGACATCAATTTTTCCCTCGCGCAATTCATAAGCATGATTACCTTGTACGCTGAAATACAGCCAAAGCTCATCGCCATGATTTTGTCTGTTTTCTTCGTTGTAAATTCCGAGTTCATCGGGAGAAAATAAAAAATAATTCCAGTTTCCATCGGAGTCATACATAGAAAATAAGCAGAGGTCATAAATGCTTCCGACCACTTCGCTCACTCTTACAATGTGCCATCCTCGTTCATAATCGCCGGATTGGTCTGATAAGCCGGGTTCAAGAGGATAGCCCCTGCTGTGATTAAACTTTATTATCAAGGGTCTTGGGGAATCCGGCTTACTTAATTTTATTCCACTACCTTCATTTCTTGAGGCTTTGCTCGGAAAATAATCAGGGAAAATCTCTTGGATTTTTTCTATCGTAACCTCTCGCGCCTGCGACCTTGTAAATTTTCCTTGTCCGTCGGTTTCAAGGTCGGTATTAAGTACGTTTTCTTCTTCGACTAACAAAAGCCGCTGGTCAAGCGATTTTACAGACCCCTCAAGGTCTTGGATTCTTCCCATCAGTTCCAATATGATTTTTTCGTAATTCATGGCACACCCTCCTTTTATCAATGATGATAACACAGATAATTTGATTTGTCAATAGCATATTTCATTTTATCATATATTATCACGATGATAAATTGAATGGAGGATTTCGTATAAATTCAAAACTGAGATGCCCTCAATTTTGAGGGCATCTCAGTAGGACACATTTTGTGTTTAATTTCCTTTTTCAATCAATGCCCCCAAATCTGGGTTATTGAAATTGTTTCCCAAATTTTTATTGTTGCTTATACCAGCGGAAAGGAAAAAGCGAACGTCTCCCCGACAAAAAAGAATCGGGGGGAGTTCGCATTAGTTCCTAATGGCGGAGAAGGGGGGATTTGAACCCCCGCGCCGCGTTAACAGCCTACTCCCTTAGCAGGGGAGCCCCTTCACCACTTGGGTACTTCTCCATATACCGCGCGTTTGCGCGGTATTAAATTTTACTTAAACAAAAATCAGACTAGCTCAATAACCGCCGCCTCAGCCGCGTCGCCGCGTCTGGGTCCCAGCTTCGTAATACGGGTGAATCCGCCGTTGCGGTCGGCATACTTGGGCGATACTTCATCAAACAGTTTTCTGACAACATCCTCGCTTGTCATAAAAGACATGGCGCGGCGTTTATTGGCAAGATTGTTCTCTTTTCCGAGCGCAATCATCTTATCCGCGAGAGAAGATACTTCCTTAGCTCGCATATATGTCGTTTCCATCCTGCCATTATCAATCAGAACCGTAACCATATTCCTTAACATAGCCATACGCTGATCTGTCGGCTTTCCTAACTTACGCATTTCTACTCCTATTCCGCGGCCTCGGCTAAACCGAGTTCCAAAGCCGCCAACTTGTGGATTATCTCTTCCAATGACTTGCGCCCGAGATTCCGAACCTTCATCATATCTTCCTCAGACCTGTTCGTAAGATCCTCGACAGTATTTATGCCCGCGCGTTTCAGGCAGTTAAACGAGCGCACGGATAAATCCAGTTCCTCAATGGTCATATTGAGCATCCTGTCGCGCTGTGTCTCCGGTTTCTCAACAACGGTAGTCCTCGCGCTCAAAGCCTCTGACAAGTCTGTGAACAGCATCAGATGATCGCTCAATATCTTTGCCGCAAGCGAAACAGCGTCCCGCGCCGATAACGTGCCATCGGTCCATACCTCAAGCGTCAGCTTATCAAAGTCGGTCATACTGCCGACACGCGCGTTCTCGACTATATAATTAACCTTGACGACAGGCGAAAAAATCGAATCCACAGGTATAAGCCCGATAATCGACTGTGTCGGTTTGTTGCGTTCCGCCGATACGTACCCCCGCCCGTGACTGAGCGTCATCTCTATTTCGAGCTGTGCGCCGTCCGCGAGCGATGCGATGTGCAGTTCCGGATTCAGTATTTCAACCTCAGCGTCATCTTTGATGTCGGCTGCCGTAACCGCGCCTTCCCCCACCGCGTTAATGTATATGGTTTTTGTAACCGGCGCGTGGAGCTTCGTCACCAAACGCTTAATGTTGAGAACTATTTCGGTAACATCTTCTTTAACGCCCGGTATTGTCGAAAACTCATGCTGTACTCCTGTAATTTTAACGGTCGTTACAGCCGTTCCGGGCAACGAAGACAGCAGTACCCTGCGTAAAGAGTTTCCGAGAGTTGTGCCGTAACCGCGCTCAAGCGGTTCGACAACAAACTTTCCGTATGACGGATCATCCGACTCCTCAAAACATTGTATGCGAGGTCTTTCTATTTCTATCAAAACGCAAACCTCCTCGTGAAATAATTGGGTGAATAATGACTGTGGGCGAAATGATTATCCGCCGCTACTTGGAATACAACTCCACGATAAGGTGCTCTTCAATCGGAAGGTCTATTTCATCTCTCGAAGGCAGATTAACGATTTTAGCAGCATATGCGTCTCTGTCAATCTCGAGCCAGCGCGGCATAGGACGCGAAGCGTTGCTCTCAAGAGTTGACTTGAAGCGATCCTTTTGCTTGGCGTTCGGGCGCAGTTCCACAACGTCTCCCGCCTTGAGCAAGTATGACGGTATGTTTACACAGCGACCGTTGACGTTGAAGTGACGGTGAGTTACCATTTGACGCGCCTCTCTGCGCGACATAGCAAACCCGAGGCGGTAAACCACGTTATCGAGTCTGGACTCCAGAATCCTCAACAGGTTTTCACCGGTGACACCTTTCTGTTTATTAGCCATTTCAAAGTATTTTTCAAACTGACTTTCCAACACGCCGTAAAAGCGGCGCGCTTTTTGCTTTTCACGGAGCTGAATGCCGTACTCGCTGGGTTTTTTCCGGCTCTGCCCGTGCATTCCGGGCGCATACGCGCGTCTTGTAACACCGCATTTGCCTGTATAGCAGCGATCGCCCTTTAGGAACAGTTTCTGTCCTTCGCGGCGGCACTGGCGGCAAACAGCGTCTGTATATCTAGCCATATTCTTCTACCTCCTGTTTACACGCGTCTGCGCTTAGGCGGACGGCAGCCGTTGTGCGGGATGGGCGTAACGTCTTTTATCATGTTTACTTCAAGTCCCGCCGTCTGCAAAGCGCGTATAGCCGCCTCACGTCCCGACCCCGGACCCTTAACATAAACCTCGACCGTTTTAAGCCCATGCTCCATTGCGGCTTTCGCCGCTGTTTCCGCCGCCATCTGAGCGGCGAAAGGTGTGGATTTACGCGAACCCCTGAATCCCAGACCGCCCGATGATGCCCACGAAAGGGCATTGCCCTGCAAGTCGGTGATGGTAACCATAGTGTTGTTGAATGAGGAGCGGATATGAGCCGCACCCTTCTCAATGTTTTTCTTTTCGCGGCGTTTGCGCGTTGCCGCGCCGCGCCTTGCTGCCTTAGGCTGTGCCATATTCTCCCCTCCTACTTCTTCTTGTTAGCGACGGTGCGCTTCGGTCCCTTGCGGGTACGGGCGTTTGTCTTGCTGCGCTGCCCGCGAACCGGCAGACCTCTGCGATGCCTGATACCCCTGTAAGACCCTATTTCAATCAGGCGTTTAATGTCCATTGCGACATCACGGCGCAAGTCACCCTCAACGCGGTAATCCTTATCTATGATGTCGCGCAGTTTGGCGACATCGTCTTCGGTAAGATTCTTAACGCGAATGTCGGGAGAAACTCCCGCTTTACTTAAAATTTCGTTTGACGATTTCCTGCCGATACCGAAAATATACGTTAATCCGATTTCAACGCGCTTCTCTCTGGGCAAGTCAACGCCGGCGATACGTGCCATTTATTCAAGCACCTCCAATAATTATTGACAATAAATGCTATTTTGAAACTATTCGCAACCACTCATTGTTAATTGTTAACTGTTATCTGTTAATTGTAATTATCCTTGTCTCTGCTTGTGCTTGGGGTTTATGCAGATGACCATGACCCGCCCATGACGCTTAATAATCTTACATTTTTCACACATGGGTTTTACCGATGGACGAACCTTCATAATCAAAAACCTCCCTTTTTAACGACCGGTAACCCGATCCATATAACACCCGGCAATTCAACGCAATGACGGTTGCGCTATAACGGTTCAGCCAAAACCGCTATTTGAAACGCCAGGTAATACGCCCCTTAGTCAGGTCATACGGCGACATTTGCACCGTGACCTTATCTCCCGGCAAAATGCGTATAAAGTTCATACGCAATTTACCTGAAATATGCGCCAGAACCTTATGACCGTTGCCGATATCGACCTGAAATGTCGCGTTGGGCAACGCCTCTAAGATAGTACCTTCAATCTCTATCATATCTTCTTTTGACAAGGCTCACCCTCCTCGATTTCATTCTTAATAATCGCTAAAACTCTTCTGATTTCTTTGTTTGTCTTTGCGTTCTCCGAAAAATAACCTTCCGCAACTTCCATATGCTTTATCTTCTTGCGTTTGGGCTTTTCAACCCTCCGCCGTTTCCCGTCCGCGATAAGGGCAAACTCATTATCAATATCGAGAACTATGTGAAGCCGTCCTTTTTCACGTCCGGCAATCGGTATAACCACATTTCCCGGTGTCATACGCTTAACCCCTCGATATAAGTCAAAAGCTCATACCCGTCTCTTGTCACCAACACCGTATGTTCATAGTGAGCGCACAGTTTCCTATCAACTGTTATAACCGTTGTGTTATCATCGGCAACATCAACATCGCCGCTTCCGGCACTAAGCATCGGTTCAATCGCAAGCGTCATGCCCTCCGATAACAACGCGCCTCGCGCTCTCTCCGTAAAACACGGTATGTCCGGTGCTTCGTGTAACGCGCGTCCGATGCCGTGTCCTGTCCACTTTTTAACAACACCGTATCCCGCGTTTTCGGCAGTCTGCTGTATTGTCCGCGATATGTCCGACACTCTCAAGCCTCGCCGCGCTCTCTCAGCCGCCTTAAAAAAACATAACCTCGTGTTCTCTATCAAAAGCCTCGCTTCGTCTGAAATCCTTCCCACCGCGAACGTTGCCGCGGAGTCGCCGTGATAACCGTTCAGATAAGCCCCTACATCTATGCTGACGATGTCGCCTTCAGCGAGCTTTCGTCTGCCAGGTATCCCGTGTATCAGCTCATCGTTTACCGATACACAGACCGATGCGGGAAACTTGTTATATCCCAAAAATGAAGGTCTTGCGCCCGCTTTAACGATAACCCTATGCGCTATATCGTTAAGCTCCATCGTTGTAACGCCCGGTCTGACCGCCGCACCCGCCGCCGCGAGTGCTTTGCCTGTTATATGCCCGGCGCGGCGCATTATCTCTATCTCCCGCTGTGATTTAATTGTAATCATACACCGAGAGCCGCCAGTATCGATTTCAGAACATCATCTATATTACCATAACTTTCCACATTACGCAACAGATTTTTGTAGTAATCCAGCAGCGGTTCTGTGTTCTTATGATAGGTATCCAATCTGTTCCGAACGGTCTCCGGCGCGTCATCCACACGGGTATAAAGTGCGCCGCCGCAGAAATCGCAAATACCTTCGGCTTTCGGGGGATTCTTCTCCACATGGAACGACGCGTCGCATTTTTTACAAATGCGTCTCCCGCTCATGCGTTTGACAATAACCTCATCATCGAGATTCAAAACGACAACCGCGTCAATCTTAACGCCTTTAGCGTCTAACGCCTCCGCCTGAGCCGTAGTACGCGGAAATCCGTCCAGAATAAATCCCTTTTGACAGTCCGGCTGCAAGAAACGTCTCTCAACGATATCAATAATAACATCGTCCGGGACAAGCTCACCGCGTGATATATACCCATCGGCTTTAAGCCCGATGTCAGTACCGGCGGCAATCTCCGAGCGTAAAATCGCTCCTGTAGAAATAGCGGGAACGCCGAGCTGCTCTTTAAGCATAGCCGCCTGTGTCCCTTTGCCCGACCCCGGCGGTCCAAGCATGATAATTTTCAAAGAAACCCACACCTTTCCCGTAGGGCGCGGCATCCCTGACGCGCCGCACTTTTATATGCGGGACGCTGAGGACAGCGTCCCCCAATTATTCTAAGAATCCCTTATAATGCCTCATCAGCATCTGCTGTTCCATCTGCTTAACAGTCTCCAACGCAACACCAACGACAATCAGCACAGACGTTCCGCCCCAAGCCAATCCCTGAACGCTGACGACCCGGCTCATCAATATCGGCATAAGCGCGACAATCGCAAGGAACAACGCGCCGAACAGGGTTATCTTGTTGATAACTTTGGATATAAAGTCCGAAGTCGGCTTGCCCGGTCTGAATCCGGGTATAAACCCGCCGTTCTGTTTAAGGTTATTCGCAATCTCAACAGGGTTAAACTGTATAGACGTATAGAAATAGCTGAACCCGAGTATGAGCAGGAAGTATGCCACGACATAAATGGTTGATCCGTATTTTATAGCGTCCAAGAACCCTTTCATAAATGTGCCGGGAGCGGGTTCGCGGAAGAACATGGCAATCGTAGCCGGAAATGACGCAAACGTCTGTGCGAAGATAATCGGCATAACGCCCGACATATTCACCTTCAGCGGCAAATGCGTACTCTGTCCGCCGTACATTTTGCGTCCGACCATGCGTTTCGCGTACTGAATCGGTATGCGCCGTTCAGCCTGCGTGATGAACACGACAAACGCAACGACAACCAACGCCAGCGCGAGAATGATAATCAACTGCCACCACTGCAGCGCACCGGACGAAATACCAGTATAAGCGGCGGATACAATAGACGGTCCGCGTGACACGATACTGGCAAAAAGTATAATCGAAATACCGTTGCCGATACCAAACTCCGTCACCTGCTCGCCCAACCACATGATAAACGCCGTACCGGCAGTAAACGTGAGAACTATAACAGTCGCGGTAAACCAGTTGTTCGGGGTAACAAGGTTGTTCGTGCTTAAAGTCGCATAGTAACCGATACCCATAAGGATACCGAGCAAAACCGTTACAAAACGGGTAATACTGGCAATTTTCTTTTTGCCGTCCTCACCGCCCTCCTTGACCATGCGCTCCAGCGCGGGAATACCAACGGTCAGAAGGTTCATAATAATCGAGGCGTTAATATACGGCTGTATCGACATGGCAAATATAGTGGCCTGCGAGAACGCGCCGCCCGACATCATATCAAACATTCCGAAGATAGTGTCGCCAAGACCGCTGGACGAGAAGAACTCCGCCAGCAGGTCACGGTTAATAAACGGCACCCAAATAGCCGAGCCGAAACGGTAAATCAAGAGTATAAAAGCGGTAAACAGGATTTTACGCCTTAGCTCCGGTATATTCCAGGCGTTGCGGACGGTTTGAAGCACTTCTACACCACCTCTGCTTTTGCTCCGGCAGCTTCAATCTTTTGTTTTGCCGACTCGGAAAAGGCATTCGCCTTAATTGTTATTTTCTTGGTGATTTCGCCGTTCGCCAGAACCTTAACTCCGTACCCCGGTTTCCTGAGAATACCTTCCTCAAGCAGGGTGTTGATGTCAACAACCGCCCCGTCGTCAAATACGTTAAAGTCCCTTAGATTAACAATCTCCAACGGTTTCGCGAAAATATTGTTAAACCCGCGCTTGGGCAAACGTCTGGCAAGAGGCATCTGACCGCCCTCAAATCCGCGCTTGCGCGAATAACCGGAGCGAGACTTCGCGCCTTTATGCCCTTTACCCGAGGTCTTGCCGTTACCCGAGCCAATGCCGCGTCCAACGCGCCACGCTTCACGGGTGGAATCCGGCGCGGGGGAAAGCTCATGCAGTTTCATAATGACCTCCTATGCTTCCGAAACGCAGATAAGATACTTAATTTGCTCTATCTTACCGCGCGTCTGCGGATTATCGGGCTGTGTGACCGTATTGCCGATACGCCTAAGCCCCAGCGAGTGAGCGGTGGCGATATGCTTGTCATGTCGCCCCGAAAGGCTTTTTACGAGTTTAATTTTCAGCATAACTACACCTTCTTCGCCAATATTTCATCGGGTGATTTGCCGCGAGCTTTCGCAACCTCGGCGACACTCTTCAACGCTCTCAAACCCTGCATTGTAGCCCTAACGACATTTTGTGAGTTTTTTGAGCGAAGTGATTTTGTACGCACATCGCGTATACCCGCAGTCTCCAGAACGGCACGTACCGGTCCGCCGGCGATAACGCCCGTACCCGGAGGGGCGGGTTTCAGAAGCACTCTGGCAGCTCCGAACTCACCGGTAATTTCATGCGGTATGGTTGTACCGAAAAGGTTTACTCTAACCAAATTCTTTTTCGCGTCTTCGATACCCTTGCGGATTGCATCGGGCACCTCGCCCGCTTTACCCAGACCGAAACCAACGACACCGTTGCCATCGCCCACAACGACCAAAGCGGCAAACTTAAAGATACGCCCGCCTTTGACAGTCTTGGAAACACGGTTCAGTGATACGATTTTTTCCCTTAGGTCAAGGGCGGCTCCATCTATTCTTTCCATAATGTCCTCCCTCTCCTAAAACTCAAGTCCGCCCTCGCGCGCGCCATCGGCAAGAGCCTTGACACGCCCGTGGTACAGATAACCGCCGCGGTCAAAGACCACCTTGGTAATTTTTAACTTTTTCGCCTTTGCGGCAAGAGCCTTGCCGACATCGGCGGCGGCCGCGCTGTTACCGCCTGTTTTCCCTTTGTAATCCTTAGCGTTAGACGACATAGCGGTAATTGTTACACCCTTCACATCGTCAATAAGCTGTGCGTAAATATGATTCGCGCTGCGGAAAACATTAAGGCGGGGACGCTCGGCAGTGCCGGTAACCTTGCCGCGCACACGCTTATGCCTGTGCAAACGCTGCGCGTTCGTGTTGGGTTTCTTAACCATATAAACGTCCCTCCCTTACTTTTTCTTTGCGCCGGTCTTGCCCTCTTTGCGGCGAATGACCTCGTCAACATATTTGATGCCTTTGCCCTTATAGGGTTCCGGCGGACGTTTTTCGCGTATCTCGGCGGCGAACTGTCCTACCTTCTGCCTGTCGCAGCCGCTGACGATAACCTTGTTCGGACTGGGAGCTTCCAGCTTAATGTCATCGCTCTCCTCAAAAATTACCTGATGCGAAAACCCTAAGTTCATTATAAGCTGTTTTCCCTGTTTAGCCGCGCGGTAACCAACGCCGTTAATTTCCAGTTCTTTTGTAAATCCGGCGGAAACCCCCGTAACCATGTTGTTGAATAATGTGCGGGTCAGCCCGTGGAGTGCCTTGTCGCTCTTTTGCTCCGAGGGGCGCTTTACTTCCCAGCCTGTCTCCGTTTTCTCAAGTTTCATTCTCGGGTGCAGAGCTTGCGTCAGCGTCCCCTTAGGTCCCTTGACGGTAACTAAGTTGCCCTCACCGACATTTATATCCACGCCCGCCGGGACAGCTATGGGCATTCTGCCTATTCTTGACATTCAAATACCCCCTTACCAGACAAACGCAAGGACTTCACCGCCAACGTGCGCGGCTCTGGCCTTTTTGTCCGTCATCAGTCCCTGAGATGTAGAAATTATAGCGATTCCAAGTCCTCTAAGGACTTTCGGAAGTTCCTCCGCTCCCGCGTAAACGCGCAGACCGGGTTTAGAGACGCGGCGCAGACCCGTGATTACCTGCTTCTTGCCTTCGCCGTATTTAAGCGAAACGCGCAGTACACCCTGACCGTTATCTCCGATAAATTGAAAATTCTTGATATAGCCTTCCTCCAACAGTATCTCCGCAATAGCCCTTTTCAGGTTGGAGGCGGGAATCTCGACCGTGTCGTGTTTGGCCGCGCTGGCGTTGCGGATACGGGTCAGCATATCGGCCACGGAATCGGTGATGTGCATTATATGACCTCCTTTACCAGCTGGCCTTGCGGACGCCGGGAATTTGACCTTTGTATGCCAGTTCTCTGAAACAGATGCGGCAGACCCCATAGTTACGCAGGTAAGCGTGCGGACGACCGCATATCTTACAGCGCGTATACGCGCGGGTCGAATACTTGGGTGTGCGCTGTTGTTTGAGTATCATAGATTTCTTAGCCATTATTCAACCCTCCTAAGCGTTTCTTGTGAACGGGGCACCCATCAGTGATAATAACTCGCGGGCTTCCTCATCCGTTTTCGCGGTTGTACAGATAATTATGTCCATACCTCTGATTTTGTCGATTTTATCATAGTCTATCTCCGGGAAGATAAGCTGCTCTTTAACGCCCATCGCGTAGTTCCCGCGTCCGTCAAAAGCGTTTGGGTTTATGCCGCGGAAGTCGCGGACGCGCGGGAGCGCGATGTTTACAAGTTTGTCATAGAACTCCCACATACGTTCGCCGCGTAAAGTAACCTTAACGCCTACAGGCATACCCTCGCGCACCTTAAAGTTCGCAACGCTCTTGCGAGCTTTTGTTACAACGGCCTTCTGCCCGGTAATCTTGGTGATGTCGCTTACCACCGCGTCCAGTACCTTCGCGTTATCTCTGGCCTCACCGCACCCGACATTGACTACTATTTTTTCGAGTGTGGGTAACTGCATAGGACTTTTATAACCGAATTTCTTCATCAGCGCGGGCGCGACCTCAGCCTTATATCTCTCTTTCAAACGTGCCATACGAACGCCCCCCGTCAAATCAACTCGCCGCATTTTTTACATACGCGGCTTTTATTGCCGTCCGGCAATATCTTGTGTCCAAGTCTTGTGGGCTTATTGCATTTCGGGCATACACGTATAAGTTTACACGCCTTGACGGGTATTTCCTTTTTTATAATACCCCCAACATCGCCCTGCCTGCGCGGCTTGGTATGCTTTGTAGCGATATTTATACCCTCGACCGTTGCTTGCAGTTTATCCGTAACAACAGACAATACCTTACCCTTTTTGCCCTTATCCTTACCGGACATCACCATAACCGTGTCGCCCGCGCGGATGTGCATCTTACTCATAATATACCGCCCCCCTTACAAAACTTCGGGAGCCAAGGACAGTATCTTCATATAGTCCTTGTCGCGCAGCTCTCTCGCCACCGGGCCGAAAATGCGCGTCCCTCTGGGGTTGTTATCTTCTTTAATAATTACCGCCGCGTTGTCGTCAAAACGTACTCTCGTACCGTCCTGCCTTCTAACGCCGTGCGCCGTACGCACTATAACGGCTCTGACAACCTCGCCCTTCTTAACAACGCCTCCCGGCGCCGCCTTGCGAACAGAGGCCACCACAACGTCTCCGACGTTACCGTAACGGCGGGCTGAGCCGCCCAGAACGCGAATGCACTTAATTTCCTTCGCGCCCGTATTATCGGCAACCCGCAGATATGTCTCTTGCTGTACCACGGCAGAAGCCTCCTTTACTTCGCTTTCTCAATTATCTCGACCAAACGCCAACGTTTCTCTTTAGAAAGCGGGCGGGTCTCCATGACTTTAATAACATCGCCAACGCGGCACTCGTTATTTTCGTCATGCGCTTTTAGTTTATAAGTTTTCTTAACGATTTTCTTGTAAAGCGGATGCTTTACCCTGTACTCAATGGCGACCACAACGGTTTTATCCATCTTGTCGGACATTACGCGCCCTGTTCTGGTTTTACGAAACGCTCTGTCTTGACTCATTTCCCGGCGGCCTCCTTAAGTTCATCTTCACGAATAGCCGTAAGCACCTTCGCAATATCTTTTTTAACCTGCCCGATGCGCATCGGGTTATCGAGCTGGTTCGTCGCGTGCTGAAATCTTAGGTTAAATAAGTCTCTCTTCAAATCATGCAGCTTGCGTTCCATTTCCGGCCTACTCAAATCACGTATTTGATCTATCTTCATGATTCGGCCTCCCTGTCAACAATTTTCGTCTTTATGGGCAGCTTATGACTTGCCAGACGAAACGCCTCATGCGCCAACTCTCTGGGAACACCCGCGATTTCAAACATTACGCGCCCCGGCTTAACAACCGCCACCCAAAACTCTGGCGAGCCTTTACCGGAACCCATGCGCGTTTCGGCGGGCTTTGATGTCACCGGTTTGTCGGGGAAAATCTTAATCCAAACCTTACCTCCGCGCTTAATATAGCGCGTCATGGCAATACGAGCCGCCTCTATCTGATTTCCCGTTATCCACGACGGTTCCATTGCAACCAAGCCGAACTCACCGTAGCTTATAGTGTTGCCGCGAAGAGCCTTTCCTCTTAACCTTCCGCGGTGTACGCGGCGGTATTTCACTCTCTTAGGGAGAAGTGCCATTATTTGTTTCCTCCTTCCCTGTTCGCAGGCGGACGCGGACTGCTGTTAAAGCCGCCGCCCTGCGGACGTTGTCCGTAACCGCCCTGATTCCTCTGACCGCCAAAACCTCCGCCCTGCGGTCTTCCTCCGCCGTCACGGCGGAAATTGCCGTCACGTCTGTCTCCTCTGAATCCATCGCGGTTGTCGCGTCTGTCGCGTCTTTCACGGTTATCGCGCGGACGCGCGGTCTCGATTGTACGCGGTCCCATTCTGTTCCCGACCGTCAGAACCTCGCCTTTATAAATCCAAACTTTTATGCCAATACGCCCATAGGTCGTGTGCGCTTCGGCAAATCCGTAATCAATGTCCGCTCTAAGTGTCTGCAAAGGTATTGTTCCCTCGTGATAATGCTCGGTACGCGCAATCTCCGCGCCGCCAAGACGACCGGACACTTGTGTCTTTATACCTCTCGCGCCAAGGCGCATCGAGCGTCCCATAGCCTGCTTGAGTGCCCTTCTGAACGAAATACGCTTCTCCAGCTGCGCCGCGATGTTCTCGGCAACGAGCTGTGCGTTCATATCGGGCGAACGTACTTCAACAATATTTATCGGCGCAACGGTCTTGCCGATCATCTTCTCTATTTCAGCGCGAAGAACCTCGATGTCCGCGCCGCTCTTGCCAATGACCGCGCCCGGTCTGGCACAGTGAATGAAAATCCTTACCCTTGCCGTGTCGCGCTCAATCTCAATGCGCGGCACACCGGCGGAATAGAGTTTTTTCTTAATATACTCGCGGATTTTATAATCCTCGACTATAAGGTCGCCCACTTTTTCGTCTCTGGCGTACCAGCGTGAATCCCAACCTTTGATAACGCCAACGCGTAAACCGTGCGGATTAACTTTCTGACCCATAAACTAACTCCTCTCAGCAACCGAAACGGTTATATGCGATGTGCGTTTGAAAATTCTGAACGCTCTGCCCTGCGCGCGCGGTCTGATACGCTTCAGTATCGGTCCCGCTCCGACAAGTACTTCGGCTACGATAAGGTTATCAACGTCCATCTCAAAGTTGTTTTCTGCGTTTGCACACGCGCTGTTCAGCGTTTTCAGAAGCGGCTCGCTCGCGGCTTTCGGCGTATTTCTCAGAACGGCTTTCGCGTATTCCACTTCTTTGCCGCGTATTAGGTCACCGACAATCGATATCTTTCTCGGCGATATGCGGACATATTTCATATGCGCGGTAGCTTTCATAATGTCCACCCCCTACCTGCCCGAGGTCTTGCTGCCCGCGTGACCTCTGAACGTCCTTGTCGGCGCAAACTCTCCGAGCTTGCATCCTACCATATCTTCCGTAACGTATACCGGAACGTGCTTTCTTCCGTCATGCACGGCGAACGTATGCCCAACAAACTCAGGGAATATTGTACTCGCGCGTGACCAAGTCTTCAGCACCTTTTTCTGCCCGGTCTTATTAAGTTCCCCAACACGTTTCAGTAATTCGGGAGCCGCAAACGGACCCTTTTTAACGCTTCTGCTCATTTACAGCTTCCCTCCTATTTCTTTCCGCGCCGCTTGATAATAAATTTATCCGTGCGGTTACGTGATTTTCTCGTCTTATAACCAAGCGTCGGCTTGCCCCACGGAGTAACCGGTCCCGGCCGTCCGATTGGTGAGCGTCCCTCGCCGCCGCCGTGCGGGTGATCCACCGGGTTCATGACCGAGCCGCGTACCGTTGGACGGATACCCATGTTGCGTTTTCTTCCGGCCTTTCCGATTTTAACATTTTCATAATCCACATTGCCGACTTGCCCGATTGTAGCCTTGCATTCCAAGCGGATGATTCTCACTTCGCCGCTGGGCAGCCTTACCTGCGCCATGCCGTTCTCTTTAGCCATAAGTTGAGCGGAAGTTCCCGCTCCGCGGACGAGCTGTCCGCCTTTGCCGGGGTACATTTCGATGTTGTGAATGAACGTTCCCAACGGAATGTTCGCTAACGGCAAACAGTTACCCGGTTTAATATCCGCGCCAATGCCGGACATGACCTTCGCGCCGACTTTCAGCCCTACCGGTGCAAGTATATATGCCTTTTCGCCGTCATCGTATTTAATGAGCGCGATGTTCGCGCTGCGGTTCGGATCGTACTCCAACGCGATGACTTCCGCGAACTCGTCAATACGCTTGCGCTTGAAATCTATAATACGGTACTTCCTCTTGTTGCCGCCGCCGTGATGGCGAACGGTAATGCGCCCGTAGCTGTTGCGTCCCGCCGTCTTCTTAACAGGTTCTAACAGGCTTTTTTCCGGCTTCTTCTTAGTCAGCTCGGAATAGTCCAGAGAAGTCATATGGCGGCGAGAGGGCGTTGTCGGCTTGTATGTTTTAATTGCCATTATTCATTAAACCCCTTTCTACACCATACCCTCGAAGAATTCGATGGGCTTGCTGTTTTCCGTCAGCCTGACGATTGCTTTCTTCCATGCCGGCCTGCGCCCGATATGAACGCCCTGCCGTTTTTCTTTGCCGTACATATTCATTGTGTTAACGCTTAGAACCTTAACCCCGAATAATTCCTCAACGGCTTTGCGAATCTCGATTTTATTCGCGCTTTTGTCAACCTCAAAGGAGTATTTTTTAAGTTCACCCTCCGACATCGACTGCTCCGTAATCAACGGACGGCGTATCACATCACTGACGTTCATGAATACACCTCCTCAATTTTCTTAACGGCTTGCTTATCAATAATAAACTGTCCCGCGTTGAGTATGTCATATACATTCAGCACCCCGGATATTGTCGTCTTGATACCCGGAACATTTCTGGCGGACTTATAAACATTAACCCTCGGCTCGGGAGTGACTACCAACGCTTTCCCCGACACATTGATTTTATCGAGAAACTGGATGAATGCCTTGGTCTTAATCTCTTTCAAATCAAGATTATCAATGACTTTGATTTCCCCTGCGGCGGCTTTTGCCGAAAGCGCGGAGAGTATCGCCAATCTGCGCTGTTTCTTGTTAACGGTATAGCGGTAAGTGCGCGGTTTCGGTCCGAGAGCAACGCCGCCGTGCGTCCATTGCGGCGAACGTGTCGAGCCTTGACGCGCCCGTCCCGTTCCTTTTTGTCTCCACGGTTTGCGTCCGCCTCCGGCGACCTCGGCGCGCGTGAGCGTGGACTGCGTACCTTGACGGCAATTCGCCAAATGGTTCTTAACCGCTTCGTGCATTGCCGACTCGTGCGGTACAATGCCGAACACGGCATCGCTTAACTCCATCTCGCCGACTTGCTTGCCGTCCATATCATAAATCGTAGCTTTAGGCATTGGTGAATACTCCTTTCCTAGGCCTTCACGGCGTTGCGAACCGTGACAAGCCCGCCCTTGGGACCCGGTATCGCGCCCTTGACGGCGATTACGTTTAGTTCTGGGTCTACCTTGACGACCTCAAGGTTGAGTATCGTAACTTGTTCCGCGCCCATATGCCCCGCCATCTTTTTTCCGGGAAATACGCGGCTTGGATCGGAGTTCGCTCCCATTGAGCCTTGATGCCTGTGTACTGGACCTCCGCCGTGGGATTCAGCGGTTCTGGAGAATCCGTGACGCTTAATAACACCTTGATAGCCTTTACCCTTGCTGATTCCTATCACATCTACAATGTCACCTTCGGCGAATACATCCGCTTTTACCTCATCGCCTGTTTTAAGTTGTGAATTCTCAAGCCTAAATTCTCTAACTTCCTTAAACGCGCCGATGCCGGCTTTCTTAAAATGCCCCATCTCGGGCTTCGTTACCCTTGATTCCTTTGTCGTCTCAAACGCGAGTTGAATCGAATCATAGCCGTCCTTTTCTGCGGTTTTAACCTGCGAAACCATACACGGTCCGGCTTTTATGACAGTACAGGGTATAACCGCGCCGTCCGCGCCGTATATTTGCGTCATACCGACCTTGCGGCCAAGAATTGCCTTGTTCATCAGAACCTCCTAAATCATTGGTTGAGGATTGCCCCAACATAACTATTATAACAGCGTGCCGGGGTCGTCACGCCCTACAACTTTATCTCAAACTCCACTCCGGCCGGCAAATCCAACGCCATTAACGCTTCGACTACTTTCGATCCCGGATTCAGAATATCAATAAGCCTCTTATGCGTCCTGCGCTCGAACTGTTCTCTGGAATCCTTATACTTGTGAACCGCTCTCAGAATGGTGATGATTTCCTTATGCGTCGGCAGCGGTATCGGTCCGGATACTGCCGCTCCGTTGCGTTTCGCCGTTTCAACGATACGCTCAGCCGATTGGTCTATAAGCTGATGGTCATAGGCTTTAAGGTGAATACGTATCATCTCTTTGCTTTGCGGCTGCTGCGTTTTTTTTGTTTTTTTGTTGGTCTCCGCCATTTCTTTGCTTCCTCCTTTTATTTTCGGGACGAGAAAGTCATAACTCCTCCGTGTGTGTCGCGTGCTTTCCACGTAAAAACCGAAGCATTGCTCCGGCACTGACAGACGGCGTTTATTCCCGTGCGCCCGATTGTCGGACTGACTCCGCCGCAGTTACCAGTTCGACCCGCAAACATTGCCGCGTCTATTATATAGAGCGCAATGGCGGCGGTTCCTTTCTGCAACCTGCGACATCATAGCTGGCGGCATCTATACATAGACACCGTTTGGCATTATAACCCGTGCGTTTTCGTTTGTCAATAGTTTTTTGAAAATTTCTGAAAATATTTTTGTTATCTTAATTATAACTGCGGTATTTCTTAGCGGGCATCACTTTTTTAAGCAGCTCTGCAAAATCCTCCGGCGTTCCGGCAGTGAAGTCTGCTTTATTAATTAAGTATGATTGCTTTTGTTGCAGATATAGGTAAAAACTGTCCTTGGTCTGATAAGCAAAGTACAGTGCCTCATACCGAATGTCGGTCGTACCGCTCATCATCCCCGTGGTAAGCACTGTAAAATAATCCTCATGAAAAGTGAAAGCAAGCCCCGTATCAAAGAGCGCGGGGCTGTTCTTGAGCGCGGAGCGGGTAGATATTCGGGGCATAATAATAAAAAATATCGTCATGGCGAGCAGAAATACCGGATAAAATATTGATGTTGACTCTCCTCCATCGAAGATGAACATGACTAGCGACCCGACCCCGCAAAAGAACATAAGCACAAAAATTGCGATAGAGACCACTCTTCGTGCGCCTCCCCTAATTAGATGAAACCATTGAAATCTCAGAAATGATTCCTTTGTATACTTTGTCTTAACCTCAATCATAGCTTAATTCCCTCCTTACTTTCATCACAATATATCATACTATACGCGAAAAAACCACAGTTTTTCAAAAAGCATTTCTGCCCCGTCCCTGCTGTAGGGCGCGCCCTTTGGTCGCGCCGTGGAAAACAGACCCCCGAAAATCACCATTTTTTCAAAGGATAAACACCTTGACATTTCGTCTCGCTGTGCTATACTTCAAGTAGTTAGGCGGATTATTTATTATGAACATTCTTGCAATCGGTGATATTTGCGGGGAGGGCGGCCTGAAAATGGCCGTCAAACACCTTTTTGCGCTGAAAAAACTGTATGATGTGCACCTGTGCATTGTTAACGGCGAGAACGCGGCGATACTTGGCATTAAACCCGCGCAGGCTCAAGAGCTGCTTGACAATGGCGCGGACATTATAACGCTTGGCAATCACGCTTGGCGCAAAGTGAATATCGCAAAATTTATTGAGGACGAAACCCGTATAATCCGTCCTCTCAACTACGCCGCGCCGTTACCCGGCAGCGGCTTTTGCGTTGTTCACAGCCCGAAAGGCAAGCGTGTCTGTGTAACAAACCTTTTAGGACGGCTGGAAATGAATGATGTTTCGACAGACAGCCCTTTCTGGCGCGTCAACCGATTGTTTAACGAAGCCGATTTTGATATTTTAGTTGTGGACTTCCATGCCGAAGCGACTTCCGAAAAACTGGCGATGGCATACCACCTTGACGGTCGCGCCGGTGTCCTGTTCGGCACACATACCCATGTGCCGACCGCTGACGAGCGTGTGTTCCCCAAAGGTATGGGTTATATTACGGATTTAGGCATGACAGGCCCCATAGAATCCGTTTTGGGCGTAAAGCCCGAGCAATCCGTCAACTATTTCTGCGGCGGTTTGCCGCAGATGTTTGAATCCGCGCCGGGAGACTGCAAGCTGCAAGGCGCACTCTTTGACGTTGATGAGGATACCGGAAAATGCCTTGGTGTAAAAAGGATAGAAATAACGTAAAACGCGCGGGAGGACGGAAAGATGAAAGGTATTATAACTGTAATCGGCAAAGACCGTGTGGGGATAATCGCCAAAGTGTGCGTATATCTCTCAGATAACGGCGCAAACATCCTTGACATTTCGCAGACAATAGTCGGCGGATACTTTAACATGATGATGATTGCCGACCTTTCCGGCGCGGAGAAAAAGTTTGAGGAACTCGCGGCGGAGCTTGAAATTCTTGGTAATGAGATAGGTGTCGTCATAAAACTGCAGCACGAAGACATTTTTAACGTCATGCACAGGATATAGGGGGTGTAGGCGTGGTTACAAATTTTGAAATACAAGAGACGAACCGCATGATTGACGAGGCAAATCTTGACGTGCGGACTATTACAATGGGCATAAGCCTGACAGATTGCGCCGATTCCGATTTGAACTCGTTCTGCCGCAAGGCATACGATAAAATAACGAAAGCCGCTGAAAATCTCGTCAAAACAGGCGATGACATAGCGCGGCAATTCGGCGTGCCGGTTGTGAACAAGAGAATTTCCGTAACACCTATCTCTATAGCGGCTTCGGCGTGCCGGACAGACAGCTATGTTCCGGTTGCGGAAGCCCTTGACAGCGCGGCTAAAACAGTGGGCGTGAACTTTATCGGAGGGTTTTCCGCGCTTGTGCAAAAAGGCAGCTCGCAGAGCGATACCGTGCTTATTAACAGCATACCTGAGGCCTTGAGCGTCACCGAGCGTGTCTGCTCGTCCGTAAACGCCGCCAGCACTAAGAACGGTATAAACATGAACGCCGTTAAACGCATGGGACAGATTATCAAAGAAATGGCGTTTCTCACAAAAGAGAAAGACTCGGTAGCTTGCGCGAAATTTGTAGTGTTTTGTAACTCTGTCGAGGATAATCCGTTCATGGCGGGAGCGTATCACGGAGTGGGTGAACGGGATTTAGTAATTAACGTTGGGGTAAGCGGTCCGGGCGTGGTAAAGCGCAGCTTGGAGCAGGTACGCGGCGCGGACTTTGAAACTGTGTGCGAAACCGTCAAAAGAACGGCGTTCAAGATAACAAGGGTTGGACAGCTTGTCGCGTTAGAAGCGTCCAAAAGGCTCGGCGTACCGTTCGGCATTATCGACCTCTCGCTCGCGCCAACACCCGCCATGGGCGACAGCGTGGCTGAAATTCTTCAGGAGATGGGGCTTGAGCGGGCGGGTGCGCCCGGCACGACCGCCGCCGTGGCGATTCTCAACGACAACGTAAAAAAAGGCGGTATTATGGCATCGTCATATGTCGGCGGAATGAGCGGCGCGTTTATACCCGTTAGCGAAGACAACGCTATGATTGAAGCCGCCGAGTGCGGAGCTTTAACATTGGAAAAACTCGAAGCAATGACCTGCGTATGTTCGGTTGGACTGGATATGGTCGCAATCCCGGGCGACACACCCGATTCAACGATTTCGGGCATCATCGCGGATGAAATGGCGATAGGCATGATAAACGGCAAAACAACGGCGGTCAGAATCATTCCCGTTTACGGGAAAACCGTTGGCGATGAAGCGTTGTTCGGCGGACTTCTCGGGCGTGCGCCAATAATGCAAGTCAACCGTTTCGGCTGTGATGATTTTATTAACAGGGGCGGCAGAATACCGCCGCCCGTGCATAGCTTCAGAAATTAAAACTATTAGCGAGGTGATAACAATGACCGATAAATCAATTTTACGTGAACTGGCAAAAGAAACCGCAGAAATCGCGGCACTTCCGATACAGGAAGAGAAGCGTGTTCTATGGCGCAAACTGAACGGTCTCAATCCTCAGCGTCCCATGGTGATGATAGACCAAGTGTGCTGGAATGAGATGAACTATGACGGCTTGCTGACACTGCGCTGTGAAAACCCCGAGCTGCGTGTGTATGAGGAATTTCTGCGCCGTCAGCTGTTCAAGTGGAAGCACTTTCCCGCCGATATGGTTGTCGAGCCTTACATTAAAGTTAATAGAAAGATAAACAACACGGGGTACGGTATAAAGGTTCAAGATGAAACACTGGCGACAGACCCGTTAAACGATGTGATGTCCCACAGTTACAAAGATATACTGCAAACCGAGGAAGATATCGAAAAAATAACCGTGCCGGATATATCGCACGATTCGGCGGATACCTCACGCAGACTGGAGGAGGCTCGCAATATTTTCGGCGGAATACTGGATGTCCGTCCTGTCGGCGGCGAAGAGTTTTTCCTTTGTATTTGGGACTTTATATCTCAGGTAAAGGGCGTTGAGAACGCTCTCTACGCGATTATAGACGAGCCGGAGTTTATGCACCGCGTTGCCGCGAAACTGACGCGGTCGTTTTCGGGTATGTTGGATCAGCTCGAGGAGCAGGGGCTGCTTCCCGATGCGCGTCTTCAAACGACAATACACTGCACCGGCGCGTATGCCGATGAACTCCCCGCCCCCGGATACAATCTGGAGAAACCGCGCTGCAAAGACCTGTGGATTGCCGGAATGGCGCAGATGTTTTCAACGGTGTCGGGAGCTATGCACGAGGAATTTGAACTGTCCTACGCAAAGCCTATATACGAACGTTTCGGACTTGTTTACTACGGTTGCTGCGAGCCGCTCGACCGCAAGTTGGACATCGTGACAAAGATACCGAACCTCCGCAAAGTTTCCATGAGTCCGTGGACTGACGCGGAGAGAGGCGCGGAGGGTCTGGGGAATAGTTTCGTGTTCTCAAGCAAACCTAACCCGTCATTTTTGGCGTTCGATTCCTTTGACGAAGAACCGATTATAAATGAGCTTAAAAAGATAAAGGCGGCTTGCGCCCGCAACGGCAGTCCCCTAGAATTTATACTAAAAGATATAAGCACGGTTAAATCACAGCCGCAGCGATTGTCCCATTGGGCGGAAACAGCAATGGAAATAGCAATGTCATAGTCACTTCGTTATAAAAGGAGTGGATAAATAGCGTTGTTTTTGCTTGTAAGGGCGGATGGCAATCCGCCCGTGTTCCACCACCACCGCGCCGTTTGTAGGGACGACCGCCCTCGGTTGTCCGTGGATTGAAAATAAGGAGTGTTGGCGGGGTTATGATGTTTGAAAATTTTGGTTGACAGAGGTACGCTTCTGTGGTAATATGGATATAACAAGAGCGTGCCGGAAACCGACACGCCGCCGAATTTAACGACTATGTAGCCGCCATCCGGTCAAGGTAGGGCGGCTACAAAGCGTTTGGGGCGTACAAACAGGACGTGATGATAAGTATGAGCAACCAGATGATAATACGAAGAACCTGTTTTCCGCGATTTCCCATTGGCAACCACCTCCTTCCTCCACACATAATATGCGGGGAAGTACGAACGGCGGCGTAGACGGCACCGACACCCTCTTGCAAGGCGTATTGTAGCATAATTTAGCGAAATTGTCAATATTAGCGACCACCTCGGCACTGCGTGCCACACCAATTATACAAAAATCTCTTGTAACCGCAGGGATTACAAGAGATCTTTTGTAATTTATTTAGGGAGGTTGTTATCTCAGCAGTGATAGTACGGTCTGCGGGAGTTGGTTCGCCTGCGCGAGCATGGCGGTGGCGGCTTGGTTTAAGATGTTGCTCGTGGTAAACGCCATCATCTCTTTCGCCATGTCAACGTCACGGATGCGGCTCTCGGCGGCTTGCAGGTTCTCGGATATGGTGTCAACGTTAGCTATGGTATGCTCAAGGCGGTTCTGGACAGCACCCAGTTCGGAGCGCAGTTCGCTGACTAAGTTAAGTCCGGTCTTGGGCAAATCGGGGTCGAGAGGCTGCCCTGTTTCTATATCTAACCCGTCAATTACATTGATGAGGGATTGGAAAGCGGTGATAAGATATTCGCCGTTGTCAGAAGCTACTGTCTCTCCCAGATTAAAGAGGTCATCGTTGGGAGGGCTGACATCTTCGGGGTTAAAGCCTTCGTTTGCGAAGGACAGGGGGTCGAGCATATTTGAGTATTCGGTGATACTGACCCAAGCGTCTTTCAAAAGGTCTTTCGCGCCAACGCCGCGCATTCTGACTTGGATAACGTCACTGGCTATGGTGTTCGCGCCGACTTGGAGATTAAGCGCGCCTTTGACTTCTTCGATTTGAGTGCGGTCGGCCACATCTATTGCCCATACATCTTCTTGTGCGGCAAACGCGCTGTCTGAGCCTGTGGGACCTTCTGGGTCGTCATATATGCCGGAGAGTATGTACTTTCCGTTGAACACTGTCGAACCGGCTATGCGGTCAAGCTCAACGCCGAGCTGGTTGATTTCTTTAACAATGGCTTCGCGGTCTTCCGCTTGGTTTACATCGTTTGCGCCCTGTACTGAGAGTTCGCGGATACGCTGGAGAATCGAGTGTGCTTCTTGCAACGCGCCTTCAGCGGCCTGAATCATTGAAATGCCGTCCTGTGCGTTCATCGAGGCTCTGTTTAATCCTCTTACTTGAGCGCGCATTTTTTCTGAAATCGCGAGACCCGCGGCATCGTCGGCGGCTCTGTTAATGCGGTAGCCCGAACTGAGTTTTTCGGTTGATTTGGCTTGGTTTGTCTGGTTAATCGCGAGCTGGCGGTGGGTGTTCATTGCTACGATGTTGTTTTGAATACGCATGGTTATACTCCTCCTCAAATTTCAAGCGGCGTTCGCGTCATGCGGACCCTGTCCTCATGCTTGCCTTTTAGTGGTGCGATCTTTGCTACCAGCTAAAAACGTCCTTGTCTTTGAGCAGTTGGTAACCTGAGCATAGTGCACATCATGTGCGCTCTGTCCGGGGAACTTCCTTGGAATGAGAACTTTCGCGGTGTTGGTGTTTTGCGTTTTTGTCTCACGCTAGAATTATCGAACGATTTTTATAGAACTTTAATGTTTTTTGAAAAAAGTTTCAAAAGCATTGTCCTGTAGGGCGCGGCATCCTTGACGCGCCACATTTAGAAGCACCACATTCCCCACATCATCCCCTCGCATAACAACCCTCATTATGGACATACTTCCATAAATACCGCAATAGTATTGTCATGTAAAGTCATCGGGAGGGTTGTTACCATGCAAAACAGAAAAAAGCTCATTCTATCACTAATCGCCCTGTTCGCGGCGAATATACTGCTGATACTTGCCATGAAGTCTGTACCGGACGCTCAGGCCGCGACCTTCCGTCAGGGTTCTAAGGGCGATGTTGTGCGTCAGATACAAACTAAACTTCAAAACTGGGGTTTTTATGAAGCCGCCATTGACGGGGATTACGGTCCCAAAACCGCCGATGCCGTAACGCGCTTCCAACGCAAAAACGACTTGCATTCCGATGGAATTGCCGGAACGCGCACTCTTCAGGCACTGGGCATATACCTCCCGGTGTCAAACACAAACTCCGAACAGAGGGACAATGACGCGGAACTGCTCGCCCGCCTTATATATGCCGAAGCTAAGGGAGAACCGTACAGCGCACAGGTCGCCATAGGCGCGGTGGTGCTAAACCGAATGCGACACCCTTCATTTCCAAACACAATGTCCGGCGTTATTTTTCAGCCCGGCGCGTTTGCGGAAGCAGGGAAACTTGAAAAAATCGCCGCTGAGAGCGCAAAAAAAGCAGCATTAGATGCCATCAGCGGCATTGACCCCGGCTTCGGCTCGCTTTATTACTATAACCCAAGGTCGGAAACAAATCATAAAATGTATATGCGCGAGACGGTTTTGGATATAGGCAGTTACAGGTTTTGCCTGTGATATATTTTATGTAAACTCAATATAATGGGCGGATTTTGAATCCGCCCATATATATTGTTTCACGTGAAACATTTTTGATTTTTGTTGCGAAAAAACAGTTGTTGTGTTAGAATGAGCTTTGTAATTATTTTGCATGGAAGAAGCATCTTCCGAAGGAGACTATGAATGGGAAAGACTATCGCCGTTGTTAACCAAAAGGGTGGCGTTGGCAAAACAACCACAGCCGTTAATCTGTCGGCTTGTTTATATGAAAAGAAACTCCATGTTCTGCTTGTCGATTTTGACCCGCAGGGCAACGCGACATCCGGCATGGGCGTGAATAAGACCTCAAGTCCGAATGTCTATGATGTTGTAGTCGGCGGCGTTAATACGGCTAAAGCCATTGTACCTACACATTTTTCAAATATTATTCCAACGGGCGTTTCGCTATCCGCCGCCGAACTTGAGTTGGTGTCTTTAGAGGAACGAGAGTTCAGGCTAAGAAACGCCTTGGAATCCGTGAAAGACGTATATGACTACATAATCATCGACTGCCCGCCGTCGCTCGGACTTTTAACGCTTAACGCTCTCTGTGCCAGTGACACTGTGTTGATTCCCGTACAGTGCGAGTATTACGCGCTTGAGGGATTGTCCGACCTTATGCAAACCGTGCGTTTCGTGAGAGGAAGACTGCACCCCGGGCTTGAAATCGAGGGTGTCCTGCTGACAATGTACGATTCCCGGACAAATCTGTCCACTCAAGTTGCGGACGAGGTCAAACGGCATTTCCCCGGCAAGGTGTTCAAGGCTACAATACCGCGCAATGTGCGGCTGTCGGAAGCTCCAAGCCATGGACTCCCTATCATACACTACGACCGTTCATCCAGAGGTGCGGACAGCTATATAGAATTGGCAGATGAACTTGTGAAGAAGGGGGGAGTTTGATATGGCGAATAGAAATACAGGGCTTGGTCGCGGACTTGGAGCGTTATTCGGGGACGATGCCGTGCGCGATTCGGAGAGCGGCAGCAGCACCTTTAAGCTGCGCTTATCCGAGATAGAGCCGCGTTCCGATCAGCCTAGGAGTATATTTAATGATACTACTCTTTTTGAACTGTCCGAGAGTATAAAGCAGCACGGAGTGATACAACCTTTGGTTGTGCGCCGTCTGCCAACCGGTTACTATCAGATTATCGCCGGCGAACGCCGCTGGCGGGCGGCAAAAATGGCGGGTCTCAACGATATTCCCGCGGTTATCTATAATACAGATGACCGTCACGCTCTGGAATTGGCTCTCATTGAAAACCTTCAGCGCGAGGATTTGAATCCCATTGACGAAGCGGAGGGCTACAGAGCCCTTGTGGATGTCTACGGGCTTACACAGGAAGATGTCGCCGACCGCGTGGGCAAGTCGCGTCCCGCCGTGGCAAACGCAATGCGCCTGCTCGGGCTTACCGGGCGAAACAGACAGCGTGTCGCCGAGGGGGATTTGTCTTCCGGTCACGCGCGCGCACTGCTTCCGTTGTCAGACCCCGCCTTGCAGGAGGCGGCCGCGATTGCCGTCATCAACGAGGATTTGAACGTCAGAGACACGGAAAGTATGGTCAAGCGGCTCACGGTCGATTACAAGCCCAAACTTAACCCCGAGCCGAACTATGTAGACGATTACGAGCGGCATCTGTGCAAACTTTACGGGCGAAAGGTCAAAATAAAGGCGGGATCGAAGCGCGGGAAAATCGAGATGGAATTTTACAGTCCGGAAGACCTTGAAACGCTGATGGAGTCACTGATCGGAGGCCCGAAATGAACGAGGGAAATGAACATACCCCAAGAAAGAAACGTGCTTTTCTAATTTTCTACTCAGTGGCGTTGTTTTCTGCGGCGGCGGTTATAATCTTGCTGTCATACTTGTACTCATCGCGCATGGAGCGTTCGGAGGAGGAACTTGAGGAGTCACGGAGGGTTTCGCTGTCCGCTATGCAATCCGTTGAGAATTTAATGGACGACAACAGAACCTTAACAAACAAGTTGGCTGCTGCGGAAGAATCAATTTCCACCTTGAAACTTGAGTTGGAGGAGGGCAATAAGAAGACCAATGAGCTGTACAACACTGGAGAGATAATAAATAACAACTTAATTTACTATCGCGAAAAACTAACAGAGCTAATACGTTTGTACAATGAGCTGATAGACCATTTACCAAATGATGAAGGCGAAAACACAGAACTGGAGAGAATCCAAAAGTTAATTCAGGAATTACTTGCAGAAGAATAAGATAAGCAGCAAGGAGATGATTAATAATGCTTGATATAAAACTTATACGCGATAACCCGGACACAATAAAGCAGAGCCTATTAAAAAAAGGCGCGGACTGTTCCGCTGATATTGACCGGATAATTTCACTGGACTTGCGCCGCCGTGAGATTATCGCCGCGAGCGAAGCCGATAAAGCGGAGCAGAACAGGGTTTCTAAACAAATCCCGGAGATAAAAAAATCCGGCGGTGATGCGTCCGAAGTCTTGGCGCGGTTAAACGCGCTGAAAGATAAGGTTAAAGATGCCGAAACGGAACTGCGCGCGGTCGGGGATGAATATAACGACCTTATGCTTAAACTCCCTAACACTCCGGACGATGACCTCTCTCCCGGCGGCAAAGAAAACAACGAGCCTTTGCGTTATTACGGAGAGCCGCATAAGTTTGACTTCGAGCCGCATAATCATTACGACCTTTGCACAAAGCTCGGACTTATTGACTATCAGCGCGGTGTAAAGCTCGCGGGCAGCGGCTTTTGGATATACCGGGGGCTTGGCGCGAGGTTGGAATGGGCATTGCTCAACTTTTTCATCGATACACATTTAGCGGACGGGTACGAGCTTTTATTTGTGCCGCATATGCTTGAGTATCAGTGCGGATTGACTGCGGGACAATTCCCGAAGTTTACTGATGAAGTTTATAAAATCTCCAATCCGACCGATGACAGAATGCACTATATGCTCCCAACGGCGGAGGCCGCGCTCGCTTCGCTCCACCGTGAAGAAATTTTAACTGAAGCCGAGCTGCCGAAAAAGTATATATCTTATACACCGTGTTTCCGCCGCGAAGCGGGGACATACGGCTCGGACGAACGCGGAATGGTGCGCGGACATCAGTTTAATAAAGTGGAAATGTTTCAGTTCACGACACCCGAAGGTTCTTCCAACGCTTTTGACGAGCTTGTAGGCAAGGCTGAGGCTCTTGTAGCAGCTCTTGGATTTCATTTCAGGACGGTCAAACTCGCCGCAGGTGATTGCTCCGCGTCAATGGCGCGAACTTATGATATAGAGATACAGATTCCGTCTATGAACGGATATAAAGAGGTCTCATCCGTTTCCAACGCGCGTGATTATCAGGCGCGGCGCGGCGCGGCGCGCTTTAAGCGCGAGGGTGCGGGAAAGACGGAGTTCATGCACACGCTGAACGGTTCGGGATTGGCAACTAGCAGGATACTTCCGGCTCTTGTCGAGCAAAATCAGCAGAAGGACGGAAGCGTTGTTGTTCCAGAAGTTTTGCGGAAATACATGGGCGGTATTGAGGTAATAAAATAATGCCATTTTCTTTTCAAAGGATGAAGAGTAACGAGATATATAAGGGGCGGGTTTTTACAATTACGGTGGATACTGTGGAACTGCCTGACGGTCGGAGCGCGGAACGCGAGATTGTGCATCATAACGGCGGCGTTTGCGTTCTGGCTCTGACAGAAGACGGAAACGTGCCGCTTGTGCGGCAATTCCGTCACGGCGCGGACAAAGAAATGCTGGAACTGCCCGCCGGGAAACTGGAGCTTGGCGAATCACCGGAAGCGTGCGGACGGCGCGAGCTTGCCGAGGAGTGCGGATTAAATGCGGATAGCTTTGTATCACTGGGCAGAATATATCCCACACCCGCATACTGCGGGGAGATTATACACATATTTCTGGCTAAAGGATTGACTGAGACGGAGAAAAACCCAGACGAAGACGAATTTTTGAGCGTTGAGTATGTATCACTGAATAAGCTGCGCGGGATGTGCCGGAGCGGTGAAATTGAGGACGCGAAGACTGTCGCGGCGGTATTTAGAGCAGAGGTGTAATTATGCAAAAAACAATTCTTATCATTGAAGACGAGCTGACAATCGTTGATATACTTAAATTTCATTTGGAGCGCGAGGGATACGCGGTTCACTCAAGCGGCAACGGGCTGAAAGGCTTGCGGATGGCGGCGGAGTTGAATCCTGATTTAATACTGTTGGACATTATGCTTCCGGGCATTGACGGATTTGAGGTCTGCAAGCGTATCCGTGAACAGGGTTCGCAAGTACCCGTTATTATGATTACCGCGAGGCAGGAGGAATCCGATAAGGTCTTAGGACTTGAATTGGGCGCGGACGATTATGTGACAAAGCCGTTTGCGTCACTGAAAGAGCTGTCGGCCCGCATAAAGGCAAACATCCGGCGGAACGCGGCGTTATCCGCGTCCGATGACGGGGCTTTGAAGCGCGGCAATCTCGTTATCAACACGAACAGCATGGAAGTTAAGAAGGACGGCAAAACGCTTGAGCTTTCGCAGAAGGAATATGACCTTTTGGCGTTCTTCGCAAAGAATCCCAATCGGGTGTTCACGCGCGAGGAGCTAATGGAAAAGGTCTGGAATTATGAGTATTACGGTGATGCGCGGACGGTGGATGTAACCATAAGGCGGCTTAGGGAAAAAGCGGAGGACAACCCCGCCGAACCGAAACTGATTCTGACAAAGAGAGGCACGGGATACCTGTTGTCAGACGGGTAAAAAATAATATGACCTTAGATCGGCGGGACGCAGAGGACTGCGTCCCCTACAGAAATGGGGGATTAGAATTTTTCGTACTATCCATATAAAACTGGTCGGGATTTTTGTGCTGCTGATTGTGTCGCTTATGGCAGTTGTCGGGAGTTTTTTAATCGCGCGTATCGTTCAGCAGTTTTATATGGAAAGATTTTCACAAGCCATGAAAAAAAGTTTTGAAAATGTCGATTTTGTCGATGCGCTTAGGGTAGATGTCGGAGCAAGTAATATTGCCGGCTTAAAAGACGTACTCGAGGCGTATTCAGGTATTTTAGGTGTAGACCTTGACCAGAGAAATTTCTTTATACTCGATGCAATGACCGGGGAACACATCGCCGGCTCCAACGATGAGTTGGGTGCGCGATTAGAGATGTCACCAAATATCGTTACCGCGCTGTCGGGTGAGAGCGGATACGCGGTTCTGTTCTCGGGGAGATTTATGGACTGTGCCGTTCCCGTAACGGGCGGAGATAACGCTTATATAATATATATCCGTGACGAAAAGACAGAGCTGTCGGAACAGATGAATGATATCTTTATCATTATAGTGCAAGCACTGATGATTGGGCTTGTAATAGCCGTTCTGCTCGCTTTCGCGCTGTCAAAGACGATGACAAACCCGATAGAAAACCTTACAAAGAGCGCGCAGCAAGTGGCTTCAGGCAGTTTTACAGAACCGCTTGCCGTACACTCAAACGATGAAATCGGTGTGCTTACAAAAACATTTAACGGTATGGCTGTCATTCTGCGCGACACGCTTAACGCGATTGGCAATGAGCGCGACAAGCTGGGTACGCTGTTTTTACACATGAACGATGGTGTTGCCGCGTTTGGCAAGCACGGCATGATACTGCACATGAATCCCGCCGCCGAAACAATGCTCTGTGTCGAGTTCAAGGATACGCTTACGTTCGATGAATTGTTCGATGACATTATAACACTTGCCGAAGTGCATGGGGAGACTATAACGCGAACAGTTGAGCGCGGCGATTTGCTGCTGAATATGTCGTTTACAACTTTTGGCGGCGAGGTGACTGAGGGCGGTGTCATGGCGTTGATATATGACATCACGGAGCAGGCGCGGCTTGACCGTATGCGGCGCGAGTTCGTTTCCAGTGTTTCGCATGAGTTAAGAACGCCGCTTACCAACGTTAAGGGTTACGCCGAAACGCTTACCAATCCCGAAGACATTGACGCGGACACAATCGCAAAGTTTTCGTCTGTCATTGTAAACGAGGCGGACAGGATGACGCGCATTGTTTCCGACCTCTTCACCCTAAGCCGCTTTGATTACGGACAAATGGACTGGCATATGTCGAATTTTTCCGCAACCGATTTATTAAAGGGCGCGTTTGAGGCTATGAGGCTCGAAGCTCTGCACCGCGGACAGAAACTGTCTCTTGACATACCGCTCGGGTTGCCTGAGCTGTACGCCGACAAGGAGCGTTTGGCGCAGGTGTTCGTGAATATACTCTCAAACGCCATTAAGTATACGCCCGATGGCGGAGATATTGGTGTTCGCGCTTGGGTTGGGGGCGGTTATTTGACCGTGAGCGTTAAGGATACGGGTATCGGAATCCCCAAAAAAGACATCGAACGTGTTTTTGAGCGGTTTTATCGGGTAGACAAGGCTCGTTCGCGCGCTTCAGGCGGCACGGGGCTTGGGTTGAGTATCGCAAGGGAAATAATAGAGTATCATAACGGTATCATTGAAATTGACAGCAAAGAGGGCAAGGGTACGACTGTGACGGTGAAGATTAAGTTGTGATTCTCTTTATAATTATATTTTACGGAGGATATTAAAAATGGCAGAGGTAAAATTTTTTGGAAGCGCGGATATGCCGCTCGAAATGCACAAGGTTAAGATTATTCAAAAACTTAACCTAAGACCGATTGACGACCGTTTGGCGGCAATATCGGAAGCGGGCAACAACACATTTCTCCTAAAAAACAGGGATGTTTTTTTGGATATGCTTACCGACAGCGGCTCAAACGCCATGAGCGACAGGCAGCTCGCGGCAATGATGGTTGCCGATGACAGCTACGCGGGAAGCGAAACCTACTATCGTCTTGAAGCAAAGCTGCAAGAGATATTCGGCATGAAATATTTCCTGCCGGCACATCAGGGCAGGGCCTGCGAACACTTGCTCGCGCAGTCTCTCATTAACAAGCCCAACATGATAGTACCGATGAATTATCATTTTACAACGGCGAAAGCGCATATATCACGATTCGGCGCGGAGGTCGCGGAAATAATCATAGACGAGGGCTTGGCTGTAAAGAGCGATAATCCGTTTAAGGGAAATATGAACTTGCAAAAATTGCGTGATTTAATTAACGCGAGAAAAGATGATATTCCGTTTGTCAGGGTCGAGTCCGGGACTAACTTAGTTGGCGGTCAGCCCGTATCCATGGCAAACTTCAGGGATATAACGAATATTTGCCGCGAAAGCGGCGTTATATCCGTACTGGATGCCAGTCTTCTCGCCGACAACCTCTATTTCATCAAAGCAAGGGATGAAGCGTATAAAAACGTGCCTATTCTTACAATCATGCGCGAAATAGGCTCTTTATTTGACATTATATATTTCTCCGCAAGAAAGCTCGGCTGCGCGAGGGGCGGCGGTATCTGTCTGCACCGTGAGGATTTAATGGAAAGAATCCGCGAACTCGTTCCGCTCTTTGAGGGATTTCTGACCTATGGCGGTATGTCTGTCCGTGAGATGGAAGCGTTGACGGTCGGGCTTGACGAGACGCTTGATATGGACATGATTTCACAAGCTCCGCAGTTTATCAAGCATATGGTTGACGAGCTTTCAGCGATGAACATTCCCGTTGTTACTCCCGCGGGCGGGCTCGGGTGTCATTTGAACGCGAGAGAAATACTAAGTCATGTCCCCCAAGAAAAATACCCCGCCGGTGCGCTTGCCGCCGCGTTATATATTGTCAGCGGCATACGCGGCATGGAACGCGGCACTCTTTCCGAACAGCGCAACAAAGACGGCACCGAACCGATGGCGCATATGGAGCTTGTGCGCCTTGCCCTGCCAAGGCGTGTGTTTACGCTCTCGCAAGTTAAATTTGCCATTGACAGGATAAACTGGCTTTATCAGAATCGGCATCTTATCGGGGGGCTTCACTTCACGGAAGAGCCTAAGATACTGCGCTTCTTCTTTGGTAAGCTCGCTCCCGATTCCGATTGGCAGTTAAAACTTGCGGAGAAATTCAAAACGGACTTTGGTGAGAGTTTATAGGGGAAACATGATTGAACGCGCTAAAAATGTAATAATCGCGGCACTGTTTTTGTCTCTAATCGGACTTACGCTGCTTAACTGGTTTTATTGGGGAGACAACGACTTTACGGCGGCGTTTACCGAGGAGAGCGGGCGCGGCGCGTTCTACGATGCCGCGCGTCCCGTTTCGGGCGACTTTGACAGGTATCAAGAATCGTTGGTAGTGTTCCTTGCCGTTGCGGACGAAAGCGCGTCTTTGGACAGACGCGCTTGGGATGCCGCGCTGGAAAGCGGCGGAACGCATTTTGAGTTTTTATTTCCAACGCCCGTTTGGCTTATTGCCGAGGGGCTTTCTTTTACTGCGTCGGATATATTCGACGGCGTTTTAGTACGCGAGATGATTCTTACCGGCGGGGGTTTGTTTGTTTATGACGGGGATAAGTATATGGGCTTTTCTTCAACGTCACAGCCAACGGACTTTCCCGAACCCATTGTAGGCGAAGAGGACAGCGGGAATCACTATCTCGCGGTCACATTGTTCAGAATCTTTGACGATCCTTATTTTTCCGAACTGCTCGAAAGCCTCGGTTTCAACCCCAACACGAGATCCAAATACAAGCAAGCCGGAGATTGGGTCGTCATCGATGATGAGCGTAATTTGCGCGTCAGCGCAAACGGGCTTGTGGTCTATCACGATGGTACGAATTATGAAGACACCGAACCGATTGACGAGCGGGAGGCTGTAAAAATGTGCCTTGGCAAGCTGCCGTTGGGCGCGGCTTTCTGGGGTGACGGTCAGCTCGTTTATAATTCTGTAAATGAGCTTGACGATGGATTTGATGTGTTTTTTTCATACACATTAGGCGGTGCGGTATTTCTTGACAGGACAACGGCTTTTGCCATACGCGGCGGCATTCTTCGCAACGCGGTGATACGGCTTACGCCGGCTTTTTTCGATGTGACATCCGTGCGGTTAATACCTGAACATCGCGCTTCCGTGTTGGTGTCTGAGGGTAAAAAGCTCTGTGTCGGGTACAGTCCGGGAGAAGACGGAACTTGGATTCCGGATTGGTACGCGAGAGATTGAGGCGGTGTAAGACTTGAGAAATAAGATAATATTTGTGACGGGCTGCCCAGCGGCAGGTAAATCTACATTTGCTTTAAGATTATCAGAAAAATTAAACATCCCGCTTTTTAGTAAAGATATTATTAAAGAAATAATGGGTGACGGATATGGTTCTGAAAGCGGCGAAGTATATAAAACCGGCAGTAAAGTTACGTTTATGCTAATGCTACATATAGCCGAACAATTTTTACAAACCGGGCAGAAATGTATTCTTGAAAGCAATTTTTTACACCATGACAGTGAACAAATAAAACTTTTGCTTAAAAAAAACGATTGTGATTGCCTTACTTTTATGTTCGGCGGCAACCTTGACGTTTTAGGTGAAAGATATTTTAACAGGGATAAAGAAAGGCATTGGGTTCACGGTAAAGCCGAAAATAAAGAATCAATTAAAAATTATGTCTTGAAAACTAAAATTTTAGAAGTTTCATTCGGCGGAGAAGTAATCAATGTAAACGCTACTTCATTTGACAAGATAGATTATGAGGGATTATTTGTTTCAGCTAAGAGATTTATTGATAACTGTTCCTAATAAACAACGATTAACGTGTACTAATAAAGGGGCTTTATGATGAATGATATACAAACAATAATATTAGTAGGTGCTTTTCTAAAATGGCAAGACGAGGTTTTACTTATGCAACGAGGCAAACATAGAAGTTTAGGACCGGGATTATGGGCAGGCATTGGCGGACACATAGAGCAGTCAGAGATGGCTTCACCGCTTACGGCGTGTTTGCGTGAAATAGAAGAAGAAACGGGCATTAGTTCTACGCAAATCGAAACTTTACAATTACGGTATTTTACGTTACTAAAACACGAAAACGCTCTGCATAGTATTTATTATTTTTCAGGCATATTGAAAGAAAAACCTACTCTGCACGAAACATCAGAAGGAAAGCTATATTGGATAAAGCTAAAAGATGGGATAGATTTGGACATGGCAGCCTTTATGAAGTCTTTTTATTTGCATTGGATAAATAATATATCTGATACTTCATTACATTGTTTTTTAGATTCAGATATTCATTTATTAGCTTAACTTCGCGTTATGGGATTACATAACATAAGGGGGATTGCTTGGATGTCTAAATCAAAAGTTAATATAAGGACAATCATTAAAAAAATCGGCATTATTTTTGCCGTATTACTTATATTGAGCTTACTGCTTCTTTTAGTATTACGATTTATTTACCCTTCTGTTTTACGCGCGAACCATAAAATCGAATCTCCCGGTATAGACTTAATGGAAACTGTTGAAATTGGCGGCATTAACCAAGCACTGTATTTTAGGGGCAAAAATTTGGATAACCCTGTAATCCTATATGTTCATGGCGGACCGGGAATGCCGATGATGCCGCTATTGCATGGATTTCAATATGAGTGGGAGAGTGATTTTACGATTGTACATTGGGATCAGCGAAACGCGGGGAAGACATTTTATTTAAGCGACCCCGAAATTATTTTGGAAACATTGACGATTGATACCGTTTTGGCTGACGCGCATGAGGTTACTCAATACATAAAGAAAAAACTAAATAAAGAGAAGATTATTATTCTCGGTCACAGCTGGGGTTCGGTTTTAGGCACTATGCTTGTGCGGGAGTATCCGCAGTATTATAGTGCTTACATAGGTGTCGGGCAGATTGTCAACATGAAAGAAAACACTCCCGTTGGGTATCATGCGGCACTTGAGTTTGCGATTAGTAAAGGGAATAAGAGAGATATTGCCGCATTGGAAAAACTTGACCCGGAATTGGGCGAAAATTTTTGGGGAATCAGAAAATATCTGAATAAATATAACATGGCGGAAGATTATAGCTTTAGGCTTATAATGCTTGCGGTTACATCGCCGCATTATAAATTTAATGAGCTGATGTATTATCTGAATGTAAATACATTTCATTATTCAGAGCCGCTTTTTAATTTTTTAGATGATTTTAATATGCGCGATAATGGGGCAAATTACGAAATTCCCGTGTTTTATATAATGGGTGAGCGTGATTATCAAACACCGTATCCGCTTGCTAAAAGTTTCTTTGAAGAAATTTCCGCGCCGCATAAAGAGTTTTTCTCAGTCCCTAATGCAAGCCATCTTACCATGCTTGATAACAAAGACGAATTTAACCGTATCTTAATAGAAGTCATTAAACCGCTATTAACGAGCGATTAACGCATTCCGGCAAGAAAATACAATATTATCAAGTGAACAGGGTAAAATGCGTAGAAGAAATATTGCCACTTGGAAGACGAATAGCCTTTTTTGCGGTTGTAGAGCAGTATTGGGATGAGCGCGAACAGCGCGAAAATGTTAATCAGTGAGAATATGACACTTCTGGTCAGAGGCATCGCGCTGACCGCGTTGAGAATAGCGTTTACTATCACCACTGCGGAGAACCATGCCGCCGCAGAGCGCGGACGGTCACGGTAGAAGTAGAAGATAAACACTATAAGTATACCGTATACCCCATAATCGGCGTTTAACTGCTCTGCGGCGAAAGCCGCCGTCAGCAATGCCAGCAGTGATTGCATACGCTTTCCGGCTGCCGCGAAATGGTCGAAGAAGTACAGTCCCGCCAGTGCTATTGTGAAGGTCACATATATACTCTGGGATTCCCACACGGGAAAACTGCCGCGAAGAAACAGGTCAAACGGAATCTCGCTTATAGCCATGAACACTATCAGCCGCATGATATACTTTTTGTAGTTTTTTGTATAAAAATAACCCTCCGCAATCATAAACGCGAACAGAGGGAACGCCAGCCGCCCTATTGAGCGGCATACAAAGTATGGCAGACCATCGGTCGGTATCAGACCGGACGCGCCGATATGGTCGATTAGCATACTTGCTATGGCAATCCATTTTAGAATGAATGAGGTCATAATAATCTCCTAAACGCGGACGGCCAAAGGCCGCCCCTACAGATTCAATTTTTCCTTGGCGGTGTCGCGCATTTTGTATTTTAGGATTTTTCCGGCGGCGTTCATGGGGAACGAATCGGTGAACATCACATATGACGGTATTTTGTGGCGGGACATACGTTCCGCTACAAAACCCTTTATATCTGTTTCGTCCGCCGTTTCGCCGTCTTTGAGTATGATGAACGCGCAAATCTCCTCGCCGAACTTTTTGCTCGGAACGCCAACCACTTGAACGTCCTTTACGGCGGAGTGCAGGTAGATAAGCTCCTCTATTTCCCGGGGATAGACGTTTTCGCCGCCGCGTATTATCATATCTTTTATACGCCCGGTTATGCTGTAATAGCCCTCATCGTCAACCACGCCGATGTCGCCCGTGTGAAGCCAGCCGTCTTCGTCAATGGCGGCGGCGGTCGCCTCGGGCATTTTATAGTAACCTTTCATCAGCAGGTAGCCGCGTGTGCAGACTTCGCCGGGGGTATTCGGGGGCAGGGTTGCCCCCGTTTCGGGGTCAACTATCTTGCCCTCGGTATGGGGCAGAAGCCTGCCCACGGTTGAAACGCGCTTTTCAATCGGGTCATCGGTTTGGGACATCGTCATACCCGGACTGCTCTCGGTTTGACCGAATACGATGACGACCTCGGACATATTCATCCGGTCGATAACGCGGCGCATGAACTCAACGGGACAGGTCGAACCCGCCATTATGCCCGTCCTAAGAGAGCTTACATCGTAGTTCCCGAAATCAGGGTGGTCGAGCATGAAGATGAACATGGTTGGAACGCCGTGTACGGCGGTACATTTTTCGGCCTGTATCGCGTTTAGCACAACGAGCGGACTGTACGCTTCGACAGGCACCATGGTTGTGGCGTGGGTAATACACGCCATTATTGACAGCACAAGCCCGAAGCAGTGGAAAAATGGTACGGGTATACAGAGCCTGTCCTCGGGTGTGAAATTCATGTTATTGCCTATAAAATAGCCGTTATTGAGGATGTTATAGTGTGACAGCATAACGCCCTTGGGGAATCCGGTCGTGCCGGATGTGTACTGTATGCACACGACATCATGGGGGTCAAGGGTTTTTTGTATGTCGTCTAACGCGAAGTCGGATACCGATTCTCCCGCCTTTAACATTTCATCGAATGTGATTGTGCCTTTCAGCCCTGACGCGCTGCCGTTTTTTGAAAAATGTATGACACGGCGCAGCAAGGGCAGACGCTCCGATGTAAACTCATCGGGGTTTTGTGTTTCAAGCCCGGTCAGCAGGTCTTTGATAATAGGCGTATATTCCAGTCCCTTTACGCCATCTGAGAACAGCAGCATTTTTGAGTCGGATTGGCGCAGGAGATATTCAAGCTCGAAGATTTTATAGTTAGTATTGACGGTCACCACTACCGCGCCTAGTTTGGAGCAGGCAAACATGGTATACGCCCATTCGGGGTAGTTCTGCGCCCAGGCCGCCACATGGTCGCCCTTTGTGATTCCCAGAGCCATAAGTCCCTTGGCTGTTTCGCGTGCTTTTTCGTTAAGCTGCCGCCACGACAGGCGCAGTTTGCGCTCCGGATAGACCAGAGCATCGTTGTCCGGGTACTCTGACGCGATTTTATCCATCCAATCGCCGATGGTATAGTTCAGAAAATCGGTTTTCATAGCAGTTCTCCCTTTTATAGGGGCAAATAAAATCGCCCCAAACGATATATGCCCTTTGGACATTTACGCATGGGACGAAAGCGTTCGCTTTCGCTATACCACCCTTTTACGCGATACCGGGGTTCCCTTGTAACGGCGGGATTCCGTCGTAACCTACTGGGGCAAAGCCTTTTCGATACGCGGCTCGGGAGTGAGTTTCGGGAAACGTTACCGACACCGGGTTCACACTGTCCCCGGCTCACTGAGGCTTTCGCGTGTTCCTTACTTTCTCCGTCATTGCTTTGGGTTATTGTAGCACGGAGGAGGGAGGTTGTCAAGAAAAACTTCATCATGACCGCTAACCCCTGTGTTTTCGCGGTTTTTTTCAATATCCGCAAGTTCATTTTTTCAAGCATTTTCCGATAATTAAAAAAAGTTCGTCTATTTTAGAAAAAATTGTTGGCATTCCGGGTGCAACTTGTGTTATAATAGTCCGTGTGGCTATACGCCGGATTTCCGGCTTGCCTGTTACACCGGATTTGGTTGCGTATTTACGTGCGCTATTTTCTGTAAGGAAGGGGATTTTTATGGTCTGCGTATCCAGATTAAACGGAAAGGTGTTTTACATCAATCCCGACCTTATTGAATTTCTCGAAGAAACCCCCGACACTGTCCTGACAACTACAACAGGGAAGAAATTGGTTGTAGAGGATTCCGTGGACGAGGTTATAAGTAAAATTGTCGCCTTCAAGCAAAAAGTTTTCTTGGGTCTTCCGCAAGTAATCTCACAGGAAGACTTTGAGGATATAGAAAGTTAAGAAAGGCCGTACATTACAAAAGGGGGGATAAGCATTGGCGGACGTACTCTCGCAAAGTGAAATAGATGCCCTGCTTAACGCCTTAAGCTCCGGTGATGTCGCTCCAGAATCCATGGCGGAAGACCCCGCGCTGAAAATAAAGGATTACGATTTCCGCACGGCGAACAGATTCTCCAAGGAGCAAATTAAAACCTTCAATATTATTTACGATACATTTGCCCGACTTTTCACCTCATATCTCTCGGGAACTCTAAGGGTCATGTGTTCGGCGGACGTTGTGTCCGTTGAGGAAGTAAAATATCAGGAGTTTGTTAACGCGATGCCCTCCCCCATTGTGCTGGGTATCCTCAAAACGCCGCCGCTTGTCGGTCCGACCATGCTCTCCATCGCGCCCGATGTCGCTTATGTCATGATATCACGGCTTCTCGGCGGCTCTAATCAATCGGGTTCACTCGAAATAAGCCGCACATTCACAGAAATTGAGTTGGTTCTCCTAGAACGTATCATACGCCAGTTCATCGGGCTGCTTGTCGAATCTTGGGCAAAGATACTTCCCATAACAACAATGCTCGACCGTATCGAAACCAGCCCGCAGTTCGCTCAAATTGTTTCAATGACCGATACGATAGCCTTAATTACCATTAACGTAAAAATCGGCTCAAACGAAGGCTTGATAAATTTTGTTCTTCCGCATCTCGCGCTCGAACCCATAGCGAAGCAGTTAAGCACAAAACTTATGTTTACAACAAGCGACGCGCGGAGGCACGCCTCAAAGACAGACGACATTAAGACACGGATTCAGACGACACCGCTTCCGGTAACCGCCGTTTTCACCGAGACAGGAAGCAACGTGCGTGACATCTTAGGGCTTCAAGCGGGTGATATAATTCAGCTTGACCACAACATTAACCTGCCGTTAACATTAAAGGTTGGACATTTACCCAAGTTTCATGGTATAATAGGTGTTAAGGACAATAGATACGCCGTTAGGATAACGGAATTAATCCGCGAGGAGGTTTCAGATAATGAGTAGCGGTCTTTCACAGGCAGAAATCGATGCCCTTCTTAGCGGAGATGTTCTACCCGATGCTTCCGAACCCGAAGCGGAACCGGCCGCTGATATAAGTGCCGCCGATATAAGCGACATCGCCCCCGAAGAAACGGTCGCCGAATCCGCCCCAATCGCCCCGATTCCGAACACGGACGAACTTTTGACCCCGATGGAAATCGACACCCTCGGCGAAATCGGCAACATCAGCATGGGTACGGCGGCGACAACGCTCTTCGCGCTTCTTAGCCACAAGGTAGATATAACCACACCCAAGGTTAAGCTCACGACAATGCGTCAGATAGCTTCCGAATACCCCATGCCTTTCGTTGTCGTTGAAGTTCAGTATACTATCGGGCTCGAAGGCACAAATATCTTGTTTTTACGCGAAACTGATGTTAAAATAATAACCGACCTGTTAATGGGCGGCGACGGCACAAACACCGAGGCCGACTTGACCGAACTGCACCTGTCCGCAATCAGCGAGGTTATGAACCAGATGGTTGGCTCATCAAGCACATCCCTTGCCAAGCTGATGGGTATTAGCATCGACATATCGCCCCCCCGCTCTTTCCAAGTCAATCTCTCCGAAGACGCGGCTCTGGTCTATAAAGATATTGACGAGATTTTCGTCTGCACCAGTTTTTCTATGGTGGTCGAAGGACTTATCAACAGCGAAATCATGCAGGTTATGCCTATTGATTTCGCGAAACACCAAGTATCAAGACTTCACAGCGGCGGCGCGGCCGAAGCGGCAGGAATAACCGAGAGCGCACCCGCAGCAGCACCGCCACCTCAGCCACAAGCGGCAGCCGCTCCTCCACCGCCACCACCTCCGCCGCCACCGCAGCCGGCATATCAAGAGCCGCCGCCTCAGCAGCAAGCTCCCCCGCCACCGCCGCCCGGATACTTCGACCAGCAGCCGCAATACGCGCCGCCGCCACCGCAGTATCCTGACCCCGGATATCCACCGCAATATCCGCCCCAATATCCTCCGCAGTATCCGCCTCAGTACGCGCCGCCGCCCCAGTATCAGCCGCAATACGCGCCGCCGCCGCAACCCTTGGTGGATGTACACCCGGCTAATTTCGGAAGTTTTGATTCAGGCGGTTTAGGTTTGGCAGCCGGCGGCGAGAACATGGATCTTCTGATGGATGTGCCGCTCTCCGTATCGGTCGAGTTGGGCAAGAGTTCAAAATACATCCGTGAAATTCTTGATTTTAACGTTGGAACTATTGTCGTACTTGATAAGATGGCAGGCGAACTCGTAGATGTTGTGGTTAACGGAAAGCTGATTGCGAAAGGCGAGGTCGTTGTCATTGATGACAACTATGGTGTGCGCGTTACAGATATAATTAGTCCGTCAAAACGGCTCACGAAATAGAGACCGGGAGGTAATAATATAATGAGTAATAGGATCCTGATTGTTGACGACGCCGCGTTTATGCGGATGATGATCAAAGAAGTGCTGACAAAGAACGGCTTTGATGTTTGCGGTGAGGCCGAGAACGGCGCGGTCGCCCTTGAGAAATACAAGGAGCTGACCCCCGACTTGGTAATCATGGACATCACCATGCCTGAGGTCAACGGCATTGAGGCTCTCAAGAGCATTAAGGCGTTCAACGGTGCTTCAAAGGTCATTATGTGTTCGGCAATGGGTCAGCAGGCAATGGTTATCGAAGCCATCCAGTCCGGAGCGAAAGACTTTATCGTCAAGCCCTTCCAAGCCGACCGCGTGGTCGAGGCCGTTAAGAAGGTGCTGGGATAGGCGTGTCTCTCTTTGCGCTGACCGCAACGCCTTCCGGACTTAACAACGCCGTATACGATTTCAGCAGTCTCATTTGGGGGCTCTTAGCGTTTGCGGCGATTGTCGCGTTATGTTTTTTGGCGATGCGATGGATTAAAAGGCGTACTATCGGCGGCGCGCAGAATATGCGCGTTCTCGAACGTATCTATATCTCCCGTGATGCCGGAATTATGCTCGTTCAGATAGGAAGGCGGTATATTGCCGTCTCTTCCTCAAAGGACGGGCTTCGTTTTTTGTGCGAGTTGTCCCCTGCGGATTTGAACGGGGCGGACAACGAAACAGCCCCGGCAGACACCGCTCCGCGCGTAGTGTCTCCCTCAGATAATTATCCCGATAACAGCTCGCTCGGGAAACGCTTTATCCACAACATGAAAATTAACGCGGGATTACTGCCTAAAGATACTCCTCCGGCTCGTCCTCCCGTAAAAAACACTCCCCAATCAGGGCCTTCATCTTTCGCGCTTGAGCTGCTCCGCGCCCAAGCCGATGGTGACAAAGACGGTTTACTGGAACTCCTCGGCGGCGAAGCGCGGAACGCGGAGCGTCCGGAAAGCAGCGTTGCCGAACCCCAAACAAAAACACCAGATTATCAAGCGGCTATTGACAGCTTAAAGCAAATGAGCAACACGGAAACCCCCGCCGTAACCGCCGCCTCCGCCGCGGCCGCCTTATACAAAAACACCGTGTCTAATTTGCCGGGCAACACGCAGAGAGCGTCAGCTCCCGCAGCTCCCGCAAAAGCGGTAAGTCCCGCGCCTGTCAGAGAGCCGAATAACGATGATTTGGACGAGCTTTTTGACAGAATAGAAAAAAGAAATAACAGGTATTCTAAGAAAGGGGAACGCAAATGAAAAAAATCGCGTTAGTGATATTCGCGTTCCTTTTCGCCGCGCTTCTCTTTGCGCCGACCGCGTTGGCAACCGAAATTCCGCCGCTTGATGTCACTATCGGCGGAGATACCGAACCCGATACGGCATCAAGACTGTCAGACTATTTCCCTTTCAATCTATTCGGCGGCGACATGACACTCGAAGACGCGACAACCACCGTTGAAATCCTTGTTCTGCTGACAATTTTAAGCCTTGCCCCCTCGATACTGATAATGGTGACGGCGTTTACCCGTATCGTCATCGTGCTGTCGTTTACCCGAAGCGCGATGGGTACTCAGCAAATGCCGCCGAATCAGGTCATGATCGGTCTCGCGCTCTTTTTAACATTTTTTGTCATGTTCCCCGTCTATGACGAGATAAAAACCAATGCTTGGGATCCGTATGCCGCCGAGGAAATACAGCTCGATGAAATGATTGACCGCACCATCGGTCCCGTCCGTTGGTTCATGTTCAGACAGATAGGTGCTATGCAAAATATGGAGGATTTGGTTAACATGATGGGGATTGCCGGACTGGACAGGCCCGATGGTCTCGATGATATACCCACGCACGTACTTATCCCCGCGTTTATTATAAGTGAAATAAAGACCGGGTTTATCATCGGCTTTATGATATATATTCCGTTTATCGTCATCGACATGGTTGTCGCGTCCGCGCTCATGTCAATGGGTATGATGATGCTCCCGCCTGTCATGATATCCCTGCCGTTCAAGATAATGCTGTTCGTTTTGGTTGACGGCTGGAATCTGACGGTTAGAACCCTGTTTAATCTATTTAATACCGGATAGGTGTTTTTATGAGCGAAGGTAATATCACAACCATAATAAGTATGGCTATATTTGAAATTTTATGGCTCTCTCTCCCCATGCTCGGACTGGGGCTTATTGTCGGGCTTACAATCTCAATCATACAGGCGACAACACAGGTAAACGAACAGACTATCGTGTTTGTGGCAAAGATATTGTCCGTTTTTATCGGGCTTATTATCTTCGGGGCTTGGATGCTTATAAGACTTAGAGACTTTACATTCCAAATATATGAATGGATTGGGAACGTTGCAAGAGGTGTGGGCATATGATTATCACCGGCGATGTTGTTGAGTGGGTGGTGCATTTTCTCCTGTTTGTTGTGCGTATGTCCGCGCTGTTCATCGTGTCGCCGATTTTCGGGCGAAACAATATACCCGCGTATGTAAAAGTCCTGCTGTCGGTTATACTGGCGTTCATAGCCATTCAGATGTTCCCGCCCGCGCCCGGACTGCCGCCGACAATTCTGCACTTCGTCTTTACGATATTCGGTGAGCTGCTTATCGGTCTGATAATCGGTTATGTAACCACAATGTTTTTCAGTGTTGTCTTTACCGCCGGAAACATCATCGACACACAAATCGGCTTCGGCATGGTGCAGATATACGATGTCGCCACCAACGCACAAATGCCCGTTGCCGGAACGCTGATGAACTCCATCCTGCTCATATGCGTACTGCTCTCCAACGGTCATATAAAGCTGATACGCCTGTTGTTCGCCACATTTGAGTATATTCCCGTAGGTCACGCCGCTTTCCGCCCGGAAATCGGAACGCTAATGCTCAACGGGTTTGTCACGACCTTTATCTTGTCCGTCAATGTGGCGATACCCCTTGTCGCGTCCGCGCTTGTGGCGGAGGTCGGACTGGGCATAGTCGTGCGTACATCGCCCCAGATGAACATTTTTGTCATAGGCATACCCTTAAAAACACTGTTGGGGTTAATAATGCTCGGGGTTGTATTGCCTGTGTTCATCCGCTTTACAAACATCATATTCGAGCGGATGTATGAATTTATAAATACCATCCTTCCGGTTATGCAGCCGGGATGATCAATTAACAATTAACAGATAACAATTAACAATTATAATTGGTTAATTAACAATGTAATTGTAAACAAACAATGGACAACGGTCGTTTGTGATTGACAAAACTATGATTATCTGTTATGTTTTATGCGGTAATTGTTCATTGCTCATTATAATTGTTCATTGTTCATTGTTATCTGTTAATTGTAAGGGGTGATTCATTTTGCCGGCAGGCGCACAGGAAAAGACCGAAAAAGCAACGCCTAAGAAGCGCGAGGATTCGCGCAAAAAAGGTCAGGTGCTGAAAAGCGCGGAGATTAACACCGCCGTGATGGTGCTGTCCCTGTTCGCGATTATTTTCGCGATGTCCGGCTATATCGTGAAAACCATGGCGGAACTGATAGAAAACGGGCTGACAACAACTATTATAGAAGGCGTTCACAACATGGACGAAATGCGAATGCACAACCTTGTAATCGGCGGCTTTACCTCTATTATAAAGATTGCGTGGCCGCTGTTGGTTGTCGCTTTCGCGGCAGGCATTGCCGTCAATCTCGCGCAAGTCGGTTTTCTCTTCGCGCCCGAATCGATTAAACCTCAGTTTAACCGCATAAGTCCCCTAAGCGGCTTTAAGCGTATCTTCTCTATGCGTTCGATAGTCGAACTCTTGAAATCCCTGTTGAAAATAGGCATTGTCGGATTTGTTGTGTACCTTGAGTATAGAAAAAGTATGCCGATGTTCGCTAACTTCATGGCTCTTGACCTCCCTGACGCGGGAAAAGCAATATTTGATATGTGCATTGGCGTTGCGTTTAAGGCGTGTCTCGCGCTCGTTGCTCTTGGACTGTTTGACTATCTCTACCAGTGGTGGGAATTTGAAAAAAACCTTAAAATGTCAAAGCAGGAGATTAAAGACGAGTATAAAATGATTGAGGGCGACCCGAAAATCAAGCAAGCCATCAAGCAGAAACAGCGCGAAATGTCACAGCGGCGCATGATGGCGGCAATCCCAAAGGCCGATGTCGTCATCACGAACCCCACTCATTATGCCGTTGCTCTGGAGTATAGAGATAAGGAAATGGAAACTCCGGTCGTGCTTGCAAAGGGCAAGGACATAGTTGCCCAGAATATTAAAAGGAAAGCGGCGGAACACGGCATACCCTTAGTGGAAAACAAGCCCATCGCGCAGGCTCTGTATACAGCCGTTGATGTCGGCGATTCAATTCCCGAGGAAATGTTTGCCGCCGTTGCCGAAATATTGGCATATGTCTACCAAATGAAAGGCAAAACCGCGTAATCTCGTAGGGGATGCCCTTGGTCATCCCGCCCAACGCGCGTCCCGCCCATAAATAATAGGAGGATAACAAATGATAGAAGTACAGGGGCTTACAAAGTCCTACGGTAAAAATCGCGGAATAACCGATATCACCTTTACCGTTGGCGAAGGTGAGATTGTCGGGTTTCTCGGGCCGAACGGCGCGGGAAAGTCCACAACGATGAACGTTATAACGGGCTACTTGCCCGCCGGAGCGGGCAGCGTTAAAGTAGCGGGAATAGATGTCATGAACAATCCGCTCGGCGCGAAAAAACATATGGGTTACCTTCCCGAACAGCCGCCGCTGTATCTCGGTATGACCGTAAAGGAGTACCTATATTTCGTATGCGGCCTGAAAGGCATAAAAGACAGAGACGAACATATCAAAGGCATTATTGAAATTGTCGGACTAACCGATGTTTACGAGCGTGTCATCGGACATTTATCAAAGGGTTACCGCCAGCGCGTGGGTCTCGCGCAGGCTCTTATCGGAGATCCGGAGGTTCTGATATTAGACGAACCTACCGTTGGGCTTGACCCCCGCCAGATTGTCGAAATACGCAATGTCATTAAAGATATGAGCAAAAGCCGCACGATTATCCTGTCAACTCACATACTGCCCGAAGTATCCGCCGTGTGCGAGCGCGTTTTGGTTATCTCCGGCGGCGTTATAGTCGCCGATGACAAGCCCGAAAACCTTTTAAACGCTCTCTCGGGCGAGCGCGAACTGTTAGTTCGCGTTGCGGGTCCGAAGAATAACGTGCAGCAGCTTCTGCGCTCTCAAGACGGTGTCAAAAACGTTCGGCACGTTGGCGATATGGAAAACGGAAGCTCCGACTTTTTACTCGAGAGCCAGCCGAATATAGATATTCGCAAGCCCATGTTCTCCGCTCTCGCCCAAGCGGGCTACCCGATTCTCATGCTGCGCCCGCAGAACGCCTCGCTTGAGGAAGTATTCTTAAAACTTACGGAAGAAGGGGGTAAGCAGCAATGACATCTATACTAAAGAGGGATTTTAAGGCGTATTTCACGTCACCCATAGGATATATTTACATCGGTTCGTATATTTTTGTGTTGAATCTGGTGTTCTACCTAAACAATGCCTTGGGCAACTCCGCGTCGGTCTCCGGTGTGTTCGGCTTTATGCTGCTCGTGATGATGTTCACGACCCCCATCCTCACAATGCGCGTATTCTCCGAGGAATATAAAATGAAAACCGACCTGCTGCTGCTCACAACGCCCGTCCGCACTTTCGATATAGTATCGGGCAAGTTCCTGTCGGCACAGCTCGTATTTGTGACGCTTCTCGCGTTAACGCTGACATGGCCGGCAATAATCTCTGCTTTCGCTTCAAACAACGTGGCGGAGGTAATCGGTAACTACGCCGGTATGTTCTTCATCGGCGCGGCATATATAGCAATGGGCATTTTCATCTCGTCATTAACCGAAAATCAAGTGGTTGCCGCCGTTGGCTCTCTCGGGATGTTTATCGGACTATACCTTCTCGATGTAATTCACTCATTCTTTTACAGCAACGGCGCGTTTCCTTTATGGTTCATGAACGCGCTCGGCTCAATCTCCGTTTTCGGGCGTTACGGCTCTATTAACAGCGGTATACTGGCTCTGGACGATGTCGTGTTTTTTATAAGTTTAACTCTGCTGTTCCTGTTCCTCACCGCACGCCGCTGGGACAGGCAGCGCGGCTTCTCCATCGCTATAACCGCAATTTTTATTGTTGGCGTTGTTCTCGTAAACATCGCGGCAACCCAGCTCACAACTCGCTTTTACCTTAAAGCCGACCTCTCCGAGCAAAAATTTTACACACTGTCGGAGCAGACTATTGATGTTCTTCGCGGCATCGGTGAGGACGTAACCATAACCGTTCTGGACAAAGAGGCCGAATGGCAGAACCCGGAAGACCTCCGCTATCGCCTGATGGAAACGCTTAATATGTACTCCTCTTACTCCGGCGGCAGAGTAAAGGTCAATTACATCGACCCCGACCTCAACCCCCGTATTAAAGAGCAGTATCCCGCGCTTACCGATGTGGTGTCCGGCGATATTATAGTCGAAAGCGCGAGAAGATATACCTCAGTCAATGCCGGAAATCTCTTTTTATGGAGCTATAACAACAGAAATCAGCCCGCTCCCGTTGCAATGGATGCCGAGCAGAAACTTACAAGCGCGTTGTTATACACCCTATCCGATGTGACCGCCCGCGCCGTGTTCCTTGAGGGGCATAACGAAAGCCCGACAACCGCGCTTCAAGCCCTCTTTGAAACCTCAAATTATGAGGTCGAAACAATAAATCTTGCCCATAACGACCTGCCGGCCGACACAACAGTCGTTATATGCGCCGCGCCCAAAAGCGACCTTCTTCCGTTGGAGATGGAGCGGCTTGAGGCATATATGAACTCCGGCGGCAACACCATGATTTTCTATGACATGGATACCCCCAAGCTACCGAATCTCGATTTATATATCGAGGAATGGGGTGTCTCCGTTAGTTCTGAGCTTGTGCTTGATCCCACGTATAACTTCGGTTATCTCTACGCAATCGGCGCGGCGGTGTTAGCTCCGGAAAAGCTCCCCTCCGCGGAATCACTTGATACCGTAAACAAAATGGCGGTGATGGGCGGCGCGCGCCCGTTAACGCCCCTGTGGCCGACAGGCGAGCGCGAATGGCGCACCTCTGAACCTCTGGTAGCGTCATGGTCCACATCTTACTCAAAGTCTTTTGATTCGGATAACGCGACAGCCGAAAAATCCCCCGGCGACAAAGAAGGTCCATTCATTCTCGCAATGCTAACAACCGACAGGGGTAATGTTAACCTTAATCCCGTGACCTCGCGTATGCTCGTTTCAAGCTACTGTCTGATAGACGACACCGCGCTCGGCAACAGCCAATACTTTATAAACGCCCAGCTGCTCGGTGTTATAGCCAATGACTTCAACCCCTCGGGTGAAAGCGTAATTATTCCGGTCAAGGTTCTTGCCGGTTCTTCCATGTCCATAATGTCCGGACAGGTGCGCGTGATATTCTTCGCGCTTGTAATAGCAATGCCGCTGATAATATTCGTTGCGGGCGGCTTTGTGTGGCGTAAAAGGAGGAGTCTGTAATGCCGCGTTCCCGTATACTGATTCTCAGCGTTGCGGCACTGCTGCTCCTCGGCGGTCTGATTGCCCTGCTCGCCCTTATGGGCGAGCCTGAACCCGAAACTACACCCGAAACGGAAGAGGAGCTGTTCGACATCATCAACTTTTCTTTCAGTGAGGTTAGGAGCGTAGCTTTCACATCGGCGGACTTCCCGCCTTATACCATAACTCGCGGCGGCGATACCGGAGAACTATCCGTGGCGGCAAGCCGCGCCCTGTTCCCGTTTAATGTCAACGCCGTTTCATATCAATTCGCCGATGCCATCAGCGCGAAAAAACTAAAGCGCGTAGCCGAAAACGCCGATGATAGAACACTTGAAGATTACGATCTCGCCGACCCTCCCGTTAAGTGGCGCGTAACCCTAAACGATGGCAGTTCTGTCGAAATTGGTCTGAGCGGCGCGTTGTTATCGCGGTATGTCCGCGTAATGGATAAAAATGATGTCTATATTATGGACACACGGCAGGCGGAGCGGTTAAGCCGCTCCCCGGAGGACTTATACAACGTTTCTTTCCTGCCGGATTATATAACACCCGCCAACGATGACAATCAAACATGGTATTACTTTTCCCGTATGGCGGTCACCGCGCAAGATACCATCGAACTCTCCTTTGTGGGCGAAATAGAAAACGGTTTCTTAAAAATGACCCTGCCCGTAGAGTCAGACCTCAACTCCTATGCCGCTCAACAGGCCTTTATGATTCCCCTTACGACAATAAGCCCGTCCGAAATTATCGAGATTAACCCCGTTGATTTAGCGCAGTACGGTTTAGATAATCCTGTTCGTGTCGAATTGGAGGATCACGAGGATTGGTCGGGCGTTTTGCTTGTCGGCAAGCGCGACACCGAAAATACGGGGCGGTATGTCATGGCGGAGGGCATTAACGCCGTCCTTCTGGACAGAGACGGCGACTACTCGTTTGTTGACGTTAGCTACCACCATCTGCGTTCAAGTATGCTCTGGGAGCTTATTATCATAGATGATGTCAGTCATGTAGACTGCTATCTTGAGGGCATACACCGTCTCATTAAATACGAACACAGCGATGATGAACTTAGGGCGTGGATTGACGGCAAGGAACTGGAGGAACTGAACGGACGACGCATATACTCCAGTATACTGTCCGTTTTTATCAACGGCTCAACCGATGCGGATATTCCGTCAACACCCTCCGACTACAAGTTCGTCATAACGCTTCTGGACGGCACATCACGAACCATGGAGTTGTACGCCATAAACGAACGCCAGTATCTCATAGTTTACAACGGAGAAAACACCGGTTATATTGCCTACAAATCATCTGTATACGACAGCATACTCAGCAAATTTGAATTACTTGATAAAGGAGAGGACTTACCGCGATGAGAAAAAAGAAACGTACCGGGCGCAAAATCTTCCTTGCTGTTTTGCTGCTCGCGGCAATCGCAGTTCCCGCGTATATCCTGACAAACAACTACTTGGACAGCCGCCCCAAACTTGATTACATTTACAGCGCGGATTCAAGCCCCAAAGCGCAGTATCCGAATGTGAACTTCGCTGTCATCAGCGACCTGCACTATTACGACCACAGCCTTGGCATTGACGGGTCGGCGTTCGAGAGCGTCATGCTCTCCGACCGCAAGCTCCTGCCGGAGAGCGGCGAGCTTCTGAATTTTGCGATTAACGAACTGCTTGATTCGGGTGTGGATTTTGTGCTTATACCGGGCGACATCACAAAAGACGGCGAGCGTATCAACCATGACAAAGCCGCCGCCGAGCTAAAAAAACTGACAGACGCGGGTATTAAAGTGTTTGTCGTCCCCGGCAACCACGACGTAAACAACCCTCTGTCCGAGGGTTATAACGGCGATTCCACCTATCCTGTCGAAACTGTCCAAAATACCGATTTCGCGGAAATTTACGCCGAAATGGGTTACGGCAGAGCTATCTCCCGCGATAAAGATTCTCTGAGTTACATAACCGAAGCCGCGCCCGGTCTGCTGATACTGGGGCTCGACTTCTGCCGCCATGACGAAAACGAACCCGACCACCACGCGGTAACGGGCGGCCGTCTCAAAGAATCCACCATGCGCTGGATTGCCGAAGTCCTCACAAACGCTCATAAATCAGGCGCGGCGGTCATTGCCCTGTCACACCACGGCGTTGTCGAACACTGGGACGGGCAGCGCAAGCTCCACCCCCAGTATCTTGTCGAAGATTATAAACATATCGGCAAAATGCTCGCGTCATATAACGTCCGCGCCGTCTTTACCGGGCATTACCACGCGCAGGACATAACACGCGCTGACTTTGGCGATGGCGGTTACATATATGACATTGAAACAGGCTCGCTCGTAACGCACCCCTGCCCCATACGCTACTGTGAATTGAACAATGGCAGTCTTGCAATAAATTCCGACAAAATAATCTACCGTTTACGCCCGGGTACGAGCTTTGCCGATGATGCCGAAGCATTTGTTAAAAAGACGGTGTATCTCGAGGCGTTTTCAACGCTGAAAAAATTCAAAGTCAGCGACAAGGATTCTGAAATTATCGCCAACGCGGTGGGCGATGGATTTGTCGCACACTACTACGGCGATGAAGACCCGTCAAAGAATCCCGGACTGGACAAGAGCCGGTTGGGACTGTGGGGGCGCGTTGTTCTGATGGTTCAGCAATATGTACTAGACGGACTGTGGGCCGACCTTCCGCCGAATGACAACGATGTGACCTTGGATTTGCGGTAATATGTATGGACGGTCGCCCTCGACCGTCCGCGTTTTTTTATATACACGGGTCGCAGAGGACCCTACATCACCTAATCAACCCCATCAGCCACGTCAGCCCCCAAATGACCCCAACGCCCCCCGCGCCTGCCATCAGGAACGCGAGCGGCGAAAGCCGCCTGAGACCCCGCGCTCCTTTCTTCTGCACATAGCTCTCCGCAACGCGGCACGCTTCGTCCACAATTTTATCCGACGAAACAGCGGAATACTTCTCATCTTCGCGCACTATAAAAATCGCCTGCTCGAACACTCTCGTGTCGGGAAAGCGCACCACAACCACACGTTTAGAAATACCTTTTACCAATGTCTATCATCTCCGTTATTTGGGTTTACTGGTATTCTTTCCCACGCGGTTAAACTTTATTCATTTCTCTACCAAGCATTCTTGTGTAATGAAATATATATTGCTGCGCTATTCCCGCGTACTCCCCGAACACCGCCGGATCAAACTCCTGCGGAAAATGCTCTTTCAAGGCGCGCTTAATCCACACATCCTCGGGAAACGCGTCAAGCCTGTGCAGACCGTACAGCAAAACGCAATGCGCCACCTTGTCTCCGATTCCGTGCATAGCGGTCAGCTTTTTCTTCGCGTCCGCAAAACTCAATCCCGACAACTCTTCTTCGGTCAACGCACCATCTCTGACCGCCATCGCGGCATTCAGAATATACTCCGCGCGGTATCCCGCGCCGATTCCGCGCAAATCTTGAACGCTCAATTCCGCGACTGTCACGGGAGCGGGAAAAGCGTGATAGCCCTGTCCAATCGGCTCACCGAACGCCGCGCATAACCGCTCAATTACCCCGCGTATGCGCGGTATGTTGTTGCACTGGGAAATAATAAACGAGCAGAGAGCCTCCCAAAAATCCTGCCTAAGAATCCTTATGCCCCGTCCGAACTCCACGGCTTTCTCCATAAATTCGTCAGTGGTTATCTTTCCCCTCACATCGGCGTAATCCAACCCGAGGTCAAAGAAATTTTTCCAGATATTATCAAAATCATCTTGGGAACAGTCAAGAGTAACACCCTCCGGCGTATCGCTAACCGTCAGCACACGCCCAAACGCCGCGCCTCTGTATACTCCGTCTCCTGTTTGCGTGAATCTAAAACACTGCCCGCACTCAAACATCAGCGCGGGCGAAAAATCATTTGTGTCCGATATTAAAACCAAAACGCTTTCTCCTCCTATCGCCACCAGCGAACCTTGACTTTTGCTGTGTTGTTGACGGCATGACCGAAAAACTGTATCAAACAGATGGTACAATCAAGGTGTTTACCACTTTGTACACGGCTTGGAGTATATCCGGCGGCACAGATTCGATTACACGATGTGTCCGCTCCCTCAAATCAATTATGCGAACCTGCTCACAGAGTATATCGCCCTGTGTTTTTGTTCGCTCATCGAGAGGAACTCGAATCTTCATAGCTCTTACTGTGCCTGTTATCGGACACGCTAAAACAAAGCCGCTTTGAATATTGTATTTTGTATTGCTGATTACAAGCGCGGGGCGTTCTCCGGTTTGCTCCCGACCTTTTGTAGGAGCAAAATTGACAGAGATTATATCTCCTTGATTTACCATACTTCCCGCCCTTTCGGGGTAATGTGTTCCCAACCGTCATCGGGTCTTTCGTAGTCTTGAAGAAACCAGTCAATACCGTGTGCGGGCTTTATAATTATTTCCTCACCTTTTTTAGAAATTTCCACCATGTCGCCAATGTATAAGCCCAAGCTCTGTAATAACCGTTTTTCCATGCGTATCCCTTGACTGTTGCCCCACTTTGCTACTTGTGAAACCATAGTTCTCACCTCATATCGAGCTTAACACATTGTATTACATTTGTCAATGGATTCTTTTAGCAATTTGGAAGACTGTTTATGGCAATCTAAAGGACGGCGTTCCCGCCGTCCTCAAAAACTACTGTTTCTTTACCCCGAACTCCTTAACCGGTAAGGAGCGCGGCTGCTCCGCCGTTGGCGGCGGTGGTGTCATCGCGGTCGCGGGCTTTTCTTCTGCCTTGAACGCGGCGGGTCTTGGGTTGTTCGTATGCCCTTGATTGTCGTATGGCTTGCGGTATCCGTCACGGTTTGTTCTGTCGCCCGGGCTGTTGCTTCTGTTCCCCCCGCGCGGAACTCCCCTGTCATTGCGCCCTCTTCGCGCGTTCACCGAGGATATGACAACCCGTCTCTGCGGGTCAGTTCCTGTAGAAAACGTGGTTATTCCCGGCATATCTTGAAGCGTAACATGAATAACGTGCCGCTCATATGCGTTCATAGGTTCAAGCGTCATATTGGAGTTATATCTCTTCGCGTTATCCGCCATGCGCCGCGCCAGCTGCTCAAGAGCCGCCTGACGTTTGCCCCGGTAATCGGCGGCATCTACCTGAATACGCACGGGGTCTCCATCCCTTTTAAGGTTAACCGCGTTAGTGACAATGTGCTGAACCGCGTCCAGTGTCTCTCCGTGCCTGCCAATCAGATTTCCGACATTATCGCCCTCAATGCCGATGGCAACAATATCATCTTTTATCTCCGTCACCGCTGTCAAGCCCATATCAATACATTTCAGCAGTCCGTCAATAAACTCCTGCGCTTTCGCGCGGTCTGCTTCCAGAGCCGGAGCGGTCGGTCGTCTGGTATGCTCGCGTCGTGTTCTCTCTTTGTTAACGGGCGGCGATAACCTCTCAGACTGTTTGTTCCACTCTTTTTGAGGGGCGGCGGCGGTATTGCTCGCGGGTCTTTTTTCAACCTTGTTCGTAGGGGACGATGCCCTCGGTGTCCCGCCTGTCCTCGTGTTGGAATTATTTACCTTGTCAAAATCAGACCTCTTTGCCGAAGGTTTTTCCGGTACGGCAAGCGTCAGTTTAACCTTTGCCGGCGTAGTGCCGATTCCAAAAAACCCTGTCTTGGGTTTGCTCAGTATCTCAACTGTTACGGCCTCGCGCTCAACGCCGAGTACCGACAATCCCGAGCGTATTGCTTCATCAAGCGTCTTGCCCGATGACTCTATGTTTGTTGGCATTTTTTATTCTCCTTACTTTTTCGGACCCTTTGTCATTTTATACTTCTTCGCGTTCTTATGCTTCTGCTCCATTTTTTCCGCCCTGCGCTGTCTGTCCTCTTCTTTCTGTTTTGCCTCGGCGGCTTTGCGCCGCGCTTCAAGCTCCGCTCTTTTGGCTTCCGCCTCGTCCAACACCTTATTATAATGCTTTGTCAGAAAAACATCTTGAATCATGCCGAAAAGGTTGTTTGCAATCCAGTAAACGCTCATAACCGCCGGCATTGTGTACCCGAACCACAGCGATATGCCGGGTCCCAGAAATCCCATGTAAGCGGATTGTTTGGTCTGCGGTACTTTCGACATCTTGCTTGTAACATAGAATTGGATGTAAGCCGTGGTGGCCGAAATAATCGGAATAATAAACAACCAGCTAAAACCGTTCCACGGTAAGCTGGGTACAAGCGTAAGGTTTAACCCGAATGTATTAAAGTTTATGTTTCTAATACTCTCTCCAAGAGCGTTCTGCACTAAATCAAAATTGTCATGTACTATTTGCGCGAACTGCATTTCTTCAAACGCCGCGCTCAAAGCCGGCACTTCAATCCCGTTGCTGCTGAATAGATTCGATAAAAAGTCAGTAATTTTTGTGTTAACTCCATTTACATCCACCGTCAACGGCAAGTTCATAAGGCGTGTTAACGGCTGGCGCACAACCTGATAAAGCATGATAAGCACCGGGAACGGCAGAAGCATCCACAGGCAGCCGCCCATCGGCGACACACCCTCGGCTTGATACAGCTTCATCGTCTCGGCGTTAAGTTTTTCCTTATCTTTCGGGTATTGCTTCTGCAACGCCTGAATTTTGGGCTGCAAACGCTGCTGTCGCAGCATACTGAGTTTACCTTTACCTGAGAAATACAGTAAAACAATTTTTGTTACAAGCGCGAACAGCATTATTGCCACCGCGTAATTGCGCGTCAAATCGTACATCGTGACAAGCAGCCATGAAAACGGACCGTAAATTAAATAATCCAGTAACTGTCCCAATTAAAAATCTCCTTTGTGTTTTACCCTTCTCGGCGGCACGGGGTCATACCCGGGTCGCGCGAAAGGGTTGCAGCGCAAGAATCTGTACAGTGCCAAAATCCCGCCGCGAAAAGCCCCGTGTGTTTCAACAGCCTCAAGAGCATAGGCGGAACAAGTGGGAATAAAACGGCAGCTCGGCGGAAAAGCGGGCGAAACATTTTTCCTGTAACCCTTTATAAGCCATATCACAAATCTTTTCATAATTTCTTCATAACATTTTCAGCTTATAAAATAATGACCGCATCTCTTTTTCAATCGCGGTAAAGGGGGCTGTAACAGCGCGAGCACGCGCAACAACGACAATGTCCAGACCTTGTCTGAGCCCCAACGCCCGATAACACTCTTTCAGTCTTCTCCTCGCGCGGTTTCTCTTAACCGCGCAGCCAATCTTTGTGCTGGCGGTAATCCCGAGGCGGTTAACGCCTAATCGGTTCGGCATAACGTAAAGTACCATGCAACCGCCCACGACCGACTGTCCTCTGTAATACAGTCTCTTAAAATCACGGTTTTCCTTGAGCGATTCCACTTTCATTATGCCGAGAGCTTCTTGCGTCCGCGCGCGCGGCGGCGGGCTAATACATTGCGCCCACTGCGTGTTTTCATACGCTTGCGGAAGCCGTGTTCCTTCGCTCGCTGACGTTTCTTGGGCTGATATGTCCTTACCAACTCGAACACCACCTTTCATATTCACAAGTAAAATTAACTCCAATTATATTGCAGCACTTTGCATTATATATCCTCCGCTCAATATAGTCAAGAAAAATATTGTAGAAACCAAAAACTTGTGATATAATGTGTTGGATTTGCAGGAGGTAGTTTATGGCAGGCATATTCGGTTTCTTTGATTATACAAAACCGGGCAAGGGCGTTGACCCCGACGAACCTGAAAAACGCGCCCTATTCCGTTATCTCGACATACTCTGGCACAAGCTGGGCAAACTTGTCGCAATCAACTTTATCTACTTCGTTATTTGTTTGCCGATAATAATCGCGTTCCACTCCTTTGTCTTTGAGCCGCTTTTAATCCGCCTTCTTGAAAATGTCCCGTTCGGCGAAGCGGGCGCGGGCGAAGGCTTAACCTATTCGCTGTTTTTCACGTTTTTCCTTTTCCTTTTCCGTCTGCCGCCGATTATTCTGATAGTTCTTCTGGCGGTCAGTGTCTTTCTCATCGGCCCGGCAACCTGCGGAATGACATATGTACTCCGGAATTTTGTGCGGCATGAACACGCTTGGGTGTCGGATTTCTGGCAGCGCGCGCGTATGAATTTCAAACAGGGGGTTTTCCTTGGTGTCCTCGATGCCGTTATGTTCACCATGGGTTTCTTCAACATTTCCGTTATGTTTGAGCCCGATGTTTCCATCCCTTCCTTTATGATTGGAGCGGCGGTCGCCGTCTTTATCTTCTACCTCGCAATGCGTAACACCCTGTTTCTCATGGCGGTAACCGTTGAGGTTAGCAATATGAACCTGCTGAGAAACTCATTTATCCTTACCCTTGACGGTCTGTGGCGGCATTTGCTCACGGCGGTTATCAACGGCGTTTTCCTTATACTGATATTCCTCGCTTGGGAACCCGCCGAGCTTATCTTCCTGCCTTTAATAGGATTCTCTCTCCTTGGTTTGACCTCCGTCTTCATTAGCTATCCTATAATACACAAGAGACTGATTATACCCGCGATGGAAAGAGAACGCGGAGAGGACGATGAATCAGAAGAATCCGAAGATGAAGGGCGGTAAGTCGTTTGAATACAAAAATGGATAATGATTTGAAAATAATAAAAGAAAGCGTATTACAAGCCGTCTCGGCAGAAGCGATTTACCTGTTCGGTTCGTACGCTTACGGAACTCCCCGTGATGACAGCGATATTGATATTTATGTGGTTGTGCCGGACGGCACAACGGAATTAGGCGAATTATACGCAGATATTATTGGGCTTGTCCGTAAAAACAAAGGTCGTTTGGATTTAGATTTGTTGATGGGATGTTCCAGCGTATTTAATCGCAGGAAGAACGGTCCGACACTTGAAAGAGTGATTGCACAGAGAGGAGCCGTACTGTATGGAGCTTGACCTTATTTCCGAATGGTTTCAGTATGCCGATATGGATTTGGATTCTGCCGAGTATTTGCAAGGAAAACGCCCGATACCGCTTGAAATTATTTGTTTTCTATGTCAGCAATCAGCGGAAAAGAATCTTAAAGGCTACTTGATTTTCAAAGGCACTCCCGAACCGCCCAAAATTCACAATTTGCTTATTCTTAACAAAATGTGCATAGAACACGATAATCGTTTTCGTGAAGTTGAGCGGGCTTGTGATATGTTAAACCGATATGGCGTACAGCCACGTTATCCCAATGAGTTGGGAATAACTGAAAACGATATGCGAAAAGCACTTGAATATGCCCGGCAAATCCGGGACTTTGAACCATTGGCTAACACACGCTTGGACTTAAATAACGAAACATAAAAACCCTTGCTTTCCTCGCTAAAAAATGGTACAATATCCAAAAGAGGTGAATTGCATGGACAATTTTCTGCGGCAGATTATCGACGCTTTCCCCGGCATGGTATTTATTAAAGATTTAGACGGCGTATATATAAATTGCAGCGATGCGTTTGCCAAGTTTACAGGCAACAAATCGCCCGCCGATGTCATAGGCAAAAAAACTTTCGAGATACTGCCCAAATCGTCCGCGCAATGGGCCGTACACCTCGACAAGCTGCTTTTTGAAACACATCAGCCCAACTCCGAAATCTACCCTTTCAGTCTGGAAAACAAAAACTATTCAAAGTGGCAGCGCGTGTCGCGCAGACCTCTGCACGATGAGGAAGGCAATCTTATCGGACTTGTCGGCACATTAGAGGACATCGGCGATGTTGTCGCGCTGACCGATGAACTCGCCGCGAGCAAAGCGCGTTTCCGCGCCCTGTCCGAAACCATGGACTTCAACTCTTTTGTCGTTGCGATGTGGGATGCCGACACCTTGGAGCTTGACTTTGTTTCCGACAACATCAGATATTTGGGTCTCAAGCATAACCGACTGGCTCACATGAACGACTGGGCTAATAATGTACACCCCGATGATATTGACGACTACTGGGATTGCCGCAAACCCCTGCTTGAACAGTCTCAGAATGTAGATTTTTGGCACGAGTACCGCATACTGAACAAAAACGGTGAGGTTAAATGGATAAACGAACGTCTGTCGTTCGTTGCCCTGCCGAGCGCACACCTTTACCGCAGTGTTATAATCGACACAACCGCCCGCCATGAACACGGAAATATCCGCGAACACGCGCAGTTCACCGGAGAAGAATCTGTCGGCGGTTTGCAGATGCTCGACATCGTAAGCCGCGACTATTTACAGCAGTTGTGCAACACCGTAACCAAAACCCTTGGAGTTTCATCCTTTATCTCCGACCCGTCCGGTTCTCCGATTACTCAAAGAGAAGGTCTCTGCACTTTCTGCGACATTATCAGCAGTACTGAAAAGGGTTCAACGCTCTGCCGTCATTCACATTCTAATCTCTGTATAGCCGCGCGTGAGAATGACGGGCTGGTTATCGAAACCTGCGACGCAATCGGTCTCTGCAACGCCGTCATTCCCATAACGGTCAGCGGTAAGCTGATGGGCTTCTGGGCTATAGGTCGCTTAAACGTCACCGGCTCAATTACCGAAGAGAACATCCGCGCCCTGTGCCAAAAACTGTCAATCAGTGAATCCGAAGCTCTTCCGGCATTCCATGATATGCCCTCCTATTCTTTCCACGACGCTAAGATACTGTTTAACGAACTGATTCCTTATGTAAATGATTTATCCGGCTATCTTTATCAGAGCTGCCTTCTGATGCACGAAGCCGAACGCATGATAAAATCTCAGGAGTTTATTTCCAGAAGCCTTAAACTGGACAGCCTGCAAAATTATCTTTTCGACACCTTCTTCAGCGCGCAAAACACCAAGGATGACAACACCCGTTTCCATGACGCGCTCGAGTCAATAGGTTCTTATTTCGGTTTCAACCGCGCTATTGTACTCGGCTCACGCGCGAAACACTCCGAACCCCTGTTTCAGTGGCACGAACAGGGTCTATCCGCCCTGCCCCCGCGCCTGATGGACACCCAAACCGTTGACTGTTTATACCGCTTTGCCTCCAATCTCCACAACGCGCATCATATCTCAAGAGATGATTTGCCCGAATCCTGGCGAGAAAGTATCTTTGTTATCGGTCATTGCTACACCTACTCCGCGGAGTTCCACGGCAAATGCGCGGGTGTTGTGGTTCTTCTTCAAGATAATTCACGCGCCATGCTCGATGGCGATGAACTGGAATCTCTCTCTCACGTTCTCGGCGCGTTCGGCTCTTACTTGGTCTCCAAGCAAATGGAGCGCGGTGCTTTTGAGCTGACGGACTCGCTTAAACTAATCCTTGACAACTTAAAGGATGAAGTCTATGTCATAGACCGCGAAACCTATGAGGTAGTGTTTGCCAACGCTAACTTTAACGGTAAAGCCATAACCGCCCCCTGCGGCGTTTCGTGTTTCAGACTTCTGGGACACAACGCCCCGTGCCGCTGCTGCGGGCTTGATATGGTAAAAGATTTGCCGGAAGGCTGCGATTATACCTTCCAAACCAACGAAAATGACGGCGGTCTCTGGCGTTCCTATACAATAACACCCGTTGAGTGGCGCGGCAGCCGCCCGGTCTATCTTGTCAGCGCGAGAGATATAACCGAGGAAAAGCTGCGAGAACAGGAATATATAGAAGCCGCGACTTTTGACACCGCGCTCAACATCCCAAATATCGGGCGGCTCACCTCCCGTCTTGACACACTTCTCAAAACCGGTAAGAACGGATCGCTCTTTGTCATTGATATTGACAACTTCAAGCTCATAAACAACGCTTACGGTTACGATTACAGCGATGCTTTGCTTGAGGAGATAACATACTTCCTTAAATCCGTCATACCGCCGTCATATGTTTACCGCTATTCAACAAGCAAATTTGCCGTTTTATACGAAAACGCGGATT